>ERZ1026780.119-NODE-119-length-67310-cov-16.928883_pt1 | contig 67310 bp, 62 predicted proteins | sample MGYA00380126_ERZ1026780 | MGnify/ENA primary metagenome ERZ1026780 (study PRJEB33269, sample SAMEA4719762) | human gut metagenome | biome: human-associated habitat; feature: organic feature; material: feces | place: Cameroon | collected 2013-10 ... | reverse complement strand
CTTGTCCATATAGCTCTTCCCGGATTCTGAATTCATGTTCCATGTTCTCCTTTCGGTATTTTTCATCAAATAAACTCTTGTCACGCACGCGTTTTTCCGTTCCGTTCCTGCTGCGGAGAATATAGGTGATGTACTTTCTTTCAGATGTCCATACCATTTCATAGCCGTACTTTTTCATTTCTTTGCGGAACTGTGCCTGAGTTTTTGCTCTTGTCATGCAGAAATCTATTGTGGCGCAGAGTGCCAGCTTCATGCTGTTGCCGTTCAGTGCCGCGCGATATTCCTTCGGCTTCATGCGTTGGGATTTAACTTTCGGATCGTATTCCCGAAGCACCTTCAGCCCGTGAGCCTGACAGATTTCATCGCTCGCCCGACGCAGATCGGCAAGGAAAAATTTATTGTAATGCAGTTTCCGACCGTCATCAAGGTCATAAGCGCATACGACAATGTGATTGTGAAGATGCTCGCGGTCGATATGTGTGGCGACGATTGCTTCACGGTTGCCGAAGCTTTTGACAAGCTCCATTCCGATTTCGTTGACCTCCTGCGGAGAAATATTTTCTCCGGGCATAAAGGATTGCACAAAATGATAAAAGCGAACGCCACCTGCCGCATGACCGAACACCTTTTGTGTGGCGAGAAACGATTCGTTTGCCATCTCGGGAATGCAGTTGTAGCCGGAAATATACGCAAGCTGTTCGCCCTCATCAAAGGTTTTTGACGGCTGCATACAGTAATCGAGTACACCTTTCTGCGCGCTCGGCGTCTGTACTTTTTCCGGGATACTTTCAACGACCGCCATGATTTTGTCCTCCGAGTACTGCAAGAATTTTTCTGTAAACCGAAAGAAGCTGTGAAAGATCGGCAGAAGAAAAACGATTCTGATGTGCCAGCCGCGTGAGCTGATTGAGATTGTTGCCCTGATATTTCAGCTCACGGTTCAACTCCCGCAGTTCTTCGTTGACGATGATCTTTCCGTCACGGCACATTTTGAGAATGAAATCGCGCATGGAAGGTGAGACGGCTTCGTACATTTTCTTCTGCAACTCCATTTTTTCTTCCGCTGTGAGGCGGATTGTCAGGGTTTCTGTTTGCTTTCTGCTCAACGTTTTCTCCTTTCGCACATGTTTTTTGCTGTTGCTTCTTTAAACCGTTTCTTTTGGTTTACCTTTTCTTTTCGCAAAGAAAAGGTAAGTGGGTTCGGGCTTCTGCCCGATTGTGTGCGGGAAGTGCGCCGCCAAAAGGCGGTGGACATCCACGCGCTATGCTTGCCCCAGCCCCGGACGCAGAGCGCCGGGAATAATGGCAGAAGAAAAAAACGCGACTTCGCCTATATAACCTATTGTTCTTTTCTGCATATAAGATATGGTTAAGACTTCTTGTTAGCACCACTATTTCAGGCACCACCCGGTCACATTTTCAGCCGATACACGTTGGAGCCGTAATCGCCTGCATTAGTGTATCGGTGAAATTTTTCAATCAGGTCTTTTTCGAGCAAAGCCTTGATTGCCTTGTCCACGGTTTCCTCTTTCCTGATTCCGCACCCGTTTGCGATATCTCTCCGTGAAGGAAAAGCCACATTGCTTTCCCGGTTCATACGACGACAAAGAAAACAATAGACGGCGATGTCCCGCGGCTTCAGACCGTATTCAAAGATTCTGTTGTCAACCATAAAGAAGTTTTTTCGTTTGCTCGCCATTCTGCTCTCCTTTCTCGTTGTGCATTTGATATTATACTACAAAAATATTGTGTTGTCAATAGCCACGCACAAAATAATTGTATTTGTTCTTGACAACTACAATGAGATGTGGTATACTGTATGCGTAATAAAATTCGGAGGAATTCTGCATGAGCGTAATAGGCGAACAGATTAAAAAATACAGAGGTATCCGCGGCATGACGCAGCAGGAGATTGCCGATGCGCTCGGCGAAAGCTCCGGCAGGGTGATATACAACTGGGAAAAGGGAATCGGTCGCCCCGACTGTGACAAGCTGGCGAAGCTTTGTGACCTTCTTGATGTGTCCGCAGACGAGATGATCGGTTGCCGCTCGATGTCGGAACGTCCGACGGCTGCCGAATGGGAGACGATAAAAAAATACCGTGTCCTTGACGAACACGGTAAAGAAATTGTGAATTATCTGATCGACAGCGAGTACAGGCGAGTATCTGCAACCGGCAGAAAAGCCAAGTGCCGTATGCTGAGAATGGATTATTACACGCTTCCGGCTTCGGCAGGCACGGGCAATATTCTTGACAGCGAACTTGCCGAGGAGATTCTTGTTCCCGAATCCAAGGAAGCGGAAAAGGCGGACTTCGTGATTTCTGTCGGCGGTGACAGCATGGAGCCGACCTACCACGACGGAGACAAGGTTTTTGTTGAAAAATGCGATTCCGTCGATGTCGGCGAGATCGGTATCTTCGTTGTCAACGGCGAGGTCTTCATCAAAGAGCGCGGCAACGGCTGTCTGATCTCGCATAACGAAAAGTATAAGCCCATACGCATTTCCGAGCATGACAGCGTGTTCTGCTGCGGAAGAGTTTTGGGGAGAGTATAATAATGAAAAAAGGTGGTCTTTCTGGACAATCGGAAAGACCGCTTTTGCCATGCTATGGATAATTGAAAAATAAAAAATGGCAGAAAGTTGTAAGCTAAGATACAATTATGCTTAAAAAGCATTGACATACCGATTGCCTTATGATATAATAAAACAGATTATGACTACAGGTACAAATCAGCTTCGGGCAACAAATTGTGACCGCAAATGCAGGATGTTTTTCGCCTTTTGCACATGCGGCAATAGCAATCTTTGTCTACGATGTTGCAATGCCTGCAACTGCATTCTGCACGTTCTGCTTGCCGCCTTCGCAGTGCTTTTCGGATGTTTCTCATAGAAAATGATTTTTTGAAAGTTGGTTTCAACAAAAATGTATAGGCATTTTTTTAAACGGTTGATCGATATAGTGTTGTCTTTCATCGGGATCGTTGTCTTGGCTTTGCCGATGATTGTCTTCGCATTTATTATCAAAGCAGAGGATCCGGGTCCCGTATTTTTCAGACAAAAGAGAATCGGTATACATAAAACTCAGTTCAGTTTGCTCAAATTCCGAAGCATGAAAATGTCTACTCCGCATGATATGCCGACGCATATGCTTGAAAATCCGGAGCAGTACATACTCAGATGCGGGCGGTGGATGCGAAAAATGAGTATAGACGAATTGCCGCAACTTTTCAATATTTTCACGGGCAAAATGAGCATCATCGGACCTCGCCCGGCGCTTTGGAATCAGGATGATCTGATTGCCGAACGTGATAAATACGGTGCCAATGACGTGAAGCCGGGTCTTACCGGCTGGGCGCAGATCAACGGTCGGGACGAGCTGGAGATTCCCGTCAAAGCGAAATTGGACGGCGAATATGTCGCTGCATTGAATGCAGGTCACGGGAAAGGGCTTACAATGGATTGTAAGTGCTTCTTCGGCACAATAAAGTCGGTGCTTCATCATGACGGCGTTGTCGAAGGCGGCACAGGCGAACTGAAAAAAGAAGAAAAAGAGAAGGAAACGGTCGGGAAATGAAAAGGATACTGATAACGGGTGCGGGAAGCTATATCGGTACTTCATTCAGCCGATATCTGAAAGAAAAGTATCCCGGCCAATACGAAGTAGATACGGTTGATATGATAGACGAGGGCTGGCGAAAAAAGTCTTTTAGTGGCTATGATTCTGTTTTTCACGTTGCCGGAATAGCGCATAGAAAAGAAACCGAAAAAAATGCGGAGCTGTATTACAAAGTAAATCGCGATTTGGCGGCGGATTGCGCGGCGAAAGCGAAAAACGACGGCGTGAAACAGTTCGTTTTTCTCAGTTCGATGAGCGTGTACGGGCTGAACAGCGGTTATATCGATTCCGATACTCTTCCGAACCCGAAAACGAATTACGGAAAATCCAAATTGCAGGCGGAAATAGCGTTGAAGAAAGCGGAATCGGCGGATTTCGCGGTCGCTGTTCTCAGACCTCCGATGATTTACGGCAAGGGGTGCAGGGGAAATTATAACACGTTGAAAAAAATCGCGTTGAAAGCTCCTTTTTTTCCGAATATCGATAATAAAAGATCCATGCTTTACATAGAAAATCTCTGCGGGTTTGTTCGAGCGCTTATAGATAATCGCGATCGCGGACTTTTCTTTCCTCAAAACAAAGAGTATGTCAATACCACGCGGCTTGCCGAACTGATTTGCAAATATAACGGAAAAAAGTTTCGCCCGACCGTAATATTCAATCCGGCGCTTTATTTGCTGCGAAAAGTTGCGGGCTCGGCGGAAAAGGCGTTCGGCGATCTGGTTTACGATATGTCGATGAGCGAGTATTCGGAAAAATTCGCCGTAACCGACACAGAAACTTCGATAAAGTTTACAGAGGGTAAATAAATGCAGCCATTTTCGGTCTTGATGAGTATTTACAAAAACGAAAAACCGGAATATTTCGAAGAGGCGATGAACAGTATCCTTTACCAAACGGCTGTTCCGGACGAAATAGTCCTTATCAGGGACGGCGCCGTGCCGGAGTGCTTGCAGGAGGTTATTGATTCGTTTTTGAAGACCTGCCCCGTACGGATAAAGTATATTCCTTTTGAAAAAAACGGCGGGCTGGGAAACGCTCTGCGCGTCGGGGTGGAATCCTCAACAAACGAGCTTATCGCCAGAATGGACACTGACGACGTTTCCGTTTCTTCCAGGTTTGAGTTGCAGTTAAACGCTTTTGAAAAAGATCCGACGCTCGATCTTGTCGGCGGACAGGTCCTTGAATTTGAAAACGATGTTTCCGATGTTTCGGGCAAGAGAAGCGTACCTGCCGAACACGGCGAAATCGCGGCGTTTCTGAAAAAACGAAACGCGTTCAATCATCCGACGGTTATGTTCAAAAAGTCTTCTGTTCTCAAAGCCGGCAATTACAGGGGCAGACATTTGGTCGAAGATTATGATTTATGGCTTCGGATGCTGACCGACGGCTGCCGCTTTTTAAATCTGCCCGAGACTCTCGTTTATATGCGCGTCAGTCCCGATATGTACGAGCGGCGCGGCGGCGCGGAGTATTTCCGCTCTTTGAAGGAACTTGAAAAGGATAAGCGAAAAGCGGGCTTGACGAACGCTTTTCAATATGCCGCAAACATAACGATGCGCTTTGTTCAATGCGTTATCGCGCGCGGAAACGTCCGCCGCATTGTTTACCAGAAAATACTCAGAAAATAGTGTTTTTCTTTTTTGCCTGCTCGGTTTGTGCGGAGGTTTCTTTTTTCGAAGACATTCGCGTTTCCCGTTACGGAAGGTGAGAGCCGACGGGCATAACGCGTACACGCGCGCGGGCATACGCGGGTACAGAACTGTTAAGATCTATAAAAAGAGTTCATATAAAAATTATTGTGAAGCAGGGAAACAGGTTTTATGCAAACACATAAACGCGTTCTGATAGTAGGAACCGTTCCGTATAACGAGATGTCAACGTCAAGAGCGTTCGATTCATATTTTCGTTTTTGGGAAAAGGAAAATCTCGCGCAGATCTTTTCCAACGCAAAAGCCCCCGTCAAGGGGCACTGCGGCACCCTTTTTCAGATTACGGACGAGAGAATGCTCAAAAGGCGCTTCAACAGAAAAACGGAAACGGGCGTTGTGTTTAACTACGGCGATCTCGCGGATAAATGGGACGACAGTTCTCTTGAAGTGAGCAACAGCGTTGCAAAAATGTATCGTTTCGGAAGTCGGAAAAACTCTTTTGTATACCTGCTCCGAAAGTTTATTTGGAAACGGAAGTATTGGCGCAGCGAAAAACTTCTTTCGTGGCTGGATGAGTTTTCTCCCGAATGTGTGTTTCTCAGTTTTTCGGATGACTTTTTTATTCCGCAAATAGCATTGTTTGTCGCCGAAAGGTACAATATTCCCATAGTTTCTTCCATCGGAGACGATTACTATTTCAATTATAAGTTTTCTCTTTCTCCCTTTTATCACATATATAAACTTGCGTACAGAAAGCTTATCAGAAAAGTGTTCGCCCATAAAGGCAGCGCGATATATATAGGCGACAAAATACGGGATAAGTACAACGCAAGCTTCGGACTTGAAGGAAAGACCGTTTATCTTACTTCTTCAATCGAGAGAAGACCTTTCAGAACGATCTCGGAAACAAATCCCGAAATTTCATATTTCGGAAATATACGTCTCGGCAGAAACGAGTCATTGAAAGATATCGGGCAAGCTCTCGGGCGTATTGACCGCAATTATGTGCTTAACGTGTATTCGAACGAGAGTGACCCGAAGTTCTGCAAGCTTTTCGACGGGGATCCCAACATACGCTTTTGCGGAGCCGTTCCGTATCGCGAGGTTGCGAAAAAAACGGTTGAAAGCGACATCGTTATAGTTGTTGAAGGCTTTCGTAAAAAAGACGTTGATATAACCAGGTATTCTCTTTCGACAAAGGTCGCGGACTCTCTTTCTTCCGGCGTTGCCGTTTTCGCCTACGGTTCGCGCGATTGCGGAGCCATTGAATATGCGGAGTCCGTCGGTTGCATAGTTACCTGCGTTGACAAGAACGAACTTGAAAAGTCTTTGAGAAGTCTTATTTTCGACCCCGCGCGGCAGAAAGAAAACTACGAAAAGAGCGCCGAAGTGGTCGCGAAAAACCACAGGCTGGAAAAGAGCACCGAAATATTCGAGTCCGTCGTCAACAATGTGTGCGGAGGATAGCCATGCTGAAAGAAAAACTTACCCTTGTAATAAATTCATGCGATAAATTTTCGGATCTGTGGGAAAACCACATTGATATTTTGAATAAAAGCTGGCCTGACCGAGAAGCAGAGACTCTTCTTGTTACGGATAAGGATACCTCCGCAAGTTTTGAAGGCGTTGAAATTTTTTCCGCCGGAGAAAAAAAAGAGTACCCTCAGCGTATGGCGGCGGCGCTTCCGAGAATTAAAACAGAATATATTCTTATCACGCTTGACGATTATTTCCCGATCAAAAAAATCGAGAACGGGCGCCTTGAAAGACTTATTGAAATTATGGATGCGGAGAAACTTGATTATATCAGACTTTTTGCAGACCCTAATTCCCGAAAACCGTTTAAAAAATACAAAAAACTGTACGAGATACCGCTTGACGTAAACTACGCGGTCAATCTTTATCAGGGAATCTGGCGCAGGGATTTTGTTGAAAAGACGCTGAAAGAAGCTCAGACAATATGGAAATATGAGGTGTCTTTAACTCCGACTGCCCGTGAACTCGGCGCAAGATGTGTTCTCAGTAAAGGCGGAGAGTTTGAGATACTTGACGTTATACGAAAGGGAAAACTTCTGCACAAAGCGTCCCGTTGGCTGAAACGGAACGGAAGAGAACTTCCCGAAAGAGAAGTTATCTCCCACAAAGAAGAAATCCGCATAAAAGTTTTCGCCGCAGGAAAGAAAATCCTTCCGAAAAAACTTGCGATAGCGGTAAAAAACAGACTCCGAAAGAAAGGATTCGTCTTTTTCAGCGATGCGGTCTGAAAAATGTCTGAAAAAATGTTATGAAGCAACGAAACGCACATGTTGATTATATTCGCGGAATTGCCATTTTGTTGGTCATGCTCGGGCATACCGTTTCCAATAACGGAATGAACGATTTTGCGGACAGCGGAATGTATAAAGTGATATTTGCCTTGCAAATGCCTCTTTTTATGCTTGTCAGCGGTTACGTCACAAAGTATTCTCGCCCCATTGATTCGGGAAAGGCGCTGGCGTCGTTCTTCGGCAGAAGAAGTCTGTGTTATCTTCTTCCGTGGGGTGTTTGGACTCTTTTCCGCGGGTTCGCTTTCGGCGGTTGGACTCTCGGAACGGTTAAGAACGAAGCTGTTTCGCTGCTGTGGAATATGGATTCGGGCTATTGGTTCCTTTTCTCGCTTTGGACAATATGCGCAGTATGGGGGACAGGCTCCTTTATTGCAAACAAACTGACCGAAAAAAGAGTCCCTCGTGTCATCCTCTGCTCGGTTTTTTCCGCAGCTCTTTCCGTCGGACTGTTTTTTGTCGGTCTCAAAGCGGGATTGTCGTTCCTGAATATTAAACTGACCCTTTATTATATCCCGTTCTTTTTCCTCGGGTATGTTTTTGCGTCGTTTTACGGGACGTTTGAACACGATAAAAAGTTTCGCGTTGTCGAAACTTCCGTCGCGGCGTTATCGTTTGTCGCATTTGTTGCAATCACTCTAAACCGCAACGTTTATTATCTCGGAGAATCCGTTTCGGAAATCGCAATCAGAATTATATGTTCTCTGACGGGCTGTATTTCCGTAATCTTCTTTTCCGTGAAGTTTTTTGAAGAGTTCAAGGCGTGCGCGTGGCTTGAAACTTTTAAAAAAGGCGTGACAGTTATCGGACGCGAATCATTGGGCTTTTATTTGATACACTATCTGTTCCTGAATATGATCCGCCTGCCTGCGGGAACATCGTTTTATTCTTTCGAGGCATTTGAAACGTGTCTGATGAATTATATTTTAACCGTGCTTTTGTCTGCTGTCGTAATATATATCATCAATCGGTGCGCGCCTCTTAAAGCGGTTCTCTTCGGCAAATTTAAAAAATAGCGGAGAAAAAGTATGCGAGTTGTTCAGATCAACGGCGGTGTGTTCGGCAGCACCGGAACGATTATGTTCGGTATTGCCGAGACGCTGAAAAAAAACGGAGATAAATGTTTGTGCTTTTCTCCCGTGACGGCTACAAACCGGAACAGGGAACCGGGCTTTGAATATGAAAAAATCGGAACTTTCAATTCACGGCGGTTAAACGTTCTTCTTAACAGAATTACGGGCTCCGAAGGCTGTTTTTCATACTTCGTCACAAAAAAAGTCATCAAAAAAATCAAACGGTTTTCTCCCGATATAATTCAGCTGCATAATATTCACGGCGGCTTTATAAATCTTCCCGCACTGTTCGGGTTTATAAAGAAATCAAACATTGCCGTTGTGTGGACTCTTCACGATTGTTGGGCTTTTACGGGTCATTGTCCGCATTATGATATGATATCCTGTGATAAGTGGAGGACCGAGTGCTTCTCCTGCCCCCTTTACAGGGAATATCCTCAAAGCCTTTCGGACAATTCCCGAAAAATGTTTCGCAAAAAAAAGAGATGGTTTTCCGACATACGGAAAATGACCGTTGTAACGCCGTCCGAATGGCTCGCCTCGCAGGTGAAACAGTCGTTTTTGAAAAATTATCCCGTATGCATCGTTAATAACGGAATAGATCTTTCGGTTTTTCGTCCGACGAAATCGGATTTCAGAAAAAGATACGGAATTTCGGATCTTCAAAAAATCGTTCTCGGCGTTTCGTTTGTTTGGAACGAAAAAAAAGGCTTGAATGTATTTGTCGACTTGTCTTCGCGCCTTAATTCCGCAGAGTATAAGATAGTGTTGGTCGGAACCACATCCGAAATTGACGGAAAACTTCCCGATAATATTATTTCCGTTCACAGAACCGCAAATCAAAAGGAGCTTGCGGAAATATATACCGCGGCGGATGTTTTTGTAAATCCCACAAGGGAAGATACTTTCCCCACGGTTAATATCGAGGCTCTTGCGTGCGGGGTTCCCGTTGTTACTTTTGACACGGGAGGCTCTGCCGAGATACTTGATAAAACATGCGGACGGGTCATAGAAAAAAACAATGCAGAAGCGCTTGAACGCGCAGTTGAGGATATTTGTTCCGGCAAGGATTTTATTGCCCGTGAAAACTGCGTTCTCCGCGCGTCACATTTTGATAAAAACGATAAATTCGCCAAATATATTGATTTGTATGGGAAAACGGTGTAAATGAACGAACTTCAAAAAATTGAATTTGATATGCTCAAAGAAGTCGTAAGAGTGTGTTCGGAACTGAAATTGACATATTACCTTGTCTGCGGAAGCACTCTCGGCGCAATTAAATATCGCGGTTTTATTCCGTGGGACGATGATATGGATGTTGCGCTGCCGCGTCGTGATTATGAAATCTTTATAAAAGAGGCGCAGGCGCTGCTTCCCGAAAATCTTTTTCTTCAGAATTATCATACGGAACCGAGTTTTCCGCAGATTTTCAGCAAACTGCGAAACTCCGAAACGACCTATATAGAAAAAAGCGTTTCGAAGCTGCCCGTCAATCACGGCGTATATATCGATATCTTTCCTTTGGACGAGTATCCCTCGGACAGAGCGGAGCAAAAAAAACTCGAAAGAAAAAAAACAAAACAGTACCTGAAATTGAGCGTCGCATATTGCTCAAAAAAGACCGGTCGCGCCGCGCTTTTCGGGTTTTTTGGCAAACTCTTTCATTACGACAGCAAGATACGCGTAAACGTGGAAAAACTTGAAGACGCTCTGACCCGGTACAAGGGGCCGCGCTCGGATATTCTCTGTAACCACGGGAACTGGCAGGGAAACCTCGAATATGCTCCGCGGGAGCAGTACGGGAGCGGTGCATGGGCAACATTTGAGGGGCTTAAGGTTCGTGTTCCTGAAAAATACGACGAGTACCTTACACAGAAATACGGCGACTGGCGTGCAGAACTTCCGCCCGAACAGCAGGTAGGTCACCATTATGCGGAAGTTATTGATCTAAATCGACCGTACACAGATTACATCGAAAAGCTTCCGAATGGAAAAATCAGAATTAAAGCGCTGAAAGAACATGGATAAATCGTATTGTCACTCCTATGAGTGAGAATAAAATATCAAACAAGGAGAAAGAGAACATGAACAAAAGCAAGACCCCCAAGAAGATTCTGGCGTTAGTTCTTTGCGTAATGATGTTTATCAGCGTCGTTCCGATGTCGATTTTTGCGGCAGTCGGCAATTACAACAAAGACTATACGTCGGAAACGCATGACGTGTTCAAGAGCACGTCTGCAACCCTTGCTCCCGGCGTAGAACAGTATATTAACTACGCTTATGCGAAAGACGGCAACCAGATGGTCTATTATGTGACTATCGCCGACATTTCAAGAGATGATGTTATTGTACAGACATCTTACAAAGATCAGTACAGAAACAAAGTCCTCGGAATGTCCAAATTGACCGATCAGGTCGCTTCCGCAAACGCATATTACAGCGATCCGGCATCGCCTCAGTTCATCAGCGAATACTACAATGTCGTAGCAGGTGTCAATGCGTCGTTCTACAATATGACGACGGGACAACCCATGGGTATCACCTATATTGACGGCGTATCTTTCGGTACATCGAGCTATGACAACTTCTTTGCTATATTGAAAGACGGCAGCGCCGTTATAGATTATGCAAAGAATCTCGGCAATTATATCGGCGATAAAGCAATTATGCAGGCAGCTGGCGGTTCACAGTGGATCGTTCGTGACGGCAAGGATGTTACTGCCGCGGCAAGCGGTTCGTACAATACGGACAGACATTGTCGAACAAGCGTCGGAATAACAGCAGACGGCAAAGTCGTATTTATGGCGCTTGACGGCAGACAGGAACCGTTCTCATGCGGCGGTTCTATGCACGAAATAGCGCAGATAATGCTCGAAGCGGGCTGTATTGCCGCAATAAATCTTGACGGCGGTGGCTCGACTACTTATGTCGCAAAACAGGAAGGCGAGGACAGCGTTTCCATCGTAAACCGTCCTTCTGACGGTTCCGAGCGTTCTATTTCCGCAGGTCTTATAATCGCTTCGACCGCAGCTCCGTCCGATGCGTTTGACAGAGCCGCATTGACACCGGAACACGAATATATTACCGTAAATGCAAAAACCGCAATTTCGTCAAAGGGCATAAGCCCCGCTGGTACTGCAGCTGATATTCCATCTGATGCGGTGTTAAAACTTACGGACGACTCTTTCGGTACGATTGAAAACGGCGTTTTTGTGCCTGCGAAAACGGGTGATGCTGTTATTCAGATGATATACAACGGCAAAGTCGTCGGAGAAACCACTGTTCATATCGTCGTTCCTGATAAGATAGCATTTACTTCGACGGCTCTTGCAACGCCCTATGGTAAATCTTCTGAAATAGGATTGATTCTGACCTACGGTGAATTTGATTATGTTGTGGCTTTTGATGCCGCAGATGTTGATTTCACTCTTTCGGACGACAAGTTCGGCTCCGTAAACGGACTGACATTTACCGCAACTTCCGATACTATTGTTACGGGCAGTGGCGAGATAACAGCGACGGTTGTCGGCACTTCCGTTAGCGCAACCGTTCCTCTCAATGTCGGAAAAGGTTCAGAAGTCCTTTTCGACTTTGAGGATGCAAATGTTGACAGATGGGGATTTTTTGACTATTATAATGCAGATGTCTCCACTACCATATCCGTTGCTAACGCGAAAAACGGAAAAGTTCATTCGGGAAACTACTCGATGGCATATTCCGTTGATTTCAGTCAGCTTACATATTATGAAGACTATATAACATCAATGATGACCTATAATGCCGATTCCATAAAGGCACACGGCTTGGGAACAGACGCAGACGGAGTTCAGATGTACGGAACGATGGATGACTATGTTGATATAACCGGAGCGACGGGTCTCGGCTTCTGGGTATATCTTCCCGATGAAGTGGATATTGCGGGTCTTAATCCTCGTTTCGTTTTCGGTTACAAGAAAACCGCGACGGACGCTTGGACACGCGGTTCAACCGCAATGAATGAGTTCCTCATTAAACGCGAGGGCATGGGCAGCGAAGGTTGGTACTATTTCTATGCCGATCTTTCCGCTTTCTCCGGTTATTATGCCATGACCATGCAGAACAACCGCCTTTCCAACACCTCCTCTAAAAACGGTTACAAGGCGGAACGCTACTACGGCACCATGGTTGAATGGTACATTGAAGACCGCGCTTGGAAAAACGATAAAACAAAATCTTATACGGGTAAATTTACGCTTTTCATCGATGATATAACTGTTGACTATTCTTCTGTTGTCGATGACCGTGAAGCACCTGTTTTCGGCGATGTTTCTTATGCGGCGACAGGAATGTCTGATTCCGTTAAACTGACTGACAATGCAACTATCGTTTACAACGGCGTGGATTTCGCGGTTTCAGTTGCCGAAAATACTAAAAAGACCAATGCGACAGGCATTGACCCGAGTTCCGCAAAGGCATATATTGACGGAAATACTGTTGGCGCCGAATACAAAAACGGAAAAATAACAGTTCTCGCTCCGTTCGATTTCGCGGACGGTGTTCACACCGTAAAATTCGAGATCGCGGACAGACAGGGCAATGTTGCTCATATTTTGAGAACGTTTACGATGAAAACCGGTTCTTCCGCGAACACTGTAAAAGTCGTTCCGAGAAATGCTGATATGACATCAACTCTTGTAGGATCTCTTTATTATATTGACATCGTTGCGACGGACATCAATGCAGTCAATATGGTTGCTGTTACGATCAAGGTCAACAATGTAAATGATTGGGAACCCGAGGGCATAGTTACTGCAGACGGATTCACTTCCGAATATTCGTTTGACCCTGCAGATAACGGAATTATCGAGTTGACATTCCGCAAAACATCTGCCGTTTCCGCAAGCGGCGAAGCGGTTATCGCTTCAATCCCCGTGCGTGCTTGGTATCCCCATAACGCGCTCGGAAAGAACTCTAACTGGATAATAACGCAGAAAAAGTGCGTATATCCGATGGATATTCAGCTTATTACAAAAGCAGGTCTCATAGCATTTGACGATGGCTCTTTTGGAACATTCTCTTCCGCAAAGATTCAGATAGACAGCGAAGCAATGTGCGCTTACGGCTATATAGGTGTCAACAAAGGCAATGAAGGCGGCACTACAACCGTTACATCTTGGCATGAGCATACAGTCGTTGCTCTTTCCGACAAAATAGCAACATGCACGGAAGCGGGCTACACGGGCAGAACATTCTGCGATGTCTGCAACTCCGTTGTTGACTGGGGCACAACTGTTCCCGCAACAGGACACAGCTATGACTTCGTTGACGGCGTGCTTAAGTGCACTGAATGCGGTGAGCTGTTCACAGGTAAGTGGACGGATGGTAAGGAATACAAAGATGGCGTGGTTGTTAAAAACTACATCCTTGTTGATGGAAAATACTACACCTACGAAAATGGCGTACAGGGTGGTGTTTATACGGGACTTGTTCAGGTCGACGACAAGTGGGGCTATTCAAAGCTCGGCTCGCTCACCGGTGGCTGGGTAATGATAGATGACGCATGGTATTATTTCGATACAACCACATTGACGTGCGTTGAAACATACAGCAACGGAAAAGTAACGTTTGAATTCGAAGAAAACGGCAGACTCATTTCCGGACAATGGTATGCGACTTCCGAGGGAACGAGATATTATTACGGTCCGAACTATTACGGTCACGGCTGGCATACGATAGACGGCTATGATTATTATTTCGGCGACGCAAATGTTGAGCCCGGTTACAGATACGAGGGACTTAAGTATGTTATAAACTCCAATAGCCATACTCCGCAATGGTATGACTTCGGAACTGACGGAAAAGCGGTAAAACTCGACAGTACGGGTTTGCTGACGGTTGATGGCAGAACATATTATCTCGTAAACGGTATTTCACAGACGGGACTTCAGCTCATAGACGGCAAATACTACTATTTCTCCGGAACCTATGAAGCGAAGAAAAACGTTGTTTACGTATCTTCTGCAAAAGGAAACGGACTTCTTCCCGAAGGATATTATCTTTTCAAGGAAGACTGTTCCATGGCAGACGAAGAGTTTGGCGTTTGGCAGAATGCTCTTCGCTATATAAGAAAAGGTCAGCCGTGCTTTGCGGGTCTTATCCTGAACGCGGAAGGAAAGATAATATATATCGGTTCGGACTGCACACTTGGAAAAGGCATCTGCACTGTTCCCGCAAATAAGACGAACGGACTTCTGGCTGAGGGCACGTATGCGTTCGGCGAAGACGGTGTTCTTATAGACAATGCGTTTGCGATGTGGCAGGGAAATATGTGCTATATAAGAAACGGTCAGCCGTATGCTGCGGGACTTGTTCAAATGGGCAGCGACATATATTACATTCGCAGTAGTTGCCAAACTGCTACTGGCATGTATTGGGTATCACCAGACAAAACAAACGGAATCCTTGAAACGGGCTTCTATTTGTTCGCGGAAGACGGTAAATTGATAGATGACAACTTTGCTGAGTGGAAGGGTGAGACTTGTTATATAAAGATGGGTCAACCGTATTATGCAGGTGTTATAGAGTATAATGGCAAGTTGATTTATGTCGGAAGCGATTGTAAGTTAAACACTGGAGTTTGCTATATTACAAAGGCAGCAGGTCATGGTATTCTTGAAGAAGGATATTATTACTTCAAAGAGGACGGAGAACTTCTTGCTTCAGGATTTGCGAAATGGACAGACGGAGTGACATATTACTTTGAAAACGGTCAGAGATGCGCGGCCGGAGTGGTGGAAGTAGACGGTTCCGTTTATTATATTAATAGTGGCTGCCAAGCAGTAACAGGCAGGTATTATGTGTCTGAATCCAAGGGCAACGGCATTCTTAAAGAAGGCGTTTATACGTTTGACGCAAATGGAGTTTTAATCTCTGAATGAGATATTTCCTCTCTCGCCTTCGGGCGAGAGAGAGCCGTGCGGATCGGTTCCTCCACGCGGGGCACGGCGGACAACGGATATTTTCCGGCGAAACCGATTGTTTGATATGTTTTCGTATAAAGGGAAACGAATATACAAACCCGCTTTGCGGATTTTCAGTATATAAAAAATTTTATAAAGGAGAAAAAACATGAACAAAAGCAAGACCCCCAAAAAGATTCTGGCGTTAGTTCTTTGTGTAATGATGTTTATCAGCATCATTCCGATGTCCGTTTTTGCGGCAGTCGGCAATTATAACAAAGACTATGTGTCGGATACGCACGATGTGTTCAAGCACACCGAATCAACACTTGCTCCCGGTGTAGAGCAGTATATTAATTACGCTTATGCAAAAGACGGCAAGCAGATGGTTTACTATGTAGCCACTGCTGACATCACACGCGACGATGTATTCGTCCAGACCTCCTACCTCAAACAGCACGAAAACGGTGTTATGGGTATGGATAAACTCACCAATCAGATTGCATACGCAAATCAGAAGTACAGCAATCCCGAGGATGAGCACTTCATCAGCGAGTACTATAATGTTGTTGCGGGCGTAAACGCGTCCTTCTACAACATGACCACCGGTCAGCCGATTGGCATCACTTTCATTGACGGTGTGTCTTTCGGTACGAGCAGCTATGATAACTTCTTTGCTATACTCAAAGATGGCAAGACGGCAGTCATAGACTATGCGAAGAATCTCGGCAACTATGTCGATGAAAACGGCGAAAGCACTATCTGGCAGGCAGCCGCAGGGTCTCAGTGGCTCGTTCGCGACGGAAAGGACGTGACCGCTTCCGCAAGCGGCTCGTATAATACGCAGCGTCACTCCCGCACCTGCGTTGGTATCACAGCTGACGGTAAGGTTGTTATGATGGTTCTTGACGGCCGTCAGGAGCCCTTCTCCTGTGGCGGCTCGATGCACGAGCTTGCGCAGATAATGCTTGAGGCTGGTTGTGTTGCTGCTGTTAACCTTGACGGCGGCGGCTCGACCACTTACGCTTCCCGTCCCGAAGGCTCCGACAAAGTCGAGGTCATCAACAGACCTTCCGACGGCTCCGAGCGTTCTATTTCTTCCGGTCTTATCATTGCATCTACAGCTGTTCCTTCGAACACATTTGACCGTGTTACAATGAATGCGGAAGATGAATATGTAACAGTCGGTACTTCTACAAAAGTAACAGTAGCAGGGGTATCTCCCTCCGGTTCTTCTGCAGAAATTCCTGCAGATATCGCATACACTGTTGTAAACGGTACATATGAAAACGGCGTTTTGACAGCTACAGCTGTCGGTGATGTTGTTCTGACAGCTACATACAACGGTAAAGAGGTAGGCTCTGTTACGATTCACGCCGTTGTTCCCGAAAAACTGGTGTTCAACAGTAGCGAAATGACGGTTCCTTTCGGCAAAACCATTACTCTGGCGCTGACAGCCACATATGGACTCAACGAAGTCAAAATCAAGGCAAGCGATATTCTGTTTACCCTTGAAAATGACGGTATCGGTACTATTGACGGCTTTGACTTCACCGCAGGTGACGGCAGTGTTACCGAAAGCAGCATTACGGCAACATTTACTGGAACCGAGATCACCGCAACTTCCACGATTAAACTCGGTAAAGGCTCCGAGATCATCTTTGATTTTGAAGACGGCGATACGAGCATGTTCGACCTCGGCTATGTTGCATACAACTATGTACTGCCTGACGGAAGAGTATATCCCGTAACAGCCGCAAATGGCAAGGTTCACAGCGGCAACGGTGCCATGGCACTCGATATCAATTACGGCAATTCTCTCGAATCTGGCTATATGATGACCGCGCTTGAGTACAAGGGCGGCGAGAAGAAATTCGAAAACGCCACGAAACTCGGTATGTGGATATATATTTCCGATGAGGATGTTTCCACATGGATTCGCTATACAATCTATCCGTTAGTCCTCAACGACAAAGGCGAATATGTTCGCGCAAGCGATTCTATCACCAACACACTGTGCGACGGCGTTGCTTCTACGACTGGTTTTGTAAATCAGTATCAGGAGCCCGGCTGGCACTACCTGTCCATTGACCTGAGCAAATACAAGGGGCTGGATCTGATCGACAGTTATATTCTCCAGTTCTATATTTCCGACCGTGACGGTAAGGATTACGGTTATTATTACAATCAGCACAAGTCCTATAACGGCAGATATGTAATGTATGTTGACGATATCACCGTTGACTATTCCGATGCGGTTGACGACCGCGAAGCACCCGTGTTCGGTGATGTGACCTATGCAACAGGCAGTATGTCCGATGCAGCGGTTTTGAACGGTCAGACCGTTTCCGAAAATGTTCTCAGCTTCGGTGTCAAGGTTGCCGACAATACTAAGAAGAACAATTTCACAGGTCTGAATATCGCTACGGCAAAGGCATATATCGACGGCGTTGAAACCGCCTGCACATATAAGGACGGTGTTATGTCACTTTCCGATGTTGCTCTTGCAGACGGCATGCACCATGTCAAATTCTCAATCTGCGATAATCAGGGCAACTATGCTTCTGTTATACGCACAATCGATGTTCAGGCAAACTCGGGCAAATCTACAGTCAAGGTTGTAGCTCATGATCCTACGCTTGATAAAATCCTTCTCGGCTCTGTATGGTATGCCGATATCGTTGCTACGGATATCGAAAAGGTTCAGTCTGTTACGGTTGATATAGACCTCAACAATATGAGCAAGTGGGAACTTGACCATATGGAAGTTGCTACAGGTTTCACGGCTGAATACAGCATTCAGGACGACGAAAACATCGCAACTATTACAATTACACGCACAGGCGAAAATACACAGGTCGGCGAAGTTGCACTTGCTTCTCTTCCTATCCGCACATGGGAACTCAAAATGGGTTATACCTATACAAGCGGAACAAAGAAGGGCAGCACGGCATTTACCTATGCTCAGTTCAAGAGCATGAAAGAATTCTGGCCTATCGACATCAGCATGGAAATCGACCGCGGTATCGTTACATTTATCGACGGTACAACAGATACATTCTCCGGCGAAGGTCCTCAGGTCGACACCGAGATGTACAAGATGGCAAAGGATATGATTTCCACCACCGAAGGCAAGGCATATTACGATGCATGGAATGGTGGACATATCCATACAGCACACGCAATCTCCGACAAGGCTGCCACCTGCACAGAAGCAGGCTACACAGGCAGAACATTCTGCGATGTCTGCAACTCCGTTGTTGACTGGGGCACAACTGTTCCCGCAACAGGACACAGCTATGACTTCGTTGACGGCGTGCTTAAGTGCACTGAATGCGGTGAGCTGTTCACAGGTAAGTGGACGGATGGTAAGGAATACAAAGATGGCGTGGTTGTTAAAAACTACATCCTTGTTGATGGAAAATACTACACCTACGAAAATGGCGTACAGGGTGGTGTTTATACGGGACTTGTTCAGGTCGACGACAAGTGGGGCTATTCAAAGCTCGGCTCGCTCACCGGTGGCTGGGTAATGATAGATGACGCATGGTATTATTTCGATACAACCACATTGACGTGCGTTGAAACATACAGCAACGGAAAAGTAACGTTTGAATTCGAAGAAAACGGCAGACTCATTTCCGGACAATGGTATGCGACTTCCGAGGGAACGAGATATTATTACGGTCCGAACTATTACGGTCACGGCTGGCATACGATAGACGGCTATGATTATTATTTCGGCGACGCAAATGTTGAGCCCGGTTACAGATACGAGGGACTTAAGTATGTTATAAACTCCAATAGCCATACTCCGCAATGGTATGACTTCGGAACTGACGGAAAAGCGGTAAAACTCGACAGTACGGGTTTGCTGACGGTTGATGGCAGAACATATTATCTCGTAAACGGTATTTCACAGACGGGACTTCAGCTCATAGACGGCAAATACTACTATTTCTCCGGAACCTATGAAGCGAAGAAAAACGTTGTTTACGTATCTTCTGCAAAAGGAAACGGACTTCTTCCCGAAGGATATTATCTTTTCAAGGAAGACTGTTCCATGGCAGACGAAGAGTTTGGCGTTTGGCAGAATGCTCTTCGCTATATAAGAAAAGGTCAGCCGTGCTTTGCGGGTCTTATCCTGAACGCGGAAGGAAAGATAATATATATCGGTTCGGACTGCACACTTGGAAAAGGCATCTGCACTGTTCCCGCAAATAAGACGAACGGACTTCTGGCTGAGGGCACGTATGCGTTCGGCGAAGACGGTGTTCTTATAGACAATGCGTTTGCGATGTGGCAGGGAAATATGTGCTATATAAGAAACGGTCAGCCGTATGCTGCGGGACTTGTTCAAATGGGCAGCGACATATATTACATTCGCAGTAGTTGCCAAACTGCTACTGGCATGTATTGGGTATCACCAGACAAAACAAACGGAATCCTTGAAACGGGCTTCTATTTGTTCGCGGAAGACGGTAAATTGATAGATGACAACTTTGCTGAGTGGAAGGGTGAGACTTGTTATATAAAGATGGGTCAACCGTATTATGCAGGTGTTATAGAGTATAATGGCAAGTTGATTTATGTCGGAAGCGATTGTAAGTTAAACACTGGAGTTTGCTATATTACAAAGGCAGCAGGTCATGGTATTCTTGAAGAAGGATATTATTACTTCAAAGAGGACGGAGAACTTCTTGCTTCAGGATTTGCGAAATGGACAGACGGAGTGACATATTACTTTGAAAACGGTCAGAGATGCGCGGCCGGAGTGGTGGAAGTAGACGGTTCCGTTTATTATATTAATAGTGGCTGCCAAGCAGTAACAGGCAGGTATTATGTGTCTGAATCCAAGGGCAACGGCATTCTTAAAGAAGGCGTTTATACGTTTGACGCAAATGGAGTTTTAATCTCTGAATGAGATATTTCCTCTCTCGCCTTCGGGCGAGAGAGAGCCATGCAGATTGGTTCCTCCGCGTGGTGCATGGCGGGCAACGAGACGGTGTCTCGGCTAATTCCAATATAATTCATATTTTTATATTTCAAGTGAGAAAAAGTGGCGATGATATATTTTGTATTGATTCTATTTTCTGTAAATTTCATGTTATGTGAAGAGTATATTCTTGTTGCGCTTTTTACATATCAATGCATAAAAAATAAAAAGATAAAAATAGATACGAAGTTTTTTGTTCTTATACTGTTTTCGGTTGTATATTTGACCGTTTTGCTTCTAACTGCCAACCGGTTCAATGTTCAAATAGCTATATTACCTGTAGCCTATCTTTTAGGGTATAATTTAAATATTGATAAAAAAGAGCCGCGTACTCTTGCTTGTTCTGTGCTTGTGTGTCTCTCACTTGGCATGTGCTTGCATACATTTTTAAATTTTTGTGCCGAAATTATAAAATACGGCGGCATAAAATATGGGGTTGTACACTATGACATTTGGTCAGGTATGGTATCTTCTTCGACAGGACAGATGATTAACTACACATTTGCCGCGGCAATTTTAACATATGTCATTGTGAAGAGCAGAAAGCATCTGTTTGCATTGTTGCTTATTATACCTTCGCTTTTATTTGGCGTGATTCTTGGAAGCAGAACATCAATAGTGATTTCAGTTATATCGGTTTTGACGGGGTTGATAGTTTTGTGTTTTAACGTCAATACGAAAAAAGCAAAGGTTTCAATTGCTATGATAATCGCACTAATGATATTTATTGTTTTCGCTTTACAGTTTAATATATTCGGAATATCGGATATTATTGGAAAAAGCTATTTGATGACCAGATTGGATTTGGCAAAAAGCAACAATGCTGGGGCGTTAGATACAGAAAGATGGCAGATAAAGATGGAGTATATTAAAAAAATGTTTGAACATCCGTGGGGAGGAGGAAGCATTCGAAGGTTAGTAAACAACAATTACGCACACGATTTATTGCTTGATATTTATAGTGAAGGAGGCATTATGTCTTTCCTTTTAATGGCAATTTACTTGATTATGTTGGTAAAAAGCATGATCTGTTTTATAAAAAAGAGCAATTCACTTGATATTAATGTGCTATTTATACCGTTTTTAATTGTGGTATTGATGCAGATGATGTTGGAACCGATACTTGAAGGCGCTCCAGTTTTTATGCTTAGCCTTGTCATGATTGACGGACTTGTTACAAATGTTAATAAAGTGAGGTGTGAAGATGAAAGTCGCATTCATTTCTAATTATTTTAATCACCATCAAAAGCCGCTCGCCGATGCACTTAATAAATTGTGCGACGATTACCATTTTATTTCGACCGGCAAAATAAGTGCCGAACGCTTGGCACTTGGGTATAAAGAGATTAATGTGCCATATGTGATAGATATTCACGATGGTGTTAATATGCAGAGTGTAGAACATATTATCAAAGAAGCGGATGTAGTGATTGCCGGATCTGCACCGGAATATCTGCTGAAAGAACGTAAAAAAATAGGTAGGCTGATTTTTAGATATTCAGAAAGGCCGATAAAAGGTAAGAGAGAGCCGATGAAATATCTCCCCAGGCTGCTAAAATGGAACTATTATAACCCGCGAACAGCCCCAATCTATCTTTTAAGTGCAAGCGCATATGCTCCTTATGAATACAGCCGATTTGGTCTGTTCGGAAATAGAATGTTAAAATGGGGATACTTTACAGAAGTTGAAATATATCCAGATGGATTTAAAACGCTTTGCAATATGAAGAAAAACAACTCTATTCTGTGGGTTGCACGTATGATCGGACTGAAGCATCCGGAGATTGCAATTAAAATTGCAGAAATGCTCAGAAATGAGGGCTATTCTTTTACGCTGGAAATGATTGGAGATGGTCCGCTAAGAGCAGACATGGAGGCACTAATCTCTGAAAAGCGTTTGAACAATTTTGTATTCCTTTACGGCGCAGCGAACCCTGAAAAAGTCAGAACAGAGATGAAAAAAAGCGAGATATTCCTTTTTACATCCGATAAAAACGAGGGATGGGGTGCGGTTTTGAACGAGGCGATGAATTCAGGCTGCGCGGCTGTTGCCTCTCACGAGATAGGCGCGGCGCCGTTCCTTATCAAAAACGGAGAAAACGGAATTATATACAAGGACGGAGATTTTGAGGATCTTTTTTCAAAAACAAAAAAACTGCTCGATGATAAGGAGCTTTGTTGCAACATCGGCAGAAAAGCCTATGAAACAATGGTCGGTGAGTGGTCACCTCAGATCGCGGCAGAAAGATTAATCTCTGTTTCCGAGGATATCCTTTCCGGAGGAAAAGGCATGGAGCTTTACGGGTCTGGTCCATGCAGTAAAGCGGAAATATTGAAAGATGATTGGTTTAAAGTATGAAATTTAAAACGTTTAAAAGATGTATTTTTCTTCCGTGGGTAAACGGGATTTTTGCGGGAACCGGCGCTTTTAAAATAAAAAGAGCTCTTCTTCGCGCCTCCGGATACGATATAGGCGACGGCACAAAAGTCGTGGGACCGATACATTCCAGCGCGGAGTTGCACATAGGCAAAAACTGTTGGATAGGAAAGAATTTTCTATGTAACGGGAACGGACGCGTTGATATTGCGGATAATTGTGATATCGGACCGGAAGTTACGTTTCAAACAGGGGGGCATGAGATAGGCGATGCGGAAAGAAGAGCGGGAAAAGGCATAATATTCCGTCAATCCGTGGGAAAAGGAACGTGGATAGGCGGCAGAGTTACCGTTCTCGGAGAAACATCTATCGGCAACGCCTGTGTTGTTGCAGGATGCGCCTGCGTTATTAAGAGCGTAGGCGATAATATGTTAGTCGGCGGCGTTCCGGCAAGGAGTATAAGAAATCTTGAGTGTATTGAAAAAACTGTTACGGAATAAGGTTGCCAAAAACGCCGGCTGGTTGATCTGCGGACGCATTATTCAGATGCTGATAAACTTTTTTGTCGGCATATACACCGCAAGATTTTTGGGACCGGCGGATTACGGACTGATAAATTATGCCGGAGCGTACACGGGCTTTTTTGCTTCCGTCTGCACGCTCGGAATCAATTCCGTTATTGTGAAAGAACTTGTAGACAATCGCAAAAACGAAGGCACTGTGCTCGGAACATCCATGCTTTTAAAGGCGATGTCGAGTATTATTTCCGCCGTAAGTATTTTTTGTATTGTTTTCATTGCGGACAATGGCGAGCCCGTCACGATAGCCGTGGTCGCGCTGTGTTCGCTCGGTATGATTTTCAATTTGCTCGAAACCTTTAATTATTGGTTTCAGTCCCGTCTTGAATCAAAAATAACGGCGATCGCGACCCTTGCGGGATATATGATTACCGCCGCTTACAAGGTGTTTTTGATAGTCACACAGAAAAGCGTTGTTTTCTTTGCGCTTGCAACTTCTCTTGATTATATCGTCGTCGGAATTATCCTGATATGTTTTTATAAGGCGAAAAAAGGTCAGAAACTCAGGTTTTCGGCGGATTACGGAAAAAAACTGCTGAAATCCAGCTGGCATTTTATTCTGCCCGCCGTGATGGTGTCCGTTTACGGTCAAACGGATAAGTTTATGCTGAAACAAATGATCAGCGATTCCGAAATAGGGTATTATTCCACGGCGACCGCTTTATGCACTTCGTGGTGTTTTGTATTGCAGGCGATAATCGACTCTTTTTATCCCACTATCATGGAGGATTACAAAGCGGGAAATTTTGCTTCGTATGAACGGAAAAACAAGCTTCTTTATGCGTTGACTTTTTATATCTCCGCGTTTATTTCGGTTTTCTTCTGCTTTTTGGCTCATCCGATAATTCGGATACTGTACGGCGACGCTTTTCTTGCCGCTGTATCTCCGTTGCAGATAATAACGTGGTATACGGCTTTTTCGTATCTGGGCGTTGCAAGGAATGCTTGGATAGTATGCGAGAACAGGCAAAAATATTTAAAATGGGTTTACGGCTCCGCCGCCGTTTCGAATGTTTTACTCAATTTATTGTTGATTCCCCATTTCGGAGCGTCGGGCGCGGCGGCGGCTTCGCTTATTGCGCAGGTGATAACCACGATGATTGCTCCCGCTTTTATTACGGGATTGCGCTCCAATACAAAAATGATGGTTGACGCGATTTTTCTTAAAGGCATATTTCCTCTGAAAAAGAATAAACCAAACGGCAAAACAAAATAAGCGAGATATACTCGCGGAAACATCGGAGATTTTAAAATGAGCCTATTCACAAATAAAACCCTACTTATCACAGGAGGAACCGGTTCCTTCGGCAATGCCGTACTTAACCGTTTCCTGCGCACGGACATCGGAGAGATACGCATATTCTCCCGTGATGAAAAAAAGCAGGATGACATGCGCCACGAATTTCAGGCGAAGATGCCCGAGGTGGCTGATAAAATCAAATTTTACATAGGTGATGTGCGCAGTCTCGAATCGTGCCGCGGCGCGATGCACGGCGTGGATTACATATTCCATGCGGCGGCTCTCAAGCAGGTGCCGTCATGCGAATTCTTCCCGATGGAAGCGGTGCGCACAAATGTCATCGGTACAGATAATGTGCTGACTGCCGCTATCGAGGCGGGAGTGGAATGCGTTATCTGCCTTTCGACAGACAAGGCGGCTTATCCCATCAACGCCATGGGTATCACCAAGGCGATTGAAGAAAAGGTTGCCGTCGCAAAATCCCGCAATTCGGGCAAGACAAAAATCTGCTGCACCCGTTACGGCAATGTAATGTGCTCGCGCGGCTCGGTCATTCCGCTGTGGATTGACCAGATTAAGAATGGTAATCCAATCACCATCACAGAACCGTCCATGACTCGTTTCATCATGTCGCTGGAAGAAGCAGTTGACCTCGTTCTCTTTGCCTTTGAACATGGCGAGAACGGCGATTTGCTTATCCAGAAAGCTCCCGCTTGCACGATAGGTACACAGGCGCAGGCTGTCTGTGAGCTGTTCGGCGGCAAGAAAGAGGACATTAAGGTCATCGGTATCCGTCATGGCGAGAAGATGTACGAAACTCTGCTCACCAATGAGGAATGCGCGAAAGCTATAGATATGGGCAATTTCTATCGCGTTCCTGCCGACAACCGCGGACTGAACTATGATAAATATTTCAAAGAGGGTGACGAAAAGAGAAACACCCTCACCGAATTCAATTCCAACAATACACGCATCCTGAATGTTGAAGAAACAAAGGCGAAGATAGCTTCGCTTGCGTATATTCAGGACGAGCTTGCAAAGGTGGGAAAATAAATGTTTGAACAAGTGAAGTGGCAGGAAAACGGCAAATTAAAGCTGCTTATCATCGTCGGCACGCGACCGGAGATCATCCGCCTTGCCGCGGTGATTACCAAGTGCCGCAGATATTTTGATGTGATTCTCGCTCATACAGGGCAGAACTACGACTACAATCTCAACGGCGTGTTCTTCAAAGACCTGAAGCTCGCCGATCCCGAGGTTTATCTTGATGCAGTCGGCTCAAATCTCGGCGAGACCTGCGGCAATATCATCGCAAAATCCTACACGCTCATGGCGGAAATCAAGCCGGATGCCGTGCTTGTGCTCGGTGATACGAACAGCTGTCTTTCCGTTATTGGAGCCAAGCGCCTGCATATACCGATATTTCATATGGAAGCGGGTAACCGCTGTAAAGATGAATGCCTGCCGGAGGAGACAAACCGCCGTATTGTCGATATCATTTCGGATGTCAATATGGCATATTCCGAGCACGCGCGCCGCTATCTTGCCGATTGCGGACTGCCCAAAGAGCGAACATATGTAACAGGTTCCCCTATGGCGGAAGTGCTTCATAACAATCTCGCTGAAATCGAGGCAAGCGATATTCACACTCGTCTCGGACTGGAAAAAGGAAAGTATATCCTCCTTTCCGCTCATCGCGAGGAGAATATCGACACGGAAAAGAATTTCACAAGCCTTTTCACGGCGATTAACAAAATGGCAGAGAAATACTATATGCCTATCCTCTATTCCTGCCATCCGAGAAGCCGCAAGAGGCTTGAAACAAGCGGATTTGCGCTCGACCGCCGCGTGATTCAACACGAACCGCTCGGCTTCCATGATTACAACTGCCTGCAGATGAACGCTTTCTGCGTCGTCTCCGACAGCGGAACACTACCGGAGGAAAGCAGTTTCTTCACAAGTATAGGAAAGCCGTTTCCGGCAGTTTGCATCCGCACTTCCACCGAACGCCCCGAAGCTCTGGACAAGGCTTGCTTTATCCTTTCGGGAATCGACGAAAAAGGACTGCTTCAGTCGGTCGACACGGCTGTCGAGATGAACCGCAACGGAGACTACGGCATCCCTGTGCCCGACTATATAGAAGAAAATGTTTCCTCAAAGGTGGTCAAGATCATTCAGTCATATACAGGTGTGGTCAACAAAATGGTGTGGAGAAAAGACACATGAACATACTGATTACAGGCGCTAAGGGCTTTGTCGGGCGAAATCTCACGGAGAATCTGAAGAATATCCGCGACGGCAAGAACCGCACGCGCCCGAATATACAGATTGGCGAAATTTACGAATACGATATAGACAGCACCGCAGAGGAGCTGGACGAATACTGCGCAAAAGCGGATTTTGTCTTCAACCTCGCGGGAGTTAACCGCCCGAAAGACCCTGCCGAATTCAAGGCGGGGAATTTCGGCTTTGCCTCAACTCTGCTGGATACACTGAAAAAACATCATAATACATGTCCCGTCATGCTCTCATCCTCGATTCAGGCGACGCTTGCGGGACGATTCGGCACATCGGAATACGGTCTCTCCAAGAGAGCCGGCGAGGATTTGTTCTTCTCTTACGCAGAGGAAACCGGAGCGAAGGTGCTGGTTTACCGCTTCCCGAATCTTGTCGGCAAGTGGGTGAAACCGAACTACAACAGCGCTGTAGGCACATTCTGCAATAACATTGCGAACGACCTGCCGATTACGGTCAATGACCCGTCGGTCGAGCTGGAAATGCTCTTCATTGACGACCTTGTGGAAGAGATGTTTGATGCGCTTGAGGGAAAGGAACATCACTGCGAATTTGACGGCGTAAGCACGGTTCTCACCGAAAACGGCAGATACTGCGCCGCACCTGTGACACACAAGGCGACGCTCGGATATATCGTCGAATGCCTGCACAGATTTCACGACCAGCCGAAAACACTCGTGATACCTGAGATACCGAACGGCAGCTTCGAAAAGAAGCTGTATTCGATGTATCTCTCTTATCTTCCGAAAGAGAAAGTAGCTTTCCCTCTGAAAATGAATGTGGATGCTCGCGGGAGCTTCACGGAACTGCTCAAGACCGAGAAATGCGGTCAGGTCAGCGTGAATATCTCGAAACCGGGCATTACCAAGGGTCAGCACTGGCATAACAGCAAGTGGGAGTTCTTTATTGTAGTTTCCGGTCACGGACTTATTGAAGAGCGAAAGATAGGCACAGACGAGGTGCTTCGCTTTGAGGTAAGCGGAGAGAAGATAGAGGCGGTGCATATGCTTCCGGGCTATACGCACAATATTATCAATCTTTCCGACACAGATGATCTCGTCACCGTGATGTGGGCAAACGAGCAGTTTGACCCAGAGCATCCCGATACATTCGGAGAAAAAGTATAACCAAAAAGGAGGGCAGGTATGGAGAAGATAATCCGCACGATGATGGATTTAATTGCAAGCGAGGTCTGCGACAGGACAGTCGATAAGTCGCAGTATGAGTTGACCGACGAAGAACTTGTGAAACTCTACAAACTCGTAAAATCCCATGACCTTGCCCACCTCGTCGGCGATGCGCTGATAAAAAACAACCTCATCGGTGATGGTGAAATCGAAGCGAAATTCCAAAAGCAGATGATGCTCGCCGTTTACAGATATGAGAAGATAAACTACGAGCTTGGGCGACTGCGCAAAGTCCTGAATGAGGCAGAGATTCCGTTTATACCGCTCAAGGGTTCGGTTCTGCGCAAATATTACCCAGAGCCGTGGATGAGGACAAGCTGTGATATTGATGTGCTTGTTCACGAAGAAGCGGTCGATCAGGCGGCACAGTCGATCGTGGAAAAGCTGGGATATGCATACGAAAAAAAGCAATACCACGATATTTCGCTCATGTCGGATGGTGGAGTGCATCTCGAGCTTCATCACAGCATAAAGGAGAACAAAGCAAACATAGACGCGCTTCTCTCGGAATGTTGGGACTACGCAGCGCCTTCTGGTGATTACGAGTACTGCTTCACCAACGAGTTTTTCTTTTTTCATCAGATTGCACATGCGTCATATCATTTCCTTCACGGCGGGTGCGGAGTACGCCCGATTCTGGATTTGTATCTGCTCCAAAGAAAGATGCCTTTTGACAGCACAGTGCTTGATGAAATGCTCGAAAGGAGCGGAATAAAGAAATTCTTTGATGCCGCCAAAGCCATCTCCGAAGTATGGTTCGGTAGTGGCGAGCACACCGATGTCACGCGCCGCATGGAAGATTATCTTCTGCGCGGTGGAGTTTACGGAAGCACTCAAAACTCGATGGCAGTCGGTCAGCAGAAGGAAAAAGGAAGGCTCGGATACATCATCAATCGTATCTGGCTTCCGTATGAGCTTCTCTGCATCACATATCCGAGGCTTAAGGGACGGAAATATCTTCAGCTTTTCTACGAGATGAAGCGTTGGCTCCGCATATTCAATTCCGAGGCGAGAAAGCACAAAAAACGCGATCTTGACGCGATAAAAAAATTGAGTGCAAAACACAAAAGCGATGTGAACTGTATGCTGAATGAGATTGGACTTATATGATTAACGGCGGCGTAGGTTACCGCATAAACGCAAAGAACAGACTGAAACCAAAGAAATGCTCTCAAAGCTTGAAATTGATCATTGAAATCACAGATTGTGCATAGGTACACAAATGTTTATTCGGGCTGACCATATCTACAATGCAGAAAGGAAATAACATTTGAATATGCGACAGAATAAAAAAGAAACAACTCCTGCGACGCGAAAAAAGCGCTTCGGCAACAGGTGGTTGTTGGCACTCTACGATTTGCTTCTTCTCTTTATGGTAGATGTTGTCCTGCTTGTCCTGTACAAGGGCAGGGAAGAACTGGAACCTATGGATATCGTTGTGCAGGGCATAACAGCGGCAGCGTGTATTTTCTTTATGCGTTGGTTTTGGAAGGTGTACAGTCAGGTGTGGCGATACGGCGGAATACAGAGCTACATAAGACTGCTCGTTTCCGACGGCTGTGCATTCCTGCTGTATTATCTCGTTGAACAGTTCCTACCAATCAGACATATCTCGTTTACAAGAGTGTTGTGCATCAGCTGCCTGTCGTTGCTGGGTTCGCTGACGATCCGAATGGTGTATCGTTACGCATACAAATGCTGTGACAGAAATACCGTGCTGGGACGTGTTCTGAATGTCATTGTCAAGATGTTTGCGGGAAACCGTATTGAGCTTGACAATAACGAACAAACAAATAAGATCCGTGTCGCAATCGTCGGAGCCGGAAAGGTCGGAGTCAGTCTGGCGGAAGAACTGCTCAGCAATCGCACATCTGCCTACATTCCGAAATGTTTTATTGATACCGACCCGGAAAAAACGGGCAGACAGATTCAGGGGATTCCGGTTATTGCCGACGATGAAGTGGTGCATGAGGCACTGGAGCATTACGGCATCCAGGAGATTATCATTGCATTGCCGCAGCTGTCATCCGAAGAAAAGAAGGCACTTTATGAAAAGTACAAGCCCTTCCGTTGTAAGATCAAGGTGTATGACTATCCGACCATGCAGCAGGCGGGTGACACCAAGCGTCACCTTCGAGAATTCGATGTGGAAGAACTGCTGTTCCGTAAGCCAATTGTGGTGACGGACGAAAAGACGGGAGCTTATTACCGTGACAAGGTAGTCCTGATCACAGGCGGAGGCGGAAGCATCGGCAGCGAGCTTTGCAGGCAGGTGGCGAAGATGTCTCCGAAACAGCTCATACTTCTTGATATCTATGAAAACGGCGTGTACGATGTTCAGCAGGAACTGAAGATTGCATACAAAAATGATCTCGATGTTTGTGTTGAAATCCTTTCTGTATGTAACCGTCCGGCACTGGAAAGAGTTTTTGATCGGTATCGTCCTCAGATCGTCATTCATGCGGCGGCGCACAAGCATGTTCCGCTGATGGAGCATAATTGCTGTGAGGCGATTGAGAACAATGTGTTCGGCACTCTCAATACAGTAGAACTTGCGGAAAAATACCGTGTCCAGCGCTTTATGATGGTGTCCACGGATAAAGCGGTTAATCCGACCAACGTCATGGGCGCAACCAAACGGATGTGTGAGATGATCGTGCAGAGTCACAGCAAGACTTCGGATTACACGACGTTCAGCGCGACGCGCTTCGGCAATGTGCTCGGAAGTGCCGGCTCGGTGATTCCGCTTTTCAAGCGTCAGATTCTGAACGGCGGACCGATTACGGTGACGGACAAGCGTATCATCCGCTACTTTATGACCATTCCGGAGGCAAGCCAATTGGTGCTTCAGTCAGGTGCCATGGCAAAGAACGGGGAGCTGTTTGTGCTGGACATGGGAAAGCCGGTCAAGATCCTTGATCTGGCTGAGAATATGGTGCGCCTTAGCGGATATGAGCCGTATCGGGATATTGATATCGTCGAAACCGGTCTGCGTCCGGGTGAGAAGCTGTATGAGGAACTGCTGGTCAACACGGAAGAGCTGGACAAGACCGAAAACAGTCTGATTTTCATTGAACGGGACGAGCCTATCGACAGGCATGAACTTGCTGTAAAGCTGTCGATCCTGAAGAAAGCCTGTCTCGGCGGAGATGATGACGAAGCAAAGGAAGCCCTGCATCAGGCGGTTCCGACCTTCCATCGCCCCGAAGAAGTGAACGCCGAGGCGCAAAAAGCAAAAGAAATGAAAGTTGCCGCCACGGTGTGATGGCGGCTCCAGTGATCTGCTACAGTCAAACAGGCAGAATAATCGCGGGGTGACGCAAGAGCTTCGCACCTTGCTGTGTGTAGTTGCGACCTCATGCCTTGCTACGGTTCCGTGCCGCTATGGAGAATGCCCTGCAGAATTTCGGAGTTCTGCAGGGCATTTTGCAATCAAATATTTTGGGCGTGATATAGTTTCGGGGAATCAATTTCCAATCCGATAACCCTGCGGACAAAATCCTGGACAGAAAGAAAGGAAGGGATTATGTGCGCAAGGGAGAAAAAGGAAAAGGCAATTGCAATGTATGATACAACGCAATCAATCACAGAAGTCATTTGCCGACTGGGATATCCGATAAACAGAAAAAACGGAGAAAGACGATACCGTTATCAGTATCTCTTTCTCCGCTATCGTTTTTTTGGCTATTTACAAAATAATCCACTCAATTCTTGTTCTTGTACCGGCTTTTTTAATTATTTGATGGTTTTCCAACTCTTTGATTGAACGCTGAACTGTACGAGCGGTAACTCCTGTTGCCTCAGAAATTTCTTTTGTAGAAGCATTAACATGAGAAACAATAAACTCATATACCGATTTTTCCGATTCAGTTAACGTATAGCCGTTGATGACGGTCGCGACATTCGCTGTTGAAGGTATTATTTCAGAGAACGATCCAATATTACTGCTTGTTATTTAAGTATTCCACCAACTCCGCAACCGTTGTTGCCGGATTGCTTTGTCTGGAAACGATTTCCGTGTGTTCTTCTTCCAATACCGATACTCGGTTTTTAGCTCTTTCTATCGCAAGAGCTTGCAGCGGTTTGAGCTGATCATACACATTTTTGTTTTTCTCATACTGCTCCAAGCGTCCTTTCTGCTTCAAAAGCTTGATTGCTGCATCGCAATTTTCAACCGGTGTAATCTGATTATTGAAGTGTAACAAGAACCAAACCTCAAAAGACGGATTGGAAAATGCTAATTTATATCCCTCTTTTATAGCAACCTGTTTTGCCTTCGCCAGCATTTGATTTGTGTTATCGTCGCAGTCAAACACGCACCAAATAATGTCGCCTTCATCGGGATAATACGGATTCATTGCAATGGTTGATTTTGCTTTCTGAACAAGCTTGTCAGCCGATTTATACTGTGACGGAATAGGAACAATATCTATGTGACACTCTCTGCTGCGAAATTTCTTGAAATAGCGAATTTCGGTTTCTGAGCCTTCGCAAATCAGATACACAACAGGATTTCTTTTTCGACTGCCGAAACTCCTGCGCTCTACCTCTTTGATTCTTCCCATATCAGATACCTCCTCCGACAAACGGAATTGCCCCGTATCGTCCTTGCAGGTATCCTCGTGCGATATTTTCTTCCTTTCTCGGAGAAAATTCAGTAAGGGCATAAATATCGGTTTCCATTGTTTTTTCGTTTTTCTCTGCAAACCAAATCTGATCGCGGCGCAAAAGCTTCAAATCAAGCAAGCCTGTATCGTGCGTGGTAAATATTAGCTGTGCGTGCTTATCATTGATTGTCTGATCCTGAAACATTTCAATCAGATGTCTGGTTAAAAGCGGATGCATACTTGACTCTATTTCATCTACTACAAGCACAGCTCCGGCTTCAAGTGATTCAATCCAAGAACCGATTCGTGAAAAAAATCGCTGTGTTCCCATTGATTCCTGTCCCAACAACAAAGAATACTGTTTTTTGCTCCCGTCCGCTTTTTCCAATTGGTGGACCGTTGCTATCGTCGGCTTTTCTTTTGTTCCCGACAATACCACATCACAGATGCCCAAATCAGCAAACATCATTTCTTCCAAAACACGGTTCTTGTTATCTCCACCCTTACGAATGGCATCAAGTGTAGTGTTGTTAGACACCCCTGTTGCAATAAGTCCGCGCAAATATCTTTGAAACCAAAGATATGCCTTTTCCGTCTGCGGACAATTCCACTCGTTTGAGCTTGTAAGATATAGGCGATTTTCAGAGGTACGTCCGGCAAGCGTTAATTGCTCTTGAATACTCTCACGAAACTCGTATTTATCATTATCCCTCGAAAAGACAAGCGCCTCTCTGCCATTGGGCCAATGATAAAGATACTCGCTTATGATCCTGTCTCTATTGAAGGAATAACCGTAAGCATATTTTGTTCCCTCATAATAATAGATAATTTCAAAATCTGTCGGTCTTTCATCTTTATCATCTGTAAAGGCAAACGGTTCCCACGGAAGTTCCGCACCTTTCAACGGTTTTGCGTATTCACCGCATACCATATCACGCATTAAAAGCAAAGCTTGAATCATATTACTTTTGCCCGCGGCATTTGCACCGTAAATCGCCATAACGGGAACAAGTTCTTTTTTTCCATCCGGGCTGATCAAGCACTCTTTTAATGATTTATCAGCAGTTGCTTTCGTGCTGATAACTGCTTTTTCCTTTATGGAACGATGGTTCGTTACTGAAAATTGCAACAGCATTATCGTGTCCTCCCACAATAAAAATCCTACTATATATTATACAGAGCAAAGTCGGCTTTGTCAAGATTTATTCCTATTATTTGCGGAATATTTGCAAATAATACGTGTAAATTCATTTTTCCAAGTTTCAAAATAAAAAACGGGGGTATGGGACAATGCTCATCACATCGCCCATACCCAAATTATTTACGGCAAATCACGCTCGCTTTTCTTTTCCTTGTCCTCTTTTCTTGTCTTGCGCCCGAAATCAAAAGCTGCTGTTTTTCTTTCAATCTTTCAAGAAGCGATATTTTATCTTTACCCGGCTTTGCCTCTTTCGGTGTCTCAATGTTATTGTGCTTGCCGTCGATCATGTTATAATTTTGTTTCGCAGAAATCTCCACTGCACACAAGTACTCGCCGTTCTCCAAGTATTTCATCCAATCTTCTTCGATACCGAACAGCCATGCTCTTGACCTCGATTCAGGCGACGCTTGCGGGGCGATTCGGCACATCGGAATACGGACTCTCCAAGAGAGCGGGGACTTTTTTACAGCCCCTTTTCCTATGTAGGTTTCTTCAATTCAGTCCAATTCTCTTGGATAAATCCATTAAAGCATACAAGAATCGGGCAACGGGTGTCAATGTTGTCAGCGTCGGGTCGCCCTCGCGTATTCTCATTGTACGGCGTATCTCCTTGGGAATGACAACCCTGCCGAGATCATCTATGCGCCGCACGATTCCTGTTGCTTTCATTTATATAAATCCTCCAAATTTTCATTTTACAAGAATATTTTGTGGTGATAACAACTATATTGTTTGCGCTTTTGGGGGATTTATGCAATAGTTTTGGTTTTCGCTTGGGTTTATTTATTATGGTTTGTATATAAAATAGGTATAAGTGCGGGTAGCATTCAAAAATCGACAAATCAAGAAAGAAGCGAAATGGAGGCTTCCGAAACGGAAATGCACAGTAAAAATGATGACGAACCGCAAAGCGGTTCGTCATCATTTCTATTTTATTGACTGCACATAACGGCAGGTTTGCCGCAGTTTATTTTTGTTTTTTGAGTGTTTCGAGAGAAGTTCTGTTGATTTTCAGCTTTAAAAGGCAGTACGGGCATCTGAGGTGCCCCTGAGTCAGCAACTCCGTGATGGTTATCGGAATAAGCTTGCCGCAGTGCGGACAGGCGATGCCGGGTGTTCTTGACGATATACCGCCGCAGACTGTGTTCAGTTCTTCATCTGTGAGTGTATATTCTTTTGTTTCGTTATTTTGATTATTCATATTTAATCTCCGTTCTGTTAAATTAAAATCATTACATATTTGTGCTGTAAGCGGGCAGAGCCGCCGCGATTTTTTCGGCGTAGCCCTTTTCCCAGAAAAGACATTTGGAGGGGTCAATTCCGAGTTTATCTCCCGTAAGTGCGAGCGCAATCGCACGGCAACCGCCGTTGCACTGTTCAAAATGCGTACACTTGCCGCATTTTTCGTTTTTCTCGCGCAGAGTGCCTATAGTCGTGCAGACTTCATCGAGATATTTGCCGCCCGAGAGCATATCGCGAAGCGGCGTCTTTTTCAGATTGCCGAGAAAATCACCGTGCTGTTCATAATAGCCCGACATCTGATGGCAGGGATAGACATTGCCGTTTGCCGCCACGGCTATCATTCCGCGGTTGCCTTTGCATACGGGCGCACTGCCGCGATATTTGCCTGTGCATGAGGCGACGGCGGTAAGAGTATAGAAATCATGCATAGGAAAGAGCGTTCCGAATTGCCAGACAGTCAGATTCATACGGTGGTCACCTGCCGCGTATTCCTGCCAGAGCGCGAGCGCTTCATCGAAATATTCTTCGAATGTAAGGCAGGCATCGCCTGCATTCTGCACCCACCTCGGCGCTTCTGTCGTGCGTATTATGCGCATTTCATCAACGCCCATCGGATCGAGCACCTTTGCCGTTTCGAGCATACTGCTGTGATTGCGGCGGTTCATATTTGTCTGCACTTTGACGCGAAATCCCAATTCATGGCAGAGCGATATCGCATGCAGTGCCGTTTCCTCGGCACCCTTGTGATTACGCATCCAATCATGATAACCGATGCCGTCAAAAGATATTTTCATAAGCGGCATGCATCCGAGTTCTTTCATGCGCAGGAGTGTCTGCCGATTTATGAAATAACCGTTTGTATTCAGCTCCTCGACATACATTCCGCGCGAGTAAATGCCTTCGAGTATATCGAAAAAGTTTTTATGGAGCATCGGCTCGCCGCCTGTTATCGTAAAGGCATTGATGCCGCAATCGCGCGCCTCGTCGAGCAGATGCTCTGCCTCCTCCATGCTCCATTCGCTCATGAGCGGAGCATTGTCGGCGGCATTGAAGCAATGAATGCAATTGTAGTTGCATTTGCCTGTTATCATCCAGTTCATGGCAGGGAAGTATCTGTTGTCGCAGAAGCGCGCCCTGTTCCAATCGGAGAGACTTTCGCCGTTTTTCGCTTCGCGGATGAAGCCTTTTCCCATCAAATCGCGCGCGAGGGCGCTTTCATCTGCCGACGGCAGCTCGGTTTTCCCGTCGCATGACGACAGAAATTCAAATTCTTCTTTTTTCAGCCCGATTGCATTCCGCTCTCCTTTTATGTAATAGGCATAAGGCACAAGCTGCCATGAGCGCAGAGCAATATTCGGATTCAATATATAATGCATTGCTTTCTCCGTTTGAATGTCGGTCGTTTTTGTGCTTTTACAAATCTCGGCGCGGTATAAATCAGCCGTGCCGAGATATTTTCAGAATGATGAGAAATTTAAATCTCAGCTGCGCGATATATCAGCCCTTTTTGCTGTTAGCGGGATGATAGCACTCGCGGGGCTCTGCCGCTTCAGCCGCTCTTATTATCAGCTCTATGAGAGTTGTCCAGAGGGAACCGCTGATAGCGTTAGGGTCAACGCCCCAGTATCTGCATCTGCAGCAGGTGCCTTTTATGCCATAGGTGGACTGTCCGTCTGCATAATGCTTGCATTTATAGCCGCTGGTGGTCTTAAGGCGTCCGCCATCAGAGTAGCATCCGCCGCCTGCCACATTGTCGAGTTCTTCGTCGGAGAGCTCGCCGAGCGCCGGATGAAGCCTGTCGAAATATTCATTTGCGATTTCTTCTGTGATGTCTATGCCGTTTTCTTTTGCGAGAGCGGCAAGCTCTTCGGCGGATTTCGCCGCTCTTGCTTTTGCGATAAGTTCGCTGTTCATTTTTTAACTCCTGTTATATGTAAATTTTAAATCTGTATTCCGCGGGTGTAATCAGCCTTTTCTGTTATTCGGATTGAGGCATCTGACAGGACGTCCCAGTTCTTCGTAACCGTTTCTGTCGCGCTGATCCCAATATTTGCATGCACAGCAGGTGCCATTTATTCCTGCCGCGCCTTTTTCGAAATATTTGCATTTGTAACCGATAGTGGTCATGAGATAACCGTCGCTCGCGTAGCATCCGCCGCCCGATACATTGTCAAGTTCCTCGTCGGAGAGCTCGCCCGATGCCGGATGAAGCTGACCCCAATATGTATTTGCGCTTTCTTCCGTCATTTCCATGCCGTTTTCTTTTGCGAGAGCCATGAGCTCTTCGACTGATTTTGCTTCTTTTGCTTTTGCCATGATTTCATTATTTATTGCCATGATATTTCTCCTTTATAAGTTATCTTTAAATATGTCGGATTGAATTTTGCTTATCTTTTTATTATTTCTTCATGTTGGCGGGGCAGTTGCAGAGCCACAGACCTTTTTCATATGAGCAGTAATGGCAGGAGTGGCAATACGCGGCAATCTTGCATGTATTGCAACATGCCAACGGTCCTTGTATACTGCACTGTGAGCCGTCGTCCTTGCAACGCCATTCATCGCAGTAGTGCATTACGGAAATAACAAGTCTGTCGCCATTGTAGCATCCGCCGCCCGATACATTGTCAAGCTCATCGTCGGAGAGCTCGCCTGTTTTGGGATTCAGCAGGTCGAAATAAGCTTTTGCGCTCTCTTCGGTAATTTCTTCGCCGCTTTCCTTTGCCAGAGCCATGAGCTCCTCGGCGGTTTTTGCTTCTTTTGCCTTTGCGATGAGTTCATTGTTCATTTTCATGGTTGTACTCTCCTTTGTATTTTATTTTTTTATTTGCTGTGATAAGTTTGCTTTAAGCCGCATCAAAGCAGATTCTTGCCGGCTCAGCTGCTTTTGCAAAGCCGTATTTCGCACTTTCCCTTATGTACGGCTTATTTGCGGGGAGGAAATTCGACGCGTTTGTGAAGCGAGATACCTCCTGCGACCTGCTCCAGTTCATCATCGGAGAGCGGCAGCTTGGCAAAAAGCTCCTCTGCCTGCGCCATTGTCAGCGCGATGTTTTTGCCCTCAAGGAGCGTTTTCAGCTCCTCGGCGCTCTTTGCGCCTCTTGCTTCTTCAAGTGTTTTTCTTTCGATTTTCATTGTTTATTCTTCCTTTCGTTAATTTGCGGCGGATGTATGAAAAGCCCGTCCGCCCGAAGCTTTTTTGCCTTTTCCTATCTGCTCAGGTGCGCCCGCAGGTCGTGCAGAGCATTTTTATGCAGTATCTTCACATATGCATAAGAGATTCCCATGCGGTCGGCGATTTCCTTCAGCGTCATTTCCTTGTAGTATCTGAATATTATCAGCGCGCGGGAGCGTTCGTCAAGTTCCGTGAGCGCCTTACCGAGCTCGTGCAGAGATTCCTTTTTCAGAAATTCGTCCTCTTCAAGGTCGCCGCAGGAAAAATCCTCGGACAGCTCCTCCTCGCTTTTGTTCGAGCGGAAATAGTCGATTACGGTATTTCGCGTAACGGTGTAAATCCATGTCGAGAGGGAAGCGCGCTTCGCATCGTATGATGAATATTTTTCGTATACCTTCAGAAATATCTCGCTGACAATATCTTCGGCATCGTGTCTGTTTTGCAGTTTCCCGAAAACATAGCCGGCAACTTTTTCGCGGTATTCTGTGTAAAGCTCTTCTTTTTCCGCCATCGAAATCATAGTGCACCGTCCTCGCGGTCTTTGCATTTGTTTTCCGGTGCTGCCTCTCCCGCGGCACTGACCTGTGAGAGCATATCGTCCGATATTTCGGTGCAGAATGCTCCCTCGGCTTCGTCTATCAGTGCTTTCAGCACAGGGTCGTTTTCGAAGCGCTGATAGTCAAAAAGTGCGAAAAGCTCTTTTTCACTTGCAGAAAAGGTCTTTTTCTGTTGATTGGTTTTTCTTCTTATCACTTTCTTTCTCCCTTCTGCTTATTTATACGGGTGAGAACCGAAAAAGGCTAATAAAATTTCAAAAATTTTTTTGCTTTTACAAAATTCGCCTTTACTGCGCTCCGTCAAGGCGCTGGCGCGCCACAAGCTCGGCGAAAAATCCGTTCTTTGCGATAAGTTCGTCATATTTGCCGTCCTCGATTATCTTGCCGTGGTCGAGAACGATTATCCTGTCGCACTGCTTTATCGTGGAGAGGCGGTGCGCGATGATGATGCGGGTGCATTTGAGTGCGTCGAGCGACTCGGAAACCTTTTTCTGCGTCATGTTGTCGAGTGCGCTTGTCGCCTCGTCAAACATGAGTATCTTCGGCTTCGGTGCGACGGCGCGCGCAATCATCAGTCTCTGCCGCTGACCGCCCGATATGCCGCCCGAGCCCTCGGAAATGATGGTATTCATGCCCATCGGCATCATTCTTATATCGTCGGCGATGCCCGCAAGCTCCGCCGCTTCCCATGCCTCATCCTGCGAGAGCCACGGCGCGGAAATGACGATATTTGAGTAGATATCGCCCTGAAAAAGCTTGCCGCTTTGCATAACGACGCCGACTCTGCGGCGCAGGGAGCGCAGATCAATGCGTTCGAGGTCCTTGCCGTCGTAGTATATGGCGCCTTTCTGCGGATGCTCAAAGCCGAGCAGCAGACGCATGAGAGTTGATTTTCCGCAGCCGGTCTTGCCGACTATCGCGACATACTGTCCCGGGCGTATTTTGAGCGAGAGATTGTCGATGATGAGCGGCATGTTTTCGGAATATCTGAAAGAGACATTGTTCATTTCTATTCCGCCCGAGAGGCGCGTCAGCACCTGCTTGCCGTCCGAAACCTCGGGAACGGCGTCAAAAAACGGCTGTACCATTGTCAGCATCGGTTTTATCTGCGCGACATTCAGCGCGATTCCCGCAAGAGCGCTGAAAGCGCCCGAAACCATGCCGTAGGCGGTAGTGAAAGCGTAGTAATCGGCGACGGAAATGCCCGATTTCACCGCCATGGTATACATCACAAGCGTTCCGACAAGGCTGATGGCAAGCGCTATGACGGAATTGAGCTCGATGAATGCGGGAGGACCGTATTCAAGTTTCGCGCTCTGGGCATAGAGATTGCCCCATCTCGCAAAGGCGCGCTTCTCGGCGCCCGCAAGCTTTATTTTCTGTATTCCCGTGATGAGCGAATATGTCATGCCGCTTTCCTTGCCGGAGAGCTCCATCTGGCGCGTGCTCAGGTTCATCTGGACAAGCGACGAGACGACGGAAAATACGACTGTCGCCAGTATGATAAGCAGTGCAGGCACGACAAGCATCGGAGCATAGGCGAATATCTGCGATATGTAAACAAGCGAAAATATCGAGGTCAGTCCCGTCGAGAGCACGGTGGACGCGAGCATCTTGCAGAGCGCACCGACCTGCGATGCGCGGCTCGAAAGCTCACCCGAGCTGTACTGCTTGAAAAAGTCTGCGGGAAGCGACATGATACGCATCATCGTAGCCGCCTCTATGGAGATATTCAGCTTTGTCTCAATCCGCGCCGTGACCATATTCTTCACGGCGGAGATGAGCAGGGTGCTGACCGAGACGGAAACCGAGAAAAACGCTATCGCGATAAGCAGGCGTACATTGCGCGAGAGCAGTACGCGGTCAAAAAGCAGTTTCGTAATCAGCGGCGATATCATGCCGATGAGCGATAGCGCGAGAGTCGCCAGCCCTATCATCACATAGTCGGAGACGGAAAGCGTCCGAGCGATATACGCGGCAAGCGAGGGGAGACTTATCTTTTTCAGCGGAAAAGGCTTATAGAAAGCGATAGCTTCCTCCTCGAAAAGATGCTGATTTTTGCGGTTTATGCGGCGGCGCTTGCCGGTTTCCCAGTCAAAATAACTGTAGCCCGAAAGCCCTGTGGGAATGAGCGCGACGACTCTGCCGCTTTCCGCGAGCACGCCGAGCATGGCTCCCGCGGCATCGCGGTACCAGCCCTCCTCGAGCTTTACCGTGCGCCGCATAATGCCGTAGGGGCGCATCAGATATTCGAGCTGCTCGTTCATATCGGAGATTCCGTCGGGAACCTCACGGCTTTTTACATGGTAATATTTCAGTATTTCATCAATGGCATTCTTTGTGACGGTGCGGTCATTATTTAAGGAAGCCTCTATTTTTTTTCCGGTTATAGCAGACGCCATATTGGCAAACGCTTCGGCAAAAGCGTCATCGTCGTTTCGTTTACGGTCTTTTATCTGTTCGTCAAACCAACCCATATTCTGTCTGCCTCCTTATTCGTTTGCTACAAGCTGCGTATACGCGCCGCCGTTTTTCATCAGCTCCTCGTGGGTGCCGCGCTCGACGACGATGCCGCGGTCGAGAACGATTATCTCGTCGCAGTCGCGTATTGTGGAAAGGCGGTGCGCCACCACTATACAGGTGATGCCGCGGTCCTTGATGGATTTCACAACATCATATTCCGTTTTGGCATCGAGTGCGCTTGTCGCCTCATCGAGAATGATTATCGTCGGGTCCTGCGCGAGCACGCGCGCTATTTCCATGCGCTGACGCTGACCGCCCGAGAAGTCCTTGCCGCCCTCTGTCAGCTTATACTGATAGCCGCCGTCGCGCTGCATGATGTCCTCATGAAGCTGCGCGTCGCGCGCCGCCATTATCATTTCGAAATCCTCTATGGAATTGTCCCACATTTTTATATTGTTTGCTATGGTGTCCTCGAAGAGGATGATATCCTGGTCGACTACGGCAAGAGAGCCTGTAAAGACGCTTCGGTCTATCTCGGAAATCGGCTTGCCGTCAAAAAGTATTTCGCCGCTCCAAGGCTTGTAAAGCCCAGAGATAAGCTTTGAGAGTGTGGATTTGCCGCATCCGGAGGGACCGACGAAAGCCACGCGGCTACCCGGACGGAGCGTCATGCTGAAATCTTTTATCAGCGGGTCGGCAAGGCGCGAATAGCCGAATGTCACATTTTTCAGCTCGATATTGCCCGAGAGCTTGTCATATTCGGCATTTTCATCCGCCGCCGCATCAAGGACAGTGTCCGTCGGATATTTCATAACATCCTCGATGCGCTCCATGACCGTGCGCATCTCCTGGAGCGACTGACCTGCGGAGATAAGCGTCATCGCAGGAGAGACGAATGAGGAGAGGAAGCCCTGAAAAGCCATTATCATACCGACGGTGAATTCTCCTTTCATGGCGAGAAAAACACCTGTCATCAGCACGGCTGTGCCGCATACAGAGCTTATGAGCTGAGGAAGCAGACCGAGAATCTGATTCATGCGCTGAAAGCGCACCTGATTTGTGTTCACGCTTGCCTGATAGCCCGCCCATTTTTCGAAAAATCCGTTTTCGGCGCCGCTTGCCTTGATGGTTTCTATCATTTCTATGCCTGCGACGGTTGTTCCCGCGAGCTTGCCGGCATCACGCATCTGAACGCGCGTGATGTTTATGCGCTTTTTTGATATCACTCGTGACAGAATCAGGTTTGCAAGCACCGAGGAGAGCCCGATGAGCGTCAGAAGCACGCTGTAGCGGAGCATGACCACGAGATAAAATACCATCATCAGCGCATTCAGTGCAAGCGGCGCGAAGGTGTTTACAAGCTGCTCCGCTATAGTCGAGTTTGAAAACTGCCTGCCCTGTATATCGCCTGCCATGCGCTGAGAGAAAAATTCCATCGGCATGCGGAGCACTTTCCACATAAATTCCGTATTGCCGACCATGGCGAGCTTGCCGTTGATTTTCAGCGAATAGACCGCCTGAACCCATGCGACTATCAGTTGTATCAGGCTGATGCCCGCGAGCGCCAGCGTAAACGGCATGAGCCAATCGGGATTTTCTCCCGTCAGCAGTCGGTCGAGAAAAACGCGTGAAAATGCGGGCGTTATAATGCCGAACAGGGAAGTAATAATCGTCGTCAGTGTGACAAAAGCTATAGCCGTTCCCGCGCCTTTCAGCCGCTTTTTCGCATAGCTTATCATGGACTGCGGCTTGCCGCCGGGAACGAAATTTTCGTCCGGCTCAAAGAAAAGGCATATTCCCGTAAAGGATTCGTCAAAGGTTTTCATCGAAACCGTATATGTACCTTTCGCGGGGTCGTTCAGCACCGCCTTGTTTCCGCGGAAGCCGTCGAGCACGACGAAATGGTTGAAATTCCAGTGGATGATGCAGGGGAATTTGCCCTCCTTGCGAAGCATTTCGGGCTCATAGCGATATCCCTTTGCCGTAAGCCCGTAGCTGCGGGCGGCGCGCAGGACATTTCTTGCATTCGAGCCGTCGCGCGAAACGCCGCAGTCGAGGCGAACCTGCTCGAGCGGTATCCACTTACCATAGTAGGCGAGAATCATCGCAAGGCTTGCGGCGCCGCATTCGAGCGCCTCCATCTGCATTACGATCGGGACCTTTGCCGCCCCTTTTGTCACGGGGGATTTGATTTTTTTATTTTCCTTCATTCTGCGCACCTCAGCCGAGTACAAAGTCGAGCGGTCTTACGCGCTCGAGAATTATCGAGACGCTGTAGGTGCCGTTTTGCAGGTCGGGCGCGTCTACGACGACGGCATAAGCCCAGTCGCCCTCCGCAAGCCCCGCGAGATGTATCAGATAGGAGCCTGTGCTTTCGTCAAGGCGCGTCGGCTCCGACGCAACGGACGAAACGGTATATTCATTTTCGCCTACCGTCACGCTCATGCCGGACTGCACCTTTTCAAAATCGGCTTCGCCTATATAGCATACGAGCTTCCCGTCCTCGCATATGCCGCCTGTCTGCAGCTTTGTGTCGAGCTGTCCGTATATTCCCCACACGCACACGCCGACAAGAAGCACGATGACTGCGGCGAGAATCATCCATACGCTCGGGTTTGCGACGCGGATGTAATCGTTCATCTGCTCGGGAGACGAGATTTTATCCATGCTTTTCCGGCGAAAAATACTGCTGTTCATATTTCTACCTCTCTGAAGTTTGATTTATAAATGAATAAGCTCACATATTCTTTTTTATGCGGAGGATATTCTTCCCGTCCCTGTATTCGTAGGAAATCTCGTCCATGGTCTTTTTCACCATGAAAACTCCGAGTCCGCCGATGGCGCGTTCCTCTGCGGAAAGCGTGATATCGGGGTCGTCCTTTTTCAGCGGGTCATACGGCACGCCGTGGTCTATGAATGTGATAACCACGGAGATAGGCTCCTCCGTGACCTCGACGCGAACCGTCGCGGGACCCGTCTCGGGATTATATGCATAGTGCGCTATATTGCCGAAAAGCTCGTCTATCGCGATGTCTATCTGCATCTGCGCTTTCATCGGGCATTCGATTTCCTCAAGCTGTTCGTTGACAAAATCGGTCACTTTTTCTATATTTTCTATTGTTGCGGGAAGAGTAAGTTCTTTCATTTTGTGTCACCTCCGTTATATTTCAGGTAAAGCATCGTAATATCGTCAAATTGCGGGGCATCGCCGACGAAAGCGTCTATATCGGCTTTCACGGCGCGGCATATCTCTTCGCCAGTGAGTCCGCTCATGCTGTTCAGCAGAGCGAGAAGCCGCTCCTCGCCGTAGAGATTGTTTTCGCTGTCCGTGGCTTCCGTCACGCCGTCGGTATAGAGATATATTTCGTCGCCGGGTGCGAGCGTAAATTCGTTTTTGCGGTATTTCATACCCTCCATGCCGGCAAGAATGAAGCCGGGCTTGGATTTCATATATTCAAAGCCGCCGCCCGCATGGCGCACGAGTGGGGGATTGTGACCTGCGTTTGCAAATTCCACCTTGCCTGTCACTATATCGAGCTCGCCCATCCATGCCGTGACGAACATTCCCGCTTCGTTGGATTCGCAGAGCTTTTCGTTTGCCGTGGTGAATACTTCGTCAACGGGCTTGCCGGCTTCGGCATAGCCTTTGATTATGGTTTTCGCCGTCATCATGAACATGGCGGCGGGGATTCCCTTGCCGGAAACATCGGCGATGAGGAAGCCGAGTTTGTTTTCGCCTACGAAATAGAAATCGTAGAAGTCGCCGCCGACCTCCTTTGCCGTATCCATCGTGGCATATATGTCAAATTCGCTGTGCCCGGGATAAGGCGGGAATACCGAAGGAATCGCCGAATGCTGAATCGACCTTGCAAATTCGAGTTCGCGGTCGATACGCGCCGCCGCCTCCGCGATATAGCGCTTGAGCGTGACGACGGTCGAATTTATATCGTCGGAGAGCGAGGCAAATTCCTCGTTTGTTCTGACATTGACGACCGTGTCGAGATTGCCGCCCGTTATCATGGCAAGCGACCGGTTTATCTTGACCATGTTGTCCACCACAAGCTTCTTTATGAGAAAGTAGACAACTATGAAGAGCATGCCGAAAACGACAAATTCCATGAATACCGTGATATACACGGAGATATCGCGGGAGAACATCGCTTCGCTCTGCGGCATAACGGCTACGATATAGTAGCCCTCGGAAATGATATACGAGCAGAATGCCGGCTCACCGTAGGCGACAGCCTCGAAAGTTTTATCTTCGGGCATGGTGTCGCGGTCGATATATATTCCCGTGACATAGAGGTTTAAGCCCTCGTTGCCGTGTCTGTCGCTGACGATATTCCAGTCCTCTCCGACGATGATGAGCGCTCCGCTCTCGCCGATATGGCGGTTCCGCGTGACGCCGATGACGACATCGTCGATATCCCTCTGGAAGCGCTCCGCATCGTATGCGACCTGAATAAAGCCGCCGTCGGCAAGCGCTACGCCCGCGTATTTGCGCGAGATGGTCGGGTCGGATGAGGTGGGCTGATAGCTCTGGACATATTCTTTCGTCTCTCCGTCGAGGAGAACGAGAAATTCCGCCGACTGCTCGCCGCCGCGCATATCGTAATTCAGAAAGCTGTCATATGTCGAAACGGTTATGATTCCGTCACTGTTTATTATATTGATTTCCGCGATATCGTATTCTTTTCCGAGCATTTTGAGCAGTTTTGCGTTCGCTCTGTCGGATGAATCTATGCGCGAGGCAATCTCTCGTGTGATTTCAAGGAGATTCTTGTTTGAAGCCTCGAGGATATCCTCGCGGACATCTTCGATATTGAGCCTGATAAGCTCGTTTGCGTCGTTTTTCGCAAGTTCCGTCTGGAGCGCCCATGTGAATACCGTCGTCATGAGGAAGCCTGCGGTCACGCATATGAGAAGCCATCGCTGAAAGGACTGCGAGATATTTTTCAGATTGTGCCGCGAGCTTTTGCGCTCTTTTTCCGACAGGAGCGAGAGCAGAGCACCCGCGAGCATTACGGAGAGTCCGTTTATCGCCACCATCGGGAGTGAGCATGCGCGCACGAATGAAAATGCGGTATGCACATCCGACATATTCGTCAGGAATATCATCAGCATATGTATGACTTCCGTTATGATTGCGGTCGCGAGGCAGTAGTGCCATCTCGGCTTCTTGTTGTCAAACATATATTTGCGCAGAACAGCCGCGAAAACGCCTGCGAGAACAGTCGAAATACTGCAGGCAAGGCGCGTATATTCGCCCGCGCCCCAGAAAACGGCAAACCAGCGCTCAACTCCGCCGATGACGCCCGCTATGATTCCCGCGGGAGCGCCGAAGAGAAGCCCTGCGCAGATGGGAGAAGCGTCGCGGGCGTTTATGACCGCGCCCTCGATTTTGACGCCGCATTCCGTGCCCATGATTGCCAGCGCGCCGAACATGATTCCTATCAGTATCTGCTTTGCCATATACGGCATTTTACGCGCGGCTTTTGTCCGCTCAGCCATATAGACGAGCGCCGACAATACCACGGGACAAAGCGATACGAGAAAAAGCCAAAGATAAGTTTTCATATTTTACCGCTCATTCTATCGTGAGAATTTCCGAAAAGCCTGTTATCTCAAAGATTTCCATGACATCCGCATTCACGCCCGTCAGCTTCATTTCGCCCTGACGGTTCATGACTTTCTGCGCGGCGAGCAGAACGCGAAGCCCTGCGGACGAGATATATTCCACCTCGCCAAAGTCGAAAACGAGTGCTTTTACTCCGTCTATCGACTGCTTGAGTTCCGCTTCGAGTTTCGGAGCCGTTGTCGTGTCGAGACGCCCCGAGAGTTTGATTGACAGCTTTTCGCCGTCGCGTACCTTGCTTATTTCCATATCATCATATCCTTTCAGAAATAAAATTTTTCGTTTTTGTTTTGCGCCCGATTCGGCGCGGCAGAGTGTTTATTATATGTATCGCACGCGATTATATAAAAATAAACATTTATTTACTATTATATCATAGCCGGAAAGAAAAAACAATAGAAAAATACACATTTTGCGAAAAATATGGCTTACGGATGCGATTTTTGCCGCGGAGCCGTCTTGCCGCAAAAAAAGCTCCGGCGACCGCTTTACCTTTGCGCGGTACTGTGCCGAAGCTTTTTTGCAAAATATTCCGTCAGAGCGGGACTTACGGCTTTTTTCTGCCGAGTCCTTCGAAAAAATCCTCATATTCGCAACCGTATATTTCCTTGAGTTCGATGAGCACGCTGATGCGGACATTCAGCTCGCCGGATTCGTATTTGGCATAGCAACTGCGGGCGATATCGCAGCCGCGGAGCTGGAGTATAGCGCAGAGCTTTTCCTGCGAGATATTGTGGCTGTCGCGAAGCGCACGCAGATTATCGCCTATTCTTCTGTCTCTTCGTAATTTCTGCTCCATATCATCACCTTTTTTTAATTATTTGACCAGTATCGGTTGCAACCGATATTATTTTGTGCTATAATTATCGTAAATATTGACCGCGATACTGGTCAAAAGTCGAAAAAAGGAGAATTTTATGAAAATTTGTTGCATTACGGGGCATCGACCGCATAAATTTCCTTTTGATTATACGGACAGGAGCGGGGAAGCATACAGAAAATATGCAGACGGGCTTTGCCGCGCGGCAGAGGAGCTTGCCCGCGAGGGCTACGGGCTTTTCCTCTCGGGTATGGCGGAGGGTGCTGACAGCGATTTCTTTCTCGCGGTTATGCGGGCAAAAGAAAAACTCGGCGAGCGCGGAGAGGCGATAGCCTTCGAGGCGGTTTTTCCTTACCCGAATAAAAAATCCGGGATATTCGAAACGGAATATCCCGGGGTGAAAACTACGGTATTTTCGCCGCGCTTTGACAGGTCGTGCTATCAGCGGCGAAACGAATATATGGTTGATAAATCCGACCTCGTGCTTGCCGTATGGAACGGCGAGAGGGCGGGCGGAACATGGAATACTATAGAATATGCAAAGAGTGCGGGGAAGCCTGTGAAATACATAATGCTCTGAAAAACAAATAAAAAAAACGGCTCGGCGAGCCGCTTTTTTATTTATCCAGTTCGCGGCTCAGAATCTGGCGCACGCGGGTATAAACGGAATCGCCGCTCTCCTTTTCGGCGCCGTGCATGAGAAAGGTTGTCCCATAGAGCAGGGCTTTCACAAGCATGGCTATCTCGGCGGCGGACTCTCTGCTCTCGCCCTTTTGCAGGCGATAATTTATGATGCGGCTCTCGATTCCCTCGGTCATCAGCCGCTTTTCCTCGGTCTGCTCGGCTGTGGCATCGATATCGCCGAGCATTATCACTGCGAGAAACTGCGGATTGGCATTGAGAAAGAGGATGAAGGTCAGGCAGAGCTCGGTTATCTTTTCGAGTTCGTCCTCGTGCGCTGTGCATACGGCTTTTTCCATCAGTTCCCACTGAGCGCGGATGTAGCGGAGCATCTCGAGGATGAAGTTGTCCTTGTTTTCAAAGTAGCTGTACGGCGTGGCGCAGGAGATATTGCAGCTTGCAGCCACTCTGCGCATGGAAAATCCCGTTATTCCGTTTCGGCTGATTTCCGCTATTCCTGCTAAAATTATGCGCTCGCGAAGCGTTTTCAGTGCCGCCGTGTCTTTCATTTTGTGCCTCCGTACAGTTTTTATCGGTGCTATTGTAACATAAAATCAGCCGTTTTTCAAGCGGTTTTCACTAAAATAGGGCGGCAAAGCTATATTTTGGTGCCGTTTTTCACAAAATACGGAGAAAAACCGATTTTTTTCGCATAAAGCATTGACATTTCGGCGGAAAAGAGGTAAAATACAGATAAATTAACACTGATAAATTATGGAGAAACGAAATGGACAAGCTGACGGAAGCGAGAAAGATAATAAACTCTGTGGATGCCGAGATGGCAAAGCTTTTCTGTCGCAGGATGGCGGCGGTGAAGGATGTGCTCGAATACAAGCGCGAGCATGGGCTTCCCGTGCTGGACACGGCGAGGGAAAATGCGGTGATGGAGGCAAATTCCGCGCTCATCGACGATGAGGCGCTGAAAGAATATTATATCAGCTTCATCCGCGCGACCATGGCTGTTTCGCGTGAGTATCAGCGCAGTCTGCTCTCGGGCATGCGCGCGGCATACTGCGGCGTGGAGGGCGCTTTTGCCCAGATAGCGGCAAAGCATATCTATGCGGATTGCGAGGCAAAGGCTTATCCGAGCTTTGCCGCGGCATATGCGGCGGTTGAGGAAGGCGAATGCGAGGTTGCTGTTCTCCCGATAGAAAACAGCAGCGCGGGCGAGGTAGGGCAGGTCGTAGACCTCATATTCGCGGGAAATCTCTATATAAACGGCGTATACGAGCTTGCCGTAGAGCAGAATCTGATGGCGCTCCCCGGGGCAAGGCTCTCAGATATAAAAACAGTTTTCAGCCATCCGCAGGCGCTGATGCAGTGCGCACCTTTTCTCGAGGAAAAGGGCATACAGGCAAAAGCTTTTGAAAACACCGCGGCGGCGGCAAAATTTGTTTCCGAGAGCGGCGATCGCACTGTCGCCGCGATAGCGAGCGACGAAACGGCAAAGCTCTACGGGCTTGAAATAATCGAGCGCGATATAAATTCCGAGAGGAGCAACACAACGCGCTTTGCCGCCGTTTCGAGAGTGAGAAACGACAAGCAGAGCTTCCCGAGCGGGCAGGGGTGCGTACTCATGTTCGCCGTCAAAAACGAGGCGGGCGCACTCGCCGAGGCAATCAACATAATAGGCAGTCACGGCTTCAATATGCGCTCAATACACAGCAGACCGCAGAAGGACACGATGTGGCAGTATTATTTCTACGCCGAGCTTGAGGGCGATGTCAACGGCGAAGATGGCAGGGCGATGCTTGCCGAGCTTGAGGGCAGATGCGACAGGCTCAAGCTTGCGGGTACATTCGGTCTGCATATGAAAATATAGGAGGCGGAATATGACTCTCAGCGTCAGAACAGGTACGGGAAAATACGATATAATCTGCGAGCGCGGTGCGCTTTCCCGCGTGGGAGAACTGCTTAATCTCTCGCGCAAGGTGCTCATCGTCACGGACGACGGCGTGCCGGCGCAGTATGCCGAAAGTGTTGCGAAAGCCTGCTATGAGCCGCATATCGTGACGCTCGCGTGCGGAGAGGGAAGCAAGAGCATCGCTTCCTTTGAGATGCTCTGCCGCACGATGCTCCTGCATGAATTTACGCGCGGCGATGCTGTGGTGGCTGTAGGCGGCGGCGTGGTCGGAGATCTCGCGGGCTTTGCCGCATCGGCATATATGCGCGGCGTGGATTTCTATAATATACCGACTACGCTTCTCTCGCAGGTGGATTCTTCCATCGGCGGCAAAACGGCTGTCAACCTCGCAGGGGTAAAGAATGCCGTCGGCGCATTTTATCAGCCGAAGCGCGTGATCATCGATGCCGATACTCTCAATACGCTCGATGAGCGGCTTTTTGCGGAGGGGCTTGCGGAATCGATAAAAATGGCGTGCATTTTCAGTGAGGAACTGCTCGATTTCATTTCAGCCTGCGCCGAAAACGGCACGGTGCACAAAAATATAGACAGGATAATCACGGAATCGCTGAAAATAAAGAAAGCCGTGGTCGAGGCGGATGAAAAGGAAAGCTCGCTTCGCCGCACGCTGAATTTCGGTCACACGGTGGGGCATGCCATCGAGAGCCGTCTCGGCTGGCTCCACGGCGAATGTGTGGCGGCGGGGATGCTGGTTTTCTCCTCTCCCGAGGTGAGGGCAAGGCTCGTACCGCTCCTCGAAAAAGCGGGACTTCCCACACGCGCCGATATTCCGGCGGAGGAGACAGAGGAGCTTGTTTCGCATGACAAAAAGGCGGCGGACGACGGGATAGTCTGTGTCTGCTGTGATAAGGTGGGCACATACGCTATGCGCAGATACACGGCGCACGAAATAGCGGAAATGACGGAAAAGACATTCGGCAAGGGGGCACAGATATGAAAAACACATTCGGCGACAGCCTTGCCGTAACGATATTCGGCGAGAGCCACGGGGCGGCTATAGGCGCCGTGCTTGACGGGCTGGCTTCCGGCATTCCGGTAGATGAGGATCTGATCGCACGCAGGCTCTCTCAGAGGCGCCCGAGCGGCGAGATTTCGACGGCGAGAAGAGAAGCAGACCGCTTCCGCATAATAAGCGGCGTTTACGGCGGGAAAACAACAGGCACACCGCTCTGCATAGAGATAGAAAACAGCGATACGAGAAGTGCGGATTACGCAAAAATGGAAACGCTGGCAAGACCCGGGCATGCCGACTATACGGCGCAGATGCGGTATCACGGATATCAGGATATACGCGGCGGCGGGCATTTCTCGGGGAGAATAACCGCGGCGGTCGTCGCCGCGGGAGCTATAGTCGAGCGTGCGCTCGCGGACAGGGGGATAGCCGCGGCAACGCATATTCTCACGCTCGGCGGCGTGGGCGACAGAAGCTTTTCATCCGACCCGACAGCAGAGATAGAGGCACTGCGTGAGGCGGCTTTTCCGACGATTTCAGCCGATGCGGGCGAGCTCATGCGCGGCGAGATACTTGCGGCAAGAGAACGACCGGACAGCATCGGCGGCAAGACGGAAACGGCTGTCGTCGGGCTTCCCGCGGGCGTGGGCGAGCCTTTTTTCGATACGGCTGAGGGGCTTATCTCCCATGCGATTTTTGCCATTCCCGCGATAAAGGGAATAGAATTCGGCGCGGGCTTTGACCTCTGCCGCATGAACGGAAGCGAAGCAAACGACGCTTTTTACTCAGAAAACGGCAGAATATATACGAAAACAAATATGAACGGCGGCATAAACGGCGGCATAACAAACGGAATGCCGATAGTTTTTTCCTGCGCCGTGAAGCCTACTCCGAGCATAGCCCGCGAGCAGGACACCGTAAACTACATCACGGGAGAGGAAGCGAAGCTGACTGTACACGGTCGCCATGACCCTTGCATAGTCCACCGCGCCTGCCCTGTGATAAGCGCGATGACGGAGCTTGTGCTCTATGATATGCTTTCCTGCCGATACGGCACGGAATACTTCGCGTATTGAGGTAAAGATATGAGAGTTACGATAAAAAAGGGAACTGCGCACGGCACAGTCGCCGCACCTCCCTCAAAAAGCATGGCGCATCGCCTGCTGATATGTGCGGGGCTTTGCCGCGGCAAAAGCGTGATACGCGGCGTGGAGTGCTCGCAGGATGTGCTTGCCACGCTTGATTGCCTGCGGGCGATAGGTGCAAAATGCGAGCTTGCGGGAGATACCGTCACCGTTTACGGTACGGATTTTGCGGAGAGCGGAAAGCGCACTCTGAACTGCCGCGAGAGCGGAAGCACACTTCGCTTCTTCATCCCGATATGCATGCTTTTCTCGGGCAAAACGCGCCTTTGCGGAAGCGAAACACTGCTTTCCCGTCCGCTCGATGTATATAAAAATATCTGCCGCGCGGCGGGGCTGCCCTATAAGCAGGGAACGGATTTCGTCGAGGTAGGCGGCAGGCTTACTTCGGGAAACTTCAAAATTCCCGGAAATATCAGCAGTCAGTTTATAAGCGGGCTTCTCTTTGCGCTTCCGCTTCTTTCGGGCGACAGCCTGATAACGATAGCACCGCCGATAGAGAGCCGCTCATATATAGAGCTGACGCTCGGCGCGCTGAAGAAATTTGGCGTGGAAGCCTATTGGAAAAACGAAAGAACGCTTTTCGTCGCAGGCGGTCAGAGCTATAAATGCGCCGATGTGACGGTGGAAGCGGATTATTCGAATGCGGCTTTCTTCTCCGTGCTCAACAGTCTCGGTTCGGAGGTGACAGTCACGGGGCTTGACCCCGATAGCGGACAGGGCGACAAGGCATATGAGGAATTTTTCCCGATGCTGGAGCGCGGCACGCCTTCGATAAACATTTCCGATTGTCCCGATCTCGGTCCCGTGCTCTTTGCGCTCGCCGCGGCAAAGCACGGTGGCGTTTTCACGGGGACGCACAGACTGAAGATAAAAGAGAGCGACCGCGGCGCGGCGATGGCGGGCGAGCTTGCCAAGTTCGGTGTCTGCGTGACCGTCGGCGATGACGATATCGTGGTTTATCCCGCGAAATTTCATGCGCCCGACGCTCCGCTCGAATCGCACAATGACCACAGGATAGTGATGGCGCTCTGTGCATTGCTGACGCTTTTCGGCGGAAGCATAAACGGCGCGCAGGCGGTGAACAAGAGCTTTCCCGATTACTTTAATAAGCTTGCCGCGCTCGGAATAGAGGTAGAAAAAGATGATGCTTGATAAGAACAAAAGAATACTGATAATAGGTCTCGGTCTGATGGGCGGCAGCTATGCGAAAGCGCTCTCGAAAAAGGGCTATCACATAGAGGCGCTCACGCTCGATCAGAAAGATATAGATTATGCGCTCATGTGCGGCATGATAGAGCGCGGCTATACGGAACCGGGTGAAGAGAGCGTATCTCATGCAGATATAATCGTTTTCGCGCTCTATCCGCATACATTTCTCGACTGGGTGAAAAATTACGGTCACCTGATTAAAAAGGGCGCTGTAGTCACAGACCTGACGGGTGTCAAAAGCGGTATCGTGCGCCCTGTGCAGGAGATGCTTCCGCAGGCGGAATTTATCTCGGCACACCCGATGGCGGGCAGAGAACTCTATGGTGTCGAGCACAGTGACGACACGGTTTTCGCGGGAGCGAACTACATCGTGGTGCCGACGGAGAAAAACACGCCCGAGGCGATAGAATTCTGCAAGACGCTCGGACGCGAGCTCGGATTTTCCCGCATAACGGAGCTTGGCGAGCACGAGCATGATGAGATGATAGCTTTTCTCTCTCAGCTCACACATTGCATTGCCGTATCGCTGATGACCTGCCGCGATAAATGCGAGCATTTTGTGGATTATACGGGCGACTCTTTCCGCGACCTGACGCGAATAGCGAAGATAAACGACGGAATGTGGAGCGAGCTTTTCCTCATGAATAAAGAAGCGCTCTCCGAGCAGATGCGGCTCTTTGAGGATGAATTTCACAGGATGCGCGAGCTGCTCGAGGCAGACGACAGGGAAGGTCTGCGCGACATGATGCGCCGTTCCACTGCGAGAAGAAAGCTTTTTGATAAGAAATAAATTGAAAAAATTCAAATAAAAGAGGTACATGATTATGAATATGGAATTTTTGAGAAAACTGCCGATACCGAAGGAGATAAAGGAGCAATTTCCGGTTTCTCCCGAGCTGGCGGCAAAAAAGGCAGAGAATGACGAGGCGATAAAAGCCGTTTTTTCGGGTGAGAGCGATAAATTTATCCTCGTGATAGGACCCTGCTCGGCGGACAGAGAGGATGCCGTGCTTGATTATATCAGCCGCCTGCGCACCGTGCAGGATAAGGTTGCCGATAAGATAGTCATCATCCCGAGAATCTATACAGGCAAGCCGAGAACAACAGGCGACGGCTACAAGGGTCTGCTTCATCAGCCGGATTCAAATGCCACGCCTGACCTGCTCAAGGGTGTTATCGCCATGCGCGAGGTTCATATGAGAGCGCTTGCCGAAACAGGCTTCTCCTGCGCAGATGAAATGCTCTATCCGGAAAATCACCGCTATCTCTCCGACCTGCTCTCATATGTCGCCGTAGGCGCGCGTTCCGTCGAGGACCAGCATCACCGCCTCACCGCGAGCGGACTCGATATCCCTGTCGGCATGAAGAACCCGACGAGCGGCGATATTTCCGTTATGATGAACTCGATAACGGCGGCACAGCATCCGCATTCATTCATCTATCGCGGATGGGAAGTCGTCAGCAAGGGCAATCCTTATGCACATGCAATCCTGCGCGGCTATGTGAATAAGCACGGTCAGTCCATGCCGAACTATCATTATGAGGACCTTATCTTCCTCGCGGATACCTATGCGGAGAAGAATCTCCAGAATCCTGCCGTCATCGTCGATACAAACCATGCAAACTCAGGCAAGAAATACGGCGAGCAGATTCGTATTTCCAAGGAAGTGCTGAACAGCTGCAATTATAATCCGAGCGTGCGCAAACTCGTGAAAGGTCTCATGATAGAGAGTTATCTCGAGGACGGCGCACAGAAGATAGGCGAAAATATCTACGGCAAGTCGATAACCGACCCATGCATCGGCTGGGAAAAGACAGAGCGACTCATCTATGATATCGCCGATATGCTGAAATAAACGAAGAAAGGGAATCCACGGGGATTCCCTTTACTTTCGCGCCCGAAAAAATTTTTTCACTTTTTTTCTGCGAAATGCGGACTTATTTCTATATACCTGATGAAAGCGCAAAACACTTTTCAAAAGGAGATGAATCATATGAAAAAAATTTTATCGCTTATGCTTGTCGCTATCATGCTGATAAGCCTTTTTGCCTGCGGAAAGCAGATTGAAAACACAAGCGGCACTACGGAAAGCACCGCGTCTGAGACCACATCCGAGCGCATAACGCCCGAAGTGACGACGAGCAGCTCCGAGACAACCACGGAAACGGAAATTACCTACGAAACAACAACATCGGCGGGATGGAAATACAAGGAAGTGCCTTATGCGGAAGAGTCATATTACAAGCTGTTTTTAAACGGCAAGGAAATCTCCGGCTATAAGATACTGATTTATCAGACATCAGAATCGATATGTCCGGAGCGCGCTATTGTAGCCGATGGCGAAGCCATGTTTGTAACCAAGCATATGCTCGGTCATGACGACGAGATACCCACCTATGAATACAAGGCGGGCGATAAATTTGAGATAGAGAGCGTCGGCAACAGCAGAATGAGATTTTATGCCGTATATGATATCGAGGGCAATAAACTCGAATATGACGGCAAGGACAGATTTTACCCGATAGAAAATATTGACACGCTCGGCGCAGGAACATATTATCTCGGATTTTCTGTAGTGGAGGAGCGCAACGAGCATCTTTTCAAGGGTTCGGAATATTATGATGGAATCTACTATGTCAAGACAGAGAGCTATCTTTATATCAAAATAACGATAGAATAACTATAGAAAAAAGGCGGCAGGCTCAAATGCAAACGCATCTGAGCCTGCCGATTTTTGCAGTTATTTGATTTATCGTTTTGTTGCTTGCTTTATATCTAACAAACATGGGCGTAAAACTTTAATCCATATCACGAGCTTGTAAGACAAGCAAAAACGGCATAAAAAAATAGTGTGCGCACAAGTTGGAGTGTCGCACACTATTAAACCCAAAGGGGCGCGCGGGAGCCTTACCCCCGCATGCCTCTATTATCACCATACGCGGAGGATGACTGCGAGCGCATGGGATTGCGCAGGTCAATAACCATTTCAATACACATCCCCCTATGCGTGGGGTGACTTTCTTCGCTGTCCGCTTCCGGTGCATTGCCCGATTTCAATCCACACCCCCCTACACGGGGGGATGACAAGAACGAGACAACCATTCGTCCAATGCCGAAAATTTCAATCCACATCCCCCCTATGCGGGGGATGACCCGTATTTGCGCACGATATCCTCTTTCGTCGTTTCATTTCAATCCACATCCCCCTATGCGGGGGATGACGAGCCGTCGTCGCTGTAATACGGCATTTCGCCGGTATTTCAATCCACATCCCCCTATGCGGGGGATGACCAACCGTGGAAAGCGCGTCTCCATAACCCTGCGTATTTCAATCCACATCCCCCTATGCGGGGGATGACAATGCTTCCCGCCATCACCATAATAGCGCCCTCTTATTTCAATCCACATCCCCCTATGCGGGGGATGACGCGATATAGGCGGCATGGACGAGAGCCGTGCGAAATTTCAATCCACATCCCCCTATGCGGGGGATGACTACAACAAGCTCGAGGACAAGCCCGAGGACGAGGTATTTCAATCCACATCCCCCTATGCGGGGGATGACTACAACAAGCTCGAGGACAAGCCCGAGGACGAGGTATTTCAATCCACATCCCCCTATGCGGGGGATGACAGCAAAACTGTACAATTTTTAAGGTATTGTAACTCGTTTTGCATTACTTTTTTACTAATCGGATAATTAAATCCGATTTTATTTTGAGTTTATACCTGATTTTTCTGTGTTTTTTTGGGTGCGAACCTATGCTTATTTTTCAAGCAGCATCGGCTTCGCACCGTTACAGAATCAGACTTCCCTCCGGGTCATATGATTCTTTATTCCCATACTGTTCGATTTTTGAAGAATACTTCTTTCCGAGATTATAGATTCGTATGCTGTCCGTTTCTCCGTCCATAACGCTCAAAAGCTGATTTTTTACAATTACCATTTGCGATGCATCCAAATCACATTCAAAAACAGAATTTTGTACACGCTGACCATAATTGCAACAGATTTTTGCAATCTTGGATAGTCGCTTTTTCCCTGCCACTGTTTCGGTGTTAACATCATAGGTTATCAATATAAGCATTATTTTTTCAAAAACGGCGGATAGCCGTCCAAGTCTCCTCTCATAAGTCTTGAAATAAGCAATGCCTGAACATACGGAACAAGCCCCCATTGAATTTTCTCCTTTAAAAAGGGATGGATAACTTCCTCTCTTTTCTTTGCTTGCCATTCGGAAATGAATCGTTTTCTGGCGTCATCATTCAATATTACCGCGCCGCTATCCATATATGTAAAACTCTTTTCGTTTACAATCCTGTTGTTGATAAGCGTGAGAACAAATCTGTCAGCAAAAACCGGTCGCAGCTCCTCCATCATATCAAGCGAAAGAGAACACCGTCCGGGTCTGTCTGTATGCATTAGTCCCACAAACGGATCAAGTCCCACACTTCTTAAACCCGCGGAGCATTCGTTTGTCAAAAGAGAATATGCAAACGAGAGCAGGCAGTTTACAGGGTCAGTCGGCGGTCTGCGCGAGCGCCTGTCAAACGAAAAAACATTCTTGTTCTGCAGGATAAGCTCATTGAACACACCGAAATATTCAGCGGCGGCATTACCTTCGATTCCCCTGATTGAATCGCTGTCATCGGCGGTTTTGATTGCTTCAAGATATGTGCTGATTCGGTCAGCGGCAAGACGAATTTTCTCGCAGTCGGTCTGTAGCGGATGGTCACGCATATAATGCAAAATCAGATATTTTGAGTTATACAGTTTGCCGATTATTATATTTTTTACAATGTAAAGCCTCTTTGCCTCGTCATCTGCCCATCTGAACTGCGTTCTTCTGAGATAAACATTCCCGTTTGTACAGCTTCCCGTATCACACAGATACTTTCCGTATGGAGTAAAAAATGAAATCAGAATTCCCGCTTCGGCGCATTTTCCCATTAAGGCAGGCGAAGCACCTTTATATGAGAATGAGACGATTCCGTTTAATGTGTGCAGTGGGATTTGCTTATGCGTATCATCTCCGAAAATTACATCGACAGCTTCACCGTTTAATGAAAGATATGCGTCCTCGGTTGTAATGTAAAGAGTATTTAAAAGTTTCTTCATACTTTTTTCTCCTCGTCAAGTGTCAATCGCAAATAATCCTTTGCCGAAACAAAGCCTTTCCCCTGCTGAAGCGACGGAAGACATATTTCTTTCAATGAGCAACTGCTACAGCCTCGGTGTTTTTTGACAGTCGGCGTGTAACCCCGACTGAACATACTGTGCATTTCCGCAAATGACAACCGCACTGTTTCACGAAGCTCATCTGTTAAACAAAATTTCTCTTTTTTTCTTGTTTCGTGATAGAATACGGCTCCCTCATCTATTTTACATGAAAACATCTCCTCAAGGCACATTGCCTGAGCAGTTACCTGCAATCTGTCACAGTCATCACTTTTTTGATGCCCATGCTTATATTCGACCGGACAAATACCCCATAGCCCTTGCCTGCCATGGAGAGTTATTCCGTCATCACTCCGAAAAAACTCTACGGCATCACAGCAACCGCTGATTCCGAGCCGCTCGGATTTCACCGGCATATCACGCATTGTGATTATTCCGCCGCGGATATCCACAAGAGAAGCATTATGAACCCGATTGTGAATAATTCTTCCCTCTGCAGTCAGCCCGTTTTCGACCCACTGCTGTTCTACATGAATAAGCGCCCACTGCCTGCGGCAAAAGGAAAAATGCTGAAGTCCCGATATCAGAAGGTATTCTTTATCCTCCATAATCATATGCCGTCGATTTCTTCACAGGCGAGCCCGTCAAGGCTGTCAAGCTTAATTACATAATCGTCCGCGGAAGTCGGCTCCGCAATTCCCTTATTGAGAGAAACATTTACAAGGCGATGCACCTTTGCCGAAGGATACTGCCCGTCCTTGCAGTTATGCTTCCACCAGTAAAGCTTTACCACTTCCATGGAGCCATCGGGGCGAGCGGCAGACGAATCGTTTACGAAAAGTGTGCGCAGGCATTCCTTTACTGTTTCGGCATCTTCTTCGGTAAAGCCTGTCTTTTCCGCAAGCTGTACATTGATGGAGCCTTTGATTGTATAAAGCCCGAATCTGACAAAATGCTTCATTCCCATCGTATCGCTTCCGCGTTCTTTGCCGTCTTCTTTATCTCCGCTGACACTCTTTGTTATCTGCATTGACTGAATATCGACAGGGTCCGCGCTCTTGGCGAGATGAATTGAAACGGGACCGCGCACGCCGACGGAAGAGCATACAAATTCTTTGCTTTTTTTGGATTTTTTCTCTTTATCGGAGCTTTTCTCTTTATCGGAGTTTTTGTTTCCAAATGCGAATACCTGCCCGAATGTTCTTACATCGAGCCATGTATCACAGGCGATATCATGATACTCTTTCGCATCCGTGATTTTCTCTAAACCTATACTTTTTGCTCTGTCTTTAAGGCTGTTTTTTCCGTCGTCATAAACAAATATGGCATGTCCGCTGTCCTGCATACGATTGCGGATTTTTCTTTTAATACACACATCGGAAATTTCGCCGAAGCCGTCATAATCCGTGCGCGGTCTGTTTCCGCCGAGCGGGTCTCCGTTGGGATTTGCATTTGTTACCGATATAATAGCTTCAAAATCAATTTTGTTTGCAAGTGTTGTACTCATTGTTCTTCATCCTCCGATTCATTATTATCATCATTATCATTGTTTTTCTTTGGGCGTAAAGCATCTTTTTGTAAATAATATCCCATAAGATACTCTTCTCCAAGCGGTTTGCCGATTTCGTTCTCGGGAAATTCCGAGATTACACGCATAATTCCTTCGATTAGCTTGTCATAGTAGCCTCGTTTTCCAGGCTCCAAACGAGGGTAGTAAGCGTTTTTGAGTTGTTCGATGATTACTGTTGTCGCATACATGGGACGCTTGACAAACAGTGACCACATCCGTATTGCGTTCGGCTCCCGCTTTTCGCCATTATCAAATGCATCCCGCTCTGCCTTTTCCAGAACGGCAAGCAGGCGTCCGAACTGATAACTTCTGCTTTTCTTTTCGGGTTCCGGTGCCATATTCCATTCCTCCTTAAATCTGTCGTATCTGTATTTTTTTATAATTGCACAAGTTGTAAAAAGCTGTTTTTCACGATTTAGTTTTTCATAAAGCTGAAGCGATGAACACTTCTGAACGGCGGAGCGCATAATATCCGCAGGGAAAGGCGCCTTCTCCAATCTGCAAAGCAAAAGTCTCTGCATCGCTATCGCGAGAACCTTTTCATCTGTTTCCACCGTTTGATTTTCGCCGCTTGTCCGCGGTACACCGTAAGCCGCATCGGCTATGTTTCTCAAATTCGGAGATGTAACCCCGAATGTTCGATGGAGCCATGCGGTCGTTTCATCCCAGAAGCGAAGCCGCTCCAAAAAATCTTCCGCTTTCATCTCGCTGTAATAGCAAACAGAAAGCCGTCCCTTAGAGGCTGCTTCAAATACCGCAGTTACCGTTTCGTCCTCCGGTTTAAAATTATTTTTGTATCCGAGGACGGTTTTGGCAAGAATTTCACGATAATTTGTGGGTGTCGGATTTTCTTCTGCCTCTGAAAATTCAGGGAATAATGAAGCAAACGGATTTTTCGTCTTTTTGCCTTTCGGATTCCAACATACAAACATCCTGTTGCCATATCGGAATCCGTCGTTTGAAACGACCCATTTCAAGGCATTGTGTGCTTTCTGCGAGGAGATGAAGCCCACTGTCAGTGCCTCGGAGTCGTCTGAAAATCTTCCTTTATAAGTGAAGTTGGTGGCATCATTTGAGGATATCAGTTTTGCATTTCCGGCAAATGATACGACTCCTTTAAGGTGTAGTTGTGCCGGCGTTGTGATTTCACCGGAGACATAACAAAGTGCTTTTTCTGAAGATGTGTCTGTTTTACTTTGATAGTAGTTTATATATGAGTCTATCACCGAGGGACTTTTCCAGACTTCCTCCGGCTCTGCGCAATCGGTCGATAGCACTCTCCAACACACGAAATCGTCGGCTTTTGTATTGCCTACTGATGCAATATCTGTCAGTATCGTCCCCTTTTTTACATATTTGAGAATTGCTTTTATTTTAGGGCAGGCAAACTCGGAATCGCACCAATCCTGCAGCTGCTCAAGATAGGCTTCATAGCTTTCTTTGTTTTCTGGACACATAAACATCAGTTTGTCGCAGAGCGGATGAGGAGAAGTTTTTGCCGAGGTGCTTGAGCGTCCTGCCGACTTTTGAGTGGCGGGGATTATTATTTTCTTTTCCGACTTTTGAGATTTTCCCTTGCTGTCTTCGGAAATATCAAAAATCTGTTCGGCTCCCCTGAATTCTCCGTCTTCCGTCACGGTTATTTCTATCTGAACGCCGGTTGTAATAAACCCTATGGGAGCAAGTGCGGCTTTTCTTTCTTCGGATTCCACTCCCGCGAGGCTTTTCATATTGTCATATGTTTCAACTGCTTTTTGAAAAAGTCCCATCAGTGCACCTCCCCAAATTCCCTGAGTCCCGTAAAGTTTCCGCTATTATCGGCGAACATCTTCATTTTCATTTCGTGGAGCGGCTTATGGTTCGGGCAGTCCTGCGGTTTCGGGAAAATGATTATTCCGTTTCTCATTTCGGGATACCAGAAGTTCAGCGTCATCTTTCCTTTTGTTTCGTCCGAGAATGCTTCATCCGGATATGTAATCCCGTGATACATATGACCGAATGATATCAGGGATGTTTCGTCATATGCGCCCTCTCCATCTCCGAATATACAGGGCTCAACATAGCCCTGACATTCTCTTGTGCCGAGGAAGATATCGCGCCTGCCTCCTTTTTCAATCATCCGTTTCGCTATTTCATGATGCTTGTTTTCATTGCGGTCGCCTATAAGCTCAGGACGGTTTTCGTTCCATTCAAAATGAGCGCTGACCTGATATCGGCAATCTCTAAGATAAGTGTAATATGAACGGTCGACTCCGCTACCCTCGCCGTTATATTTTATGGTTCGGATACCCTTTACCTCCATGCGGATAGGATTCATTACTCTTACCTTGTCAATATACCAGACTATCGTCGGTTTCCAGTATACGGAAGATAAAATCCCCTTCAGCGCTTCGTATGTCGGAATCTGATATGTACATTTTTCGCCGCCTACTCTTGTTATCGGGTCTGAGAACAGCGCATAATCTCCGACAACCGAAAACTCTACAATATTAGGGTGTCGCATATCTCTTCTCCTTTCTTCGGAATTATTATTCCGGTGTTATTACTGTAATAATTTTTATCGAGAACCAAAATCTGTCCGTCTCCGACGCGAGTTATTGCGGCACATTCGTATAATCTTTCAAGCTGATATGAAAAAACGGACACTGTATAGGGCTTTGCATCGTCGTATAGCTCTTTTGATACGCTTTCGCCGGAGGAAATCAGCTTTTCGGCAATCTCCTCTCCGTTGCCCCACGGAACAATGATGCTTGTCTGCTCACGGTCAAATACTTCAAATAATCTTCCGGCGGTTCTGAACGCCTGATGCAGGAAAAATCTCCCATCCTCTTTTCCGGTGTATTCCACATTCTGTGCGAGCATTGAATAAATCGACGGGTAACCTTTTCTGACAAAATCAAAGAAATCAGCGCTTTTTGCTTTATACAATTTTTCATAAAAGAATCTTACCGATTTGTCCGAAGAGAGGTCGGAATCAAATCTGTCGGCTTCCTTTTCAAAAGAATAAATCAACGATTCCGTTGCTTTTTTCGCATCGCGGATATCATTTAGCAGAGACAGATTTTCATCAAGACAATCCACAATAAAGACAGGAGCATCGGGTTCACATTCGCCGTTTCGGTTGCACCGTCCGGCGGCTTGCACTATGCTGTCAAGTCCTGCGCACAGGCGTATCACCGCATCGAAAGAAATATCCACTCCCGCTTCGATCACCTGTGTCGAAATACAAAGAAGCTTCTTTTCATTTCCGGCTTTCAAAGCCTCTGTCATTTCGGAAAGAACTTGTTTCCTGTGAGCGGTACACATGCCTGCCGAGAGATGGTATCTGAATTCACATAGATTTTCCGTCGAATCAAAAAGCGCGGATGCCTGGTCCTTTTTGTTACAGACAACAAGAACACTTCTGTATTTGCCGAGCAATTCCGAAATGAGCGGCGGGATTTCCCTGAGCGTTTTTTCTCCCTTGTCTGTAATGGAGTTCCGCTTGAATACCGTCGCATATCTTTTCACGATGTCAGGCTCTATGATATTTTTGCATTCGACAAGCGGTCGGGAAATGCCTTCAAGATACGGCTGTGTTGCCGAGCAGAGGACAACTGTCGCATTGCACACTTCCGAAAGAAAGTTTACGGCTAAGTTAAAAAGTGAAAGCGTTTTCAGCGGTACAGTCTGCACCTCGTCGATTACAATGACGCTGTTTGCAAGTGAATTAAACCGCCTTACCGAGGCTGTTTTACCGCTGAAAAGCGTATTGAGAAACTGCACGAGCGTTGTTATCACTATCGGGCTGTTCCACGAATCGCAAAGCAGTTCATAGCGGCTTAATTCATCATCGGAAAGCTCGCCTGTAATTATATCCGAATGATGCTCGAGGATAAGCGAGTCATCTCCTATTGCTTTTCTTATTTCCCTCGCATTCTGCTCCAGTATGCTTAGTAGAGGAGAGATAAAAAAGATTCGTTCTTTGCCGAATGCTTCCGCGTGTTTCAATGCATACCTTAAACCCGAGAGCGTTTTGCCCGCACCCGTCGGAAGATTCAGCCTGAAAATTCCGCCCGGCTTTGACGCCGCCTGCAAACAAAGCTCGGAAAGCTCTCTTCTCGCAATCTGAATCGGAGTAATGCATTCAAAGCCAGACAAACGGGAATCGAAGTTTTCCGTTACTTTTTTCAGCATCTCCGGAGTTAATATTCTGCCATCCTCGTATTCATCGGTACTCATAAATGAGGCGGTATCGCATCTGTCGGCATCAATCAGAGCCGAGGTGATAAGCCGCGTCAGAAGCGACAGATAGAAATACAGCTCGTCCATACATTTTGAAATTGAGCGAATCTGTTGAAATTTTGAAGATATTTCTTTGGCAGAGGAGGAAAACAGCCTGTCAATACAGCTCCTGTCCGATACTTCTTCAAAAAAACCTTTCATTGCTATGTCGTCATAGTCAGGCTGTTTGCTTATTCTATGTGTAAATCCGCAATTTTTATCCTCGTCAAAACAATCAAACAAGCCATGGTGTCCGCCGATTGCCGAGGACAGAATTTCGGCTGTTGCATCCTTGATGAGGTCAGCCTCCGAGGCGGATGATGAATGATAAGCGTTCAGCAGAAAACGAACTGCGGCAAATGTGTGAATAACCGACCCACGGTACGCATTTTCACCCCGTGACGCTTTTTCGATATAACTACGGAATTTATCCGTGCATTTTCCCGCATCATGGAGCAGTCCGGCAAGGTATGCGGTATCGGCAAGCCTTTGTTTACATAGATGCTTTTTTGCGAGTTCCGCCGTGTTTTTGCAATGTTGCCTGACTGTTTGCACGGTTCCGTCTTTATTCATGTGAGCGGGAAAGAACATTCTTGGCGTCTCCTTCTTCGGATTTTGTAAATCTTCGATGCTTATGCGTGGCGTATGGCTTAAGATAATTTGCCATCGCCGAATATTTTTATATTTCTATTTTACTACTTTTTGACTCGATTTGCAACTAAATTTTGAGAAAAATGTAAAAAATGGCGGTTTTCGGAGCGAAATAAACTCTGAAAACCGCCATGAAACGGTCATTCGCCGGTCCGATTCCGCGCGGAAGGTCGAAACCGAGGAAAAATATTTTTTTATTTTTACATTTTTGAGAGCACGAAAAAAGCCCGAAATCCCTTATGGAATCGAGCTTTTTGTCGCTTCCCGACTGATTATGCCTTTTTATCTTTTATTGCCACGATGATTTCGCCGAAATCGGTATTTTCATCGTTTGTAGGGTAATTCACCATAATATAATTCGGTGTAAGCAATTCATAACCCGTTTGCGGAAGCCACTCGTTTTTTATCTTATCCCATGTCTTTTCCCGCGCATCGGTTCTCGATGTTCCTTTGCATTGGAAAAATGCACACATGACAGCAGGGAGAGTTATTGTTTTGAAGTCTTCCGTGCTTTCACACATATCCGCGCGGCAAAACTTGGTTGTGTAATCGCCGGACAGCTGATATTCCTTATTATTCGGCAAATACATTCCGAGCCGAAAAAAAGTTAAACTCTGCAGTTTGCCGTCGTCAATGTAATAAATGATTTTTTGCTCTCTGTCAACTTTTACTTTTACGCTTTGCGCTTCTTCTTTCTGAATCCTGTAATCCATAATGTAACCGCCTTTCACAAAAATTTCGAGCTTCAACGGTGCATACGATTTAATCGGACAACCGTTTTTTCTTACAGCGGTCGGTGTGGCGCCATGAAAACGAGTGAATGCTTTTGTGAAGCTGTCAATAGATCCGTATCCGTATTTCAAAGCAATATCAGTTACATTTTCGTCGGTCGTAAGTAAGTCGTTTCCCGCACTGGCCAGTCTGCGGTTCCGAATATACTCTCCGACTGTAAAGCCGCAGAGCATAGAAAATGATTTCTGAAAACAAAATGGTGATACAAATGCGTTCCCCGCAACATCTTCAATTTTTAAATCGTTTTCCAGATTTGCTTCAATATAGTTGATTGCTTCACTGATGCCTTCAATCCAGTCCATTTTATCCCTCCCGTCCGTTCTGTGGTTTCATTATAGCATAAGATTACAGACCTGTCTCGATTTTTTCTGCTTTTGTTTGTCCGCTTTCATAGCCGCCGAGAGACCGGTACGGAGCGGGGGCGTCAGGAGTTTTCTGAGCTCATTTAATGATTTACACAGATTCATCTACATATAAATCTATCTGAATGGTAGCATTCAAGTAGTTTACAATATCAAGAAAATCTCTTTCGAAATACAATGCGGGTTTACTGTTGCCATCAAAAAACGGGACGATATCGAAAACGACTTTTCCACCGTTTTCATCACAGATTTTTTTGATATCCGGTAGTTTAGCGGATATATTTTCCACTAACTCATTCAATACAACACACAAGTCTCTTTCTTCTTTTTCTTCTGTTTTCAGCGTCCAAAAACCCTCGATAGGCTTATTTGTCAAAGGTGATATTCGCGTTTCATCACGCGATTTACATTCTGTCGGGGCAATTCCCAATTGCTTTGTTATCGAGTGCACATCAAAATCATTGTCAAAAATCATGTGCATCTCTGCATAAATTGTACAGCGATTACTCACGGATTATCTCCTCCATATTTTGTTTTATAAATTGATTACCAGTGAATTGTCAAGAGAAGTGCAACAAATTATCTAATTCTTGGATCCACAAATC
>ERZ1026780.118-NODE-118-length-68439-cov-9.015939_pt1 | contig 68439 bp, 49 predicted proteins | sample MGYA00380126_ERZ1026780 | MGnify/ENA primary metagenome ERZ1026780 (study PRJEB33269, sample SAMEA4719762) | human gut metagenome | biome: human-associated habitat; feature: organic feature; material: feces | place: Cameroon | collected 2013-10 ... | reverse complement strand
GTACATTTTGCACTCGTTTTTGAAAGTTTTTTAGTTTTTTAATTTTATCAATCAACAATATTTTTATTTTTACATTTTCTTCACAATGTTTTTACATTCGGATTCGCTAAAACCCTATATATCTCTCTATAATGTGCTTTGATGCGTTGCTTTTCAAAAAGCGAAGGACTTGCGATGGAGGATTATCTATGAAAGCAAAAAAAGCACTTATAATTCTTGCTACTTTGTCAACCGTTGGACTCGTGTCCTGCGGCGAGAGTCAGCCAAGCTCTTCTTCAAGTGAGGAGAAAGGCGATTATAAGGCGACCGATTCCGTTCAAGGTCTCATCGATACCTTTGACGTTTTAGGCGAAAGCGCAAACTTCACCCTCTATAACGATTTCAACGCGACGACCTATGAATATACCAAAAACTATTACCGGAATCGTGACTCAGATGTCACCTATGTCAATCTTCCCGCCCATAAAGGCGAAAAAAGAAATATCGCTTATGTCGTGAGTTATTTAGCAAATGGGACTCCTTTCGTTTCGAGCCTTGCCTATACCACAGATATGTATGGAAACCATTATGAGATTCCTTTCGATTCCTTCGATTATTTTAAAGACGCAGCCAAAGGCTTAAGCGTCGCTTCCTTCGTTCAAGATGGAAATATCTATACGACCGAAGCGGAATCGGTTCTCTCCTCCTTTAACGACCTCTATTCCATTTCGCTTGTTGCAAAAGCCTCCTTCTGGTTCGAGTCGGATACAAGCGTTTTAAACTTTGAACTCTTCGGAAGCGATAACGAAAGCTTGACGAATGGCACCCTCTCACATATTCAAAACACCAAAGATAAGGCTTTAGACGATCTCGTTAACAATTTTTCTTGGGAAACGAGTGGAAAAGCCCTGACGGAAGAGCAAGCAGGTTCGATGTTTAACGTCGAAAGTTCCACCACCACGAACGTCTATAAAATCGATAGCGAAGCCAAAACCAGAATCGCCGAGCTCCATTTCAAATGCAATGAGGATACTCTCTATATCCACGCGATTAATGATCCTGACAAAACCAAAAAGGAATACTTTACTTACATCCAAGAAGACAAAGATACAAAAAGGGCAATCTCCTATGGGCTCAACGCCCAAAACGAACAAGCTTCTGAAGAAACGCGTTATTTCTTCTCTCAATATGACTTTCCTTGTAATCTCGATCGAGAGGACTTTAGACTTTGCGCCGATGGGAAATACCGTTATTTCGCGCTCGAACCCAATTTGGTCTATCAAACGTTTGCGCACGTTTCGGTAAACGACGAGAACTGCTCTTTCGAAGACATAACGTTGACACTCGAAGACAACAAAGTGACCGCAATCAACATGGAAAGCCCAATAAGCGCGGTTTCTAGTTATGAAGCCATTACGACATTTAATACTTATGACGAGATTAAGCTTCCTACCTCCTACTTGGAAGAAGGACCGAAAGAAATCGTCCGAGCGATGTCACAATTCGACGGCACGAAAGCTTTTAAAGTCGTTCGTACAAACTCCCTCACGAAGCCAACCTCCAAAACGACCTTCGCCTTCGATGGAACGACTTATGTCATTGAAGAAAGCCGATATAATGCCGCTACCCAAGCGTGGGAAAGCGACATTAAAGGCTACACAACCTTAAAAGACGGCACCATCTTGCCCTTTAGAAAAATAAAAGGAAAAGATAAACTCGTTCAAAGCGAAGACGTTGTTCCTGGGGACACCATCAAAAATCACTTCCCCATGCTTATCGCTCCAAGCACCCTTAAGAAAACGACGAGCGGCATCTATCAATTCCGTGAACTTGTTACTTCTGCCGTCGATACCATTTGGCTTCCAGCGAATAACATCCCATCGAGCGTGAACATTATATTGAATCGACAAGGCCTTCTTAAAGACGTCACCTATGAGACTCTTTATAGCGCCGACACAAATGGTTACCTTTCCTTTGAATATAGCGGTATCACCCTGCCAGAGGGATTGGATCTTGATAACATCGGCCCCATGGAACTCACTTGCTATGAAGACGATTCACCCGATGAATGGTCGGATCTTGTTACTTATATCGGGCAAAAGTATGCCGATATGATTCCTTATTATTACGACAAGAAGAACGTTGGAAATTGGTATGCCGAACCTCGATATGCATCGGGAACGGGAGTGCCCGATAAGAACGAAAAAGGAGAAACCAACTACGACGATCCTTATATCGGTATTGGACTTTATCTTGCGGGAAGTAGCGTTCCGACAAGCGTTCTCGACGAAGGCTTCCAAAAATCCGGATTCAAGAAAGTCGAAAGTGGGCTTATCGATGTTGGATATCGGGACGACGATTACCTACAAAACGGCTATGATAGCCCCATTCGCCTAGTGGACGCTTCAAAGCAAAGTGTTTGGCTTAGTAGCGACGAGAAACTCCGCGTCATCTATGATAGCGATATTGCCTTCTTCCACTTTAACCCAAATGCGAGTCCAAACTACGTCTTAGGGAGTGGGCTTCTCATTGAGTTCACCGATGGCACCGCCATCAATAGAACTGGCACTTTCCATTAGTCAAAAGCGAAATATCTTTGCAAAAACCAATTATTTCAGTTTGAAAAAGGGGATAACCATCCCCTTTTCTTCATATCATTTTTGCCTTTCTTCTTGGGGAGATATAGCCTCTTTATCTCCATAAATCGTATAGTCACAGGAATCACTTTCGACACAAGTGTGGAAACGAACAAGTTTCGCCTTAAGAAGAGCCATGGATTTAAAATCCACATTGCATAAAGCGGGCATGATATCTTCTAGTCCAAAACGTCTTGCAAATTCCGCGACAGGACAAGAATGAAAGAAATAGCGAATAGGTTGCTTTTTCTTATAAGGAAGAACTTCCATCTTATAATCCTGCCACTTATCGCATTTCTTTTGAGCCACATTGAAAGCCCTATATAAAGTCTTTTTCCATATTGCTTTATTGCAATCGACAAACTTCATCTGCTCGAAGGATGGCAAAATAAGATTCTCTTCGAGTTCTTCAATTTCTCTAAAAGAAGTCTTCTCTTTGCAGACGACATAATAAGTAAGGATAAGGATACAATCGTAAGTGCCACCTTTTCCATTATGGAAGTTCTTTTTGCCACCTAGATCTTTGTTCCACTCTTTTAGAAACTCATAGTACTTCGTTTCAACTCGTTGCCACTTCTCATTCGCTTCTTCGCCATAATGTTCACGAATCTTCCTAAGCACCTCTTTTTTTGGCCACTTTCGAAAAGGGCGCGAGTATAGAGTCGTTGGAGTTTTTTGTCGTTTCTATCTTTTTCATAGAACGACTCTATTTTATCTTTTGATGTTAGGTATTTCTAACTCTATTCAAGATTTTCCTTAATTGAGCATCAAAAGAATTGAGTTTTGCATGCTTTTTTAGTTTTTAAAAGAATATATAGACTAAGCCATTTTGTTATGTTTGTTACGATATTCTTTGGGTGATTCTTTGGTAATCTTTCGAAAGACATTCGAAAAATGGCTTTGGGAAGAAAAGCCTAAATATCCTCCAATCGTAGAGAGGGGCTTATCGGTATATCTTAAGAGGCTTTTGGCTTCATCAATTTTGCCATTTAGTATGTAGTCCGTAAGAGTCATGCCCATTTCTTCTTTAAAGCGCGTTGCAAGATGGCATCGACTCATAAAGACCGCGTGAGAAAGGGCTTCTATGCTAATTGGCTCATAAAGATGTTTTTGCACGTAATTCGCAACCTCTTTAATAAGTTTGCTGGGATTTTTTCCTAGATGCAGTCTCTCCACCCTTTCGGTGTAGTCCAAAAGCATATGAAATTGGAGATTTTGAAGACGCTCGACGGAACGAAGGAGCTCGCATCGCTGGATGTAAGAATCTGAGAGAGTGAGTGCTTCGTTTCTATCTAAGCCACCTCTAATAGCGCTTCGAGAAACTAAAGTTGCCGTCACAATAAAAGTGTTTTTCCATTGCCTTAAGGCGCTATCGGCTAAAGGGCCGGCATGGGCGGCTGGCGCTTTCATAAGCCATTCTTTGAAAGAAGCAAGATCTCCTCGACGAACAAATTCCAAAATGGTTCTTTCCATATCGAAAGTGTTATGTTCTTCAACCATGGAAAAACTCTCCCTTTCGAAAGAATCGCTTTCTCTCTTTTCCATTTCTTTGGAGAGGTCTTCTTGTTCTTCTTCGTAAATAGCGAGGTCTTTTAAATAAACTTTCTCTTTGTTAAGCGCAAAATGAATCGCACAAAGCATTTCAAGAAAACTATTAAGAGGCATTGCCGTTAAAGCATTCATCCCCGCAATAAAATCCCCAACTTCTTCGTTAGGAACATCGCATTCGAAGGCAAGCTTCCTTAAATCGCTTGGATTATTCGGTTCTTGGTGAGAAGGGCCTAATATAATCTCGTAATCGTTATGTCGAATAAAGCCATAATACTGGAAGGAAGGGGTTAGAAAATAACCAATATCTTTTTCGATCTTTTGAATATCCCTTAAATAAGGAATGACAGGATCTTTTGGGAATAAAACCAAAGAATGTGAAAATACTTTTTCATTTCCTTTATAGATACGAACCAACGTTCCTGCCAAATTCGCAATCGTTGTAGCGATGTATTCAATGTCTTCGAGTTCCATTTGAAACAAAACAATTCTATCAATTTCAAAACATATATGTAAGAACATAAGGAAAAACTATGTTTAAATGCTAACAAAAGGCAAAGAAATAAACTTATGGTAGATTTAAGCGACCTCTTAAAAGAAATGACGCCTCTAGAGAAAGCAAGTCTCGTCTCAGGACATAATTTCATGTATACCAACGAGATCAAACGTCTTGGTATACGTTCTATTCGTTGCTCCGATGGTCCTCATGGACTAAGAGTGCAAAAAGAAGGGGGCGATAATGGCGTTTCAGGAAGCGAAAAAGCCACCGCCTTCCCAACTGCCGCCACTAGCGCTTGTTCTTGGAATCCCTCTCTCCTTTATAAGATGGGGGAAGCTCTTGGAAAAGAGGCGAACTATTACAATATCGACGTCATATTAGGGCCTGGATGTAACATTAAGAGAAATCCATTAGCAGGAAGGAACTTCGAATATTTTTCCGAGGATCCCCTTCTTGCAGGCAAACTCGCAGCAAGCGAAGTCCAAGGGATTCAAAGCCAAGGAGTGAGCGCTTGTATAAAGCATTTCGCTTTAAATAACGCCGAGAATTATCGTTTTATGGGAGACTCTGTCGCCGATATGAGAGCGATACGAGAAATCTACCTAAAGCCCTTCGAAACTGTCGTTAAAGAAGGCCAAGTTGATACCATCATGTGTTCCTATAACAAAATCAACGGAACATACGCTTCGGAAAACAAATGGCTTTTAAAGGACGTCTTAAGAGAGGAATGGGGCTTTAAGGGTCTTACGATGACCGATTGGGGCGCTACCCATAATCGTTTGAAGATGCTCGAAGCGGGGCTCGATTTGGAAATGCCCGGGGACACAGCCATTTGCAAGAAATGGATAACGGATGGCATTAAAAATGGGGCTCTCCAAGAAAAAGACCTTGACTTTGCTGTGAAAAACGTGATTTCTCTTTCTCAAAAACGTGAAGGTAAAAAGTCGGAGGATCCTCATTTCAAAGAGCATGACGCCTTAGCAAAAGAGATCGCTTTAGAAAGCGCCGTTTTGCTTAAAAACGACGGTTCTCTCCCCTTAAGCCACGATAAAAAATACTGCGTCATTGGAGAACTCTTTGAGAAAATGCGTTATCAAGGAGCAGGTAGCTCCATGATTAACCCAACGAATTTGACGACAGTGAAGGCTGCTTTCGACGAAGCAAAAGTTTCTTATGTTTATCAAAAGGGCTATCGAGAGAATTCTTCAAAAGGAGATTCGGAGCTCTTAAAAAAAGCGCTTGAAGAAAGCAAGCCCTACGAGGAAGTCCTTCTCTTTTTAGGCCTTACGGACTACGCCGAAAGCGAAGGAGCCGATCGTGAAAACATGAAACTCCCGGAGAACCAAATAGAACTCGTAAACGCCTTAATAAAGGAAGGAAAGAAGATTATTCTCGTGCTCTTTGGTGGTTCCCCCGTCGAGCTTCCTTTCGCCAACAAAGTATCTTCGATCCTGGATATGTATTTGCCAGGCCAAAAAGGTGGAGAAGCGACTTATGAGCTCCTTTTTGGAATTCATTCACCTTCGGGAAAGCTCGCGGAAACATGGCCTCTTTCCTATCAAGACGTCCCTTATGGCGAAAGCTTCTCCAAAAACGCCATCGAGGTTTATAAGGAAAGCGTGTTCGTCGGCTACCGCTATTACGTCACCCAAAAAGTGCCCGTTCTTTTCCCCTTTGGATATGGTCTTTCCTATAGCAAATTCGAATATTCTTCTTTCACGGTCTTAGAAAAAGAGAGCGACATCGAGATTCACGTCCATGTTAAGAACGTAGGGAACTATGATGCCTCGGAAATCGTAGAAATATATGCAAAAGGGGCACAAACAGATGTCTATAAGCCAGAAAAAGAACTTCGTGCCTTCCAAAAGGTTTTTCTAAAGAAAGGCGAAGAAAAGGAAGTTTCTTTAACCATAAAGAAAGATGAACTTCGTTATTGGAATATCAAAGAGAATCGCTTCGTTTTGGAAGAGGGAAAATACGAATTCCAAGTTGGCGCAAGTGTCGTCGATATCAAAGATTCCAAAACTCTTTTTATCAAGGGAGAAATGCTCCCCTCCCCTTATTCATCAAAGGTCACATCTCTCTATAAGCAAAGCCCAAACGAAGTATCGAATGAACTTTTCGAGGAAATGAGTGGATTGAAAATACCTTCGCTTCCTCCCAAAAAGCCCATTACTTTGGAAAGCCGCTTTAGCGATTTAGAAGAGACTTTTATGGGAAATATCCTTTTTAAAGCGGTTCTCTCAGTCGCCAAAAAAGACATGAAAAAAGCCCTTAAGATGAAAGAAGGGCCAGAAAGAGACAACAAATTGAAGGGCGCCCTCTTCTTAAAGCGGATCTTAGAAAGCAATTCTCTCATCACCATGTCGATGTCGGCCTCGCAAAGTTTCCCTTATTCCTTTGCCAAGGGATTCTGTGACTTAGCCAATGGCCATCTTATTCGAGGTATCACTGATTTTTGTAAACCCATAAAAATCAAAGATAAATAAAAAAGGAAGGAAAGGATATGGAAAAGAAAAAGCTTCTCGATCGGAAGGTGTTTGATTCAAGAATTCATTCTCGAAATGTCACTGGCAAAGAAAAGTGGCTCGGCTATCTCTTAGGTCCTTGCGGAGCCCTTCTTCTAAACGCGGTCTTGGCGACCTATTTAAACGTCTATTACACGGATGTTTTGGGCCTTACAAGCGTTTGGGGCGGCCTCTTCTTAGTGATATTCCCACTCGTTTCCAAGATTATCGATGCTGCCACAAACGTCCTTATGGGCTACATCATCGATCGAACGAAGACCAAACAAGGGAAAGCGCGTCCTTGGCTCCTTTTAAGCGCTCCCCTTTTAACAATCACTGGCATCCTTCTTTTCTTCATCCCTCAAACGAGTCTCTCGGAAGAAGCTAACACCACCTTCCAAGTGATTTGGGTCATGATTTCTTATAACCTCTTCTATTCTTTCGCCTACACCATTTACAACATGAGCCATAACCTCATGTGTCCTCTTTCGACAAGAAACACCATCCAAAGAGGAGGCTTATCCGTCTTCAATCAAATCTCCACGATTATGATGAGCGGTATCTTAGTGGCCCTTGTTTTCCCAATGGTCATCATGCCGATTTTAGGCGTGGATAAGAATCTTTGGATCATCGTTATGAGCGTCTTATCCATCTTGGCGCTTCCTTTGACTCTCTTGGAATACTACTTCACCAAAGAGAGAGTCACCGAAGAAAATCCAGTAGAAGAAAAGAAAGTCCCCTTCCTCACCCAACTTAAGATCGTTCTTGGCGATAAATACATGCTCATCATGTATATCTATTTCTTTATCTACACTTTCGCTTCTTCCTTAAAGAATCTTGGGCTTGTCTATTATTGCAACTATGTCCTTGGCTCTTATAACGATGGCATCACCCAAACGATGATTTCCGTTATCGGAGGCATCCCAATGGGCATTGGTATATTCCTTGTTTGGCCCTTAGCAAAACGTTTTGGAAAAAGAAACGTGACGATGTTTGGTTTCTTACTCTACGCCTTAGGATCTGGCATTTGTTGGGCCTTCCCCACCAACATGGTTATCGTTCTTATTGGTCAATTCATCAAGAATATCGGTGGCCTTCCAAGCGCCTATGTCTTTATGGCTCTTTTCGCCGATGGACTAGACCATATCGAATGGAAGAGTGGAGTCCGATGCGATGGCGTTGCGATGTCGGTTTATAACATCATCGCGGTAGCCATTATCGGCGTAGCCACTAGCGTCTTTAACGCAATGCTTTCTTCTTCTGGATACGTGGCTCCAAAGGAAGTCAATGGCACCATCATCGCCACTCAGACAGAAGCCGTTAAAAACATGATCACATTTGCCTTTGTGGGACTAGAAACGATTACTGGTATCCTTTTAGCTGCTCTCCTTCTTTTCTTAAACGTCGAAAAGAACATCGGACGGAAGCAAGAAAAGATTCGAGAATATCAAAAAGAGAAGGCGCTTGCTCTCGGCGAAGATTGGATTGCTCCTGAAGTAAAAGCGGCTCAAGAGGAAGAACGTTATCTTCTCGAAAACGAACAAGCTTTCTTAGCGTCTTTAAAAGAGAAGTGCGAAAAGAAAGGCCTTGATTTCGAAGTCGAAAAGAAAGCGCATGAAGAAAAAGAGAAGGCAAAGAAAGAAGAAGCTCAACTCAAAAAGGAAAAAGCTTTGGCAAAAGAGAAAGCAAAAGAAGAGAAGAGGGTTACCAAACAAAAAGAAAAGGAAGCGAGTTTGAGCCCTGAAAAACTTCAAAAACATACGCAAAACCTAGCCGAAAAGAAAAAGAAAGACGAAGAAAGATGGCAAAAAGAGCTTCTAAAAGGTGAAGCGTATCGTCAGAAAATCGAAGCGTCTTTGGAGAAGTAAGAATGAAAGCGATTGAACTTGAAACGGAATTCTTAAAAGAACCCATTGGCTTAGGAATAGCAAGCCCCCGTTTTAATTGGAAGGTAGAAGATGGCCTCTTCCAAAGCGCTTACCATATCCTCCTAAAAGACGAAAACCAAAACGTCCTTTGGGATAGTGGCAAAGTGGAAACAAGCTCCATGTACGCCTTATGCCCCATTATTATTCCTTCTAAAACGAGAGTGAACTACGAAATCACTTTGTTTGATGAAAAAGGTAATGAGGGCGAAACCGCCACTTCTTTCTTTGAGACAGGCCTTTTAAAGAAAGAAGACTTCCGCGCCAAGTGGATAAGTGGACACTATACCCCTCATAAGAACAAACGTTATCCCGTTGATTGTTTTAAGAAGACCTTCTTTATCAAAGACATTAAGAAGGCAAGGCTCTACGCGAGCGCTTTAGGACTATATGAAATTAAGATCAACGACAAAAGAGTCGGAGATTTTGTTTTGGCGCCTGGCTACACCGATTATAAAAAGAGAATTCAACTCCAAACGTATGATGTGACTTCGCTTCTTAAGGAAGGAGAAAACACCATCACTGCCGAACTTGCCGATGGTTGGTATCGTGGTTCCGTCGGCGCTTGGGGCCTAAGAAATCAATATGGCAAAAGGACAAAGCTTTTCGTCCAGCTTGAAATAATGGACCTTTGCGGTGATTTTCATGAAATTTTATCCGATAAAACGTGGTCATGGTCGAATGATGGAGAAATCAGGTTTGCCGATAACAAAGATGGCGAAATAGTGGATTTTAATCGCCTGCCTTCTTATCAAGGGAAGGCCAAAGAATATCCCCTTTCTCTTTTGCCTACTTCTTCTAACAACGTTCCAGTCAAAGAACACGAAAGACTCATAGTTCAAAACGTCATTCGCACTCCTAAAGGCAATATCTTGTTAGATTTCGGACAAAATATCGCTGGTTACATCGAATTTTCTTTGGAAGCCAAAAAAGGCGATACGGTGAATCTACGTTTAGGAGAGATGCTTACTAAAGATGGGGAATTCACTCAAAAGAATATTCAATGCTCGAACAAAAAAGGAACAAAAATAAGCCCAAAGCAAGAAGTCACACTTACTTGCAAAGATGGGATCAATCATTACAAAACCAAGTTTGCTGTGTTCGGCTTCCAATATGTCCTCTTAAAGACGAATGCAAAGTGGAAGAAAGAAGACTTTACGGCAATTGCCGTTTATTCGGATATGAAGGAAACCCTTTCTTTCTCTTGTTCCAACCCCCTCATCAATAAATTTGTGGAGAACACAAGGTGGTCTGCTAAAAACAATCACCTTGATGTTCCAACCGATTGCCCCACAAGAGAACGTCATGGCTGGACAGGAGACGCTCAAATCTTCCTCGACAGCGCTTCCTATTTCTTTGAATATCTCCCGTTCGGAAGAAAGTACATCCAAGACATGAATGACGAGCAAAGAAGAAACGGTTGCTATCGTCAAATATCGCCAAAAGGCGGGACGGACTTCTATATGACGTTCATGGATGGATCGCCAGGATGGTCCGACGCCGGAGTCCTTATCCCCTATCGTTTATACCGTCGTTATGGGGACGAAAGGATATTATCCGAAAACTATCTTTCCATGAAAAAATTCACTGAATATAAGATCAAAACCTTAGGAAAGTGGTATCCAAGCTCTCGTCCAACGGGTATTAAGCGCGAATATAGAAAGTGGATTTCAAACTATGGCCAATCCTACGGCGAATGGGCTGAGCCAAGTGATGTCCACCCCTTTAAGATAAGCGACTTCGTATCCCCTCACCCTGAAGAAACAACCGCATACATCTATTATCTTTTAAAGACGATGGAAGATATTAGTCATCTCCTCCATAAAGGGGACGAAAACCGTTATCACGATTTGGCAGAGAAAGTGAAGAAAGGCTATCAAGAGCTCCTGAAGAGTAAGAAATTCTCTTTAGATACGGGCCGCCAAGCCAAGCTCGTTCGTCCTCTTTATTTTAAGCTTCTCGATAGAGAGCAAGAAACCTTCGCGAAGAAGCGTCTCTTAAAAGCCCTCGATAACTATGATTGGAGAATTGGAACAGGCTTCCTATCAACACCCTTCATTCTCTATGTTTTAGAAGATATCGATATCGAATACGCTTATCGCCTTTTAGAAAACGAAAAAATGCCCGGTTGGCTCTATATGTCTAAGATCGGTGCCAACACCATTTGGGAGAGTTGGGAAGGAACATCCGCTCAAAAGGGTGTCGCTTCTTTAGATCACTATAGTAAAGGAGCAGTGTGTGAATGGATCTTCTCAAGAGTCGGTGGCATCAACGTTCAAGGAGAGAATACATTCCTTATTGAGCCGAAAGTGGGTGGTCACGTGACATCCGCTTCGTGTTCCTATGATAGCGTCTATGGCCTTGTATCCGTCTCTTGGAGAAAAGAAAACGAAAAAGTGAAATATCAGATTCAAGTTCCTCCAAATACAAAGGCCATCTTACGTTTGCCAAGGGAAGAAAAAGAACTGCTTCCAGGAAGTTACGAATTTGTTGAATAAGGAATTCTTTCTTTTGGTTTCCCTTGCGTCAAATGGCGTTCTTCTCGCAAGGTCTTAAGAATAAACCCATCTTTTGCATATACATACCAGCATCTCTCCTTTCGAAGCGATTATAGAAAAGGATGTTTTAAAAACCTTCCCCATGGATAGCGAATAAGCCAAAAATCGCTTGCCATGCGAATAAAATGTTATCGAAGAGACGCTTCTTTTCAAAAGCCTTTCCAAGCGCTCGAAAAAGAAAGAAAAATCAGTAAAGTTTTGCGCTTTTCCATGCAATTCCCACGTGCTTTGGCAATATAAGGCTCAAATCAAAAATAGAAATTTATACAAATGCACCCCCTTCGATATTTCTATTCTATTCGAAGGGCAACTTTCAACATCGATTTTCGTTGAAACAATTCGCACATGGCATAAAAATTGAAGAGCGAATGATTTAACAAACAAATTAGTGTTTAACTATAATCTATTATTGTTTTTATTATATTTTCTCTTATTTTATTGTTATTTTTCTATAATATAATATAGTTATGAAACTTTATTACGGCGCTGACAAAATACTAAAGGAACCAGTCTTTGGATTAGGGAATCCCAATAACGACTACGGTCTTGGCTTTTACCTTACCCCTTCTAAAGAAGCCGCCTTTTTATGGGCAAGCCAATTTGAAAATGGCCACGTTATGACTTACGAAGTTTCATTAGAAAGCCTAAACATCTTGCAACTAAATCACGATTCAGAAGAAGACATCCTTTCTTGGATAGCTTTACTTGCGAAAAATCGTTTTGATAAGGAAGAGCGACTTCAATATCAAAAGGAGTTCGATTGGTTAATTCAAAAATTCTCGATAAACATCTCCCTTTATGATCTTATCGTTGGTTATCATGCCGATGATTCTTATTTTGCTTATTCAAGTGGTTTCGTAAAAGGAAATGTTTCGATAGAAACTCTAAGAGAAGCGATGCATCTAGGGAAGCTTGGGTTGCAATACGTCTTGCTCTCTCCTCAAGCGTTTCGTTCCATTCGTTATCTCGCTAACGAGGAAGCTTCCTCTCAATACTCCTATCGTGATTTTAGAAAAAGGACATTAGAAGAGTATCATAAGCTTCTTTTAGCCGAAGACGTCTTTCAAAACCATTTCATAAGGGACATCATGAGAAAATATGGAAAATAGCTTAGAACCATCTCAGTACAAAGATAAATTCGGGGCTCTTCTTTCAAGATTGCATGAGGTCGGTTTTAGCGATGACATCATTACTAAAACCATCTTGGAACACCCCTTCTTTTCTTGCTTTGAAGAAAATAGACCAGAGCTTTTTATAAAAACGCCTCTTGAGGACATCATTCGAGACGTCTTTGGAAGAAATAATGTCGTCATAGATTATCTCTCTCCTTTCGTGAGCGAATACTTCTATGCCGGACAAATGTATTTCTCTCTTTTGCTCGATTATCGTATTCCTTTAGAAAGATCCTTTCTCATCTATCCGCTTCATCTCATGATAGAACGTTTTAACCCCTATCACGAAATGTCCGCCTCTCATCTTGCAGAAAGATATCTGGATGACGAAAAGAAAATCGGCGTATTACACGCATTAAGAAAAAGAAACAATCTCCGCTTTCGGGAATTATCCTTGTTAACGAACATAAAGGAACCAACCTTGCTTTCGTATAACCAAAACGACATTTTGTGGAAGGCTTCGTTTCAAAACATTAGTCTTTTAGCGGAAGCGTTCCACGTAAAAATCTCAACCTTCAAAAAGAAGTCTTCTTTCTATTTGCTCCCCTATAGCCTTCTGCAGGACGAAGCGTTCTTACAAAGATTCAAAAAAGAACTTTCCCTCTACTTCTCTCTTGGTGAAAATGTCCCACTTATAAGTACCTACAAAACCGATAAGGAACTAGCTTCCTTGACAAAAAGTCATAAGCAACTTATCTATCTTCCAGACTTCGCGTTGGTGAAATATCGAGGAAAAATCATCTATCGATTTTTGAGGAAAGAAGAAATTGGTCTTCTGCTAAAAAATGCGAGAGAGGAGAAAATACAATAATCAAAATCAACGATAGATTCGGCGTTTTTCATTCTATTCGATTTTTAGTGCCATTTGGCACAATAAATAGACTTCTATCCCTTGTTCTTAATGGTGTTTAGCAATTTTTAAAAAATCACCGCAAAACCCCCTTAAAAATGATTGGAGGCTGCAAGCAAAAACACATGGGATTGTTTTAAAAGAAAGGTGTCGCCAATGTTCATCTAGCGATATTTATGCCCACTCATTCTAAAAAAATCATTTCTCTAAACTGTTTGGATCGGAAAGAAATTCTCTTAAGCCGATATAGAAAATACCATTATCGTCATAATAGGGGACAATATAGTCATAAAGAACGACAATCTTTTTAAAAGAATCACCAATGCTCCTAAGAGATTTAAGCTCTTGATCCAATTTGTTTTCATCGTTAATTTTATACGCCGATTGGATGTAGTATCTCTTGCTTCCGTGATTAGCAACAAAATCTACTTCCGTAGAGTATTGTTTTCTTTCTTTTTTTCCGTTTTGATTTTCTATTGTTTCTCTAATATACACATTCCCAACGTCAACCGAAAAGCCACGATACCTCAATTCATTATAAATAACGTTTTCCATGATATGGTTGAATTCGGTTTGGCGGAAATTAACACGTGCATTGCGAACACCAATGTCTTCGAAATAAACCTTATAAGGCGTAGCAATGTATCTTTTGCCTTTAACGTCGTATTTCTTAGCGATACTGACGAGAAAAGAATCTTCGAAGTATTTGATATATTGAGCGATGGTATCTTCCGATAATCCGTCGTGACGAACGCTTCGAAAGGTATCGGCCAACTTCTTGGGATTTACTAAGCCAGAAATTCCCGAAGCGAGAATATTGAATAATTCATCCAGTTCGACTCTATTACGGACCTTATAGCGATCGATGATATCCGTAAGATAAGTCTCATCGATTTGGGTTTTTATATAATTGATTTTTTCTTCATCAGTAGGAGCCAATACCGCCGAAGGCAAGCCTCCATAGCGCATGTACTTTTCAAGAGCTTCTCTTTTGTCGCTATCATAGAAACTCCAACATTCGGAAAAGGATAAAGGAAGGATATGAACTTTATCGCCCCTGCCTCTAAATTCGGTAACGATATCTTTCACTAAGAATTTCGCGTTGCTACCCGTTATATAAACATCAAACTTTTTATTGCCGGCATAGCTATTAAGAACATACTCGAAAGCGTCTAATTCCTGTACCTCATCCAAAAGGAGGAAATAGGCGCCCGGCAAAGTCGTCTTTTTATCAATGTAGTCGGAGAATTTATAAGGATCTACTTTTCTCTTTTCCTTCTTTAAGGATAAAAGACTTTCTCCAATCTTTTTTAAGTCTTCGTCCTTATCAAAAGCAAATTTAATAATATGCTCACTATCAACCTTTTTTTCGTTAAGCAAATACTGGTAAAAAATTTCATTCAAAAGAAAGGATTTACCAGATCGGCGCATTCCGGTAATAATCTTAATCATCCCATTACCCATCTTATTGATGAGTTGATTTAAATATTTGTCTCTTTTAATCGTAACCATATCCTTTTGCCTTGCCTTGATTGTATAGGAGTATGTCCATTTCTTCAATCTCTATTCGATTTTTAGTGCCATTTGGCAATACTTATAGAATTAAATAGAATGCTAAAAAGTAAAAATCGCATCAGAAATCGATTGCTTTCCTAATTTTTGTTTTTAAAGCACTCCGCAATAACATAAGAAAGGCAAGAAGCAAATCCGTGGTTACAACTGGCAGTTTCCGTATCTTTTTCCCATAAAGTAGAGGTTTCTTCACTCATTCGATAGAAATAAGGCGTCGCCTCTTTTAAAAGAGTTCGATACTCCTTCTCTCGTAACAAATAGAACATGCGGAGGAAATAGCCAATAAAGACGTTGCTCTTTGCTATGTTCAAAGGATTTGCTTTTACGTTCATTCCAAAATCTCGAATCATCTTCTTTTGATAATCTTTCGATGCGGGCATTTCTAAAAATAACGCATAGTATTGTGCTGTTTCGCTAACATCTTCGGAAATAGTTTCAAGGCTCCCTTCCTTGTCTCTTCTCGCATGATCGTGATAGAAGCCATCAAAAAAGGAATGCTTATAGATAACATTTTTTAGGTTTTTCGATTGTTCGAGAAGCGAAGGAGAGTCGTAATATTTTCCGACTTCGCCAAGCATTTGGGCATATAGCATATTGGATGGAAAGCTCACGCCGCTTATGAAATCATTCGCTTTACTCCATTCGATGAAAACCCAACCTGGCAAATTTTCAAGTAAACCCATCTCGTTTTCATAACCTTGGAAAAAGGAAACTAAATCAAAAACCCTTTTCTTTGCCAAAGAAAGAAGCGCTTCGTCTTTGGTGTCGCAATAATAAGCGAAAAGTTCCAAGACAAACCACATCGCCCAATTCGGAATAAAGGTTCCGTCTTTATGGTCGCTGGGGTAACACATCGGGAGCATCTTTTCCGGAATATCGGAGCAAGAAGAAAGAAGATAGTTTTCTAAAAACTCCCTTTCGAGCCTCCTATCGCCCATCAATTGTTTGGCGGCGAATCCCATAAAATAGGAGTCGCAAAGCCAGCCCGCCCTTTCTCGTCCTGGACAATCGGTAAATAAGTCAAAAGAGTTTTGCGCAAAAGTGTTTTTAGCAGCTTCGTAGACATTACGAACTTGAGGGTCGTCTATTTTTAAAGAGTCCGTTAAAGAACCGTTTTCAATCACAATTAAAGAAACCGAAACATCCATGGTCGCATCTTCTTTAAGGACTCTGATGTATTTTAAGGAATAAGGAACCTTTGTATAGAAATCACAAGAGGAACCATCAAGCTCGACTTCAATCACATCGTTGCAGTTGGAACGAGCATAAATCCACTTGCCGCCAGGCATCACTTCATCAAAAAGAATGTAAATCTTCGTTCTTTTTTTGAAATTCGCTTTAACATGCAATAACCCCGTTCTTTCTCTTTCCAGGGAATAAAGAGACGAATAGTACTCGCTTTTCGCAAGCGAAAGAACTTCTTTCCGAACGTTAAAACGATTAAGGCCTTTTAAAGATTCATACTCAAGATAAGGGGTATCCTTTATATCATCAAAGCCTTGAAAAGGCGATGTTTTAAGAAGCTTCGGTGTCACTTCTTCATAGTGGCAACAAGTATCTACGCTTTGAAGTTCAATAAGAGGCGGTATTTCTTCCATCTCAAGAGAAGAGAAGCCTTTTTTACGAGAGAAGCGATACCTCTCAACAAGACCTCTTTGAAAAGAGTATTTGCAAGAATCGGATAAATAGCTCTCGTCTTTTTCAAAAAGAAGATCGTGAGAGGTCCCCGCTATCTTGCCACCCTTATAGAATTCGATGCCGAAAAAGAAGGGCTGGAATTCAATATCAAAAGAAGAAAAGCCATAATAGAGGATCGAGATGGAAAACGAGTCTTCCTCCTTTTTAGAAACCGCTACGTCTTGCATTCTTACATATCCTTTAGCGGTTCTTTTAGGCCCAAAGTGCACCACTTTCCCATTGAGAAAACAAGTGAAATAGTTTGAGCAACCAACGCGAATGCGTTCAAAAGAAAAATTCTTTTTTAAGGAGGCACGGATTAAAACATTAATCCCCAAATCGTTCTTAAAACTAACGTACTTCATATCTAAGAACCTTCACTTCCCTAACCTCAATTATTTCACCCATTTGAGAAACGAAAGAAACCTTTTTTCCATCCACCATAAAAGAAGGATTCTCCCCAAAGTTATTAAACAAACGAACAAATGTTTTCTTGGGGTAAATAAGTGTGAAAGAAAGTTTTTCTTCTTTATAGGACGCGCTTATCTTTCCTTTGTGAGGGAGCATTAAATCCTTAAAAGACGTCCCTTTTTCTTTAAAAGAGCCTGGAATCGCAGGGAAAACAGTCAAAACGTCATCAATAGAAGAGACCATCATATCAGCAAGGCTAGAGACAAAGCCCATATTCGCTTCAAGAGTCAAAACGTAACAAGTGAGATTTGAATAGCCAAGATGTTTATAGTCGGAATTCATATGAAAGCCATTGGGATGAACAAAAGCTTCAGAAAAGATTTTGAGATACCGATAAGCATTTTCACCATCCATGATATAAGAATAAAGTCCACTTGCTTCGGTAAAAGAAAAGCCGACCCATTCAGAAGTGCCAAAACTTACAAGATGATCGATATCCTTTCGAATCGATGAAAGCGATGAAAAAGGCGATATCATCTTGAAATTTTTATACATCAACATATGAGAAAAGTGACGATGGGAATGATCAAAAGAAGCATCCTTAGAGATAAGTAAGTAGCCTTTATCGTCTCTATAAAAAGGAGCGAGCTTTTGTAACCTCTCCTCGTATTCTCTTCCATCAACCCCAAGTTCTTTGGAATATTTCACTAAAGTCGAATAGAGATAACGAAGCATTGTAAGCTCAAAGTTCGTTTGTTTCTGAAAAAGAGAACGACTCTCATTTTCAAAGAATTCGGGTGATGAATGAAAAGCAAACTCGTAACACCCTTCTTTGTTGAGCGTCAAGTATTTGCGAATGCATTTCTCCGTCTCTTGAAAGAAAGGGTAGCACACCTCTTTTAACGTCTTCTTATCATCGGTATAAGAGACATAATCATCGAGCGCTTTGAGGGGCCAAATGGAAACGGCTGGCGATAATGCGTATTGCGGCCAACCTCCTAAAGGAAGCCCACTTTGAGTCATCACACCTGGAATCAATAGCCCTTCGCTTTGCATAAAAGAAGCAGCAAAAGAAGAGAAGGCTTCTCGATGCTTCTTTAAATAGTTTATAAGCACCTTCCCTTCTTTAAAGTGGCCTGTTTTATAATACGAATCGTAGGTCATTTCGACATTGATATCGTTATGCAAATCGCTTTTCCAAGGTGGCAAACGATTGTTATTTTGTGTCCAAACGCCTTGCAAAGTCATTGGACATTTCTTTCTTGAGTTACAAGCAAAGAAATAAAGGCCTTTGATATAAAGAGAATTAATGTCCTCATCCGGAGTATGGATAAAGCTTTGCGAATAATAATCACTCCAATAGAAAAGAGTTTTGGAGTAATTCCTTTCTTCGTTCTTCCGATAGTTTTTTAAATATTGCTTCGCTTCTTTAAAAGTCTTTCGTTTAGAAATCGTGCAATAGTAAGAATACCCATCCACATCTTCTTTTTCATAGAAATAGATGGAATAGCTCTTACTCCCATACATGGGTTGCCTCATACGATAAAAAGAAGACGTTCTTGCCTCTTCAAAAGAAGGATATCCTAAACCACCATCTTTTATATCTTTCTTAAAGTATTCGCTCATAAGTACTTTATAGGAGAGCTGCTTTGAACTTTTTAGAACCAAGATGTCCTGATAGGCATCTATATAGCCATGAATTGAAAGGTCCTTATTTTCAAAGTGAAAAAGACCATTTAAATAGTTGATTTCAAAGAGAGAGTTCTCATCAACCGGAGTGTCTATCGAGAGTAAACCTGCATTGATCTTGGTGGGAATGGGGTGGTTATAACAGTTGTCAAAGAGTCGATAAAGTTCTTTGTAATCATTCTTCATCGACTGAACCATATATGGGTAATTAAAGTTTGTATCCGAAAACTCAGAAGGAAGTCTTTCGTCCCATAGATTTGCTAAATCGAGAGATATCAAAAGGTTCTTTTCGCCATAGACGAGAGCGCCAATATCCCCGTTTCCGAGCATAAGGCCTTCGAATGAAGTTGGAAGTTTGCCTCGATGGATGAATTTCATAATGTGCCCCTAGAGCGTTAAAGGAATAACGAATGCGGCCGACCCTTTGGCTAAATTAAATGTTAAATCGCCACGATTTTTCATTAATTTCTTTTCACCATTAAGATAAACGAGAACGAAATTGTATTGACCCCCAAAATTTAAACGTATGGTGTTAGCGCCACCGCTTTGGGGATTCACATAATTGAAAAGCAAGTAAGCGTTTTGCTCTCCTTTTTTAAATTTAGAAGCTAAGAGATTGTTCTCTTTGGAGGACAAGCTGAAATCATCAATACCCGGAAGCGTATTGTCGATCAAATCAAATTGCGAGCATTCGCCATAAGGATAAACGCCTTCGAAATCAAAATAGCTAAAGGCGTCTTGGAAAGAGAGAATCTCTTGATTTGCCTCCTTCGCGTAATCATAAAGCTTGGTTTTTTCAAAGGTCGAGAAATTCGCCAACCCATCATCGTGATTTGTGTTACTCGAATAGACGAAATAAGCGATATCTTTGCTCCCAAAAGCCATATTCGCATACATTTGATACTTTAAATCATAGGAGGATGTAATCCCGGCTATATCGTGTGTTACATCGTCGGAAAGGGTGCTGTGGATGAATGTTTTAAGCGTTCCATTTGTGCCTGTTTCCTTTATCCGGGAGGAGAAAAGAGAAAGATTATAGAGATGGTTATTGGTCGTTGTTCCGCCGATTTTCATGGGATATTGGTCAAAACTCACATAATTAAGAAGGGGGTACATCTTACTAAAGTAATTGTCCAAGTAAGTTTTGTAGTTCTTAGCGCTTCCATTATCCCCTAAGGGCAAAAGGTTCATGAAAGGAAGGCCTTTTAGCTTGTAGCTATTGAGATAGGAATTCGTAAAAGAGCGATAGCGAGAGAAGTCATTCTTAACGTCTGGCTCATCTTTAAGGAAAATGCCATCAAACCCTGTCTCATCCGAATAATCGATGTTTGAAAGGAATCGATTCATAATTTCAGAATAAAGGGAATCGCTAACCGTTATTTTATGAGTTGAGCACAAAGCGTCAAAATCATAAATGAGACTAACCAAAGCGACATATTGGAGACCATATTGGTTCGCTTTCGAGATGCCTAAGACATTATTGGAACGTATGGCATTCGAGAAAGCGTCTATGCTCTCTAAGAGCTTTTTCTTTTTGGATTCTTTCTTAACAAGGTCCCCTGCATAGTCTTTTAAAGCTTCAATAAAAGCTTCTTCTGTTGATGCGTCTCTTCCATCATAAAGTGAAATAATCCTATTAAAACCCGCCTCTTTTGCATCTTTTAATAGAGAGTCGGCATTGTTTTCCCGGATGTTCGCCATCGCATAAGCAGATATCGTAAAATCGTTTTCTTTTTGAAAGAGGGGGACACAATAGCCGTCAACCTTCTCATATCCCATTTCTAAGGCGTCCGTAACGCCATAAATAGAACTTATATACCAAGACCCCGTTGTCGAAAGGGAATGCCCTTTTTCGTCATATTTCGCAATCCCTAAATCCTTAAGCTTCATCGAAGGAAAAGAAGAAGCATTCACAGGAAGTAGGACTTTTTGCCACTCGTTTGCTTTAGCGTCAAAGGCCAATAGTTTCTTGCCGGCTCCAGTGTAAGTCTCTTTTATTTCAATCCGAGAAGAAACGTCCGTTTTAAAAAAGAAATAGATAAATTTATAGGAAGAGACTCCTATCGAAACGGTTGGCTTAAACCAGATCCATTCCTTCTCCGTTACGATGTTCGAAAGGTGAAGCACGTCCCCTTTTGTATCGTCGATAACATGATTCATTTCAAAAGAGCAAGCGTAATCATTATTTGTGAAAGCGTCCTCTCTAGCGTCGAAAAGTATGGCCTCTTGATAAGCGTCTTTCTTTTCACCATATAGAGGCATAAATTCGAAAGAGCCGTCCATCTCGAAAGAGCTTCCATCGTTCACCCAATATGCAAATCCGACTTCGCCTAGCGTCGATATCTCTCGAACATCAACGTCAATTGCAGTCCATTCGTCCTTTTTCACCGCATAACTTTGCATCTTGGAATAGTTCGTTTGGTGCCGATATTCCAAGGTCATATCAAAACTGCTTTTGAAGAAAAAATGAAGATAGGAATAATTCGTTAAAGAGAAATCGATATTGGGATATATCCAAAAAGTGCTTACTCCACGAATATTCGATAGAGCAAGAACCTCAACCCCCCATTCATGTTGGTAAGAGGACGTATCGAAAGTAGATGAATACTCGCGGTTCGAGAAATTCAAATTCTTCCCTCTTGCTATTTCAACATATTTCGACTGAAACACCATCTCCATATAAGATAAACAATCGTAATTTGAAACAAGTGATTGATAATCTTCTGGTAGCCCTTGATAGAGAGAACGACACTTTCGAAGAGAAAGGTAGTCTTCAAAAGTAACTTCATCCTTGGAATAAAGGCGCTCGATTTCAGTTTGAAGGACATCTACTTGCTTTTGGTAAGAAGGAACAAGGCGCTCGTCGTCATCGCTTAAGGAATTCGCGAATAGATAAGTCGGCGTTAATTCAGAAGAAATATCTCCTTGCTTGGGTTTTGAAAAAGAGAAGTCATGATGAAGACAACAAACATAATATTCTTTGCAACCATTATCGTTTGTCTTTGGTTTTAATGCTTTATAGTGATTCCAGCGGCAAGAAGCCGTTTCTTTGTTCTTAATGGCTAAAGAAGGATGATCTTTTGCTTTGCCTACCACAAGGAAAGAGAAAAGCAAAGAGCATATCAACAAGCTGTATTTTATTCTGTTGGACTTCATCATCTTGAATTCTTCCTTTCTTTGGTGTCATTAAACGCTTCTCTTGAAAATCAAAATTTAAAAAAGGCTTCGCAAAATCTTCCTATTTCGCTTTAGAAGAGACATAAAAAGTCAAAGAGACACGACGAACTACTCTTTATGAACATGGCTAGTGGGAAGAAGGCTCTCTTCTTACACTAAGAAAAAGAGAGCCTTAACGCAAAAGAGATTATTTTGAAGCGTAAATAGAGGTGATTTTCCACTTCAAATTGGTGACATGACTCCAATATGCGATACCAATATCATCGGTTTTTGTTAAATTCCCACCGACATTGATTTCAACCTTGTTCCAGCCTTTCTTTGCGGCATGGGGATTCACAAGCAAGACATAGTCGCTATTCCGCACTTGGAAGGTGTCCATATCTTGGTTCGAGAAAACATAAAAAGTCACTTTCGAATAGTTTTCTAAGGACGTTGAGCCGAAAGGTTTTACCCACACGGCATCAGAGATGGTGGAGCTCGGAACATCAATCTCGCAATAAGGACCATAAGTGCTATCAGAAGAACCGTTCGTTATGGTAGTGCCTTCCGAAATGTTCCAATTAAGAGGCGTGTATTGCGCTTCGGAAGCATCAAAAACAACATCCATCCCCTCAAATAAATTCACCTTTTTCCCATAGCCATAAATAGAAGAAATAGAGAAGGTGAAGGCCGTTTCGTGAGGTCCCCAAATGGCAGGCGCCAAATCAATAAGTTTCTTGCAATCATCTGAAGAAGCGATTTCAATTCTCGTCCACTTGTTCGCCGTCAATTGAATGCTCGAAGCAAGATCCTTCCAATTATAATTTTTGACAACCAAAGTCACGTCAATAGACGTCTTCGCATAAAAGACATAGTTCTTAAAGGAGGAAACATCTAGGCTCGCACCATAGTTATCACCTGTGCTTTCGTAGGGGCGAACCCATACGGCATCGTTGGTGTTGGTAAGATTCGAAACCTCGCAATAAGGACCATAAATCGGATCTACTTTTAAATTCGTATCGCCAGTAGCGAAGCCATAATTGTTCGGCACCATTTGTGTGGAGGAAGCGTCATAAAGTGTTTCGCCTTCAATTAAAGAAGGGATATAACGGGCATCTGCTGAATCAAGTTCCGCAAAATAGTTCCCTTCAAAGGACCCTTTCTCGTTGATGGTCCCAACCTCAGGTTTATCAAAAGAGAAAGCGCTTGGATGAGAGCAACAAGCATAGAATTCCTTAGAACCATGTTCTGAATAAGTTGGCGAAACTTCCTCATAGTGATTCCATTGGCAAGAAGCATCATGGACACCGGAAGCATTATTTTTGAAAGGTGGGCGAGCCATTTCTTGAGTCGCAAGCAAAACGCTTAAAAAAGCACAAGAAAGTAGTCCTCCCCACAACAAAAATTTATTCTTAGTAATATTCATAGATATTACCTCCTTTCATTAAGAAGCTCATCGAGAGCGATAAAAGCGGCTTCTCCCGGAAGAAGCCATAGTTCTTTTCGAACTTTCCCATTTAAAGAAACTTTAAAGTTATTCGAATAACGTTGGCTACCGTTAGTCAACATAAGATAAACACGACCATCCTTTACGTTATTGAAAGAAGTTAGATATGCCAAAAGTTCTCTAGAAGCCTTAATCTCCACTCCTTCTTTCAAAAGGAAAGAGAAATCGTTTTCTTTGCTGAAATAGAATATCGATTCAAAAGCTAAGTCATCTAAAAGCGACTTGTAATTATCAATAAAACGATTTTGTTCTCTCAAAATCGGGTCGTAAGTGGAACCGATAATCCCATTCTCTCCGATAAAAGGGGCCTCGCCAAAGCCGACATCCAAACTCTTTTGATGGAAATAGAACCACAAGATCCCTCTTGCTCCATGTGCAAATGCAGTCGAGATTTGCCAACGGATGTCATTCTCATCGGGAGCGCGATAATGCCAATGACTAATGGCCAAAAGAGAGACATAAAAAGGAATATGGTGCTCGGAAGTCACCTTTTGGTACATTCTTAAATCATATAAAAAGGAAGCAATGCCTTTCTTTTGATCCATCAAGAAGTCGTAGCATTGGGTGTAATGGTCAAAACCGATGAGAGGCAAATGGGACTCCGAAAGCATTTTATGGACTAAGTTCTCATAAAACTCTTCGCTATGACCATTCTTTTCGGCTTCTTCTTTGTCGCTCCAATAAGGTAAAAGATTCCCAAAAGGAGTTAGATTTGGCATTATTTCTTGCACCTTTTTAGCGGTAAAAATAAAGTCATCCACGTGTTCAAAATCCGGTTCATCACCAATAAAGAAGCCATAGGTAGCAGGATGCTTACCAAAATCAAAATAGGCTTCTTTCAAGCCTTCAGTAAAAGCCTCTTTAGAGACATCGCCTAAGCGAGTAAAGACCGTTCTCTTATCAGAAATCAAAACGCGTATCCCTTTCTTTTGACATTCGTCAAGGAGCGAAAGCATTTCTTCTTTTTTGCTCGTTAGGGGGTCATAAACAAAGCTCATGGCAAGATTGGTACCAAGTTTTTTCCAATTATCCACCGCAAACTCCGCATCAATATGCCCAAAAGGCAAATAATTCCAAAAGGAGAATTTGATATCTTCTTGACTCATCGTTTTAACCACCTTGTTTCGTTTGGTAAGAGAGTGAGGGTTGTTTGTTTTCCCTCGATGTCGTAGAAAACCGTTTTCACTTCTTCGTTCACGTTATTAACGATCGCGTAGGTTTTAGCGTTCGGATAGTAATGGACTTCAGAGTTCAAATTGGAAGAGAAGGCCTTTAAAAGGCGGTCTTCCTTATGGGTTACCCAAAGTAAGCTACGATAAAGAAGTCTTGCGTTTTCTTTGCTATAAGGAAGGCCGGCAAGATAAACGCTTCGGCCTTTGAAGTAGTCGTGAGCAGCTAGCTTCACTTCGCCGACATTGACTTTCCTTTGAAAGCGAGGTGAGAGTTCGATATCAAGAACCTTCGTCCCTTCTAAGGCGTAGATGTTTTTCGTGCCTTCGCCATAGTCGATCGGGGAAGTCACGTCTTCTTTGATGAAGTGAGCGACTGATTCGATGTTATATTTATCGGTGCTTAAGGTCTCGCAAAGCTCCTTTTCAACGCCTAAGAGATCCGCTAAAACGAAGCAACGTCCTTCTTTTCGATAGGCACTAGGCGATCCAACGCCGATAAAACCACCACCACAAGCAACGTATTTCCGAATCGCTTCAATCAAAGAAGCGTTTGACCAATTGTCGCCACCAGAGTAGGCATCCCCTTCTTCGCCCGCGTTAATCAAAACGTCTATGTCTTTGGGGACGCCGTTTCGAATAACCTCATCGAAGGAAAGGAATTTAACCTCGACAGGAAGACCGGATAAGGCCTCTTGTATGCCTTGATACGAATAGATTTGTTGATACCAAAGCTCATGAGCCACCATATAAGCCATCCAAGAACGGACGTTTCCCCAAGAATTAAGGATCCCAACCGTTAAAGAGGAATACGGCTTTCCAAAGTTCGAAACATTGCAAATTTCACGAAATTCATCGCAAATCTCGCTTACTCTATTAACAAACTTAGGAAATTTGGCCGCCAAAGATAAGTATCCGCCAAAGCCCATACGATCCAGTGGGCACCTTAATAACGCCCTTCTAGCAGTCACCCAATTGCGGTTTAATTCGGAAACGGCATTCTCTTCGTTGCCTTCAAAGAAAGTATCGGGAAAGAAATAGGGTAAGAAACGTCCTTCATGAATCTTGACGTTTGGTATTTCACCAAGCATTCGGACGGTGACGCCTCCTCCTATTGAGCCGACAATGCCATCGAGCCCAATCTCCTTAAAGCAAGGCCCATAAGGTTCCGAACCGATCCAGTCGTCCCCTAAGAACATCATCGCTTTCTTACCATAAGAATGGACAATATCGATAAGCTCTTTCATCGTCTTGCTAACAAAACGAGCGACATAATCCATGTATTTCCTAAATTTTGGGCTAGGGACTTTAAAAGGCGTGTTGTAGCGGCCATTATCCACAAAATCTTCTGCTTCTAAATGGATGCCGCTTTCTTTTTCGAAACCTTCGAGCAAGGGAATAGAAGCGGCTTCGCTATAGCCAAACCAATCCACTATCTTTTCTTTGCCTTTGTCATTAAAAACAAGGTCAAATTGGTAAAGAAAGGTCGTAAAACGGACCATCGTAACATCAGGATGTTCTTCAAGCCACCTCTTCAAATACTCTTTGATGTACTTTTGGGTATGAGGATAGGCAGGATCATAACAAAGTTGCTTTTCGCAAGTCCAATGGTTTGTCAAATAGTTATAAATCTGAACCGGATGCCAAGTGACTCGTCCTAAAAAATCCACGGAATATTCGTGAAATGGAATCGCTTCAACAAAGACTTTCCCATTTTCAAACTTCCATCCTTTCACTTCTTGGGAGGTGGTTCTATCAAAAACTTGCCAACGATCGATATTATCGGTATCCAATGCAATTTCTTCTTTTAAGAAGCCTTCTAGGACATCGATTTCTAAGGACTTCTTCTCAGCCGTCTTGCGTTTACTTTCAAGAAACATCCTTTGTGCTTCTTCAGGATGTTTCTTTCCCCATTCATTATCACCACGCACGACAAAATAGGCTCCGTAAACGTCGGGGGTTATATCTTTCGGGTTTTTAGGGAGAGAGACACCATCGCAATCACGAATCGCATCCGCCCCCCAAAGTTTGGCGATTTTCTTCGTCTCTTCGACAAAAGAAGCATCGGTAGGTATCGTTACTCTGCCAGTTGTTTTCATTATCTAATTCTGCTTTCCGACTCTTTATCGAAGAAATAAAGTTTGTCTAAATTGAAATTGAAACCTTTAGGACCTCTTAATTCCGGATCTATCGGCTTATTGGTCTTGATGGCGATCATGGCGCCATTGAAGGAACCATAAAGAACGAATTCGTTGCCTAAAAGCTCGATGTTCTTGATATCGATGGATAGATTGCTTTCCCCTTCTTCTCCAAAAGCGATGTCTTCGGGTCGAACACCTAAAATCAATTCCTTATCTAAATAATCCTTAAGTAAGGAAACCTGGGACTCTTTGAGCTTTAAGTTCAAGAGAGTCTTATTCCCCTCTTTCGTCACAAACGAGGCTCCATCGAACGTTCCTTTAATGAAATTCATCGATGGAGAACCAATGAAGCCCGCCACAAACATATTGTTAGGATCGTTAAAAGCGTCCATAGGCTTTGCGATTTGTTGCACGTAGCCATCCTTCATCACGACAATACGGTCCGCCAAAGTCATGGCTTCGGTTTGGTCATGAGTAACGTAAATCGTTGTGGCTCCGACTTTCTTATGAATCGAAGCGATTTCCGCACGCGTCTGAACCCGAAGCTTCGCATCGAGATTACTCAAAGGTTCGTCCATCAGGAAGAGACGAGGCTTACGAACAATCGCTCTTCCTAGAGCAACGCGTTGCCTTTGGCCACCACTTAGGTTGGCTGGAAAACGATAGAGATATTCCCCTAAATTGAGTATTTTTGCGGCATGAAAGATTTCCCTATCGATTTCATATTCATAGGGATGGCGCAATTTCAAAATGTCCGTTTCATTCTTCGAGACGTATTCGAGCTCTTCTTCTTTCTCTTTCTTGCTTTGCAAAATCGATTCAAGATCTTTTTTGAGCATCATCTCAAACTCTTCGTCTTTGTTTACGGAAGTGCCCTCTTGTTTCAAAAGGTCATTAACATAAACGATTTCCTTAGCGATTGCGGCTAATTCTTTTTGCAATCTCTTTGCTCTTTTGGTGTCAAAGCCTTTAATGGGCTTTCGTTTTTTCATCGCCTCTTCCAAGAGAGACTCTATCTTTTCATAATTGGCTAAATAGGCCGCTTGGAAATCTTCTTGGGATTGATTCTTTTCGAGCTTCTTTTCAAGGGCACATAATTCTTTTTTAAGTTTTTTGATTTCTTTCAAAATGGTCCCGACTTCTTCGTCTTTCTCGTAGATTGGCAAATATTCTTTTTTGATGCTTAGACCATAAGCCATATTGCGATAGACGTTCATATGCGGATAGAGAGCGTAATTCTGAAAAACCATGGAGATATTACGATCCTTGGAAGGAACGAAATTCATAAGCTTCCCATCGATATAGAATTCGCCTGCGGTAATGCTTTCTAGGCCCGCAATCATGCGAAGCGTTGTCGATTTGCCACATCCCGAAGGGCCTACGAAAACAATAAATTCCTGGTCCTTGATTTCTAAATTGAAATCATGGACGGCATGAACGTTGTTGGGATAGATTTTATTGATGTTTTTAAGAATTATCGAAGACATATCACGCTCCAAGCTCTTCTTGAGCATAAGTGAGCCAATCTTTCCAATTGTTCTTGGCGTAGAGATAATCCGACTCTAAGCAGAAAGATGGCGTGTATTTCCCTGGATTCGAATAAATAAGCTTCGACCAATAGCCACCTTGCGGGTATAAGGTCGCTTTACCAGCAACGGCGACTCCTGCTTTCGAAAGAGGCACATAGAGATTATGCGAAGAAGCCATTTCGAGGACCGATTTACCAAATTCGGACATTCCCGAGTAGGCAGGATTTGTCGGTTTATAGTCATACTTCATCGGGCGGATGGCGTTGCTATATTTCGTGTAGAGTTCGAGTGAGGAATTCTTGGAGATAAATTTCAAGAATTTGACAGCATCTTCTTTATTGGATGCCTTCGCGGGAATAAACATATTGGCAACCACTTCGGTATTCAAAACCTGTTCGTTTTCTTCGTTTGTCGAGTAGCCATCGTTATGTAACACATTGCCAGAGGAATCGGAAACTTCTGGAATGGCAAAGATCTTAAAAGTTGGTGAATTAGGGGTCGTATAAGGCTTCATTTCGTTTTCAAACCAAGAGCCATTGAGCATCATGGCCGCTTCGTAGGTAAGAAGCTTTGATTGCCCCTCGATAGCGCCCAAAGACATAGAATTCTCATAAGCAAAGCCAGAATCATAGAAGTATTTCTTTAAAAGGCTCATGCCATAGTTCTTCCCTTTGGAATTCGTGGGGTTATAGACCTCGCTCGATTCAAAGGTATAAAACTTATCCATGTTGGCTACGCCCTCAAAAGAGGTCATCCAACCATCAATCGCATAATAAAGATATCCATCGGCACCATTGCCACAATAAACGAGCGGTTTAATGGGCTTTCCAGCAAGTTCCGTTTTAGCGATTTTCTGGCAAAGCTCTTCGAATTCTTTGGTCGTCTTTGGAACCTTCCAACCGTTCTTTTCGAAAAGGGTGGCATTATAAACGAAACCATTAATGTTGTAATATTCTGGCAAACACCAATAAGAAGAATCATACTCGGCAACTTTCTTGGCGTTGGAATCCATCTTATCGAGAAGAGTCTCGCCGTTTTCAACCTCTTCCTTCATCAGGTCATCAAGCTTATAGATATAGCCTTTCTTCGCCCAAGCATAAATGTTATTGACCGAACGGTTATAAATCATCACGTCGCTTAAGTTGGTTCCGTCCGTGAGCTTTGAACTTGTGGTCGAAGCCATTTCTGGATTGGGAACAAGTTTTACTTCAACATCCTTGTTTTCTGCCATAAAGGCTTCTGCCAATTTCTCATAAGGGGTCAAGCCGAAGCCGCCTTTGACGAATTCGATTTTAAGAATTCTTTTATTTGTGGCCGTTTCGCCACAGCTTGTAAGCCCAAAAATGGCCGTGCCAAGAAGAACAAACAATAATTTGCTTCCTTTTTTCATATTTTTTCTCCTTTTTAAAATGGAATTATGAATCTTCCTTCGCCGGGAAGAAGTTGGAACGTGTATTCGTGAGAGGCTGGCAAACGCACCGTCATCTTTTCTCCGAAACGATACATCAATAGCGCCGACGCATTCGGAAAACGGAGAGTAACTTCGTTGCTTTTGTTTTGATAAGGATCCGTGAAATTAACGAGCATAAAAGCGTTACTCTCGTTCTTTTTATGTTTGAAAGTAGTTAAAAGAGTGTCCTCGCTCGCGTTTTGGATAGAGACATCGGGATGGGCATCTATTTTCTCAATCAAATTAGCGAAATTCTGATTGTCGTATAAGGAATTCGCATTACGAAACAAGACATTCTCATATTCAAAAGAGGTCAAAACATTCTCGAAATGATGGATTTCGTTATTGACCTTTTTCGCCAAATCATAGGTGTAGTTATATTCACCTTTTTGGAAATTAAACAAGGAGAATTCCCCTTCGTCCGCACCATTGCTACCAGCATATTCGTAGTAGATAAGATGATTGCTTCCAAAAGCCAAAGAGGAATAGATTTGAAAACGGAAATCGGCGATGGAAGTAAGGTCTCTTAAACCAGTGAAATCGCCTTTCGCCTGGATGAAACTCCTTAGCTCTAAATTATTTTGGCGGCATTTAAGGGCGGCAAGTTGCAAATTTTGAAGATATTGTCCTCTCAAATAAGAGCCATCGTAGTTGAGGAAAGGATAGAAATCATAGGACAAATAGCCGATTTTTTTACCAATAAGTTCAATATAGCGGTCTAAGTATTCGGAGTACGAATGCGTTCCCATCGAAGCGAAAGAACTCGCGTATACAGGCAAAAGGTTTACCAAAGGCTCGCCTTTCGCACCAAGTTCTTCCATTCTCTTCAGGTACGCGTCCACCTCCCAAGAGACGTTCGGAAGTTCGTCGTAAGTAGGTTCGTCGTAGCAGAAATTTCCCGCATAAGCGGAAGAATGGATATAGGCATTGTCATCGTTAAATATATAAGGCATCAATTCCTCGACTTTTGAAGCGTCTTGAATGCCCTTTTGGTAAAAGTAACCACTAGGTTGACTTAAGCCGTAAAAAGACCAATCTCTCACGTAATAGGAAAGGCCATATTTTTCAGCAAGAGAAAGAGCGATGGAGGCATCTTTCTCAGCCTTTTCAGCTTGGTTTTTCGCTGTCGAAATAACATCGCTTTGGCGAGCTCCTGCTCCTTCATAAAGTGCAATAACCCTATCAAAACCAGCTTCTTTTAACTTTTTATAATGCTCCTCGATCAAGGTGTTTGGATTTGAATCCACGCCATTCCAAGAGCCTACAGTTGGTCCTGCATAAGCGGTAAATGTCACTTTTTCTTCGCTTTCGAAAGAAGGCGCTTCGATGGGAGCGATTTGAGAGCAACCCGAAAGGAAGCAAAAAGAAGAAACAAACAAGAGAACTTTTCTATTCTTTTTCATGCTTTTTCCCTCGGATTAAGAAGAAAGACAAAACGCCAGTCGAAATTGTGAAGACCGATGTCGTTACAATAAAGACGATAGCCAAAACGTTCGTGTGAGTGTTTAAAGAAATCTCATCTGCCAAATTCGTATCGGGGTTGTTATGGTCATAAATCACTTCTGTCTTCGTTTCGGTGATAGTGTCAGGCGACTCATTATCGGCGCAAACATAACACGAAGAAGTGTTCGCCATTGAGAAATCATCGATTTTCATGAAGGTGAAACCAGTGCAGCAAAGAGCGAAATAGCCATTCAATTCAAGATTTCTAAACTCGCTATAAAGGGTATAGTCTGCTTCGCTTGCCTTCTTTAAATACATCTTTAAAGAATCCTTTTCGGAAACGAAGCGGAAGCAAAGAGCGTCCCCTTCCTTGACGTTTCCTTCTAAGGATGGAGAGCTATATTGAATCGCTTCCAACATAGAAACCGGGATATTCTTATGATGGATAATCTCTACCGAATCCTTGTCGAGATGAGAGACATCCACATCGCTCCATAAAGCGGGATTAATCGTATCACCATAAGCCTTATTCGGAACGAGTTCCGTAATGACCGTGGCATAGGTTCCATAAGAGCCGGCATATTTCGTCTCTCGGCTTAAATCAAAGCCAATCCATCTCCCCAAAGTGGTTGCCGTTTTCGAAGGATCAGCGGTTGAAGAGTCCGCAAGAATGCTACAAAGCTTAAAATCCAAAATAAAGGAATCATATTGATGAGCGGAGCCAAAGAAAGTGCCGTCGGTGCCGCAATCGAAAACCAATTTGCCACCGTTCACTTTAAGCTTTCCACCCCCATCGCCATCAAGCACCACGAAATCTTCATATCCTTTATTGCCAAAGAAAGAATTCTCGAAATTGTGGGTCACGGACTTGGTAACCGGCACATAATAGAAGCTATTGACCACTTTGATGTTATCAAAGGAAATGTCTTTAGTGATGTCGGTGATCGATGCGACCGCAACAAGACCTTCACAATGAGAAACCTTAGCAAAACTCACTTTAGAAGAAGAAACATCAAGAACGTCTTTCCCATCTTGTTGAATGGAAATAGTTCCGCTTTTATAAATCTTAATTCGAATATCCGAACCGCTTGTAATCGCGCTAGAGAAGACGTTCGTATTGCTCGCATCTTCTGTCACTTGAATGCCATTCTCAAATTCCTTAAGAACTCCTTTATCCTTATTTAATTCATACCGCAGGCAATTGTCGCTAATGCTTGGTTCCTCTTTGTTTAAGCCAAATACCAAGGCGATTGTCTCATTCTCTGAATCAGCAGGGAACTCTACATGGAAAGAGGCATCCACAACTTCCACCTCTTCAATGATGGAATCGTCTTTTTTAATCTCTTCTATAGAGTAGATAAAGTCATTCGCCTTAGAAGCGAATTTCAATGTGCTGTTGTCCTTGATGGAAACGTCAAGTGTGCGAGAGGGACTGTCTTTAAAGAAAACAAAATCTTGAGGATTATCAAAATCGTAATTGCTGAAATCCTCTTTAATGGCCTTATTCTCCCCATATCCCACTTCAAAGTTATCGAAATTGATAATGCCGTCAGCCGTCTCCGTCACAAGGCCAACGTAAGCATTCGTCATATCGCTTTCCAAAGAAGAATAGGTGAGAGTTCTTGCGCTCCCCTCATTCATTGTCATTCCTTGGAGAGCGAAATTGAGCTTCGCTTCATGACTACCTGTCACGTCGATGCGACATGTTATCCAACTATCCACAGCGTTGCTGCCTAAAAGAGACTTAAAATCGAATTTGCTTGATAAAGTCCCACCGAAATTATTCACTTCATTGCAATTCGCAATAAATGCACCTGCGTAAGCATATTGTCCAAGCAAGGAACTAGAGCCATCCACGTTCTTATTCATAAAGACGACGGAGAACCATTTGCTAATCGAAGAATCGTATTTGAAATCGAATTGGTAATACTTGATGTTCTCTAATTTATTTTTGGTCGAGAAGACAGCGTTTTCGCCACCTGCATGTTTGCTTGAAAGGTAGGATTCTCCATTTTCGCTTTGGAAAATGCGGTTATGAGAAAAAGAAGTATTCCAAATATCACCATTAAGCGCACCGGCGAAAGAACTCGAATTGAAAGTATCGTTTAGAATCACTTTCGACTTCGAGGAAGCGTTTGTCTCAATAGCTCCTTTGGAAAAGAGCGAGATAGCCGCCGCCATCGTCATTAAAGTGGCCGAAATACAGGCGATTTTGAGCTTTTTCATGGTTAATACCCCCATTTCTTTCCGATCTTTTCAAGTAATTTCCTAAAGCCAAGCACCAAAGGAATGGCAAAGATGGTGAAACAAATGCCAATCGCAGAAGCGTAATTAAGCCGTTGTTGTTCGGTGAAGTTGTTGATGATAAAAGCGATTGTACGAGTGCCAGCGGCCCCGCCTGTGATAAGTTTGACTTGGATGAATAAGGTGAAAACGGTTGTGATACTTCCTAAGAAAGCGACCGTCAAAGTGGGCCAAATCATGGGAATGATGATGTCGAAAAGCTCTCGCCATTTCGAAACCCCTTCGATTTGAGCATTTTCAATGACTTCTGTCGGGATATTGCTCATCGCATTGCCAATGATCAAGATGTTGTAACCCGTTCCTACCCAAAGGCAATAAAGAGGAACAACAAATTTCTGGGCCAATGTTCCATCGCTAAGCCATCCCCAATCGGGGATAACTTTCCCAGCCAAGCCAGAATCAGGGCTCAACAAGAACTTATAGACCAAAACGTAAATGGTAATGGAGATGATAGAAGGCAAGAAGAATGTCACTCTGAAGAAAGATCTGCCTGGAATTTTCTTGTACATGAAATAGGCAAGAATGGTTGAAATAAGCACTAATAAAGCGTCGTTAAAACCAAGTAAAAAGGAATAAATGATGGCGTCACGAAATTCAAATCCTGAGTAATCGTTGCCAGTGAAAAGTTCCTTAAAGAAAGAGGAGTAATTGATGAAAGAGAATTCGCCTTGACCATTTTGAAAGGAAAGGACGATGCTCGAAAGGTTCACATAAACAAAGAAAACCAAGAACTGTAAAAGAGGTAAAGCCAGCATCCCCCAAATGAAGATGAGCCTTTTCCGGTCCGCTTTTCTTTTTGCTTTCAGTAAAGCTAAATCATTCTTTCTCATCACTTGAGTCCACCATCAATCGTGTTGATCATGAGTCGTTTTTGGAAAATCGCATAAAAGATAAGAACTGGCAAAACCGCAAGCACCATAGCGGCGCAAATGACCGGGAAAGCATTCGAAGCGTTATTTAAACCCGCCACACCCACTGCAATTGTCGGATGATTGGAATAGAACAAAGAGGGATACCAATAATCGTTCCAAAAACCTAAGAAGCGAATGATCGTAAAGGTCAAAACGCCATTTTTCGCAAGCGGCAACATAATTTGCCAGAATAACCTAAAATCACTTGCCCCATCCACTTGAGCGCTTTCGGCAAAACTCCAAGGAATAAGTTTGAAATAGCTATGAATATATAAGAAAGCTCCTCCGAAGGCGCTGGCATTAAGAAGGATCATACCGATATAAGTCCCCATTAAATGAAGATCATTCATCAATTTATAAGTTGCTGGCAAAGAGGATATAGCAGGAATGAAGGAAGCCACCAAAACGCAGGTATAAATGATTTTGGATCCTTTGAATTCGTATTTCGCTAAAACATAGGCGCTGCAACAAGTAAAGAGCATCGAAACAAGAGTCTCGCCAAGAGAAAGAAGAACGGAATTTAGAAACATCTCCCAAACGGTTGTGTTTTCGCTTCCAACTTGAATACTGGTGAACGCCTTAATGTAGTTATCGAAGGTAGGACTACCCGTGAACCAAAAATAGTTTGGATAGGTTCTAGTGCCCGTCTCCGGATCGAAACTACCGATAAACTCAAAGGGGTTCTTAAAAGAGTTAATAACTAAATATAAGAAGGGATAAAGAAGAGAAACGGCGTAAAGAAGGAACAAAGCAAAAATGACCCATTTGATAATGTTTTGCTTAAGATTCGACGCCGAAAAAGCGCGGTGCTTAAAATATTTCTCTCTTTTTTTAATTTGTTCTTTAGTTAGACTGTCCACGTCTATATTGTCTTCCTATTTTTGAAAGGCAAGTAGGTAAAAGAATGACGTTTAATAGCATTTTTTTGCTGCTTTAATTAAATAGTCATGAGGCTATAATGATTTCGATATGATTCAATATAACTTTAACGTCCTCTCTTCTTTGCTGTCTTCCTTGTCGTCTCTAATCAAGACCAATGTTTCTATTTTTGATGAATTCGAACACTCGAGTGATGCAAGAAGCCAAAAAATCTATCCTTTTTGTAGCAAGCTCAAAGAACACGTTCGTAATAAATGCGCCATAAGCGACCAAAACGCGATTGAGAGAATAAAGAAGGTAGACGGCCCTCTCTACTACTATTGTCATTTTGGCCTTGTCGAAATGATCATGAAGTATTCGGTGGATGCAAACTCTTCTTTCTATATTCTTGTTGGACCTTTTAGAGATCCAAAGAAATCAAAGGAAAATATCGATTCCATCAATGAGTTTTGTAAGGTCTTCCACAAAGATAGCAAAACATTATTGAAACAATACAAGCAAATCCCACGTTTTAGCTTAGAGAAGTACGAATCAATACGTGACATGATTAATGTCATTATCGACTATGCAAAAACAACCAAACTGATTTCTTCAAAGGACAATTTCTTAGAAAACGAGCTAAACCCTTATATTGATAAAAACATTTCCAAGAACATCAAAATAAGCATGGTCTGCAAGGAACTCTTCCTAACGCCAAAACAATTAGAGAGACTCGTGAAGATTTATTCTGGATTCACGCCCAAAAAGTACATACTGAAATACAAAATAGACAAAGCCTATAACGACATAAAGTACACGGAAAGACCGCTCCAACATATAGCGGATTCCTATGGTTTCGATGACTATAACTACTTCGTAAGAGTGTTTAAGAAGATAAAAGGAACGGTTCCTTCTCACGTAAAAGTTGAGAACGAGTGAAAACAAAAATCTTAAAATCTCTGCAGTTTGGGCATCAATTCATTTTTATAAATGGCAACCGCTATAAATCATCGTTTTTCACGAGCGTTTTTTGATACAACATTCGTTCTCACTTCTCTTCAAAAGATTTGCAAGAATCAGTTCTTTGTTAATGTCCAGCCAAACGTTCTCTACCCAAATAACAACCGTTTATTGGAACTTCTTGGACGCATTATCTAGAATCTCCACGAATATCCGAATCATCTATTAAACGCGCCAATAGCTATAGCTGGTCTCTAACCGGTTTTGATTTTGTAATCATTGTTAGAATGTCACCTTTCCAATCTAAAGGTCTTAGATGAAAGGTGATAGATTCATCGATTCTATTTCTCCGATAGATTAAAGCAAAGCGCTGGGCGAACGCCCCGTAAAACAGCACCGACACCGCCACTGATGACATTGCCTACAAAGTCCACGAAATAGGCATCATTAGCGTAAGAAGAGTCAGGAGATCGAGTCCAATAATCAGCGATATCATCCATTTTGACAAAGTCGGTAGCATAGCAAATCCTTGACTCATTATAAGGAAAGAGACTCTCGTTAAGCATTTCACGTCTACTTAACAAGAAAATTTTATCGTTGGTATTCTCGCAAACATTTTTGTTCTCTTCGAGGCCCGGGCTGGCAACGGAATTATCCACTTCAGTCGTAACCAACAAAGACTCATCCGAAAAGGCTTTGTCCAGAAAATCGCCATTCAGCCATTGTCTAATAGAAGATTTTTTGTAATTTCTCGACTTACCAAACGTTTCACAATTAAGAATTTTCTCGGATACATAAAGAATATCGCCATTCTCTTTCACTTCTAGCCATCTCCATTGTATGGGTTCGACTTTGAAATAGTCACCCCATTCTTTAAGATAGGTCTCGCCATTATATGAAAAATTGTCTTGGAAGTCCGACTCTGTGATTTTATCCAATTCCGCGATTAAGTCGCCATCAACAACTTTTGTTTGAGGATATTCGCCATTTTGGGCTCTTGATATAGTCTTTGTCGAAGCCGTAACAGTCGTTTGCTTAGAAAGATTATCCAGTGACTCGCTCCAACCGGCGAAAAGATGGACGTTCTCCGAGTCATAGCTAAATGGTTGGGCAAACGGATAGACAGCGGTTTTTCCTTCTTCGCAGTAGTGCGAATGCAGAGTTTCGCCGTTCTCTCCTTTGAAAGTCACCTTGTAACCGGTGAATGTGAAGGCGTGATATTCAGCGATGAAGGTCGTAGGGCTTTGAATATTGCTCAAAAGTTTATTCCAACCCGAAAAACATAGTCTGTGATTTGGGTGCCATTTGCGTCTTGCTCTTTATGTGGCTCTCCCCCCTCATAATCCACAGCTCCGCCTTTGAAAGTATCAGACGTATATAAAAGCGTGCCGTCATAATTGACGAATCTGCACTCGTAATAAGTCGTCGATCCGTATTGAGCGATGAAGGTCCTTTCGTCATCGATGTTCTTAAGACTTTTATCCCAACCTGAGAACTCATATCTTGTGATTGTCCCAGAACCGTCACTCTCATCCGGCTTCATCGGAGTATCGCCACTAAAAACTGCGGTGCCGCCCACGGAGCAGTAAGATGTACCAAGCAAAGAACCATCAGAATTGAGGAATTTGCATTCGAAGGCGTTCGGCGCGTCGAATATCGCCGTAAACACGGTGTCCCTCCTGACGTTATCCAGCGATTTGTCCCAGCCTTTGAAGACGTAGTCGATCGCATGGGACCCGCTCGTGTCGGAAGGCTCTCCTTCCCCGAGAAGGACAGAGGCGCCACTTTTGCCAAAGTCTCCTTTATCACCCTTATCTCCTTTTGCACCGTCATTCCCTTTAATGTTGCCCACAATCGCCCAGGAAACCTCCCCTTCGAATAAAGATCTCCGGTGTCCGTGTTCACGTAGACGTCGCCTGGGTTGCCAGCGTCGTTGCCCGGAGCCCCAACCCCAGTGTAAATCCTGGAGCCATCTTTGCCGTCTTTCCCATCGCTACCATTAAGGCCGGCCGATCCAGGATCGCCCCGCTCGCCCTTCGGCCCTTGAGTCGCGCATCCCGAAACCATGGCGAGCATCACCATGGACGATAACGCAAACAAAAGATTTCTTTTTCCCGTTTTCATTCTTTTTTTCTCCTTGTTTTCAATCTTTATTTCCTTCGAATTCTGATTCGAATTGATTTCAAATTTGTCCCCGTCTCGCAAAATCAAAGTCATCAATTAATCCATCAGCTCCACAAAGAGCCTTTCGTGGTTTTTCTATGCGGCAAAAAACGAGAAAGAACCCTCTTTCATAGCGAAAATGATACCCCTCCCCTGACAATTTCAAGTTTTATTCGGGTTTGAAGAACAGTTTCGCGACAATGTCAAAAAGAATTTTTATTTTTTAGCTCTTGTTGAACTCAAAAAATAGACTTATTCCTTTTGAAGAACATCCACTTCATCTTTTTTCAAAAAAAAGAATCGGCAAGAAAGACTCCATGAAGCGAATCACTAAAAATTTTTAGATTAATTTTTATACAAATTTATTTGTCCCAAATTTATTTGTGTTAAAATGACGATGGAGAAAACACATGTTCATCGGAAGAAAAGAAGAAACTAAAAAATTAAAAGAGTTACTAAGCGGCAATGACTATAAAGCGGCAATGCTTTTTGGTCGAAGGCGTGTTGGCAAGACCGAAATCATCAAGCAAGCCCTCGCTGAGGAAGATGGTGTTATAGTCCATTGCGAATGTAAGAAAGTATTGCCTTCAATAAATTTGTTCTTGTTGGAAAGAGAAACTAAAAAGGAACTGAATTTACCCGCTTACACCAAGTTCTCAAGCTTTGATGAACTTTTTGAAGCAATCTTTTCGGCTTCGAAGAAAGAAAGAATCATCTTTGTACTCGATGAATTCTCTTATCTCCCCTTAGGAGGGGAAGATGGTGTTGACGCCAGTTTAGCTAGAGTCATCGATCTAAGAAAAAGCGAAGGCACACATCTCAAACTCATTGTGTCAGGTTCTTATTGCGACCTGATGCAAAACATCATCGACCGTTCTTCGCCCCTCCATGGTCATTTTGATCTTATCGAAGAAATTCATGAATTTGATTACTACGATGCAGCGAAATTTTTCCCCGCCTATTCAAACGAAGAAAAGTTTAAAGCCTACGCAACATTCGGCGGTCTTCCATATGCCCTATCGCTCGTCAACCCTAACAAAAGCGTTACAGAAAACATCAAGGATTTATTCGGGGTCGACGCTTCCACGATGACATTTTTATGTCAGGAAATGGTGGAGAGCGAAGGGGGAAAAATTGCCTCTCTTAATAGCGTTTTAAATCTTATCGCATCTGGTAAACACAAATTCACTGATATCGTTTCGGTATTGGGAAAAGACTCTAGGCCCGAATACGTCCTCTCGAAGGGAGTGGGCCTCCACTACTTGTCTCGAGTAGCTCCCATTAATGATGAAGGGAACAAAAAGCTAACCTATTATGATTTTGAAGATAATCTTCTTCGCTTTTATTTCCGTTACATCTTCCCGAACACGTCTTCTCTTTCTTTTATGGGAAAAGACATCTTTTATCGTGAAATAATAGAAAAGGATTTTAAGAAATACTATCTACCAAAAGCCTTCGAGAAAGTGGCGAAGGAATTTTTGATTCGCAAAAATAGAATAGGAGAGATAAACCCCCCTTTCTTCAAAATAGGGACATATAGCTATAACGACGCTAAAGCAAAGAAAAACTTTCAATTCGACGTTGTGACAAAAGACAAGCAGGGATTCATTTCCTACGAATGCAAATACACGAAAAATCCCATCGGAATAGCGGAAATCCATGAGGAATCCCACCAAGCGTCCAACTCGCCTTTATGTTTTTATACAATCGGCTTTGTCTCCAAAAGCGGCTTCACTGAAGAAGTAAGAGCCAAAGTCAGAAACATTTATGAATTGAGTGAATTCTATGACAAGAGTTTGGAAATGTGACCGGTATTCCTAAGCTGTTTCGACACCAAGAATGTCTCTTTTCAATCTTCTCGATCATCGCTATCCCATTTTCCGATTTGAATCTTCACTCTAAGGTGGCCAACGCAAGCTGGACGAATAGAAGTACCCATGTGCAAACCCTTCTAACGTTGTGTAAGTTCTGGCGATCAGAATGTGAATGTCCTTGCTGAATGTAGTTCTAAAATTAAAGTTGTCTTTTCATTTCTTCCTCTTAAATTCATCTCCCATAAAACGAGCAAAGAAGCCAGATCAGCAACCACCAATACACCTCTTTGGAAAAGCGATCACGTTTATCGAAGGAAGAGCAAAAAATGTCCATCCCCTAATTGATTGGAAATAATTATCTAAAAATAGATGCAAATCACCCACAAAAAATCGTTTTGTCGAACATAATCGACAAAAACACCACCATCTTGTCGACTATAGTCGACGCTTGGGGGTATTAGTAAAACATAGCTTTTACGAAATGGTTCTGATAATACTGATTTAAAAAGTAAAAACAGATTGAAAATATGCTTATTATCAAAAAATCTATGCAAAACCCTTCTATTTTCATTTCGGAAATAGTTTTTATTTAAAGAACGCGAAAAGACTAAGATTCCAAGAACATCTTTCCGTTTAAATAAAACCTTCGGGAATGTCCTTTTCGAGCTCTTGCCAAGTTGGGTATTTCGCACCACTCCTATCGAATAAGCGTTTCATGTCTTCGTTCATCGCTTTCATCTCATCCACTGCGTGCATAGCGTGATCGCTTAACATGATTTCGCCCAGCTTTGTGGCAAAAAGAAGCCTTATGAACCGATAACAAGTTTTTCTATACTTGGGGCTTTCGAATTTTTCATCGGAAGTCGGAAGGATTTTATGTCCCGCGTTTTGGATTGCTCGATACCCTTCGATATTGGCATTGATTAGTTTATGAATATAAGGCTTATCTCTTTTGATTTTCTTAAGGTTTCCATTCGTATAGTAGCAAGCAAAGACTAAAGGCAATACGAAAGCGGCATGGCAAAGAAGATAATCCCCTATCTTTTCTTCGCAACAAACCTTATATTTCGTGTCCTTAAAAATTCGATCAATCAAATCTTTCTTCCCATTCGAAAGAGGACCGATGGTAATTTTCCTTAGATCCGTAGAAACGACCTTATCCTTCGCACGATATCCGGCGGAACTCGCAAAAGCAAATAACACGTTTTTCTCTGGAAGAGCCTTCGTAAGCTCCTCCGTTTCTACATTGTTCCCAACAAAAACGATGTTTTTCGTCTTGTTCTCTCTAAGAATATCCATTATCGATGGAATTTGGTTATAACGGAGAACCACGAAAATAACGTCATATATATCCTCTTTCGTAAGAGTCGTAACGACGGGGATTTGGGTAACGGATGTTCCTAGATGGAACTTGTCCTTAATACGTAGTCCATTTTCTTTTATTTCTTTCGCCCATTCGCCTCTTGCTAAAAGAGTCACGTCCTTATTGCTACGAAGGAGATTCCTCGCCAAATTGCAACCTAGAACGCCAGCACCATAGATTAAAATTCTCATTTATTTGCTCCGTTAAAATAGATTTCGATGGACTTTTAAAGGAATTTTCGTATTTTCTTCACGTTTTTATTCATAAGCCTTCTTCCAATAAGGCGAAACATAAAGTCTTTGAAAGGGCTCATCTTTTGACCATGCTCCTCCAGAAGAGAATCAGGAGAATCAAAGACCCCAAAGTCTCTCACGATTCCTTCTTTTTGAATGAAGGTATCGCAACAACGAAAATCAATAGGAGGGTTTAGGAAATTATCTGTAGCGACCCCATATCCCATAAACGAACCATCCTCATTAGGAATGAATTTCTTTTGAAGTGCAGAAAGATAATCCCTATCCAAGATAAAGCCTTCTAAGCGATACCATTTGTCGCAAATAAAAGCTTCAACGTAACTATGGAAGATCTCTTTGGGAGCGGATCTATAAACGATTCCCGTCATAGCGCCCTTTTGAAGAGCCTTATCAATCATAAAGCCATGGATTCTTGAGGGTATCCCCACCGCTCGAAAAAGAGCCATAAGCAATACCCCTTTGGTATTGCATTGGCCATAGCCATCCTTCAGAATGCGGCTGGCCTTCCTATGGTCGCTTACGTTATAGCCAAAGAGAATCTCGTCTCTAACGAAGTTATAAATGGCGATTGCCTTCCTCTCTTCTTCTAAAGAACGCCATCCCCTCTTTGATATAAGGGACTTGATAATAGGAGAACGAAAATCAAGTAAAGCCGTTTCTTGGAGGAATTTAGAATAATCCATTTGTTCGTTTTCGCTCTCTTTCAAAGACATATCGTTTCTCGCTTTTCCATGAGCCACATCTTGTTTCATTGAATGTCGTTGTTATCGATGGGCTATCATCAGGATTATAGCATTGAATATTCTTTATTCATTCTAAAAGTTATACATAACTAACTTTAGAAAGAAACACATCGCAAAGTTTAAATAATCTTCAAAACGATTTTCGATCGTTCTCTTCTGTGTGTATTGGCAAAAATACCGCCCTTTTTAAGAACAAAACCAGAGGCATTTATATATCGTATAAACAAAAATATTGTTTGAACGTTACATTTCAGGTATATTTTTAATACACAAAAAGGAGCGACTGACATGCTTAAACTATTAAAGGCAACAGTATCTGGATACCGCATGCTTGAAGATGGTTTCACCATCGATTTGCTTAACAAAGCAAAAGCGTCTTCTTTGGATTTAGAAAAAGACGTTTTGCGTCTTGATGATCGCTTGTACACCTTTAAAAGCGTCGCTTTTGTCGGTAGCAACGCCTCTGGGAAGAGCACCGTCCTCTCTCTCCTTCTATGCATCTATTTCTTTTTAAGATCAGGAAGATGGCCATACTCGTCGAGCGATTTCTCTTCCGACAAAATCACCCTCCATTTGGAATTCTATTTAGACGGGTCCATCTATTTTTATAATGGAAACATCGCAAAAATGGAAAACGAAGATGACGCGTCTCCAACTGGGAATATTCCCCTTTTTTGCGACATCCAAAATGAATCTCTTTATAAGATTAAATACAAATCTACATTCGGAAAGACCTATGCAAACCACCTCGAAAGCAAAGAAGATCTCCCCTTGGAAAACAACGTTCCGGACACTTCAGGAATTATCTCTATAACCAAAGGGAATATCTATATTGACGATTTCGAAAACAACAACACATGGGATTCTTCTTCAACAATCGTTCGAAATTCCTTCTTTGATTGTCTTAATGGCTACGACATCCAACTAACCTCTTCGATTTTGAGCTTACTTGATGAAGGCATCGAATACATTAAAGTGATAAGTCCAAACGCGGTTATATATAAACGTTTTCACAAAGAACCGGAGGAGAAAAGCAGAAAAGAGCTAATCCATTTGCTCTCAAACGGAACGATTCGCGGAACCGAGCTTTTTATTCGTGCGATAAGAGTTCTAGCAAAAGGTGGCGTTTTTCTCGTAGACGAAATCGAAAATTGCTTCCATAAGAACGTTGTTGCCAACGTGTTAGATCTTTTCTTGGATCCTAGCATCAACAAATATGGGGCGCAGCTTCTATTTTCGACGCATTATTCACAAATATTAGATCTTCTCAATCGTCGGGACTCCGTTTTCATCATGCATCAAAACGATGGAAGAATAAAAATCAAAAATCTTTTATCCGACTATAAGATAAGAACAGAGCTCTCCAAGAGCATCGCCTTCGATAATAACGTTTTCGACACCTCTTTGAAGTACGACAGCCTCATGAAAATGCGGAGTAATATTGCCAATGAACTACAAGCTCATCATGACTGAAGGCACGACCGAGCTTCATTTTCTTAACATTCTTCTTGAAAGAGGCCTACTTTGCTTTCGAAAAGAGGAATTACTTTTTGAAAGGATCTATGCGTCACGACAAATTGACGGTCTTCTAGAGCAAAAGATTCAATCTTTAAACGTAGATAGCGACGTAACGATAATTCGGGTCGGCGATAAACTAACAGACGAGCTAAAGAAACCAAAAAATATCAAAAACAAAATAGAAAACGTCATCGACGTCAAAACAACGCCGGAATTTGAAATATTGTTCTTAATTCACGAGAATCTCTATAACGATTACGAAAAGAAAAAGAGCAAGCTCAAAGAGAAGCCGAGCCAATATTACCGAAGAAAGCATTCCGACTATCGCAAGGACAAAGAATATATAGAACGCTATTTCAGTGAAATGTCAGATTGCGAAATCATCGCTTTCATCGATGCTTACGCAAGATACAAACCAATTTCCACCCAGAAGACGATTAAAAGCCTTATAAGGCAAGAACTATTGGTTGACCGAGGAATAAAAGTCGAAGCTTTATAAAGATAAAAATTATCTTTTACTTTTCTTTGCTTAGAAAGTTTCGAAAAAAATTTAGCGCTTAGCAACAGCAGCATTTTTCGCCGTTAGCCTCTAATCCACTGCAACATCTGCAGTATGAGATTCCCCATTCGAGTATTTTTGTCGTACCACCATTCTAGAATCCAAGAGATAAACATATGGAAAACCATTCCACACCCAAACATATAGATGATTATTTCAATGCTAAAGGTCACCACATTCGTCTTATAGAGAACAAACCAAACACCATAATATAGAGCATTAACAAGAAGGCTATTGATGGCGTTTAGGTACGTCTTCCCTTTGCCAATAAAAATAGAATCCGGAATGATGCTTAAAGAGTAAGCAACATAGAAAGGGACAAGTTTAAGCAAAATTGAAAAGATACGATTCGCATTTTCCAATCTTTCTATATGTGCTAAAAACGGTTTCCATCCCGGGATCGTAATGGCCCAAAAAGCAAAAACAAATATCGACAAAAGATAATAATTAGACCGAATTATAACCCTATTTTCTTCTTTGCAATCCGTCTTTATAATCTCGGCCATCGCGGTAATAGGAATCAATAGCCATCCCCAAATGAAATTATTAGCGACCCAATAATTGCCTTGTTCGCTGACCGCGTTGATCATCTTTCCGACCATCAACGCATAGACAATATTGTCGATAAACTGCTGACACCCTGAAAATAACCCCACTTTGAGCCATAAAAGATATTCGGTTTTATCTCCTTTACTAAACAAACAAGGTTTTATGAGTTTTTCGCAATATAAAACAACAAAGCCCATGATCCCCAAAATGATATTCGTAATCATGTTACTAATCGCGATTCCATTAACGCCAAGCAAAGGGATTAAAAAGAAATCGGCCAAAAGCCCCAAAACAACGTGAACGCCTAAAAAGATATACACATTCTTCGGCTTCTCAGCTACGACAAATACGACATTAAAGAAAGATGGGATTATTCCGATTATAAAGGCTATCGTCTCAAGTTTGAGATAAACGCTGATGGCAGAAATATCGTTTTCCTGCGGGTTCATAAAAGAGATCAAAGAATTGCCGTATATGAATACGCCGGCGCTAAACAGGAAATAAAGGGCAAACACAATCAAAAGACATTTGAAGACAAATGTTGCCCATCTCTCCTTCTCTTCTTTGAAGACCTTATTCAAAATGGAATAAAGGGGAACTATTAAGAACGCTTTTACGGTTTCGTCGATCAAGTCATGCCACTCCATTTGACCGATAATATCTATTCCGGAAGTCGATACATTTATCGACACCAAAAACGTTCTTATCGTTTGATATATTGCCGGCACTAAAGCGAGCGCGCATAACGAAACCCATAAAGACCACTTAAAATATCTAAGGTTCGCAAAAAGTGTTTTGATTTTACTAGCGCTCAATTCATTCGCCTCCGTAATATTTCTTTAATGCGTCGTAATAACCGAGCGGATCGCTATTTTTTAAATTCACTAGAGCCTTGAGGTATTCGGTCGTTTTGACGTCGATAAACGATTGGTATTCTTGATAGGAATAGTTTTCCCAGCAAGGCGAAGGTGTGAAAAGGCCGTTGTAATTTAGATATAGTCTCTCGCTGTTATCGAGAGAAAATTCTTCAATCGTGTTAATAGCCTTTCCTTCAAGATGATTTAAATCCTCTTTTTCCATGTAAGATGGAATATCGAACCGCTTTATACAATTGCAACCATTATTTAACATCGTCTTGAAATAGGGCTTTGTCTCAATTTCGTCAGTGGTCAAACCTCGTTTTGTTTTTACTGTTTGTTTATAAAAACCATTGTCCCGAATCTTGGTTTCCTCAATTTCTAACTGATTGGCTAAAAAGGCGTCTTTCTCTGGCTGATTCATAACCGAAAGGAGTTTTTCCAACAAGTACTCACTTCCGGTTTTTAATACTAAATCTTCTTTAAAATATTCTGGCTTAATCGAATAAAATTTTTGTAATTCCCAATCTTTTTCCTCGCGATTGTCTAAAGAAAGACCGAGTATTCTGCTTTTGATAATCTCTTTGGCGTCGTTATCGCTAAGAAAAGCGAGATATGCCTGCCCATCGTATTTTAAATAACTAAGGTAATTGTCATCTCTTTGAAAATATTGCTTTAGAAAGGAGAACTCTTCTTCCGAATCTTCTATCGATTCTTCGAACACTCGACGTTTTAGTAACGAAAAGAACTTGTTTCTTATTTGTTTCAGGCAAGAGAAATAGGCATCGCCTGAATTATCGCCACATTTATTTTCATCAAACTCATAGTTCGATAACCTGTAATTTCTTATGATGAAATGATCTTTCGATTCCTCTTTCCTTTGACCAGCAACAAGTTCATCAACGCTTACGCCAAATAATTTTCCTAAAGCGTAAAGCATCTCGGGCTTAATGCCCTTTCCATTCTCCCATTGAGATACCGCAGGTTTCGTAACGCCAATCCATCTTGAAACTTCCTCGATAGTCCAACCCCTTTCTTTCCTAAGGGCCTTAATGAAATTTCCAACAACTTCAAAGTCGATATTACTCACAGGTTTCACTCTCCTTCACTTCTTCTTTCATATAAATGTCTCTGATGTCTTCTAAAGAATAGGAATCGAGATTACGAAGCAGTTGCTTCGTTCTTTTTTCGTCGCGTTTCTTTTTGAGCTCATCAAAAGACGCCATCGTTTTCCAACGGTCAAAAAATTTCATCATTTCGTTGAAATCTTTACCGCCAATGTATCCCTCTTCTTCTATGAATTCATAGATTTCGCCATTCTTTAGCTTTTCTTCAAGCTTTTTCAGCTCTTCGATATCTTTATCGATTTTTTCCTCGTCATGTCGATACTTTTTCCATTCATCCAGTTGATAGGAAAACAACTTGAAATCGGCTCGAACATACTTTAAATCCCGATTTGTGTCTATTGAGAGTTTCTTTGCAAGTAAAAGCAAGAGGTCATCGGGGATATTCTCGGGGTTATACTTCCATACAAAATCGTATAATTCATCAGTCCCTAGATTCTGAAAAATAGAAAGCTGCCTAAACAAATGATAATTTTTTATCAGAAATCTATTCTTGCGAGTATTCTCGACATAGCTCGTAAAATACTTTCTTTCTTCGGAAAAGGAACATTCCAAAGGCTTCTCGCATACCAAATAAAGTTCTTCAACCCGGTCGATTATTCTCTTCTTTATCCTCTTTTTCAAAATGATGTTAATGAATTGGTAATTCAAACACGCCCCATTCTCAATCATGTATCTGATTGCATTTCTTGCGACTTCGTTTTTGTCGAACTCTTTTCCGTGGTTGGTTTCGTATATTCGAAGATAATTGGCGCCACCTCGTGAGGGATCGTAGACGACATCTCCTTGTTGGAAGGTCATCAAAAGCATGTCTTTTTCCCACCATTCAAGCATTTTGAACCTTTCGTATACATAGGGGCTGAACGCCAAATCTTCCATGATCTCTGAAAGATGAATATCCGTTTCGGGGGTAGTGAATATAAATTTCGACACTTCGTAAAAAAGTACTTCTTTTTTAACATTTCCCATTTCCAGTCTTTTATTTCTTATTGCTTCAATAAGTCTTGGATAGTTGCCTTCTGTTTCTCTACGAACATATTGATTCGCATACTCCGAGAGAGTGTAGAAATGTTCAAAAAGAAATTGGAACTCTAGTTCCTCATTTTTGGTTTCCTCGTCGCTTATTTTCTTTCTTAACAATTCTTTAAACCTTTTGACGACTTTGGCTTTATGGGCTTGATGAATTTCGTAAAGTTTGTCTTTGCCGATAAACAATTCATGCCAATCTTTGTTTGCAAAGACGTATTCTTTTAAAAAGTCCTTATTTTGAAGCCTTTCGCCATCCAATATCTCATCGATAGATACACCGTAAAAATTGGAAAGTACTCGCAATTTTTCTATTTCAGGAATCGTCTTGCCGTTTTCCCAATCGCTGATTGCTTTTACGCTTACCTCAAAATTTTCACTAGCAAACCACTCCGAAAGTTTCTCTTGACTCAAATTCTTTGCTTTTCTAAGCGACCGTAGAAACTGACCAATTTTCTTCTTGTTCATATAAATAACCACCTTTTATTTCCTTTGATGCCTCTTTTTCTAAAACGGCATATTTGACACGTCTAAAGAGCCTTCTTTTATGAAACGTTTGTTTTCCTTCTTCCTTACACACAAATTCACAAATGTTTGGACAAAGATGTTTCTGCTCTTGCTTGCTATGGACATTAAAATATGGATCTTTGCTGGAAATCTCCATATTTCGCGCATAGTCTTCTGGGCTAATCTCGAACACTTCACGAATTGCGTCTTTATGGTTATGTTTTACTCGTGGAGTATTTCGAACAAGCCTCGCAGCCTCTTTTCTATTCAAAGCCTTTCTATAAAACGCTTTAAGAACATATTTGTTCCTTCCGACATGGCCGCATTTGGCTATCACTTTAAAATATCTCATGTAGTTGCCCTCCTTTTCTGCAAACATTATCGGATACTTTACGTTTTAAAATAACGGGGCCGTTCTTTACTTTTATCTTAACCTATTTAGGAGAGTTAAGCAGTACTACATATATTCAAAGAAAAGAATCGAAACATTCTTTGACAAATTTGGGGTAAGTCCACCACCACTATAAGTTTTTCCTATGTAAATAGATATCCGCGAGAGGGTTTCCCTTTGACATCAGATTAGAAAAGCCAAACAAAGAAACCCTGTGCGTTTTGCTGGAGGTTGATAAATTATCTAAAACCCCAACCTTAAAAATAAGACGTTAAGGATGCCCCAAAAGAGCTTAAAAAACAGCCAAAAATGGACTGAAATGGATAGTTAAAGCCGCAGCACTTCGGCGGAGTTTTTATGGATTGATCGTCTAAAACCGTTTTAATCCCGCCGTATTCAATAATCACCCACAACCCTTGTGAGGCACCTCATATCAAAATATTGAAGGCATCCAAGATTTATTCTATAATTCCGTCGCTGTCTTCTTTTTTGAAGGGAAACTGAGGATTGATTTCGTATCTTCGCAAGGGTTCCTTCCAATAGGGATAGGTGGCACGGTGCCTGCCCGAATGGCGGAATGGTAGACGCAAACGACTCAAAATCGTTCGGAGAAATCCATGCGAGTTCGACTCTCGCTTTGGGCACCAAGAGGCTTACAAATTCCCCATAGTCGCGATGACATGGGGATTTTTGTTTGCTCACCTCCTATCTTTCAGAGGAGGAAAATGCATTCAAAAACTGCATCAAAAAAGCGATTTTCCGCTCTTTTAACCAAATTTCGAATCCAACCGCAAAAAACAAAAAAGACCGAGAAAAGGCAGAAAGGTCTCCGTCTTTGTGCCGATGGTAATGCAAAATGATTTTAGCCAACGAATAAAGGCCTTTTACACGATTGGCGCCCGGTCAAAATTCATTGAAGAGCGAGATTATACGATGAGCTATCTATAGTTAAAGTCGCTCAATCTCCTTTTAGATTTTCAAGAGTTGAGAGGAACAATTCTTTCTTCCAGAGTTTCAAGGCCTCCTTGTCGCTTACGAAATTCGATACATCCTCTTTCGCCGACTCGTAGTCTATTGACTCGAACCTTTCCTTCAGCATTTCCTTCGCCTTTCCCAACGTCAATTCTTCACTTTGTGAGAGGGTTCCTGTGTTTTTCAATTTGTTCTCGAGATATACGAGGTTAAAACTAGAGCCTTTCCCAATATAGAAAAGATAGTCGTAGTAATCTCTTCCTTTCACGTGATTTTTGTAGTTCCTGCAGATGATTGCGTGGATTTTTCCCGCGAACAGCGTGGATTCGTCGAATACTTTTACCTCATATGGGGCTGGAAGGAACCGGAATTTCGTTTCCGTCCTGCCTCCCTCTGGATTGTCGGTGTCTACTTCGAATTTGACCTTCATCTTCTGGTTTGAGATGATCTTTTTAGCATCCTCGCTCTTGGGGAAAAAGGTCATCATCAGAGCCAGCGTGTTGCCTTTCGGGAACGCGTTTTGAACCTCTGAGTCGGAAGTCTTTTTCTTTTCCTCCGTGTGGATTTCTATCCCATAGGAGGCAAATTCCTTTTCCAAAGCGGGGAAATATTCGCTCAGTTTGAAATCCGGGTCCTTTTTCAGCAGCGCGAAATCGAGATCCTCGCTGAATCGGTTCAATCCGTAGAAAACCCTGAGGCACGTCCCGCCATAGAAAGCCGCCTTCTCAAAGAACCCTCCGCGCGATAATCCAGCCAAGGCGATTTCCTGGATGATTTCCTTCGCAGCGTTTTCCCTTTCCTCGTTGTTTTTTGGGCTGTATTTCTCTAGCATCGTCTCGATCACGCTATCCATTCTCATATTCCTTTCCAATGAATTTAATCAGCAGCCGAAGATTGGTTTTGCAGTATAAGCCAGCAAGCCTCTCCATCAGCTTGAAATCGCAGGAGGCGAACTCATCCTCATCGATTCTTTTGTCGATGAACAAAAGCTCCTTGAGCTCTTTTGTGTTTTTTACTACGCGCCACTTGCACAATGAGTCGCATATAGCTTTTTCTTTGGTGGCGATTTTGACCATGTACTCTCCCTCTTTGAGATACGTCAGTCCCTCAGGGAAGGCCTTAGCAGGTACGTCCGTGTACTCGTATCTCCCGAAATGGTTCTCGAAGGTCTTGTTCTTCCTGTTCCTCAAAGTGACGGAGGTGATGGATGTGACCTTCTCCGGAATCAGCCCATAATAAGAAAGAGCCCAATCGAAGCTTAGGTAGGAAGGCGAGAGGATTGCGGAGGCCAATAGGCATGGGGCGACACTCTTGTCCGTTTCGTAAACGCCCTTATTCAATCGGAAAATAATGCCTTTGTCTGCATCTCTTTTTATTTTGTCGAGGGGATTGACGTAATCGTGGTATTTCTCTTTCAGCATCGACGTCGTAATTATCATATTTGCACCTATAAATACAATTTTATTGGATTTAATGGAGCATATCAATAATAACATAGGAAAGTTAATTGAAAGTTAAATCACCACAAGAAGGAGGACAGCCCACTCGGAGGAGCGTCATTTCAATGCGACATCGAAGTCAGGAAACGCTGCTGATTTTAATCGTGAGAGTAGAGGAGAAGTTTCATTTCGAAATACGAAAACTCTCAGATGAGATATGGTAAAAAATCCATGGGAAGATAAGAGGTTAGATTCCTGTTTCCACTCACGCTTCCCGGGCTAAATTGGTTTCCACACAAAGCTCCCAAGAATAGTTGGAAAAAAGAATGGAAATTCATCTCCACTTGCCGTTTCCACTCTTTTGAAAGGAACGCGAAACGAAAAGGTCTCTTCTTGTTTCCGCAAGGCTCAAAGGCCGATTTGGAGAAGGTTAGCAAACATCGAGATATTCGGTGATTCCAATCCGCATATCGCAACAGGTTGTTTTTCCTTCTTAAATCCTACCAAAACTCAAAATCGTTCGGAGAAATCCATGCGAGTTCGACTCTCGCTTTGGGCACCAAGAGGCTTACAAATTCCCCATAGTCGTGATGACATGGGGGTTTTGTTTGCTCGCCTCCCATATTTCCAAGAAGGAAAACACATTCAAAAGCTGCATGACGGCCTTGCCATTTTTTCATTGAAGTTACTGAAAAGAAGGCTTGAAAAAGATTTTCCCTAGTCAAACAAAAAGCAATTTTTGTATATCTCCAAAAAATAATGAGTATTTAATCGAAATAATTATTGAAAATGCAAGAAAACCTATAATCATAGTTTCCATCAAAAAGGAGAAAGCTATGAAAAAGAAAGCAAAATTAGCAATCGTTGGGCTTAGCGCAACGTTATTATGCGCAAGCGCAATAGGAGCGAACTTCGCGATTAATAATGGCATCAACGGCGTTAACGGCGAAGATAACGCAAAGGAATACACCCTTACTCTTAACAAAGACACGTCGGATGCTTTTAAGACTGGGTGGAACGGAGACATCTTCACTGTTAAGACGACTTCAGGAAATCCAATTCGTTTCAAGAAAGTAACCACAAACAAAAAAGGCGCGATCACTGCCGGTACCGCTAACACAACCGATGCATTGGAGATGCCTTTCAAAGAAGGTTCTACTTATGCATGCCTTTTCGTTTTGGATCCAATTCAAACCATAAAAGGAATCACAGCTAAGTATTCTAGAATCGATGGCTCTAGTGGACCCCAGCTTCGTTTTTATCAGGCGAATGAGCCTTTCACAGAGAAATCTTCCTTCGAAGATACAGGAACGAATAATTTGATGAATGGCGTTAATAAAAACTGGGGATTTGATGACGGAAAATATTTAGCGCTCCGCTTTTACCGTTCTGGAAGCAACGATATCACAATGGCTCTTTCTTCCCTTGTCATTACATACACTTGCGCCTAATTTACTTAGTTTTTAATTTTTATTAAATTAAACACCGAAATGCCCTATCATTTCGGTGTTGCTTTTTATTCTTAAGGAGAACCCATGCATCGTAATCGATTACTTCTTGTTGCAGCTTCGCTTCTTATCACTTCGTGTGCCGGAAATAGTGAAACTTCTTCTAGTAACACTTCTTCTTCAACGCCAAGCGATACTACAAGTTCATCACTTCCCTCGGAAAGTAGTTCATCTACTAGTCCTTCGAGCTCCGTTCCTACCGTTACACCAATAGGAAATGCCTACTTTGAGTTCGCTAAGTTTGGAGACACATTGGCTCTTTCAAAAGTGAAAAAGACTTCTAAGGAGCTCACTATTCCAGGTACTTTCGAGGGACTTCCTGTCACAAGAATTTTGGAAGGCGCATGTAGAGAGAAAACGAAAATTGAGAAACTCGTTTTATCAGAAGGCATTGAGAGCATTGAACGTTATGCCTTCTTCGGATGCACGAACATCACTGATATTGCCTTCCCACATTCCTTAAAAACAATTGGGGACTATGCATTTGGATCTCTTCCCTATATTGAAAGCATTAACTTGGTCGAAGGTTTAGAAAGAATAGGCAATTGTGCGTTCGTGACAGACGAAGAGCTCGCAAACGTTTCCCTACCTTCATCTTTGAAGTGGATTGGATCAAGTGCGTTCTTAAGCTGCGCTAAACTCGCTTACACCACCAAAAACGGTGTCGATTATTTAGGAAATTCTACAAATCCCACTTTATATGCCGCTAGAAAGAACTCGAAAAACATCGCTCCAACATCCTTGGATATCGATGCAGCTACCACAATCCTTGGTGGATCCCTCTTAGAGAAAGAAACCACTATCGAAAATGTGAATATCCCTGCAAATGTCATTTCGATTGGTACCCAAGCCTTTGCAAGTACCTCCATTACAAGCATTACCATTCCGAGCAAAGTCGAGGAAATTGGTGCCTATGCGTTTAGCGGTTGCGCCAAACTCACCACTTGCACAATTGAGGGCTCCTCACTTAAGACCATTCAACATGAAGCTTTCTCTGGGGCAAGCGCTTTAACGTCGATATCGCTTCCCGAAAGCGTATCCTATGTCGGCCAATCAGCCTTCACGGAAGCTTATGAATCTTCGGCTTTGTCTTATAACGAAGATGGAAAAGGCGGCCGTTACTTAGGAAACGCCAAGAATCCCTACCACGTCTTAGTTGGCGTTACAAGCTCCAGCATTAAATCTCTTACCATCAACGAAAAGACGAAAGTCATTGCCGGAGAGGCTTTACGCGCTGTCTCAGAAGTGAAGAGTCTCACTATTCCAGCAAACGTTACTTCCATTGGCGACTATGCCTTCTTCCAAATGGTTTCCTTGGAATCCATCACCATCCCAGAAACTGTAACCTCCATGGGCGTTGGTCTATTTGGAAGTTGTTCCGAATTAAAATCCATCATTTTAAATAACTCACCAACCACGATCGGAAAGGGATTTGCAGTGGATTGCCCGAAATTAGAAAATCTCAAAATCCCTGAAAGCGTCCAAAAAATAGAAACGCTCATCATCAATAGATGCACCGCTTTAAGAACGCTCGTCATTCCAGCAAACGTTGTTCAAATTGCTTCCAATGCTATTAATGGAAGTAGCGTCACAATCGATGGGGTGAACTATGGTCTTACTATCTACCTCGAAGCGGACGCTAAGGGCGCTCTCTTTGAAAAGGGATGGAGTTCAAACGCCACTTGGGTCTATGGAGGCCAATGGCATTACGAAAATGGCGTTCCAACGCTCAATAAATAAAAGGAGACAAACTCAATGAAAAAGAAAGCCTTTATTGCGTGCTTAGCAAGTTCCTTACTGATCCCTGCACTCTTCTCGTGTGGAGGTAGCGACGTTCCTTCCGATGATAGCAAAGATTCTAGCGTTGAAATCAAGAACGAATCTTTGGCGGAGCTCGTTAAGCTTTATGACAAAACGGTTCAAAACGATGCCAAAACGCTCTCCAATTTTAACCTCACTTTAACAAGAGACCTTTATTACAGAGGCATTAAGAGAAATCAATATGTTGCCGCTTTCGACGGAGACGTCTATAAAAACGAAACGACAACCTTAACCTCCAAAGACCAAAGCTACGCCTATAACACCAAAACGAACGCCATGGATCTAGAAAGCGAAAAAGGCTATTTCCATGAATATGGTTATAAGCACAATCTTTTTATCGATGCTTTCTATACCCTTGATAGCGATGGGAAAACCCTTAATACCCTTCGTAGTTCAAGCGTATCTATGGATTCCGAAAACGCAAAATCCATGTTAAATTCCGGTTATATTGATACCACTGCCATCAATAACCAAGCAACTATCGCTCTTGAAAAGAAAACCTATACCGGCGCTTATGACTTCTTGACCTATAACTACTTTGGCAATCAAGGAACTTTCATTTCCGAGGAAGCCCAAGCGAATGCCGAAGTGACTTCTAATGGCACTCAATACACCCTTAAAACCTACTTCGATAAGAAGGATGACCAAGACGCTTTATACCGTCATAGTTTCTCCTTCGAATTCACTTTCTCCGACAATCACCTTAGTGAGGTCTTTGGAACGGAGGAAGAACGCTTGGTAAGCGATGGCGAAGTAAGCGACGAAGTGGTCGCAGGTTCTTCTCTTTCCATCACCGTCTCTTTTGACGAGAGAGTTGATTCCTCAATTGATTTCGAACGCTATTTCTTCACCGAATATGAGGTCTTCCTCGGAGAAAATCCATATAGCCTTTCCGAAGTCAAAGAGGTCGCTCTCAATACCAAATATTTCTTAAAAACTACGGATGGCCAACCTGCTTCGGCAATTTCGAACATCGATAAAATCCATTTGGAATCGATCGTTCGAAACGAAGAAAAAGCCAGTGAAAATGAGGTTCTTTTTGACGCTGAGGATAATTCCATCACTTTCTTAAGAGGTGGAAATTATTCTCTTTCCTTTGTGTCGAGCAATAACGTTAGAGCAACCTTAGAAGTCTTAATCGAGACGGATGAAATCTCTAACCTCTCATTCATGGACTATGATTTCGTTTATTCCTTGGGTTCAACGGGCTATTTGCCTTCTCAAACGGTCGTTGGTGAATATACTGCGAAACTTAATGCCGATAGCGAAAAAGCCCTCGATGATACCCGTATTGAATTAGCCGATAACACTGCTGGTGCAAGTATTACCAAAAGCACCACAAGCGATTTTACTTACACTTTAAAAGCCACCAAAGCAGGCTCTGTCACCTTAAATGCGTATAGCAAAGCGATCGGCGAAAAAGTCGCGGCCACAAAGACCGTCACTTTCTTTGCTAAAGACGATAAAGGAATCGCCTCCTTGCTAACAAGCGCCACGTGGTTCCCGCAAACAAGCTGGGCTCTGATTCAAACGATCACCTTCACCGCTACAAGCGAAACATCTGGAACCTATAAAACTACCATCAATCAAAACGATATTACCGGCACTTATAGCGTGCAAAACGGCACCATCGCTGTCACTAAAGATGAAGGTATTACCGCCCCACAAATCGTGACGGGATTAGCTTTTGAAGAAGGAAATCCAAATCTCAAGGTCTCCTTTATGCTGAGAGAAGGCGCTGGAACAAATGTATTGGAGATGCATAACTAATGAAAAGCAAAAATAAATTCTTACTTTTAAGTTCCTTATTTCTCATCGCTTCGTGTGCTCCCGCTGAAGCCCATTCAAGTAACAGCGGTACCTCCGAAGGGACCTCTATTCAAAATATTTTAAAAGTGCTCCAAAAAGGTTTTTCTCTCGAAGCGGAACTTACGGAAACGAACACCGTGATAGGTGGTAATGAATCTAAGACCGTTTATCATAATCTCCTCGACATTTCCTCTTCTTTCAAGAAATACCGTAAAGCTTCTTATAAACAAGTTTTAAGTGACGTTGCTCTTTCGAAAGACGATTTAGATTACGATGAAGCATATGTCGAAGAAGATGGTTCTCTTAAAAAGCTCGAACTTACTACCGAAAATAAGGTTGAAAGCCAAGCCGTTTTGAAAGGAACGAATGTCGTTTCTTGGGACGCAAGCGGGCTAACCAATCCCTTCTCTTTCTTAAAAGAAGGGGATTTTACTAAGGAAAATTCAATTTTCGTTTATTCTTCCGTAAATACGAACTTCGAAGAAGGAATTATTTCTTTCTTAAATGGATATGGCGACAAAGAAGGTGCGCTCGATAGCTTCTCTATCCGGTCTACAAATGGCAGCATTACCTTTGAAGCTGTTTTAACCCCGTATCAAGAAAGTCTTTATGGCACAATTCCATTAAGCATTCAAAAGACTTATCAAGGAGTCTGTCGTGATTTTGGGAAAGAGGTCGAAATACCGACCGCTATAGCAAAAGAGGAGGATTCTCTCTTTGCAAGCGCTTTTAAAAAGCTTCAATCCTTGAATTTCTCAAGCACCGTCACCAACGAAGAAATCAAATATAAAGACGGACGCTTCACTAAAAGCGGAAGCGCCACTGCTACCGCTCACCCCACAAGCTTTAGTTACCTCATTCGAAACGCTAAAAATCAAGTGACAGATGATGCCGCTTATTTCGTCGATAAGAGTGGCGATACGCAACGCGCCGTCCATTATAGTGGCGAACACTATTACGCTTCAGGAAAGAGCCTTAAAACGAAGATTTCCGACTATTGGCCAAGTTTTAAAGTCTCTAGCGTCTTCTTTGCAAAGCAAGGAAATGTCTTCACCCTCGATAAGAAATATCTTGGCCTCTTTAGGAGCACCTCCCTTTTTACGAACTTCGTTTCGGATACCATTGAAAACCTTTCGATAACGATTGAAGACAACAAGATTACCATTACGAATCAGAACGGTGGAAACGGTTCTACCATCTTCGGAAACCGTGAAACCATTGTTTATAGCGATTTTGGAAGCCAAACCGCTTTCGACATAAGCAAAGCCCAATATGATTCCTCTGCCCTTCTTTGGAGTGAGGTTATCCGTGACGAAGAAAGCTACGCCGACGTCGCTACCTACGTCGGTGGCAACGATAATATGAATCTTATCCCAATGCTCGGCGGCGTTTACAGTGAAGCCACGTCCACTGAGATGAATAGCGTCTATTTTCTTTCGACCCCGGTGACGAGCCTCGAAGAAGGGAATGAACTCACCAAAACCTATTCTCAGATCCTTAAAGCAAAAGGATTCGAAGAACAAGCGGATGGTTCCGATTTCAATTACGTTAAGACCCTTTCAAACGGCAAAACGATGACACTTGCACCATACGTTTACGAACAACAAGCTAGCATTGCCACCCGTTATGGCATCTTTGCCGGCGTTCTCCTCCAGGTTTCTAAATAAGCTCTCTAAAAGAAAAAGGAAGCGCCTAAAACGCTTCCTTTTTAGTTACACTAAAAGTCTTATCTATTAAAGATTTCAAAAAGTTCTTTGTTTGTGTACTCTTCGGCCCCATAAACGTCTTTGAGATATTTAAGGCCGTATTCGTAATCCTCTTTCGTGAAAGAGTTCGTGCCTTCGACAGCCACCACAACTTTATAACCAAGTTGATAAGCATCAGCGGACGTATGGCGAACGCACATATGGGTATGTAACCCTGTAAGAATGACCGTTTCTACGCCAAGCTCGCGGAGCAAAATATCAAGACTTGTTTGGAAAAAGCCGCTATAACGTCTTTTGGGAACGATGTAATCCTTTTCCGAAACGTGAAGTTCTGGGATTACTTCCGCACCTTTAGTGCCCGCGATCGCGTGATCTCCCCATAGTTCCAATTCTTTATCGATTCCCTTTAAATGGGCGTCGTTACAGAAAATAACGGGAATATTGTTCTTACGAGCTTCGTCTAAAAGCTCCGCGGTCGGTTTAACGATAGCTAAGCCACGATCGCACTTTAAGGAACCAGTCACGAAATCATTAAGCATATCAACCACAAGAACGGCACATTTCTTTTTATCAAACATACAAAAAACCTCCGGAAAGAAGAATACCATTTTGAGTTCAAAAGAGCACTATTATTAATCGAGACTCTTTTCAGAAAAAACGTTTCTAAAGAAGAAAAGAACCAAGGATACAAAATCCTCATTCGTCATTTTGCTCTTTTCCAAGATAAATGTTCGAAACAGCGTCAAAACGCCTTCTATCGAGCCAACGAGAATTAAATAGTCTTGGTTGCGCTTTTTCTTTTGGGAAGAGGGCGGCATAAGTAAAGGCAAGAAAATATTCCTTACTTTTTCGTTGAAGCGGTAATCGTTTGCTTTAAAAATAGCAGAAAGGGTTTTCTTGTTGTCTTTTGCAAACGAAACCAAAAAAGAAACAATTTCCGCTAAGGAAGAGCCGCTTTTTTCATAAAGAAGCTTTTCCATCGAAGATAAAAACGAGTCTTCTAAGGATGAAAGAAGAAAATAAAGAGATTGGTAATGCAGGTAGAAGGTGGATTTATTAATGTCCGCTTTCAAGCAAACATCTTCAATTTGGATGTCGTCAAAGTGTTTTTGGTTAAGCAAAGATACCATCGAATCCAATATTGCTTTTTCCGTTTTTAAATAACGTCGATCCAGAGACTTCATTTTCCTATATAGTATACGAATAAGATAAGTATTTTTTAATACTTTTGTCTATTAATAGACTTTTGTTGTTTATTTAATTGGTATACTTCGAATAAAAAAGAGACCACTAGGTCTCAATGCGATTGGTGCGCCCGAGGCGATTCGAACGCCTGACCCCAACCTTCGGAGGGTTGTACTCTATCCATCTGAGCTACGAGCGCATTAAATGGTGCACTGGATGAGAGTCGAACTCACATCCGTTGCCGGACTAGCTCCTGAAACTAGCGCGTATACCAATTCCGCCACCAGTGCATCAGAACAAATAATACTCTAATTTTCGAAGAATTCGAAGATGGCTTTCCAAACCAGCTCATTCTCATTTGTCGCTTTATCGAGATCCATTTTTAAGGATGAAACACAATTGGGTTTTTCTAACCCTTGTTTAAGGAGGCCATGTACATATTCTTCGCTCGAAGGAGAGCGGAAAACACTATGCCCAGAACCCTCAACATATACGAATTTGAAACGAGGATTCCCGTAAAAAGCTTTCCTTAGAGATATAAAACCCGCTTGAGGCAAAACAATTTTATCGTTATTTCCTTGTATATAAAGTATCTTAGCGTCGCTCTTTTTAAGTATCTTAATAGAACTGACGCCCCCATTTCTTGGCTCATAAAGACGCGCGCCAAGCCAAACGATCGGCTTTAAAATGCAAAGCCATGTCGGAAAGCGGGATAAGAAATTAGTTACAATGCTGGTATAGCCTGAAAGAGAGACAATCTTTTCAATACGATATTCCTTTTTTGCGCTTGCCAACGCCCCAAAACCGCCCCACGAATGACCAATGGCATAGCGAGAAAGCCCTTTCGCTCTCCGATCGCTATCAAGCCAACGAAAGAACGCTTTTTGGTCTTCTAAAGTATGGTCAAAGGAAATCATTGTCTTTCCTTCGCTTTCCATGCATCCTGTATTGTCGTAGGCGTAGACAAGATAGCCTTCGTTAACAAGAAGAGAAATTTCTTTCGTGTAACTCGCTCGGCCATCCCCTAAGCCATGAAAAAATACGATGAGCGCTTGGGGAATGGAACCTGTTTTAAAATATCGCGATCCCGATAAAAGATTGTTCCCAGAACGAAAAGTAAAACGCTCTTCTTGGATACCTAAATCACGCGCCCTCCAATAAGGAAAAGCGGGCGAGCCATCATAACGGCGGTGGCACATCTTTCGAAGTGTATGGCAAACAAAAATCAAAGATAAAATCATGGGCCTAGCCGAAAATAAGATGGAACAGTGCGCCTAAGACGTTTTTATTGGCCATAGAAATGATGGCAGAAAGAATTCTTTCGCTATAACCCATCGTAAGAATAAAGCGGAGAGGCAAATCCATAAGGGCGGATAAATTCCGTTCCTTATAGTATCGATTGTTGCTTGAAGACTCATTTAATTGAACAATCTTCTTTTTGAGCTTCTTTCCAATAAAGGTGTTCTCGATGTCTTTGAATGTCGAATTGCGAGAAACTGTTTTCTTCTTTTTGCGAACATTTTTGGAAACGCTGTGATCCAAAAGAATCTCAAACTCGTCATCGCTAATTCTCCATACACCATTGGAAGCGAAATGGAAATAGCTTGGTAAAACAAAACGGTTATCTCTCGAACGATGCCCAGAATTGACTTTTATATTCTTAGAAAACGAAATATCCCTGCAATTTAAGCCTAAATCGATGGAATATACATCATCGTTTACGACCCAACTCTCCGAAGTAACGCCATAATGTGCGAAAGCATCATAAGATATTTCAAAAGTAACTGTTTTCGACTTCTTGGGAGCAAGGCTTACTTTTTCAAAAGCTCTCAATTCACGAAGGGGATGCATGGTTTTTTCGCTTTTTGCGCCAATATAGCATTGAAGGACAGTGGCGCCTTCTCTATTTCCAGTATTGGTCACTTTGACACTCACTTTGACCTTTTGTCCTTCGCGAAGAGTTTCGCGAGAAACCTTAAAATTCGTGAGCGAGAAATCAGTGTAGCTTAGACCATATCCGAACGGAAAGAGAACGTCCCTTTTGGCGGATAAGTAATAACGATATCCAACGAAAACGCTTTCCTTATAAAGAGAAACGTCACTTTCCCCAGGATAGAAAAGGGAGCTCGGACAATCGATGTAACGAATAGGCCAGCTTTCTGCCAAATGGCCGCAAGGATTCTTTTCGCCTGAAAGTAAGGAATAAAGAGCTTCACCTCCTGCTTCGCCAGCTAGATATTCAATTAAAACGGCGCGACATTTCGCAATAAAAGGAATCTCTAAAGGCGCGCCGCAGGAAAGAATCAAAATGATGTTTTTATTCTGAGCAGAAATCGCTTCGAATAAGCGAATTTGCCTCTCATCAAATCGCATATCACGACGGTCATAGCCTTCCGATTCCTCGCTGTAATTCGTTCCCAAGAAAAGAATAACGGTTTTAGAAGTACTTGCTAAGTCAACGGCATCGAGTCTTAAAGCTTCCTCATCTTCCTTTCCATAAGGATCATATCCTTTAGCAAAAGGAAGTGGCTTTCCTAGTTTCTTTGAAGCCTCGTCATAGAAATTCGTTAGATGGTCCGTGTTCACGTGAGAACTTCCAAATCCTTCAAAATGAGGCTCTTTAGCGAAAGGGCCAATAACGCAGACATCACGGAAGGTTTTTAATGGCAAAGCGCCATCATTCTTCGCGAGAACAACGCTATTTAAGGCCGCCTTCAAAGCCACTTCGTGGCCATTACTAATTATCTCCTCATGAGGGCGATTCTTTTTGGCGTCTTGAACTTTTTTCGATAAGGAAGCGATTCTCGTTGCTTCTTCTAAAAGCTTTCCTTTCGGCAATTTCCCTTTTTTGGCCGCGTTTGAAAGAGTCGCGAGGCGCGTTTTTTCAAAGCAAGGCATTTCAAGATCAAGACCACGCGCATGCGCTAAAACGGGATCAAACACTGCTCCCCAATCGCTCATGACGACACCTTGGTAACCCCATTCTTTGCGAAGAACTTGGTCCAAAAGCCATTCATTTTGCGAAGCGTAAACGCCATTGAGGCGATTATAAGAACACATGACGCTCCAAGGATTGCTTTTCTTAACGGCAATTTCAAAGCCCTTGAGATAAATTTCTCTTAAAGCACGCATATCAACTTCACTTGAGGATGTAAGACGATGATATTCGGAGTTATTGGCAGCAAAGTGCTTTAAACAAGCGCCAACGCCTTTTTCTTGAAGGCCATTTATAAAAGAAGCGCCTAGCTCCCCAGCCAGCAAAGGATCTTCAGAATAGTATTCAAAATTTCTTCCACAGAGTGGATTCCTTTTGATGTTGATTCCAGGTGCTAAAAGAACATCCGTTCCTTTTTGGATAGCATCGTTTGCAAAAGAAGCACCGACTTCTTTCATTAAATCTAAATCCCAAGAGCAGGCAAGAAGCGATGGGGTTGGGAAGGCAGTCGCTTTTAAAGAGGTTTCAAGATTTGAATCACCAGCATTCGATGAAGGGACGCGAAGGCCGCATGGACCATCATTCATTTGAATACTCGGAATCGCGCATTCTTCTAAAGAGAAAGTATTCCAAGACCCATTTCCACTCAGAAGCTTGGCTTGCTTTTTTAAGGAGCATTGTTTTAACAAAAGAGTCCCTTTCTTTTTACTCATTTTTATCTCCTTCTTGTTTTTCAATAGGGTTTTGCAGCTCTTTTTCCGATTTTTCTTCATCCTCTAAGAGATATGGATGGGTTACAAACCAATGATAAATGGATTCAAAAACATAAACGAAAGCAAGATATACGAAGATCGTTCCCATGACGTAAGGAATCCAAGAATCATCGCCAGATATCAAAACATAGAGGTCATATCCAATCAAAAAGGTCGCCGAAGGCAAGACGAGAATTTTATCGAGAAGAGAATTTTTCTTTCTTCGTTTCTTGGAAAAAAGAACCCAAAAGAAATCGCCATAAAGAATGAATCCGCCAAAGAGGGTGACCCAGGTAAAGGCCGTCTTCTTCCAATCTCGGACATTAATCGTGCCCACGAGAATCAAGATACCAAGGATAGCAAAAATGATTCCGAAAATAAGAAGCTCCCCGGAATAAATCAATTTGCTTTTAGTTAAGTCATCTAATTTTTTCTTTTTGTTTTCCATATGAAAAAGTCTATCTTTGAGAGCAAGAATTGTCCACTCTCTAGAAGGAAACCGATTGGCTTAGAAGACCGCTATTATTGTGAGAATTATTGGAAGTATAAAAAGACGAGCTAAGAGTCTTCTTTTCACGAAGGAAATCCGCGGTGATATCACGATAGTTATAGATCTCCTCCCCTTCTTTGGTAAGGGCGCCTTTTATCTTAAAGGTATCGGCGAAATAATCGTAATTTCGACTTGTGTCTTGATGTAAAAGAAGGTAATCCAAAACCGCGATCGTATAGCGATTATTTCTCGAAAAGCTTCCTTCTCGAACACGATAAATGGCGTTGTATCGAGCTTCGTTTAATAAATCGCTTCCTGATACTTCGACGATGTAGACGATATTATCAAACGGAAGCGCACTATAAAGAGCGCCATAAGTAATCGAATTCCCATAAAGGGTGTAACGCGCTTTATTGCACATCGCCAAGTCAATGGAATAGCCTTGTTCCAAAGAAGCTTCTGCCATCGCGTGGGCCGCTAAACGAGGAACGCCCACGTTATAAGTAAGACTGCCATCTTTCTTGGATAGGACTTCCTCATCCGCTCCTTCAAGCCCTTTTTCGTAAGAAGCAACAAGCTCTTTCATCTTTACATCTTCTTGATAAGAAGAGACGTCAAACGAAATGTTCTCTTTGTTTCTTTCGGTAATCTTTCCATTTTCAAGAGATATCGAAACTTTCGAAACAAACTTCCCAGAGCTACCGCCTTGAATATAAGGGATAGAGTTATAAACCGACTCCTCCTCAGCGTGCGTGTGTGCGCAAAGGACAGCATCAACGCTCGAGGCAATCGTTTGATTTTGCATATCTTCTTGCCCTGCGTGAGTGCTTAAAAGAACGACGTCACACGCTTTATCATCTCGAAGTTCTTTCGCTAAGGAAGACACAATCGGAGTTGGATCTTTGAAATTTATGGTATTCACAACGGAACTCGTAATCGAAGTAATTTGTTTTTGTCCAATGATGCCGATAATGCCAACGCGAAGGCCGTTATCGAGATCCTTAATGGCATATGGATTTACTAAATCCTCAGCAAATTCCCCATATTTTTTTGTTTTTTGGTCCCATTTATAAATATTGGCGCCAAGGAAAGGTGTAGCAGTCAAGCCTTCATTTTTCTTAATGTAATCAAGTCCCCAATCAAACTCATGGTTCCCTAACGTAAAGGAATCGAAACCTATCTCATCGAAAGATTTAGTTAAAAGTTCTCCTCGATTCGTATTGCTTAAAATGCTCCCTTGCCACATATCGCCGGAATTGATAAAGACGGTGTTCTCATTTTTCTTCTCTTTGAAGAAGGTAACTAAACTCGCGATTTTATCCGTGGCACCATGGAAATCATTAATCGCATAGACTTCAACTTGCTTTTTGGAATTCGTGACACAGGTAAGGTCATTTAAGGAAGAAACGCGCAAAATCATCTCGCCATCAAGACGTTCCAAATTGCCGTACGCTTTAAAATGAGAATCTTTGTCGGCGGAATGAACTTGAGTAAGGATTTTTGAAGTTTCTTCTGAATTAGAAGCGTTAAAAAGCACCTTATAAAAAGAGTTTCCGTTTTCAAGAGCAGCTTGATAAAGCTCTCCTCCATCCATCGAAGAAGCAAGATTTCCTAAATAGAATTTGGGGACGAAAACAAAAAGACCCTCTTCTTGAATGTCATTCCCATCTTCGCGAATTGAAAGGCACTCTTCCCCTTTAACCGCTCCATAAAGATTTTGTCCTTTGTTTGTCACAAGTGGATCATCCACATAGTAACCAGAAGAATCGTGGCTTAGTATTCCTTCAATAGCGATATAATCTCCGACCGAAAGCAAAACGTCCCCTTTATAATTTCGAACTTTTAAAGCGCTTCTTTTTTTAGAAGAAGGATGAAGTCTTTCAATGTAAAAGGAGCGAGAATTGTCATCACTTTTCAAAATTCTTGTTATTGTTCCCGTTGTCTTTTTGGGAGTTTTCGTTCCTTCTTCCAAGAGGCCTCCAGATATGAAATCCGAGAGCTCTATTTCTTCTTGAACCAAAAGGCAAGGATCTGGGGTTCCTTCCGCAAAGAACATTTTCGCCGGCATCCATAAGGCGCCAAGAGAAGTTCCGAAAGTTAAAATGGTCGCTAGAGTGATGGCTATTTTGTTTTTGTTCTTTTTCATAAGGGGTCCTCAATTATCTACTATACAAGAAATGACAAGTAACTTCAGTGCATTCTCTACTTCCAGAAAGAAAAAAAGCCTCTCTATTTTCTTAGAAAGGCCTTAAGGTGAAAGAGAGAAAAAGAAAGTATTAGAATTTGTATTTGAAAGTATAAACGCCATTACGAGACAGACCGGCATTTTGGATAAAAAGTTTAAACATGTATCTTCCGTCGGTGTTGGTTTCGTAGCGAATCTCCAAAGACCAAACAGCATCATCTTTGAAGTAGCCGTCTTCTTGTAAAGTCGTATCCGTCACATAGTAAAACTTATAGAGAGGGGAAGGGTTGTCACCGAAATAAGCATTTAAATCGTTTTCAGTCTTGATCTTGTAATAAGTTGTATTTTCATCTCCCGTTCCATACATAAATGGTTTTGCGACGCCCGATTGATCCTTAAAGTGCGTGTTGAAGTAGCTAAGGTAGAAAGCCGCATTGGAATCGAGAACGCTCTTATCGGGGCAAGGCTGATAGAAAGAATAGCCATCATTGAAAGAACGGGTGCTCGTTGACATTTCACCATTACAACCTTCGGGAGCACTAAAACCTTCAAGGCCAACTTTTTTAAGTTCTTCTTCCGTAAACCATTTTGTCGAATCGTGAGTATCGACGGAACCAATAATGATTGTTTCTTCATCATCACAACCGGTCATTAACAAAGAAGACAACACAAGAGGGAATAGCCAAAGAGTCTTTTTCATTCGTTTTCTCCTTAAAGACAAAAGAATATTAACACACGAATTTAAAAAAGAGCATTGATTTGCATAGATTCTTTGCTTTTTAAGCGCTTCTTTGTTTTTAATATTTCTTCTAAAAAAATAAAGAATGAAGCCGTTAATTTCCTGGAAGAAATTTTTGAAACAAAAAAGCCACCGCGCTCGAATCGGGTGTCTCAAAATGGGTCTTTTGAACAAAAAGATCGTCATTCGCCCCTTGATCAACGAATTTAAATTTCTTAGCATTCAGGATTCGCAACCATGTCGCCTGCCGCGACATCTTCTTTACCCGCTTTCGTGAGTTTTGGAATGCTAAAGTCGGTAATGACTTTCGTCTTATCCTTATAGTCATAACGAGAAGCGTTTGGACCAATAGAAGGACAGCAGTCAAGACACATCCAATAAGGTTTAGCGCCCTCAAGTTCGGTCGTTGGGGCAATATAGGCGTTCTCGTGGAAGTTTGTGTGTTCGCTCGAATGAACGGCATCCGCTTTCGCGCCAAAGATGTTGCCTCCTAAAAAGCTTTTCGCCGTGAGGCCAAAAGTCGTTAAAACACCCGCTCCCAAGAGTGAGGAGAGAAGAAGGACTTTCTTTTTGTTTTGCATATTTTCCTTTCCCTTCGGTCTTTCTCTTACATATGAATGAAAAAGGCCGAAACAGCCAAAAGAACGGCTGGATTTAGCCCTATTATCCTTTGAAAGAGACCGATAACAATGATGCTCTTAACCAAAATATTACTAAATTTTACCATCAAGAAAGCGCTTACCTATGCAAATTTATACGCTTTTATAGATGTCTCAAATAAAAATTTCCATTAAATTCAATTCTTTTAAAAAGCAGGCAAGCAAATGAAACTATGAAATCGAAGTAAAACGAAAGAAAAGGGTTTTGCTAAGGAAAATTGAAAATACATATTGAAATATTTGAAAATGGAACCTATAAAACTCAGACGCCAAAGTGACAAAAAAGAAAAAGAGCCTATCTTTATTCATCAGCGATAAGCTCCAATTGTAAAGAGTTGGTGACCCAGCCGGGAATCGAACCCGGGATTCAACCTTGAGAGGGTTGCGTCTTAGCCGCTTGACCACAGGGCCGGCTCACGTATTTAAGCACTTATCCATGTTATTTGCAATCTTAGACAAGTGCGCACATCAAATTATTTAAGCTGAGCCAAAAAGAATTCCCATTTACACAAATGTCTTTAACTTTCCAATCAAACATCAGCTGGTTCTATTTCAAAGATCTACGAATATGCATTAACCAACGCACCATCTCGGTTGCAGCATTATCATTTCGATTTTTTATTATCATTTATTATCATTCGTTATCATTCATTATCATTTTAAAATTTATTTATCATTGATTTCCCAAACAACTCATTAGAGAACAAAAAACACTGATATCGGTTATTTCAAAAAACTCCAATAGCCTTTTGGGAAAGTGGTATTTTGAAAAGCAGAAAATCCCAACAAATCACTTCTATATAAGAACTACAGCACATTTAAACTCCCCAAAATGCACATTAAAGATATGGTTTTGGGGAATTATAGGGAGTGACAATAAGTTTGTGTAATTTGGCATGAAAGCCATTGCTTGCCGGGCC
>ERZ1026780.115-NODE-115-length-69082-cov-9.760949_pt1 | contig 69082 bp, 71 predicted proteins | sample MGYA00380126_ERZ1026780 | MGnify/ENA primary metagenome ERZ1026780 (study PRJEB33269, sample SAMEA4719762) | human gut metagenome | biome: human-associated habitat; feature: organic feature; material: feces | place: Cameroon | collected 2013-10 ... | reverse complement strand
ACACGCGGATGGTGTAGATCGGGCGGTCGTACAGGCGGCGGGTGATGATTCTGACCTCGGCGATGCCTGGATAGAGAGCCTGGAGGGATTCGGTGGCCGCTGTTAGGTCATTGCCGGAAAAGGCGCGGGATGCGCTGGCTGAGTAGTTGTTGTTTAGCATAATTTTGAACAATTAAAAAAGCCTTGCCGTCGGGAGTGCTAAACAACAAACTACATCTCTGCCGTTCTTTGCCCACGCCATTCCGGACGCGGCTCCCTGTGCAAGGCCAAATTCTATTTCTCTGTGTTGGAAGTCAGGAGAGATAGATTATGTATTTTGTTGTTTAGCACTGCAAAGTTGCGCAAGATTTGCAAAATATGCAAATCTTTTTGCGAAAATCGACAAAAAAAGACGGCACCCTTTCGGATGCCGCCCATGGCCACGCCTCCTGATGGCCGGTACAAAATCAGTAGAATGAACAACATTCCGGGAGACTATAGGTTGTCAGCGGCTTTGCGAAGCCTGTCCGCAAGGTCGTAAAATGCGCCCTTCAGTTGCTGGAGTTCTTCTGGTGTGAAGTCAGTTTCCTTTCCGTTGCCGTCCCGGCCGTCGAACTTGTGGTAAAGCCAAGAGCCGGATTTCTTGAAATACTTTCGAGCGATGCTTCCGACATTGATGTCAAGCAACAACTCGATGTTATCCTGTTTGATTTTTGTCCCTTTCATATCCTCATTTTTAATGGAGGCCCGAAGGCCTCCGTTCTCATTCTTCGTACATCAGCTCTTCGACTGTCCTGTAGATTAACCATCTGAACTCATTCTCGTTCTCAATCCAGCCTCGTGCCTTTCTGAAATTCCTGATTGCTTCAATCAGGTCTTTCTCTTTGTTGTTCAATCTTTTCATATATCTCTGATTTTGTATTACAAAGATAGTACAAATATTTGTATTACGCAAATTTTCAGGCACTTATTTGCAACTTTTAGCAAAAATTTTTGACTTTATAGAGAAAGTCGGCATCGGATTCCACGCGCTTGATGATGCGCTGAGCGGCGGTGTAGGGATTGCGGCTGCGGGCGTGGGCGACGCGGACGGTGCCGAGCTTCGGGGAGGTGAACACGCGGATGGTGTAGATCGGGCGGTCGTACAGGCGGCGGGTGATGATTCTGACTTCGGCGATGCCAGGATAGAGGTTCTGGAGGGATTCGGTGGCCGCTGTTAGGTCATTACCGGAAAAGGCGCGGGATGCGCGAGAGTTGTTTGTTGTGAGCATAATTTTGAATAATTAAAAAAGCCTTGCCGTCAGGGATTGCTCACAACAAACAACATCTCTGCCGTATTTTGCTCGCGCCATTTCGGACGCGATTATCCCTTGTGCAAGGCCAGATTTCTATTTCTCGTTGTTGGAAGTTATCCGGAGAGATAGAACGTTATTTATTGTGAGCACTGCAAAGTTGTGCAACATTTGCAAAATATGCAAATCTTTTTTCGTTTTTCGCAAATCTTACATAAATTTGCAACTGAAAATTAGTTGCAAACAATATGGGAACAAAGGAGAAGCTGATTGAAAGATTTATGAGAATGCCGAAGGACTTTTGCTGGGATGAGCTCGTCCGGCTTTTCGGAATCTTTGGATATAACATTGACAACAAAGGAAAGACGAGCGGTTCACGGGTATTGTTCGTAAAAGGCGAAAACACATACGCCGTCCACAAGCCACATCCTGGAAACATCGTGAAAGGATATGTATTGAAACAGGTTTATGAATATTTGAAGAAGTTAGACTTATTAAAATGACATTACTATGAGCACAATGAATTACAAAGGCTACATCGGGAGCATAGAGGTCAGCGAGGAGGACAACTGCCTTTTCGGAAAGGTTCTTGATTTGCCTTCCGATACGGCAATAACATACGAGGGGGAAACGGTCGCTGAACTGAAGGAGGATTTTGAAGGCGCGGTTGATGACTATCTCGCATACTGCAAAGAAGCCGGCATTCAGCCTCGCAAGAGCTATACAGGCACATTGAACATCCGCATTTCACCGGACACTCATTCACGCATTGCGGCTCTGGCCAGCAAAGCGGGCATTTCCATAAACGCATATATACGCCAGACGCTCGATCGTCAGGTTCTGGCAAATGCTTAGGCGTTCCTAATTTGACGAAAAACGACCGGGAATTTCTCGGTCGTTTTTTTACACTCTCAGACGCAGCCAGACGGAGGCGGCAAGGAGGAGGGTGACGAGGACGGCCCAGGCGAGGACGTACCAGACCCATTTCGGGATGTAAGGCTTGGGCACCTCTACGGGGACGGGGATTTCCCTGGTGACTCGGATGACTTCCTGTTTTTCGGGGATTTTTGCCGGGACTGAAAGGGCGGTGCGTTTGTTCTCGATGCTGTGGCTGAGGTGGCCGGCGGTGACGGTGGCGGTGGATGTGGCAAGGGAAGTCTCGACTGTGGATGTCGTGTCGGGCGTGGAGATGATTACAGACTCGACCGGAAGTGGCGCGGAGATTATGGTGTCGCGGACTGTCAGGGTGCGAGTGACGGTGGTTGTGTCGTGAACGGCAACGGTGACGATGCGCGGGCTGCATGATACGGCCATGAGCGCGAGGAGGATGAGAAAATGCCTGAAGATTCTTTTCATAGTGAGATTTGTGGAAAACGGATTCTACAATTTCTTCCCCGTATATCTTTTGTTGTAAAGAATCTGCCTGCGCTGTTCGCCTTTGAGCCTGTGGCTGAAATGGACGAACGAGGGATAGAGTATCATCTGATCGAAGGGCAGATCCAGTTCGACGCCTTTCTGCGCGAGTTGCCTCACGACCTCGATGTCTCCGTGGCCATTTCTTTCGAACGGACACACGTCCGCGGCCTCGCCCTTGGTGTGTTGAGAGGTTGGGACGCCTCCGACTGCTTTGTTTACTTCCTGACACCTGTAGCCGCTGTTGATTGCGAGCGGTTCGTCCCAGGCATCACGGAGCGGCTGAAGGACTTCATCAACGAGTGCCTTGATGCTGTCGCGGACCGCCGTCGAAGTGATTGTGTTCTGCACCTGCATTCCAGGTACATCCGTTTTTTCAAATTCTTTGTAGTCAAAGTTTTTGCTGATTGTTCCCATATCTGTTTCAATTTATTTGTCATACAAAAAAAACGGCAACCCCGAAATACCGGAATTGCCGCGCCCATAAAATTTGTGTCAAAATATAAGATTATGGAATTTCTTTATTCTCTTTTTCGATGAGTTTCTTCTGCTTGTTCTCCACAGACTTGATGCTTTCCGCAGTAGGCAAATTTTCCGGCATAGTGCCACCGAGTTCCCTTATAGTTTGTCTAACCTTTGCACCTACCTTATAATGAGTTTCATTTGCCCTTGACCTTCCATGTATATTTTCCCGCCTCAATTTCTCTTCCGTCTGGGTAGCACGGAAAAGATTTGCGGCAAGTTCTGTACTGCCCATGTGGTCAAGTATCTTCTGACTTTTCTTGAGACCTTTTTTCTTGTGAATATCTTGCGCAGTAAGACCTCCGTACAGTCCCATATATCCATAATTCTGAAAAATGGCATAGTCGCGAGGCTCGACGACTCCAGCTGCCCTGGCAGCGTCCGCAAGCTGCGAGTTGTGTTTGTACAATTCGTTGCGCAGAAACAGACGACGTTCTTCTTCTGTTGTAAGGCTCTCATATTCGCGCATCTGCTGAATTTCCGCATATCGGGTCTGAATCGCGAAATATGTCTGCGCCTGAGCTATTTCGGGCTTTTGGGAATCTCCGTTCTGGGCAACGAGATAACAGGCGTATCGTGTGAGGCAAACATCATCAACCGTTTTTTCTGCGATGCCCGTCCTTACAATTTTGCTGACATCAGCAAAATTGCGTAGAACATCGCCAGTAGCCGATTTGCACGCTTCCTTGGCCTTTTCTATCGCATTCTGAAAGTTCCTCCATTGCGTATATCCCAGATGGGGATATATCTCACGCGCGGACCAATATTCAACTCCTGATTTGGTGGTATGCTTCAGCTGCTCGAACAGAGCCGCCGTTTCCTTTGTTAATTGATTTTCCATAGCCGTTATATTTTGACCCTGCAAAGGTAAATAATATTCGGTAATTCCAGTATGTCAAAGAGCTGCAAGAATCTGGCAAATCAGACTCTATTCAATCTTCACTTGTTCGACAATGTTCGTTACGTCTTCGGTGACGGAGACCTTGGTGCCCATCGGAGGTTGGCGGTTGCCGCAGCCGACTTTCCAGCAGCGGACGATGGTAAGCCTCGCCACGTTGGAACTGAGCTTGTCGTTGCGGTCACGCAGGACAGCGATTTCCTTGTAGAGCGAGTCAATTTTGTTATCCTTGGTCACGAGACGCGCGTCATACTCAACCTTCGAGTTTCTGAACTCCTCGCGCTGCTCCAGAAGTTCCTGTTTCACCTCCTTTACGAGCTCCTGCCACTGGTCGATGGTCTTGCTGACGTTGCCGAGCACGGAGGATGTCTTCTTGTCACCAAGGAGGTAGATTGTAGTGAACGCCCCGCTCGTTATGAGCGTCATTATTATGTTCGTCCAGTCCATAACATTATCCCTTTAGAGCGTTTACTTCGGTCTGAAGCGCGGAAACAGTCTGTCTAAGTGCTGAAACCTGCAAGACGAGGGCGTTGAGCTGGCTCATAATCACCACATCATCAGGTGCCGTGGCTGCGGCCGCCCTAAGCCGTCCGTCAGGTAGGCGTCGCGCGATGGAGTTTCCGGAAGCCTCGGTGTTGAGCGGAACTTCAGCCACGCCCGTTCCTCCTGACGGATGGACGAGTGCTTTTGTATCATCCTCATTCTTAGCCGCAATAGTATTTGCAAATGGAGTAAGGCTATAGCCATTTACTGAGAGGCTATCGGTGTCTGAGAAGAAACCATAGGTAACTTCCTTATCTGATATGTACTCATTGGTACGTCGGCGAAAGTTCGTATAGTTATAGCAATCTACAAGTTCTTTCCTAAAGCAACCCATTGTTATGCCTGTACCAGAAGCATTGACAACTGCTAACGCGTCACATGAAATCATGTTTGTGCAATGGAAGAATCCCTCACCAACACTGCCTTCTCCAATCCGGCACATATAGAGATATTCGCAGTAACTGAACCCTCGGGTCACGGCCTCTGAATGATTACTTGTAATTTCCGCCTTGCAGTTGATAAGTCTCTGACAGTTGAAGAATCCTCTGCCGTACTTGCTTCCCGAAAAATGAACATCAATATTTACATTCTCCACACCGGCAAATGTTTCAAGAACATTGCTCACAGCATCCGCGTTCGTGGTCCAGATGCCTTCAATTACAAGATTCTTGATAATGCAGTGGCTATGTCCCTTTATCGCCGTAATCCCTGTCCTTGCAAGCGCTCCGATGGTTATGGTCGCGCCGTTGAAATCAATCTCATATATGTTCGAGTTGATTGTAATCGGTGAGGAGAGTGTCACGTTCCCGCCCTTGTAGATGAGACGCTTGCCGAGGTTAGTCGAGAGCTTCGTAACATCGGTGAACGCCACGTACGCTGTTTTGTCGTTCACCTCGTTGATTGCTCCCGTGACGGTCTTGCTCGTCGTCTTGAGTGCTGCATCTGTCTTCGGTTGCTTGTTGGTGCTCAAGGCATCGGTGACGGTCGTTGTCGCGAGTATCTTCTTGGACAGGGCACCAGTGGTGGCGTTCATCGTCAGAGTGTAGAAGTTGCCCTCGGGAGTGACCGCATAGCCGTTGAAGGACGATGCCGCGTTTGGATTGTATCCGATGAAGCCCTTTGAACCGCTGTTGTAGAGTATCGGAATCTCGTAGCCATTTGTAGTGTCAACGCCATACGCCGCAAGTTTTGCCGCGTATGCCTTTAGTTCAGCAAGCTGAGTTGCATCGGTCGCTCCTGACTTGTTGTCGTTGACCTGAACCGGCTTGAATGTGTCAAGAAGAGCTCCGATGACCTGCTGCACCGCTTTGCTGGCGGCAGGGTTCTTTCCGTCGTAACCACCGACTCCGAGAAGGTAGGTGTCGCCGTTCTGCATCACTTCAACTGCGTTCTTCCTGTCCGAAGCGGATGTGCCGATACCTATTGAGTGCAGGGTGTTACCTGCGCTGCCGAATGAACCATCTGCCTTGTTCGACTTATTGAACTTGCCCTCGGCGTGTTCTGCTGTGTTACTCGTCACCGTATCAACACCTTCCGCGTGGGAGTGCTGTCCGTTCGCCCATCCGCGCAAACCCTCTGCATGGGCATTCAGCCCTACGGCGTGGGTGTTTTGTCCCTCGGCATGAGTATGGTCGCCGATTGCATAAGTACCTAGCCCTTCCGCGTGAGATACATCCCCTGTTGCCTTTGAGCCTCTACCCTCCGCATGGGATGCATAAAATGCTTCTGTTTCTCTGCCTTCGGCATGGGAATATTGTCCAGCAGCGTAGGTATCCCTTCCTTCCGCATGGGAACCTCTCTGTGTCGCTTTCGTATTGACGCCTTCGGAATGAGCTCCGTCCCCTAGATCCATATCACCCACGGCAGGATTAGAATAAACCATTATGGTTTTTGCATCATCACCTGTATCTTCCGCTATTGATATGAATGGGAGTGATTTTACCTTTATTGTCGTTGCTCCTATGGCAGCCGTTTCTGCGACCTCAGAACATTTGTCATAATGCTTGTCGTTGATTATGGAAAGTAACGCACCGGCCCCTATGCTTGCCGTCAGAGCCTTTTCGAGAGTGATTGTCTTTGTCGTGAAATTTATCGTCTTCCATCTGACGCCCTTTGTGCCGGCAATGGTTCCGTTGCCTGTTGCAATCGAGTTTCTGCTTATCGCCTGGCAGGAGTTCTGCTGTAAGCTATAATCGGCCGCGCCTTTGGCGACGCTGTCAACGATGCCGGCTATGTCGATCGCAAGCTTCTGTTTCGTCACAGCGCCATCGGCTATTTTCTTATCAATTACAGCGCCGTTTGCAATTTTTCTTGTGGATACTGACGCGTCAGGAATGGTGCGCAGGGCTCCGATGTTGGCGCAGGCCTGCGCCTTCTGAGCATCCGTAAGGCTCTGGGCGATATCGTAACGGATGGCGCCGGGGCAGATAACGCCGAGCACCGTGCCCACAGACACATCGAGTGAATCGTCCGACTTGCCGGGCCAGAGCGTTACGCCAAGTCGTATAGGCGTCACTTCGATGCGTTCCTTGTCGGGGAACTCTGCATCGGTTGTGATTTCGGAAATCTCGCAGAAGAGTTCACCTGTACCGAGGCTCTTCCTGGACAGAGGAACACGGGCATTGAGAGTCATGCCGTCCTCGGAAAGAGAGCAGCTTGTCATATTAACCCCGTTGCGCTCTACGGTAATACATCCGCACCGCTCTGCCGTGAAGAAAGTCAGTCGGACATGCTCCGGCACGGCTATCTGCTTTTTTTCGTCTCCCTCCTGCCGGTAGAACGTATGGACGGAGGTGAAGTCACTTTTGAAGTTCTGGTATTTCATATCATTATCGTTTTTATCAGATGAGTTTCAGAGGTTCAGACTCGTCACTATAGCGATATGTGAATGTCGCGCTGTGGGCGGTATCCATTGAAGATAGGCTGAGTGTCGAGCCTGTTATTACAATCTTCATAAATTTGCCATCCTTGAGGTGATAGATATCGTTCGAGAGGAGCAGTTCGGAAAGAGCCCGCATGGTCTGTCTTGGAAGATATCCGGTGTCTTGACTAAAAGCTTTTATTTCGGTATTAGGTGCCGTTTTCCAAAGCTTCCCTGAACGGGTCCCTGTCTCGAAGGTGTATTCTGGAATGAACTTTCTGGCGCCGGACATCGGGACATTATCAAATCCGCCGTAGTTATTCCGGAAAAGATACTGCTCGAACGACTTCGCAGAAACGTGCAGGAGTGGGAGCTTTATCGCATCTCCGCTCTTTCCAGAAGAGTCCAGGACTTCAGCCGTCAATTCCACGCCATCGGTAGACGCCAGGCTTTCGATGCAGAAAATGGCGTCGATCATTGCATTTGCGGAACGCGCGTCTTCTTCCGGAAGCGACACTGCGATATCCTGTTGCAGGTTGCAAATCTTGAGGACTGTTTTTCCAGTAGAGTCGAGGTAGCCCGCCGGAAATAGCATAGGCAGCATGTAGTCCTGCGGAACCGTGAGTTCGTTGATGTCGGTAATGCGACCACCAGTCCTTGCGGAGGTCACGATAAATGTTGCGGTATCGTCAGGAGTGTCCGGAAAATAGCCGACTTGGTGTGCCTGTGCCTTAGTTGCAGACATTTTAATTTGAACCGCACTACCTTCCTGGTATATGGAAGCAGTGCGGCAATCTTGGGACAGATTCTCCAAGAATGAGTTATTCAGAGAAAGCAGAGCCAGAACGATGTCCCTGATATTAACTTCAACGTCAAGAGAAATTCCCGCATAGAAAACGTCCTCGACTATTTTGAGTTCACCGACGGAAATGGCAACGAGTATCTTTGCGTTCGCGTCGCTATTGAAAATCCGTATCGGCTTGAGCTCTTGAACAGGGATGACGGTGCCTTTTATGTTTGGATCTATATTCATAATGCAAAAATATGACTGCTTGCAAAACTATGGTAGGACAACTCATTCGGCGTATGACACCCCGATAAAGTACTCTTCGTAATTTGAGGAGAAATTGCCCCACTCCCATTTCATAAATCCTGTATGCCTTTTGTACTTCGCTGACACCCAGCGAGAGCGTCTGAGTGCAATCTGCCCGTCATATTGTGGAGAATACTGTGGAGCGTTCTCCATCGTATAGTCCGTTAGGCCATCATAGGCCACACTGTTGTAATTTGCCGGATTGAAGTCCTTGGGGAGCGTATTGACGAGCTTCCAGTAATACTTTTTCTGAATCTTGATTTCGGGCAGATTTATTTCATCTGTAAAGCCGCTTATACGTCGGAGGTTGAGTTCGAGATCGCGGACGCCGTTGTCATCAAGCTTATAGGACATGGCTGTAATGACAACTATTGTTCCCATGAAGCATTTCGGTAGGTCCAGCCGCAGGTTAAGCACGGACGAGGTCGGTAGGGATGCCCTGACCTTGAACTCCGGAGCCGCAGACATAAGCATGGCTCCATATCTTTCATGGGTGGAAGAATAGAGCCCCTCCGGTGTAAGTGCAGGAACTGTCACCCAGCGTGGTCTCGGCAAGGTTCCTGCATTCCTTCTGTAGGAACGTGTTGTACCGCTGAACTTTCCTCCAGAGAAGGGGGCATGGCACACTATGATGACTTGCTCTTGCGACTCCTCCTTACCGTTGACGCTGGTGTGGAGATTTATGCGTTCTCCGATAAACGGATAGCAGTTTCCGTCTGGCATCCTGACCATCGGTACAAATTCATCCTCGGTGGATATGTCTTCCGATTCGTCAATGCCGTCGACCGTTCTATCAAACTTGAACGCGTCGGAGCCTGACTTGACGACAGTCTTTTTCGTATCATCGGAGTATCGCGTGTAGATTCCCGTGCCTTCATCAACATCAAGCAGGTCGGATGCAGCGGAATTTTCCTTTTGGAACTTCTCCATTGTTTCAGCTATCGGCTTGGCGCCTTCTATGGAGGTCTTGACGGACACGGTCAGTCTCTTCGCGGCCGGAAAGGATATTTCCGGTTCTCCGATGATGTGCTCCGTCAAATCCATGTCCGGAGAATAGCCGGAATAAAGCCTTATACAGCCCTCCCTTGTGCGGATACGTACTCTGTTGCCGCTGATGAACACGGCAGCGCCGAACTTGTCCTTGAGGAATGTCAGAAAGTCGCCGACCGTAATGTTTGGGACAAGATCCGAATAGCAGATGACCGGATCTCCGCAAAGGGAGTCGGAGCAGTTATGTAGAAGCGCTATATTCTGTTTCCATTGGCCATCCTCGAAATCGTTCTCAACGACCTCGTAACTGCTGAGTTCGAAGAGCAGGCGCACGGCCGAAGACAGGCGAAGGAACGGGGCGGTTCCGTAGTATTGAGGAACCGATATGCTTTCGGAGCCGTCAGTCTTGGTCGGAATGTTCCTGGCATCCATAACGAAGTTGGAGCCGGCTGAATTCGGCTCGTTGACAAAATGTTTGAGTTCCCCGTCCTGCACGACAACCGGAAATGCGACAAGTTCGCTCTGATAGTCGAAACTCGTGGACTCGTAAAAGGTATGGGTGTACACTTCCCACAGGAATGTTTCCCTTTGCGGGTCGAGCTTTGACGCGAATGTCTGATACCGCGAGCTGAAGACTTCCCGCATGGAACGCTCCTTCAGCGCTGAAAAGATCTCACTTTCGTCCAGCAGCAGCGCCACACCAACGCCCGAGGACTTTGACAGGCCAGTTGCGAGGAGGGTACACCGTTTCTGCATAAACGGGCCTTTGAGCAGCGCGGGAAACTTGCGGACAAATCGCGTCGAGCGGGTGGGGCGTTCAGGATTCCCGAGAATTGTAAGATTCTCCGGAGTTGCTGGGATTTCGGAAGGAAAAGTGTATGATCCTTCATCGGAGAAGAACGGGTTTGTCTTTTTGACTTCCATGGCGAAACCCTCCTTGAGAGTGAGTTCACCTTTGTTAAGTTCTATTTTCATATATGTCAGTGTCTGAGTGATGATTCGCGGAGAAGATCGTCCATAAGGTCCTGCTGTGCCTGAAGCTCAGAGAGGACAACGTATGCTTTTGCAGGCTGTTCCTGCTTGCGAACAACGGCAGCAAGAATGTTGCTGAGTATGCGGTCGGTATTGGAGGACTGGCCGGGAACGCCTGCGTAGCCACCTTCGGCATAGCCGGGAAGTGCATTTGAGGAGGTCCTGCGTCGTCGCCGGCTCTCGATTGCGGCCACCATCGAGGCAACGGACGGGTCGGACATTTCCGGCTGCGGAACGACATATTCGCCCCGATGGACAACGCCCGCGACTTCCAGGCGTCCGCCGGCTCCGGTGTAGCCGCCCTCGGAGTAGCCGTTGACCTGGCGGACGGAGGTGGTGCCGGACGATGCGGACGATGTGGGCGTGGTGTTCTTGATGGCGTTGCGCTGGGCAACAATCGAGGCGATTTCGGCGCCGGTGGTCACGGCCACGAGCGCTGCGGCCACCGCTCCGGCAATCGGTCCTAGCTGGCTGAAGCACTGGATGACGGAGAGCGCTCCTCCGGCTATTGCCTTGGCGATGTTGATGGCCATATCGGCATCGGCATACTTCTTCTGCGTGTCGAGTTTCTTTGCCTCGTATTCCGCCTCAATCCGGGTGCGTTCGTCGGCGTTGTCCCCGGCCGCCGAAAGTTCTGCCTGCATCTGGGCTTCGAGCGTGTCGAGTTCGGCTGAACGGAGCGAGTCAAGGCTGCCGGAAAGGTCGTTGAGCAGTGTCTGGGCGGTCGTCAGACCTTTCTGTATTCCCGCAGTCTGAATCTCCAAGATTTCCTGCGTATGCTTCCTGTGCAGCTCTTTCTTTCGCGCGAGGAACTCCTCTTCAGAAATGAGCTGAAGGTCGTGCTGCTGGTTCAGCTCATCAAGCTCCGTCTTGTACTCGGCGTTCGATTTGTCAATCTTTGCCTGCCGGGATGTGGCGTTCTTGCGGGCTTTCTCGAACATACCGGCGATGTCCGGAAGCTGCGAATCGGAGTCGCTGTCGATGCTGTCGACAAGGGTCTTCTCCATGTCGTCCATCATCTTCTGAATGGCGGCGTCCTGCTCTTCCGTCAGTTTCTTCAGGGCTTCGGTAAGGCTTTCGTTCGATTTCTTCAGCGTTGCCTCCAGCCGGTTCTGGATGGCGATTCGTTTGTCGGCAATCTGCGACTCCAGTTCGACGGTGTCCTTGCCGTAGGTCTTCATCACCTCGATTTTGCTCTCCATCAGCTGAATCTGAAGCATTTCGGACTGCATCGCATACTGTTCCTCCGTAATCTTGCCGCTCAACAGCTGCTGCTTGATTTCGAGGTTCAGCCTGTTGTAGAGTTCCTCGACCCCGGCTATGGCGTCGTCATAGATTTTCTTCTCGGCAGCGGCGTTTTCTGACTCGATGGTGTTGATGAGGGTTCCGCGCTTGCGGGCGTATGCGGCCATGTTGGCCGTATAATCCTGGTCGGCCTGGAGATATTTCTTCCTGGCATTGACATAAGCTTCAACCATTTTGTCATTGCCGAGATCGTACTGACGGAGGTCAGAGGCAAGTTTCTTGGTGTTGTCGTCATATTTTTCGAGGCTCTTGTTTATGTCGGCAAGTTCTTTCTCCCAATGCTCCGTCGGGGAACTGTGGGAAGCCAGCAGTGTTATCGTGTCTGAAGTCTCCTTGCGCTTTTTCAGGAGACTGTTGTATTCCTGCGCCGCATGGATGTTTGCGCGGTTTGCCTCATAGTTGTCAATTACTCCCTTCAGTTCCTCCTCGTTCAGCCCCATACGTTGCTTGAGGATTTTCTGAGTGGCTGCGAGTTCCTGGTTGGCGATGTCCTGACGGGTTTTCTTGATTCCATTTTCCAGCTCTTCAATCTTCTGTAGAGCGGCAAGCCGTTCTGCAGCGGACTTGGAACTGTCATTCATGATTTCGCGTTGCTTGTTGATTTCAGTTCTTGACGCAATCTCTGCAATTGACAGGGAGTTGTTGCGCTCAAACAGTTCATCCATTAGTTCGGAAGCCTCTTTTGCAGCCTCGAAAGCCTCGCGTATTGAGCCTTTGACGGTGTCGCTGCCTGTGCTTATGTTCACGACGAACTGACTCCAGACAGCCGACATCCCGGCAGTGAAGTGTGCCCATTTGTCGCCCCAGACTTGAGTCTGTGCGGCAAATGTCTCTATTGTCTTTTGTACGACCTTGAAAGCGCCGGCTATCAATCCGAGTTTCCCCGGAATGGTAGAAAACTGCTCTTTCAGCTTATTGATTGACAGCAACGGTTCCTTGATTCCCTTGACTCCGAACGCCACATCCTTCATCCTCTTTTCAGTGGCGACGAGTTCCTTGTTGTACTTCTCCCAAAGTTTCGGGTTGGCTTCCTTGTTCATCGAGTAGAGGGCGGAACGCAGCTGCTTGGCGTGTGCCTGCAACTGTTTCATCGACATTTGGTTGATGCCGAGGGCGGACGAATACTTCTCCGACTGCTTTGTCATCGCCTTGAGTTCGGACTTGGCATCCTTCAGGTTGCTTTCAAGCGCCTTGAACTCCTCGGAACTTTCTTCTCCTCGGGCGCGGAGTTGCGACATCTTCTCGGCTGTGGAGGCAATAGTGTCACGCAGGTTGGCGCATTCTGCCTCCGAGTCCTTCAGACCCTGACGGAACGCGGCTTCGTCCTCCGGGTCGAGGTCAATCTTCGCGACAAATCGCACGACTTCATTTTCTATTGTGGCCATAATATTCTGATTTTTCGGCAAAAATAGGCCACCGCCGGGCATAAAAAAAGGACAGCCGAAGCTGTCCCGATTACCTGTGCTGCCATGTTTATTCTCTGTCGGCAAAGTAACACATTAAATCCATTATTCCCAGTATTATGAGAACTATGGCAAGAAAAGCCCCTCCGAAAATTGCTCCTAAAAGGAAGAGCGCTATGTTCGCGATGACGAGAATAATCTTTCCGATTTTCTTTTCTGTATTACAATTCATCTGTCAGTCTTTTATGTAGATGAAATAAAATAACAAGTCAAACGGCAACACTATCAAAAGAGCGACGAGAAATGTCGAAATGCTGTCAGCAAGCGCAACTAAAAGGAAGATGACGCTGATTATTAGTATAATCGTGGCTATCACTTTGCATATTTTCTTTTCTGTATCCCAAGTAATCATATCGTCAATCATTTAAAAGTTTCACTTATCGCCTTGACCATCTGGCCGGGGATGACCTTGTTGAGAGTCTTCCAGACGTCGGCCTTGAGGTAGCCATAGACATACTTGTTGTAGATGGCGGCATAGCGCTTCTTGCGGCGGCCGTTCGGTCCTTTCTTCATGTCGAGGAAACGGATGTGCAGAGGGTAGTTCATTGTCACTTCCAGTCCGTTCACCTGAGGAGAACCGTGGAGCGCCGAGGAGAGCACTCCGGTGCGGTTGCGGTAGGTGGCATCGAAGATGTTGACCTGTCGGTTCAGCAACTTGCGACCCTGGCCTTCGAGATAGCTTCCGAGTTCGTGTTTGAGTTCGTCAGTAAACATTTCGTTCATAAGTTTCGACCGCATCTCAGATGCGGCCATATTCTATGTATGGGTCAAGCGTTCCCTCGCGCTTCTTCCTCAGGAAAAGACCGGCATCGGCGATTGCTCCCCGCGTCTCCGCCATTTCGGCTGCGTTGAAAAGAAGGTCGGTGAGGGCGCGGTGCTTCGCGTATTCCGGTGTCTGGACAATCATGAAGCCGAGCGCATCGGCAACCGTAGTGTAGAAAGATGCGAACATCTCGGAGTGTGGTCCCTCAAGGAGTTCGAGGTTGTTGAAGAGAACGTCAATGAGTTCCGAGAAAAACGCGTTACAGGAATACTTCACATCGTTCTGCCGTATTCCTTTCCAGAGGATGTATTCCGGGTCGTCTTTCACCCGCTCAGTGAGCTCGTCCTGCACGTTGTCTTCCGAACAGCAGAATTCTTCGGCAATCTTGCTGATTTCCTCGTCTGAAGGCAGGCTCATCTCAAGCCTTCTGTATGCGTCGATATACTTATTTTCCATTTCGTTCCAAATTTAGCGATTATTAGTAAAATGACAAACGCGGCTAGCCCTTGCATTGCCGAACTCGACCGCCCTCCGGATGTCGAGTTCAGCCGAAAGCCGCGCCTTCTGTTCGCAGGACATGCGCGAGATTGTCTGGAGCATCGTCATAAGCTCCGAGAAGTAGCGGCTGTCAATCGCGAGCTCACCGCGCTTGGAAAGAATGGAAACTGTTGTTGAAAGGTTGCTGATGGCCTCGTCAGTAGCCTCCTTGATGCCGTCGAGGAAGGCTTCGCTTCCTTCGAGGGCTTTTGTTGAAAATGTGTTTGAAGTCATAGTAACACATAAATTAAAAAAGGTCTCAATCCTAAGGGAGTGACTTCTTACATAACCACATTGCTGCGAATTTGTAGCGTGTATGCTTTCACATACAACTCTCCCGGTACTGAGACCCAAAAATCTATTTTCTGTTGGAAGTTATCCGCAGCCAAATAGAATTTGGTTTGTTTATTATGTTAAGAAGTCGCTGCAAAGGTACTAAGATTTTCTTTTTCTGCAAAAGTTTTTGCAGAATTTGCAAATTTTGTGGGTAACTTTACGGGAAAATCGAGAACATCTTATGGAAGACGAGAAGAAACAGCCGCTGCCGGAGGATAATGCTTTCCAGAATGTGGGAAGTTGGCGCGAAACCATTAACGAAAAATCGGAAGACAAGTCAGAACCGCTATAAGCGCGGCCCCGACAAGTATTCCTGCGATCATCATAAATATCGTTCTCCGGTAGGTCATAACTATCGGAAGGATATGTTGTTCGTTTCTGTTGCTTATGTGTTCCAGGTCGAACGCGAGGCCGCGGAGCAGTTGATTGTAGTGTTCCTCTGTCGGGAACTGTTTCAGGTATTCAAGCCTTTTCGGTCCGAGAATCTCCGACGGCGATCCGCCTGGATTGAAGAACCTCTTGTTGAAAAGCCCTCCGAAAATCAGATTGCCGCACACTGAGAGTGCGAAGATGAGTCCATAGACGCTCATCACGAGCGTTGTCGTCCATCCGCCCGGAGCCTGCACTACGATTGCGGCCATCAGCGACGTCGCGGCTCCGAGAGCCCAGCCGAGGAAGGTGAAACAGCGGTTGCGGATGTAGGTGAAGCGCGCAAATTGGGTCTCGATGTGGCGCGAGCCTTCTTCGTAGGCACAGACAAGACATTCCTGTGAGAGTTCCGGAAACAGGGAGAGGTAAAACGCCTGAGCCTGTTTGTCATTCTGTAGTGTGAGTTTTTCTTTCTTCATATCAGCATTTTTTACAAAGGTAGCATTTCCCGGACATTACACGATGTCCACGCCCTCGATGTCAAACTCCATGGTCCAGCCGAACGAGTTAGCGAGTTCCCTCGACGAGAACGGGGCGATGGTGGTGGGGAACACGAGCCAGTGGGTCTGGTCGGAATCACGCCAGTCGTTCCGCATTGCCCGTCTGATTGCTGTGAGGATGTCGAGACATTTCTGCTGAAGTAGCGCCTCGTTCACCCAGTCCTCGTCGGAAGGATGGGGCGCGGCCACCGTTACGGCAAAGTGGAGCGTGTCCTTCTTGCAGTCAGTGGCGTTAATTGTCGAGGTGATGTTGGCATAATCAACGAGCAGATAGATGCCTGTAATGCTGGAAATCCGGCGGCGGAGCGATTCGTTATTGATGCCGAAAAGGTAGTCCGTGACGGCGTCAATGCGGCGTTCCGAACGCTCGGAAAGGATTTCCTTCTTCAGGCGGGCATAGTCGTCTCCGCCGTTGTAGAGGAAGAAGTTGTGTAGGGCGCGGAGCGGAACGAATGTCGCGAAATATTTGAGGGTGTCAAGTATCATCTCAGTACTGTTGCTATTTGCGCGGCCGTCAGATGCGTCCGGTCGCAGATTTCGGTGATTTTCATCTTCATCCCGTGCATTTCCCGGATTCCGGAACATGTGACCGCAAGCTGTATGTCCAGGTAGGAGAACAGCGGAAGGCGGCCTATCTCCTCGACGGAGCCGAACCCGGCCTTGGAAAGCTGGTACATCGTGCCTTCTGGGCCGATGAGTGCGGGTCCATCGGACGTGCGGGATGTCGTATGGAAAAGTATATCGTATTTCGGAAGGCGCTGAATCCATTCGAGTATTCCCCGGAAGTTGACGTATATCGCCAGCTTCTTCTCTATGGAAAATTCCCGGAGCTTGACTTTTCGGACATTCTCGGCCGAATACGGGGCTCTGGAATAGAGCGTGGCCACAAGTTTGTCGAGTGCTTCCGGGGACTGCGTCCTGGAGTAGTGGGTCAGGAGGGAAATGGCATCGATGTACCTTTCCGCTGTGATGTCGGTGTCAACGACCCCGTCGCGGATGCTAAAGAGATAGCCCCGATAGTCGCCCACTTTAGGGAGCATATTTTCTGACATCACAACCTTTGCATCGAGCGTGCGGCGTCCGTCATCCTCCGTGATCTCATAGAAGTCCAGAGATTCGCTGATTCGGAAAAGGTTCTCATACAGTGTCTCTGAAACCTTGGTCTTCTTGAGATTCAGAAGCAGCACGGCCGCGACAATGCGGAGCCTGAGTTCGTTGAAGTCGATTTTCCCCTGCTCGAACAGGGCGAGTGCGGCTGCTGCCTTGACAAAGCGCTTGCCGTCAAGCTCCGCCCAGCGGCAGGGCACCTGATAATCGTTATGAAGTTTCAGCCCTACCATATTACATATAGAAGAATTTGTTTTCCTCCGCATTCACGACACCGCCGGACACATTGCCTCCGGTAGCGGACTTCACTGCGGACTCGACCATCTTCATCCAGGAATTCACCTTTGACATCAGATCGGCGTGCAGGCGGTCGCGGGTCTGAGGATCGCTGCCCTTGGTGTATTCGTGGTTGAAGTCGTAGCGGATTGAACGCGGAAGCTCGGTAACATCGAATTTCAGCACGGCCTCGGCCATCGTCCAGTAGCAAAGAATCCGCTTGCAGCGCTCCATCAGAGCTTCGTCCGGAACGAGCCTTCCGAGAATGGGCCGGATGTTTTCGCTCCAGATAGTCCGGAGCAGGAACAGGACCTTAGAGTAGAAGTAGGAGGAGCGGTCGATGCCGTAGTAGCCATCAAATTCGGCTGCGTTCTTCACAGGCAGGCTCTCGCGAATCTTGCAGAGCTGGCTTTCCTTCCATTCCGGAACATTGTCGGCGTTTTCGTCGAGCCAGTCAAGGAGTTCGTCCATCGCCGACCAAAACGCCTCGATGTGGTGTTCCTTAATTTCCTCGTGCTGGTACTTGTAGAATTTTGCTTCGGTGTTGTTCTTCTTGGTGGAAAGAAAAATCTGGTAACGGTAGAGCGCGGAGGTGGCGACGGCAGTCTTGAGCATCTCGTTGCCGTAAGAGTAGAGGTCGAGGTCCTCGGAGAGTCTCTGGAACACGGCCTTTCCGATAATTGAAGCAATGGACGTGGATGCGGAACGTATGGACGGACGCAACTGTTCAAGCGTGGTGTCGGCTTCAAGCCCATCGACGTATGAGCGGAAATCCGCTATATCCTTGAATATTTCTTCTGTCTTCATGGCTTTCTATTCGAGTGAATTTTGGATTCTCTGAGAAGGGGCGGTCTCTTCCTGACGATGGATTACCGGGCGGTAGAAGCCGAGGCGGATTCCTCTCTTGTACTGCGCCGGGAAATTGAGCCTTATGGCATAGTTTACGTCGGCACATACAACCTGCTCAGGAATGGCCTGCTGGCTCAAATATATAAGATAGTTATAGTAGGCGTCGGAGCCGGACTTGGAGATGACTCCGTCGGCGCTGACGTTGGAGATGGAACTGTCGAGGCCGCGAGCTGAAAGCAGCACCATGTCGGCGCGTTTGTCGTAGCTGATGACTGCCTCGACGTATTCCTTAAACTTCTGAGGAATTTCCTCTATCTTCCAGCTTTCGGTCTGACCCATCTCGTTGACATATCCCTTCGATGCGTAGGTCTTGCCCTGGTTCTTGCCGCGTCCGGAAAGGAATTCGGTGAAGTTCTTCAGCGTAAGGGAGGTGAACCGGTCGATGAGGGATTTGTCGTATTCCTCCGGAATCTCGATTTCGTATTTGTCAGCCACCTTGATTTTTAGCTTCTGTTCGCCCTTTGCCACGCTCTGAGCCGATTTGTCACAAAGGTCACGCAGCCATTCCTCATGTTCCTTATACCAGGCGTTTGGAATGATGATGTGAAGGCGTGCGGAGAGAGCGTTTTCCAGGAAGGAGTTGATGTAGTCCGGAGTGGCGTTACAGCCGCGAATCCATGACTTCACGCCCTTAAAAAATACGTTTGAGGAGTAGATGGATTCTCCGTAGCTAGGATTCTTCGAGTAGGATATGGCAGAGTTCCTTGTAAGCGGATCCACCTTAGAGAAGCGCGGATAGACATTGAACTCCTGAATGTTGGATGTCTCCCAGTTGCCGACCATCACGTGCGTCAGCTCCCTGTCTTCGATGTCGGTGCGCCCGGCAAGCGACTTTTTTGTACAGAAGCGGCAGCGCAGTTCATCGACGTGTTCAAGGCCGGCAACCGGAGGTATCCCTTGCATCTTTGCCCTCTGGCCGAGTGTCAGCTTCCATTTGCTGAATATGCCCTCGGAGTAGTAGAACGAGCGGATTGCCTTGTTGATGTAGGTGAGAAAGTCGTCCTGAAGGCCGTTCTCCGCCCAGCTGTCAAGCCACTCCTCAATGTCGCGGTCGTGGATATAGCTGCGGCTTATAGTTCCATCCTCAAGGATGTTGTCAATGTAGAGCATCGGTCCGTTGCCGTATAGGAAACGAACCTGTTTCTCGATGAGTTCGGGAAGAAGCCTATTGCCGGAAATCATGTTCTTTGCAGTGTTCGGGTCAAGATTGTCCTCTCCTGCCGGCCATACATTATAGCCGGAGACTGCGAGTGCAGAGAGAATCGCCGGACGTTCATCCGTTCCGAGCTTTCGGGATTCGTCAGCGAGGAACATCGGAGCTTCCCCTATCTGGTAACTGCACGTGAGGTCTTCTGTCTTTATGATACCTATCCTATCCATACCATATCACTTTTTTGAGTTTGAAGTTATCGTCGGAAAACGCGATGAAGCGAATAAGAACCCTATAGCATGCCTTAGGCTTTCCGTCCGGGTCGCTGAACAAGAAAAAGTGCTTGCCGTCTATGTCGAACCGGTCGTGCGGAAGCGGAAGGCGGCAGATGCAGTTCTCTACTGCCTTGAGCCGTACGGTGTCCGGGTTCTGCTTCTTCCTGGAATATGGAAAGAAGTACAGGTGGAACGAACCGCCTGCTTTGCTCACGGCCTCGGCTCTTCTGAGCGCCGTCGCTCCGTCTATGGTCTCCATCTCTTTCATCGTGGTGCAAAGCTACTCGCTGCAATGCAGAATCGGTAGGACGAAACGCGCCCGGAGCACGACGGCACGCTCATATTTCCCGAAAACGGAGCGGCTGCAATGCAGAGCGAAAAACCAGCGGCGTCGGGCACTCGAAGCACGCGAAAAAATGAAGGCTCTGAAATTTTTGTCCCAAAGTTCAGAGCCTTAACGAATTAAGTGTTTTGAGAGCGGTCAGGTTCCGCCATCAGAGGCTGAAATTTCCTGTTCCGACGGCCGCCGTTTCGCCGGATTTGATGCCCGGATAGTAGCTTGAGAACATTCCCCAGACCAAATATGTCAGCGCGGAAGGTATCTGTGGCGTGAGACCTGCCTGGAGTTCAATCGGAACTTTTTTCTCCGGGGATTTGTCGAGTTCTACCGGAGAACTGCCTGGAATCTTCTTGCAACAGTACATCGCGCTCACAAGATTTGGGCACTCGTTGCTGTCGACACGAAGCTTCGGAAGTTTCCTTTCACTTTCAGCAAGGAGGCGGTGCCAGAGTTTGTTGTGCTGCCAGTAGAAGATGGTCGCCTGTCCGAGCGACTTGAGTTCCACTCGCCAGCCGAACCGTTCGAGCTCCGCCTTCAACTCGTTCGCGTCCGTGTGGGTGGCGCGTCGTTCGTTGCGCTTGTTTCCGGCGCGGTCATAATATAAATCAATTCTCTTGAATCTTGCAGCTTCTCCATAGAATGCGTTTACGGCCATCGCGAGATCCTGGATATCCTTCGGAGGATAGACGAAGAATTCCTTCATTATGCGCAGCATATTGTCTGTCTTGCTGAACTGCCCGGAGACTATTGAAGCGAAATTACCGGGGTCATAGCCGAGCACAATCTTTTCTGTGGGGTCATAATCCTTAAGATACGAAGCGTCGATGCGGATGTCGGATTTCAGGTTCAAGGAGTTCACGAGTGAACTGACGTATCCGTCGTCATAGGTGTGCCGGTCCTCGTCCCAGAGATCGAAGAAGAGGTTTTCACGGTTCTGTCCGGCAACGGAACAGATGGAGGTGAGAAACTCAGCGTCGGTCAAGGACTGCTTCATCGTCTTGAAGTAATCGAGGCCGAGGACGTCGCGGTTCACGAACGTGGAAACTTGCATGAAAAGCGTCGCGTCTTTTCTCATGCTGTCAAGAAGCGGCTGCCATTTCGTGACAATCCGGCGAGCACGCGCATCGTCAGGATTGAGGGCGAGGTCGTAGAGGTAGCGATTGACGTAAATCGCAAGGTTGGCGATATCCGTGATGAGTTCGGAGTCCATCTCGTCCCTGTACTGGAGAAACCAGTTTTCCTCCCCCGCGAGCGAGCGCCCGATGTCTGACACACCTGTAATCCCTCCGTGAAGGTAGCTCCTATGAGCGGAAGATGAGTTTCCGAGCTTCGAGGTACGGAGGGCCGGGAATATGTCCCTTCGCATTCTGTCGGCCTTGGAATACTTCATCTCCTCCATGAAGATGTGGACAATAGAGGCACCGGCCACGGATTCGGGATGATCGACGGCTACAGTCTGAAGTACATGGCCGTTGGCAAAGACAATGCAGCGCTCCGGATGCAGCATCGGTGTGCGGGGTTTCGTAAAGTGTGCCGGCAGGTCTTTTTCGCCAACCACATAGTCAATGCCCTCTGTCATGAGAGGCCGTCCGTTCGGGCCGTCGGACTGAAACTTCGAGAGGACGGCGGGAATGACGTTCGTGAATAGGGCAACGAAGGACTTGTGGGTTATGATTGACTTTTCCCTCGGCATGGATGCAGCGACGCGGATGATTCTCGGAGCGGTGACTTCGGTGGTCTTTCCTGTTCCTCGTCCGGCCGCCATTATCAGGATTTTCGGATCAATCAGAGTCGCGAGCGCCTGTGCCGTGTTCTGATAGACGTCAAAGAGATTGGTTTCACTGGTCTTCCGGTTCATAGTCTTCCTGTGTTTCGGCGGTGGTTTCAACGGAAATTCCTGCATCGGCGAGAAGTCGCTGTTTTTCGGCCGGTGTGGTCTCAAGGCTGCCTATCATCTGCCGGAGCTCTGCATCTTCGCGTCTGCGAGCGATGTCCATAATCTTGCGGCTCTTGTAGCCTAGATCTTCCGGTTTTACGGCGATATTGATAACGAAGGTCGGTGGCTGCCATCTGAAGTCTTGCTCCTGTCTTCTCGTCGTTCTGAGCTTGTGTGATTTCTCAATGCACTTCTGGGCGACCGCGAGTTTTCCGGATGCGATTGCGAGCGCCTGAAGCTTATCGTACTGGTCGGCATAGACGGCATCCCATGCGGCCGCGCTGACGGGTTCGTCGACATGGAAATATTCAAGTGCGTCGTAGTAGATGCGCCGTGCCTGAGTATATGAAAGATCGGGGAAACAGCGGCGGAGTTCTTCCGTCGCAAGGGTCATGTTTGCTCCCTGAGTGTTGATTATTACGGAGCAGCGGTCCATCTTTACGATGTAGTCCTGCATGTCAACAGATATCACCTCGCTTTTCTGGGTCTTGAGAAAGACCCGGATGTCCTCGACCTTGTATCCCCTCAATGTTTCAAGTCTGTCCGGTGTCATATTCCAAATAGTCTTTTGCGAAGTTCCTCAATCTTCCGTTTTTCTTCCCTGATAGCCGCAAGTGTCATCGCGTCTGCCCTCCGCGAGAACACGGCCGCTTTCTTAATCACAAAGTCGAGGTCGGCGTTTTCTACGTAAACCTTATCATCTTCCGGTGGTATCTCTAAGGAGTTGTTGTCCTCCGGTTCGTTATCATAGTTCCGAAATCCGATTCGTTTCTTCTTCATGCGGTGTTTTCTTTAAGGATTGTGAAATATGTGTCTGCAAGTGCCGTGAATTTGTTCAAGGATGTCTGGTCGCGGGCTTTCTGTTCCTTACTGCGGCTGGCGGACTTGAGAAATGAGGTGTAGCGGGTGATGTTCTGGCGGATGTTCGCGTATTCCTGGAGAAAGGCTTCCGGGTCGTCTTTCAGAAGCCTCCTGATGCGTTCCGCCTCGCTTTCCTCCCCGATGAGCGGATGTTTGCCGAGGAATTTCCCGCGGCGGTCAAAGCTTACGAGTTCGGAGATGCAGAGCTCGTGTCTGATGCTCTTCTGAACAATCTGTGCCAGAACGGACGACGGGACCTCCTCTTTGTCATCAATCTCTCCCAAAAGCTCCTGAAGGTCGCGATAAGTGTTGATGCGGTCCGAATACATAAGATCCGCAGTGCGGACATCCTTATCCTCAAGGTCTCTCCAACGGATATGAGGATATTCATCAGCCTTTGAAGTTTTTTTTTAACGGTCTGCACGAGATTGACAGCCATTTCCGCAATCGCCGATTGCCTGTGAGGTATGGAGGTGACGGAACCCGTGATTTCCTCGATGGTGTAATGCTCCAGAAGGCAGTACGCGAGATTGAACGCGAGCTTCCTTTTGTCGAGGATGACGACTGACGCCATCGGTGAACGCCTTGCCGCGAGCATCTTTCGGTATGTCTCTATGTTTTCCGGAACAGCAAGCTTAGTTGCCAGTTCGTTTCTTTGTTTTAGCGTGTACATCTTTCTTTCAATAGAAAGGGACCGGACTGGTTGGCGCCGCCCGATCCCAACGGAATGAGTAAATAAAATCTGTATGAATATGGTTTGCTTTCCTACGCTACCTTCCTGTGTGGTCTACTCCGTGGCGGCAATCACTTCGAGCGGCTGGAAGAACGACTCATTCTTGAAGTGCAGCTCGATGGACTTGGATTCCTTTGCGGAGCGCGTGAAATCTGAGAGAACCATCGGGAAGTAGAGCCTTCCGTGGAGATATTTCTTCTTCGTGTATTTGTCCGTGTGGACTAGGAAGAAGCGGTCTCCGACATGATTCTCAACGAGCTTTCGGGATTCGACGGTGTCACCGACGACCATAGTGAACTCGTTGTTCACGGTCGAGGTTATGTCTCCCTTCTGCCCGGTTGACTGGTCTTCCTGTGTGTCGACGATTGACTTGAAGACCTTTGACGTCGCGGACTCCTTCATCGCGAGCGGAGTCGTGGTCATCACATCCTCGTCGATTGTCGGCGGCTTGCTGTAATCAACATCGTCCTCTCGGATGACTTCAACGTCCTGGTAGATTCTTTTGCCGGCTGTGTCGCGATCCGTGACTGCCGGTATGTCAACAAATGTCTGTACCTGTGGCATAATGATTCTGTTTGATTAAAGGGGCGGTCGCCCGCCCCGTGCTGAAAAGAAAGACTAACCGCGGGCTACTTCACGGAACTTGCCTGCTGCTTTGTCGTACCAGACCTCAAGCCACTCGCCTGCCGCAGCCGGAGACCACGCTGCCGAAATCTCGCTGAACTTGCCGCTCTTGGCAATCGTGGAGATGTTGGCCGTGCCGGCGGCTTCGATGCGATAGACTACGCCTTCCTTGGCATTCTCGATGTCGGTGATGGCGGTTGCCTTGGTGTTTTCGCCTGTAACGATGAGCATGGTTGCACCATTTGCCTTTGTCGCATCGGCGGCGATGGTTGCTGCCGGGAAGTTGCAGAATATGACCTGGGTCGTAGCGTCTGCCGCCTTGAGTTCGGCAACGGTGCCATAAGGCTTGCCGGAATAAGTTGCACCTGCTCCGGACTTCCAGATGCTGTAGGCAATGACGGATTCAAGATCCTGCTGGAACTGGATGTTGTAGGCTTCACCCGGCACATTCTCAAGGGTTACGAGGTTCCCAGGGAGGGCGGCGAAGATGAAGGTGAGCCAGCTCGGCATTCCAGGTACGAAGACAATCAGGTTGTCATAGTTCGGAACCCTAAACTGCACGCCGTCGAAGTTGGCGTTCTGGCCGTACTTAGTGGTGTACCACTGTTTGAACCATGGCTTGTGCTTCTCGTTCACATAGATGACATAGTCACCGGCGTTGCCATCAACGCGTGCGTGGATTTCAGCCGCGAAGGCTTCAAGAATGTCACCGATGCTGCTGTTCTCGTAGCTTGCGAGATTAGCGTCCATGAACGGAAGAATCTTCTTCTCGTTGTAGTAGCCGAGAATCCTGTGGACGATTCCGGTCGCGGCGAAAATGGCAGGGTTGCTTGCGCCTGCGGTCGGCTCAACGCGGCATCCCATGATGTTGCGCCTGATTTCCTCGTTCTTGAGCTGCTTTGCCATTTCGAGCACGAGCCACTCAATGAGGGACCACTTCGGAGCTGACGATCCGGAGGTGTTGAGATAGGCGAGGTAGCACTTCTCGATGAACTTCATGTCATCGAACTTGTACTTGAACATCACGTCGTGAACGAACGCCTTTTCCGGAAGGAAGGTAGTGTCGCCCTTGAAGTTGTGTCCGGACTGGTAAGCCTGTGAGAGTTCGGTAAAGAGAACGTTCGTGAGAACGGCGCCGTCCTGGATGTTGGAAACACGAGGGAAGATGTTCGTGATGTCAGGCAGAGCGGCAATCTGAGCGATGAGGGCGTCCTGACGGCGCACGAAGTAGTGCTGTCCGAGGTCGTTGTCGTTCAGTGCACTGTAGTCCATAGTGGAGGACATGACGGCCTTGAGGCTGTTTGTTCTGCAAAGCTGTGCGTAGCGTTTTGCGAGCGCGTCAGTGTAGCTTCCGAAGTCGCTGCGGAACTCGTCTATTTCCTTCTTTGAAGGATCGGACTGAGGGAGAACTCCGGAAATGGCAATCCGGTTGTAGCGCTTATCGGCCGCAAAGGTCGGATGCTGGATTCCGAACGCGAACTTGTCGGTGTGCGGCCCGTTGATGTTGATGATGCGCCTTGCGCTGTCTTCAGGAGTGTCGTTCTGGGCGCGGCTTGCGAGGGCGCTCATCTGCTCCTTGATTGAGGCAAAGCCTTCCTTGATGGCGGAGGTGAGCTCGGATGCGCTCATGGTCTCGGAGTTTTCCTTTCCGAGCATGGCGGCAAGCTCCTTGAGTCCCTCTTCCATCGCCTTGGCGTCCTTCAGCGTTGCCTGCTCTTTCTCGTAGGCCTTGAAGTCGTCCTCAAACGAACTTCCGGCCGTCTTCTGATAGGCTTCGCGAAGAACCTTGTACTCTGCCGCCGTAAGGGTCTTGGCGGAGAACTTTTCGGCAAGGCCTACGGATGCGAGGGCTGCCTTGAAATTCTGGAGAAATCTGTTCATTTCGTTAATTGTTAATGTTTATGGAGTATATGCTGTTGTCGGGTATCTGTGTCTCGGCGTCGATTTCCTCAATTACCTCGTCGATGGTCATGATTCCGTCGATGAGTCCCTCTCCCTGAGCATCGGCTGCAAAATAGAGTTTGCCTTTCAGGGCGTCGCTATCCTCTGCGATGTCTGGACGGGCCGTGCGTACATCGTCGATAAACCTCTTTGCAAGAGGGTCGAGCCTTTCGCGGATGTATTCCTCTGGATGTCCGTTCAGCACATCTTCCTGAACCTTGTTCTTCAGGGGCGAGTAGGATGAGCGAACGGCCGTAACCTTGATGCCGAATTTCTCGTTAAGGCCGGAATCGTCCACGATTTCGGCCATCGCGCCTATGCAGCCGATGTCACTGAAGATGCTCCGCGCATAGATTTTTCCGGCTCCTGTGGCGATGTAGTAGCCGGCGGACGCAGCTATGCTCTCGACGAACGCATAGACTGGTTTCTTCATGGCGCGGACGGCCTCGAACGCCTCCGGAACTCCGAACGCCTCTCCGCCGGGAGAGTCTATGTGCAGCAGGTGCGCCTTGATCGCGGGATTCTCGTCGGCAGCCCTGAGGTCGTCGATAAACTTCTTTGTGGAGAAATAGTACCAGTGGTAGTCGTAACGGATGATGCCGAACACTGGATGGTAGGCAATGGAGCCGGAGACCGTATTGTCTCCGGCAAAATCCATTGTCAAATGTCCGGCACTTTCCGAAGAGAGCTGCTTCAGAAAGTCCGGACGAGTGGGGGTGTCTGCTTTTGGGCACCTGAGGTAATGAGAGGCTGCGAGGCTACATTCGTCTGATATGAATCCTATAGTGGGTTGCTTATCTGGCATATCGTTCTGTTTTTCTGCAAAATTATATGCCGGAAAGGGGCTTTTATAGGACTAAAGCGCGGCGGGAACGGCGGTGTCGAACGACGCGGAGACGACGAACATGTTGTAATATGAGCTCACCGTCAATATCGGAAGTTCGTCTGCGTTGCCTATCTTGGTGACACTTCCGTCCGAATTGACTATTGCCACACCTGCACGTAGCCCGTTCCATTTTCTTGCACAAAAATTCGATGTTATGCCCCTGAATGTCTGGCTCCATAGGGTTCCGCTGTCAGAAATCGATGGTTCCTGACTAAAATCTACCTTGTTGGCGCTCCGGAACACTTCTCCGACGTCCGAGAGTTGCTTCGCCGAAGATGCCTGTAGAAATAAGTCCAGGTCTTTCTCCCGGACGAGGATGAATGTGTATGAAATATCCTTCATTTTGACGTGATTTTTTGAGACGTGAGGAGACGCAAAAATAGTTGAAAATCAATGAATTTCGTGTGACATCGGGAGGCGTGTTTTTCCTACATTTCGGATGCCTTTTTCAGTGCGAGGCGGTCTTCGCAGGACCTTCGGAATCTGTACCAGTCCTTCCTGAGCATATCGTATGTCAACGCGTCGTCCATCTCGACATTACGGTCGTTGCAGAACTCCTCGATGGCGTCCTTGATACTGAGGTCCGGGTTGTTGCCGAGGGCTCCACTCATATATGACCTATAATCCTGCTTGAATCCGCGGACTATATAGTCGGACACCGCCTTCTGGCCGTCCTCGCTGAGATGGCAGCGAAAGAGCACGTCGGAGTGCCGGATGATTTTTCCGGATGCGATGTTGTAGATTTTCCTGTGCTTCGAACTGTAGATGGTAATGTGGATGTAGGTGGATTCCGGGTTCAACGGAGGAAGCCCGTCCCTGGGAACGAGGTCGAGGTTTGCCTTGACAGTTGCCCAGAGAAGGGAGTGGTATTCTGGAACGACCACGTCGGAGTCGGCGTTGATTCCACGGATGTAGTCCCGGATGTATTTAGGCACCCTTACAGGCACCGTCATTCTATCTTCCATGTCACCGCAAATTTATGGGTTAGCGTTCATTTCCGGTCGGACGGCTCCGGCCGTCACAAAGTTCGGCATTTCGGAGGGAAAAATGAGCCTTTTTGTAGAATTTTCTTGAGATTTCTTGAAAGAAGAAAAGCATCCCTAAACGACACCCCCTTGTAAAAAATCGCACTTTTTACCGTGCTACAGTGCTGACCTTTGGAAATCTTTGATTTTCAACTATTTAATCAGCACTATTCCAGCACTGTAGGATTTTTGACCTTTCAGCACTGTCAGCACGGTAAAATTTTGCGTTTCGTGCTGATTTCGTGCTGATTATCCTATTGTCGTACAATGTGTTACGAGCGTCAGCACGAACGCACGGTTCTTTTACAAAAATAAAGAGGGGTCTTTCTATAATAAAGAAAAAATAACTAAATAAGTGCGCAACTCTCAGCCGTTCAACTTCTTACACTTCTTACAAGAGTTCTCCAGTTTTCTTGTTTTTGTTAAAAAAGTTGGGGTGACGGGGAAGAACAGTGCTGGAAGAGTGCTGAAAATCCAGCACTGTAGCCAGCACTAAAACAGTGCTGACAACAGTGCTGACGCAAAAAACGGCCATTTTCCGAGCAAAATCGAGGTGAAAATGCACCGTTTCTAACCTGAAATCGCCCCGTTTCCACTCAAGAAAACAGGGCGATTTTGTCAAGAAATGTAACTATTCGGCAAAAGCGGGATTGACGCGGCGGGAGAAGTCAGGGTCGCTGTCGATGCGGTCGATAATCTGCATCGCGGCCGCGAACGGATTGCGACTCCTGGCATGGGCGACGCGGACAACTCCGAGCGCCGGAGAGGAGAACACGCGGATGGTGTAGATCGGGCGGTCCCATAGGCGGCGGGTAATGAGCTTTGTCTTGAAGATGCCAGGATAGAGAACCTTGAGGGTGTCGACTGCCTTCTCTGCTTCGGCGGTTGTGAATGAAGAAGTAGCCTCGCTGGAGGCAGTTGCCTGATTGCAGGCTGTTGTGTTTTTGTGGAGCATAATAAAACGTACATTAAAAAGGGCACTCACCGTCAGGAGGCTCCACAAAAACGTACCTTTAGGAATATTCTTGCTCACGCCATTTCTGGCGTGATCTCCTTGTATGAGTGCCTTAAATTCAAAGTTTAACGCAAATCGCTAACACGATGCATTTAAAGGTACTATTATTTGTAGAGCACCGCAAAGTTGCACAACATTTGCAAAATATGCAAATCTTTTTGCAAAAACCAACAAAACCCCCGGATCTCTCCGAGGGCGGACGCCTGTGTGAGGTTTACCAAACAATCACGCAAATATGGCGTCGAGGTCTTGCAATATGCTGTGGAATCCGTTGCGGATTCGTTCTTCCTGGGCCTTTCTTGGCTTTGTCCCGTGTGCATACGCCCAAAGCTGCTTCTGGGAGATACCTGTAACCTTCTCGAGGGTAGCGAGTGAGAACCAGCCCTTGCTGAGGTAGTATTCCATAAGGCTCTGCGCATCGAGCGTGTATGAGATTGTGAAGTCCTCATCCAGAAACTCCGGATACTTGAAGCCCTCTTCCTTGGCAGTGGCCTTGTAGAGTTCCATCTGCTGAAGCATATCAGCCTTGGCCGCCTCGATAGTGTCTCCCATTCCGGAGAAAATCTCGTTCTTGCAATAGACGGAATATGTGCCGTCCGATGCCCTTTCAATGATTGCCGAAATCTGTTTCATATCATTCCGCGTTTTTGAAGGAAAGGGGCTTATTTGAGCCCCATATCCTTGCTGATTTTCTTAACTATTCCCGTTCCCATCTCTTTGGCTCCGTGGTAAGGAACTGGGTAAGTTCGGGAGCCTTTCTTGTAGATTACGTGGCTGCCTGCTTTCCTCAAGTATGTCCAGCCGTTTCGCTCTATCCATCTGTGAAATTCGTCTGACTTCATATTGCGTGTTGTTTGGTATTGCAAAGGTAGTAAAATTTCTATTATTCACAAACTATTTTCATAGAAATTTTGCTATGAAATACGAAACATCACGCGGCGGGAGAAGTCAGAGATTCCGTGTGCCGGATTTGCGCGGTTTCAGGCGTGTGGTGTTGCGGGCGCGGAGTTCGGCGCACCAGGCGTGCCACTCGTCGAGGCTGGCTGGTTCACGGCGGAGAAGTTCGGCGGACGGGTCGGAGAAGGAGATGTTGATTTTGCCCTCGATGTAGAGCAGGCAGACAAGGCCGATGACGAACTCCGGATTCGACGCTCCGCTGCCCTGGAGAGGATTGACCCATTCCATCATCGGAAGCTCCGAAATCCAGTTGATGTACGGCTGTCGGAACTTCTCGATGTGCCCGCCATACTTCACGACAAACGCCGCCTTTTTTGAGGCGGTGTCGAGAAGGTATGGGCGGTTGTCAGTCATGTCCTGTTAGTCAGGCAAGTCCCCGTCGAGATTCAGGTCAAAGACAGGGTCATCAAGGGAAGGCATCTCAATTATCGGGGAGGAATCCGGAACGCCGGGGCAAGTCCGTGTGCCGTTGAAGAAGTCGCTGTTGCCGACGGTGAAGTATTCGATGCCGTTGCGTTTGTTGTCGAAAACGGGGCGGCCATCCTTGTCAAGCTTGACATACTTTCCGCAAACCGGGTCAAAGAACTCCGGATTGAAGATATAGTCCCTGTAACGGCAGTATTTGATGAGCTTCTGCTTGAATGTCTTCGGGCTGTAGTAGGCGCGTCTTGACGGTCCCACATATTCGAGAAGCGAATCGTATATCTCCTGGCGTCTGAGCTCATGATTGACGTGTTCCGGAGCGGAGAAGTATTCGTCGGCCCAGAGGATGTATTCGTCGCCGATGTCCTGCTGAAGCTTTCTTATGACGAGCCTTTCGTCCGGAACCGGAACGTAGCCGAAGCGGAAATATATCTGTATGCACTGGGCGACGAAATTCCAGAAAAGCTCAAATTGCTCGTCATCCCATTCGTCGAAGAAGAGGTTGCCGAAATCGTCAGTCGGCTTATGGGTGTCGTTGTAGTAGTCGCTGAACGCGAGTAGCCACTGCCTGTCCACGAAGGACGAGCCGTCACCGCTGATGGAGTGGTTGGTCGTGAGATAGATTTTCGGAGATTTCTGGAATGGAAGGATGAACGGCCGCTGGCCTTTGGCGTTAATCGGCCAGTCGCCGGTGATGAGCGAAAAAAGAAGTTCGAAATCGAAGTCACGCATCGCGTCATCGATGAACACGATGTTTGTCTTCTCGTCGATTCCGTCCCAGATGAAGGCGTTGTTCATCCTCCCGGAGAACTCCTTTCCGTTGTAGTGGCGCGTGGTCGTCACCACCTTGAGGGCTTCACCGAAAAGCGATTTTCCGGAGCGTCCGTTGGAAACTCCGAGGTCGGACTGCTTTCCGTCCATTCCGATGACCGCCTTGCTGACGGATTTGTCCTTAGCGGCCACGCAGAGATAGCCGAAAGCGCTCAGCTTTGCCACGAGGTGCTGGGCGTTGTCGAGGAGTTCCTGGGGTTCCGGGGCTTCCTTTCTCCATGTGAAATTGCTTGCATTCTCCAGGAAACGCAGAAAATCGCATTTCTTTCCCGTGTCGGTGAGCGTGTAGGCGAAGTGTCCCTCAGGGTCTTTGCTTATGTCGATAAGGCTCGGAAGCTGTCGGGCCTTGTAGTCCTTTATCTGTGTTTTCCAGATGTTGAAGTTCATCTGGGTATATTCCCTCCGTTCGATTTCGTTTGCAGCCACCTGCCACCAGCAGTCCTTGAAAAAGAGGTGCTGCCTTCCCCGTACCGGGCGGTCGAGATCGGAATGGAAAAAGTCGAGCATCGTGAGTTGTTGCGGTCCGAGGTATTGCGTGCCGCCACGGTAGATGAGTTCGAGGATTTCTTTTGGCAGCGTGTCTTTGGTGAACTCCTTAACGAAATTTGCGATTTCCCACGGCTCCACGACCTTCATTATCGAGTTCTCGACCTGTATAAACTCATAGCCCCCGTTCTCCTTCAGATGCCTGTAAAATCCGTGATGTTCAAGAAACAGTTCGGCACCGGTATATTTGAAGTAGTATTCCACATCCTCCGTTCCTTTGCGCTTGCGTGCCGTCCAAAATTCCTCTTCCTTCTCGATGGGTTGTGCTGGTTCAAGGTTGCCGGCGTCATTGAAACGCATCTTGCGGCTGCCTATCTTGAACTCCGGAAGATGCAGGAGCTGTTCCTTGTAGTAGTTGCAGAATGCTTGAGTGTCGTTCAGACGGAAAATCTCCGCAATCTTGGAATCCGGAGAGGTGGTAATCTTGTGGAACTGGACATATTTGCCCGTGAGGTCCTTTTCATTCAGGCAGGTGTTGATGTCCCCGAGCAGCTCGTCTTCCTTTCCTTTCAGCGCGTCGGCCAGAAGGTCATCGATGCCTTTGTCCCCGGATGCGCTCTTCAGAACATAGCCGAAATAAATTTCAAGATAAATACCGCGGTTCTTCACGCGGTTGAAATACTCCTTGTAGTTCTTGACGGCCGAGAAGAAACATTTAGGCCGCCGATCTACAGGATCATCGACGGTTATCTTACTGGTGAGGTCAAAGCAGTCGCTATCGAGCAGGAAAACAACTTCCTGGACATGGCAGGTCTCGATGAGTTTCACAATTTCTTCCGGGAGAGTCCCTTTGTAGCCGAGATTCTGAATTCCGGACACGGCCACGCTCATGATGCCGTGCTTGCAGGCCTTCTCCGCTTTCTTTTCTCCTTCCTGGATGAACAGACGCGGAATGTCGGCGTGCCGTCTGTAGAGATCGCGAATTTTCTGCGGAATGTAGATGAACGTCGGCGAGCCGGACGGGGAACGGTACTTTATCGGACGGCCGTTTTTGTCCGTGTGCTCTTCCGGAAACTGGTAACGCACGCGGAAATATTCGCGTGGCGTCGAGGTTTTATCCTTATCGAGCGTGTAGGTGAGAGGATAGCCGTCGAGGTCGAAGTAACGGATTACTGAGTCGTCACCATCGACGATTTCACCGCGGCTGTTGACCGTCCCACTCTTGAACGTGCAGACTTTCTTCGTGACTGTGGAGTCGGTGCTGTCATAGACTGTGGCCATAGTGTCGTCCGGAGTGAGTCCTGAGCCGGCGAGCATGGTGTCGTTGAAGCTTATAGGTTTCTTCTTCGCTGACGGTTTCTCCTTAGGCTGTTTCCGCACAGGCTCCTCGTACTCGACGAGCATTCCGAAATAGTTTGCCAGCCATTCGATTGCGTCTGGAAACGACATCTTCTGGCCGGACATTAGGTAGTCTATAGGGTATTTCCCGGCGAGGGCGTTGCAGTTGAAGCACTTGAAAAGGCTCTTTCCTGGAGTAATCACCAGCGAGTGTTCAGAACCGCACAAGGGGCAAGCCGTTTTCCAGCTTGCACCCTCTTTTCGCGGTTCCTGGCCAAAGGCCCGGATGACTTCCAACAGACAATCCTTTCCTTTCGATCTCTCGATGACACGGGAGACGAATTCTTCTTTTATCTTGGGCATAGTGTTATTCTTTTTCAGTCTTTTCTTCTGAGCGTTCTTTCGATTCGGACGGATGTCCGGCATCGTGTCGGGCGGACTGCGTTGTCAATGTCTGAAAGTCCAGGAATGATGACGACCAGAAGCACGAGGGCGTACAGGCGTTTCCTGAACTCTTTCAGCGGGCAAAGCCTCTTATCGACACCGTAGTAGTGGCAGAACCACCATGCGGAAAGCTCGCTGGCCTTGCCGACGTGCAGTTTGGCGTATATGCCGCGCGTGATGTTCTCCACCGTCCGGAGCCTGATTTCCCGTCCTCCGTACATCTCCCTGAGGAGTGTGGGCACTTCCTTCTTTGCCGCGCCCCAGGCGAGTAGTTCGCCGACTTGCATTTCCCGTTCTGTCAGACACGGCATTTCGTTAGTTGCCCCAAACGTCGGTGATGCCATATTCCGCAAAAAGTTCTTCGATTATTCGACCTTCTGACATCCTTGGCTCTACTTCTCCAGACATTTTGCGATAAATGGTCATGTCCTTTATCCCAAGCCTCTCGCAAAGCTTCTTTCTGAAATCTTTGATGTCCTTCTGTGCAAGCTGAGCGTAGCCTTTTTTGAATGAGAATCTATTGTCCATAAGCACTTTTTGTTATTTGTTTCATTGATTATTACACTTATCTTTGTTGCGTATTCTGCAAAAAGTTTTGCAAAAATATATAAAACATCAAGAAATATCAAGAATATTCTTGAAAATATTTGAGAAATTAACGGAATGGTTATGGAAAACAATGGAGCACGCGAGCGGATGAAGGAGTTCGCTCTGAGCAAGGAAAGGTCTGTAATGGAATTTGAGCGTAAGACAGGAATCGGTCGCTCCTACATCGCCTGTATCTCGAAGTCGGTGATGGCAGACAAAGGCAAACTCATCAAGGCCGTTTATCCGGATTTTGACCTTCAGTACATCAATACGGGCGTAAAGGCGGAGAGTGCAACGGAGAGCGAATCTGACAAGGCGGTGAAAGATCTCCTCAAGGAGATTCGCAGGACGAATGCATATCTGAAAGAGATAGCCGGCTATTTTGCGGAATTGAGGACGGCTCAGAAAGGTGAAAAATAGCGCTATGGAGTTGCCGTTTTCGGGACACAACCGGGACATTTCGGCCATCGAAAAGGCCATAAAAAGTTGGCGGAGAGCGCTTTACTCTCCGCTGTGCCGGCACTGAGACGGGACAAAAACACACGAAAAAAGGTTAAAAACGCCATTTTTCGACAACAATAGTATCTGATTATGAATAAGTTACAAAATTCTGAACCGTCCGCAAAAATCCCCTCCTCTCCGCCAGAAAAAATTAACGCTGTTTAAGTTTGGTCGTGACCATGCTTAAACAGCGTCTTCGTTACACTCTGATACGTTCCCAGATGCAGTCGGGAATTAGGCGCCAAAGGAAAATGAGGATGCGATAGCGCCAGTCTATCGTTATGATGCGACGACGGCGGGAGAGCCCTCGAACGATGCGCTCGGCGACATAGTCGGGACGCATCTGCATCGGGTAGTCGTGGTGGATGAAATCCGTAGAGACGAAGCCTGGGCGGATGTCGGAAAAGGAGATGTCGAGGCGCTCGCTGCGGGCAAGCTGAGAGAGAGCCTGAAGATAGGTCCACTGGAAGCGCTTGGTGGAGGAATATGATGCGGATGGCGCGAGTCCCTTGCAGCCGGCAACGCTTGTTATGGCAGCAATGTGCCCCCGACAGCCTCGTTCACGGAACCAGCGGAAAGCTGCGTCGACCATCATGGTGAAACCCATGACATTCGTTAGCACCGTACGCTCCTCGATTTCGCGATCAAGTTTACGATTCTGGTTGCCGTAGCCCGAACTCAGAAGGAACAGGTCCATGCCTCCAAGTTTATCGATCAGAAGACCCAGACAGTTCTCAGCATCCTCCTCCGTCACATCGATAACCTCCGTCACGACACGTCCGGGATGAGCCTCTTCCAGTTCTTGAAGCAGCCCCTCACGACGTCCCGCCACGCCTACCATCCAGCCTTCACGCACGAGAATATGCACGACTTCCTTTCCCATTCCGGAAGTCCCGCCAATTACAATCGCCTTTTTATTCATATACTATCTATTCTTACAACATTTCAAGTTTCACAAGTATTCTAACTTCTTGCGAATATTAAACCTATCTCATCTATCAAACTCTCAAATCCCACGCACTTTTTTCTGTCCACGTTACCCCTCTCCTAAATCCTCTCCCTCGGGGAGAGGACTTACCCTCGCCACAAGGGCTCAAAAGTGGTGTTTCGCACTTGCGAAACTTGAGTTACAACATTATACACACACAACAGGACGTCCGAAATCAGTCATTAAGATGGATGAGCGAAGCCACAGGGGCAATCTTCGAGAGACGGTCGGCCCCATGCAGATCATCAATCTCCACAAGGAAAACGAACTTCTTCACCGCGACACGGAACGTCACCCCGTCCTTCACAATTGGAGTACTGATGAGCGACTGCGCGAGCGCCTCGGCAGTACCTCCTGTCGCGAGGATGTCGTCAAGGATGGTGACTTCAAGAACATTGTCGGTCAGCGGGCCGGCCGCAACGTCGCTTTTGCGATAGAAAAGCTTGTCAGCACCATATTCCTTCATGATTTCAACTCCGACAAGGTCACCTTCTGAAAACGGAAGTTTCCCGGACTTCCGGACCGGAATAACGTTGCTCACGGCGCCATCCGTCATAAGAAGTGGCGTGCCGAAAAGAAATCCGCGGGCTTCAGGGACCGCAAGGTTGGGAGTGTCCACAAGGGCATCAAGTTCTGAAATCACCTCGCGGAAAACATCCTTCGAATAAAGGAATGGCATGATGTCGATGAAATTGATGCCTTCCTTCGGAAAATCCTTGTAAAAGTTGAGTTTATCCTGTAACATATTGATTATAGTTTATTTATTATTATCACTAATTTAAGTTTCGCAAGTATTCTAACTTCTTGCGAATATTAAACTTATCTCATTTATCAACCTCTCAAACCCCGCGCACTTTTCTACCCACGTTATCCCTCTCCTAAAGGGGCCCTAAAAAGTCCCGAAGGGACCGCGCCGGGGCGCGAGATACCCCTAATAGGGGTCGCAGACGTTAGTCTGCGGACTTCCGCCGCAATGTCGCGAAGTTGTCTGTCACGTCGGAAACGTATGTCGGAAACAGAAAGTCGTGCAGCCTTGAACCAGTCGTGCGCAAAAGTGTAGGCAGGACAGAAAAGCAGGAGCAAAAGTGAGCACAGCCACCACAGATGCCCCGGGAGTTGCGTAAAGAGCACAGCAGCATAGATGCACCAAAGCAGCGGAAGCGCGAACGCGGCAACGGCATAGCGGAGCGATATAAAGAACGCGTGGTCCTCCTGAACGCGGCAAAGAAGCTCTGCAGCAAGAAGGACCGGCGAGGTCACGGCCACAGAGAAAAGCCAATACGGAAAAGTCAGAACCATGACCGCTGCCCGACGAACTCCAGACAAGGCACGGCAATTCATAAAGCCAAGTCTGGAATCCACTGCCCCGGCGTATGACGCGGCACTTATATGCGCTCGCGCACGCCTGTCTGCAGCTTCCTTTCCGAGACGCACAAGTTCAGAATATTCCGTCTGCTTCGCCACATCCCCGCTGTCCCTGAGGGCATACAGAGTTCCGGCAACGAGGCAGTCTTCCCGCATCCGGTCATAGAGGCTGAACTTTCCGTCCACAACGGCATTCTTCAGCCTGCTTCCCTGTAGTCCGGCAGACCGTCCAGCCGAAAGCAGCCGTTCTTCAGAGACGATGCGGCAGACCTCCAGAACGCCATCATAGTCAGCGTCGTCATCAAGGCTCAGATAGAGAGCCTTCATCTTGGAAGTCAGTTCATCACGCATCGCGTTCATGAGGGCCGGCTGTGTCAGATCTTTGTTCGATTTACGGAACTCACTTACATTCATCGGTTTACCCACATTCACAAGCATAGATGTGCGGTAACGGTAGTAGCTTCCGTATTCTATGCCGACCGGTACAATAACCACCGGCATACGTCCTGAGAGTTTGTCGTCAGCCATTAGGGCGACCCTGAAAATGCCCTTGCGCAGAGGAAGCAGGGAGTGCTTGTCACGCTGGGTACCCTCCGCCATGATGCAGTATGGGATGCCATCGCAGAGCCTGTCGGATACGGCATCCATGATTCCCACATTTTCCTCAAGATGGCTGAAGCCGTCGCGTACGCGCATCACCGGAGTCACATATAGAGAGAGTAGAATCTCGCGCAGCAGAGGGATGCGGAACATATCGGCACGAGCGGCAAAAATCATCGGTGCGAGCGGTTTTCCAAGACTCATCGCAACAAGCGGATCCATAAGTCCGTTAGTGTGGTTCGGGGCGAAGATGAGTGCACAATTCTCGGGAATATTCTCGAGTCCCACATATTGTATTCTTGAATATGAAGCGAGGAATGCTTTGTCAGCGTATGCCCGCAGCAACCGGTATCCGAGTCCCGGCGTTTGACGAATCTTGAATTTTTCAGAGCCCCGTGTCATTCTTTCTGTTCATCAGCACAGGTGTGCAAAGATACGGGGTGTTTTATTCTTTTACAAATATTTTGTCGTAAATTTGCGAAGTTATGTCCCCGTACCGGGAATATCTAATATTCGAAAAATATGATTATCACTGACGACGAGCGCACTTTAGCAAGATTCGGAATGAAGTTGGCGATATCCTTCGGGATGAGCGGGGCAAGGGTGACGCTGAACAAGAGCGTGTCGGACACATGCACCATGCTTGACGGGGAAATCGACAAGGTAAGCCGCAATGCGGATATGGCGCTGACGTTCTGCCTGTTCGCAGAGGGACGCTACGGCACATTCTCGACAAACCGTCTTTCGAAAGACGCCGTCAGGGACTTCGTCGGCAAGGCCTGCGAGACTGTGCGCATTATGGAGGCGGACCCATGCAGGACACTCCCGGCTCCGGAAAGGTTGGCACGGGACGCCAAGACCGGACTCGAAGCCGGGCTGTGGGACGAAGAATATATGAAAATGACCGACGAGGGAAGGGTTGAACTTGCCCGGAGCATGACACTGCGGGAAAGGTGCGGAAAAGAATGGAATGCAGTCTCTGAAGAGAACGAATACACGGATTATGTCGACGAAGTCTACCAGATTGACTCACAAGGATTTGAAGGACAACATTTCGAAACCGGCTTTTCCTGCTCATCTGAGGTGACCGTCGCGGACGCGGAGGGACATAGGTTCAGTTCATACTGGTGGGACTCTTCCGCATTTCTTTCCGGAATCAACCCCGCCGGATGCGCGGAAACGGCCTTGAAAAGAGCCGTGGGCTCTATGGCTCCGGCCGCGATTGAAGGAGGCCTATACCGGATGGTGGTTGACGGGAATGTCGGTTCAAAGCTACTGAGTCCGATAATCAGCGCGCTCAACGCCTCCGCCATACAGCAGAAAATGTCTTTTCTCTGCGACAGCCGAGGGCAAAGAATGTTCTCTTGTGGGCTCACGCTGACAGACATGGCACGTGAACGCGGCAAGTCCGGGGCACGCCTGTTCGATTCCGAGGGTGTGGCGACAACAAACCTCCCGCTGATTGAGAACGGAGTCGTGAAGAACTTCTTCGTGAACACCTACACAGCAAACAAGACAGGTGAGGAGCCAACCGTGGAGGACATTTCACGCCCCGTGCTCAAGAAATGGGCAAGCGAAGCTATGCTCGAGGGACTTGCAGAATGCGGAGAGAGGGCCGGTTTGGAATCAGGAAAAAAAGTTCTACCTTTGAAAGATATTTTGCGCGGAACCGGGGACGGGATTTATGTGACGGAATTCAACGGGGGCAACTGCAACCCTGTGACCGGAGACTATTCCTTCGGGGTGTCGGGATTCAGGTTCAGCAACGGAAAAATTGGCCGGCCTTTCAGGGAGATGCTGATTACCGGCAATATCCTTGAACTCTGGAACAGTCTGCTTGCAGTCGGCGATGACGCCAGGGAGTGCGGGAGATGGAGACTTCCGACGACGGCATTTGACGGCGTCAGTTTTTCGGCATGACGACGGACGCTGAGGCGCGAAGAGGGCGAAGCCGCTGCTGCATCAGGCAGGACGTACTCATTTCGGCGAAGCCTTGTTTATTTTGAATTTATTTAAATTTTAAAAAATATTTTGTTTTGATTTAAAAAAAATATGAAAATAGAAAAGAACACTGTGGTGGCTCTCACATACGAGCTTGAGGTTGATGGGCAAATTGTTGACAAATGTACTGTGGAGAGGCCTCTGGACTTCATTCACGGAATGGGATATCTTCTGCCGAAGTTTGAGGAGGAGGTAGCCGGACTTGAGGCCGGGGACAAGTTTGAATTTACGCTCACTCCGGAAGAGGGATATGGAGTCGTTGACCCACAGAGGATTATCGACCTTCCGGTGGAGGCATTTTCCGACCAGGAGGGAAAAGTGCGGCACGATCTGCTCGTTGAAGGCTCGAACATCACTCTCGTGAACCAGTTCGGGCAGCCAGTTCCGGCAAAAATCCTGAAGGTGGAGGCAAAGACAGTCAAGGTCGACGTGAATCACCCTATGGCCGGCAAGACGCTGAATTTCAAGGGCGAAATTGTGAACGTGCGTCCTGCGACAGAGAAGGAAATCAAGGAAGGTCTCCACGGAGAACTCGCGGGAGGCTGCTCAGGGTGCGGCGGAAACTGCGGAGAAGGCGGCTGCGAAGGATGCGGAAGCGAAGGATGCGGAGACGGCAAGGAATGCGGATGCGGAGACAGCTGCGACTGCAAGTAAAAATGTGCGGCAAAGTCGGGAAATCTTTGCACAATGAAAATAGCTGTCGTCATATTAAACTGGAACACAAAGGATTATCTGCGGATGTTTCTGCCTCCGCTGCTTGATTCCGTGGCAATATTCAACGGCGGCGTCTCCAGTTTGGAAACGAGCATCGTCGGAAACGGGTCGCACCAAGCCGACGGGCAGCCGGACAGAGCGGAAGTCATTGTGGCCGACAGCGCATCGACAGACGGTTCGATGGAAATGATGGCGGAAGAGTTTCCGTCAGTGCGCAGGATTCCTCTCGATAAGAACTATGGGTTCACGGGAGGCTACAACAGGGCGCTTAAAATGCTGTGCGACAATCCTTCTGAAGATAGAGCTCCGGCATCCGGGGAGACTGCACGCAGGATTCCTTACGACCTGTTCATTCTGCTCAACTCGGACATCGAGGTCACGCGGGACTGGCTGCGGCCGCTCGCAGAATGGATGAAAGAGCATCCGGAATGCGGTGCTTGCGGCCCGAAGCTGCACAGCTGGTACGAGCGCGATATGTTTGAATATGCAGGAGCGGCAGGCGGATGGATCGACCGTTTCGGCTACCCTTTCTGCCGCGGGCGTGTTCTCGGAAAGGTTGAGAAGGACAGCGGGCAGTATGACACTCCGACCGACGTGCTGTGGGTTACGGGAGCATGCCTTGCAGTCCGTGCCTCGGTGTGGAACTCACTCGAAGGGCTGGACGACAGGTTTTTCGCGCACATGGAGGAAATCGACCTGTGCTGGAGGATGCAACTTGAGGGGTGGAAGGTGACGGTGGTGCCTGAGTCAACGGTCTATCACCTCGGAGGTGGGACCCTGCCGAAGAACTCTCCGCAGAAGCTCTATCTCAACTACAGAAACAACATCCTCCTGCTCGACAACAACCTCGCCCGGACGATAGGAAGGAGGAAAGCGGCGTTGAGGGTTTTCTGCAGAAAGATTCTGGACGGATGCTCGGCGATGATCTATCTTCTGTCGTTCCGCATGGACTTCTTCATGGCCGTATGGAGAGCGCACAGAGATGCGTCAAGGCTCATCGCTGAAAAACAGCCGGGAAATGATGCGGCGCACGGCCACGGGAGACACAATGTCGCGGGGCTTTATGACGGTTGCATGATTCCTCGGGCGTTGTTGGGCATTAAAATATTGTAAGTTATGCGGATAGTTATTGCAGGAGCAGGAGAAGTCGGCTCGCATCTGGCCAAGATGCTGAGCAACGAATCCAATGATATAACGGTCATTGACAGCGACCAGGGCCGTCTTGACAGCTTGTCGGCAATCGCTGACATCGTCACAGTGAACGGAAACTCGTCCGAAATCGGAGTGCTTCGCGAAGCCGGTGTGCATGAAGCGGACCTGTTCATCGCCGTGAACCCGTCAGAGTCACAGGACGTGAACATTGTCAGCGCGATTCTGGCCAAGAAGCTCGGCAGCCGCAAAGTCACCGCCCGCGTCAACACCGAGGAATACCTGTCGTTCGAGAACAAGAACATATTTACGGAAATGGGCATCGATCTGCTCTTCTATCCGGAAAAGATTGCAGCAAATGAAATCGTTGATTTGTTGCGTCACAACGCATCCACTGACTCGATGGATTTCGCGAGAGGTAGGGTGCAGATGTCCGTGTTCAAAGTGGAGGATGACTCCCCTCTCCTGGATATGAACGTACTGGACTTGAGCCGCCACGCGACGTCTGAAGACCTGCAGTTCCGCGTCGTCGCCATATCACGGAACAACTCCACGATAATCCCTAAGGTTGACACCAAGTTCAAGTACCACGACCTCGTCTACATCATCTCCAAGCGTGAAGGCACGCAGATGCTGATGAAACTCATAGGGATGGTGAATCTCGAGGTGAACAAGGTCATGATTCTCGGAGGAAGCCACACTGCGGAGATGGTGGCGCGCCAAATCATCGGGAAGGTCAATGTCATAAAAATCATCGACAACAACAAGAGCCGCTGTCTTGAACTTTCTGAGACACTGGGGGACAAAGTTGCCGTAATCAATGCAGACGGACGAAACTCGGACGTGCTCATAGAGGAGGATATACGCAATTTCGATGCATTCGTTGCGCTCACCGGCTCATCAGAGGCGAACATTCTCGCCTGCGCTGCTGCAAAAAAACTCGGAATTCCGAGAACCATCGCGGAAGTTGAGAATATCGAATACATTCGACTTGCCGAGGGGATGGGAGTCGACGCCGTCATAAACAAAAAACTCATCACGGCCAGCCGCATCTTCAGGTTTACGCTGAGCGACAAGGTGCGTTTCATCAAATATATGAACGGGACGAATGCCGAAGTTCTGGAGTATATCGTCGTCAAGGACGCAAAGATAACCTCCGGCAGCCTAATGGATCTTGACTTTCCGAAGGACGCGATTGTCGGTGGAGTGATTCGCGGCAACAACTCGTTCATCGCTGTTGGAAGCACTCAGATTCAGGAATATGACCGCGTCGTGGTCTTCGCCTTGCCGGAGGCTGTACGGGAGGTCGATAAATTCTTCAAATGACAACGGGGCGCCTAAAAGGCGGCCTGCTTCGTTGCATGTGAATTTCAAATCCTCACAACCATAAGGTTGCTCCGGTGTTGAAATCCCCAGTGCGCCTTGCATCCCATCCTTTTATGCATCCCCTTTCCTTCGGCTGCTTTATTTAATTCTTCAATTATTTTCGAGAGGCGGGAATATGACAAAATGTCATTAATTGGGACGCGGCTTGCTCTTTGAGTTAGAGCGGGTGGGTCTGATGTGCCCTGGTGAGAATTCCGGACGTATCGGGTCGTGCAATATGTTTGATAAAATGGAGAAATAAGATATGAGCAAGAACAGGAAACACAACGAGAAAGTTGAGAAAAGGATTGAGGAACAAGAAGTTATTCCTGACGAGAAAGTCGCTGAGAAAACTTCCGGGAAGCCTGAGGAAGAGAGCAATGAGAATGAGGAAAAGGCTGCCGATGAAAATAACGAACTGGAGGAACTGAAGAAGTCCACGGCTGAACTGGAGAAAAAACTGACAGCCACAGGTGACAAGTTGGCCAAAACAGAAGACGCTTATGTCAGGCTGATGGCTGAGTTCGACACATTCAGGCGCCGTACTGCACAGGAGAAACTGGATATGGTGGCCACAGCGGCCGAAGACACCATCAAGGGAATTCTTGTGGTGCTGGACGACTGCGAAAGGGCGATGAAGGTTCTTGCCGAATCCAACGACGCGGCTGCGGCAAAAGAAGGCACGGAACTGATTTACAATAAACTCATGGCCTACCTCAAGAGCAAGGGGCTCACACCGATAGAGGCGATGGGCACTGACTTCGACACTGACGAGCATGAGGCTGTAGCCCAGTTCCCGGTTGAAGATCCCCAAAAGAAAGGAAAGGTCTTCGACGTTGTCCAGACCGGCTACAAACTCAACGGCAAAGTGATACGCTTCGCCAAGGTTGTTGTGGGAATTTGAGACTCCCATATGACATCAGTCAATTAGCGAGAAAATAGGAGAAGCGGCAATTATGGCAGAAAAGAGAGATTATTATGACGTGCTCGGCGTAGCGAAAACGGCGACGGCCGACGAGATAAAGAAGGCGTACAGAACGCTGGCAATAAAATATCATCCGGATAAAAATCCTGGCAACAAGGAAGCCGAAGAGAAGTTCAAGGAGGCAGCCGAGGCGTATGCTGTGCTCAGCGATCCGGAAAAGAGAAAGAAGTACGACCAGTTCGGTCATGCCGGCCTTGGAGACAATCCGGGACCTGACTTCAGTGGCGGGTTCGGAGACCTGAACGACATCTTGAACAATCTGTTCGGAGGCGCGTTCGGAGGGTTCTCCGGAAGTTTCGGCGGCGACGGTGGATTCGGTGGATTCGGCGGATTCGGTGGCGCCCGTCAGCAAGAACGCGTTTCAAGGGGCAAGGATATTAGGGTTCACGCCCGTCTAACCCTCGAGGAAGTGGCTCGCGGTGTCGAGAAAGAAATCACTATCGAAAGATTCGTGCCTTGTCAGGCATGCGGAGGCAAAGGCGCGAAGTCAGCTGCCGACATCAAGACCTGTCCGACCTGCAAGGGTACAGGACAATACAAGAGGGTCGTCCAGTCATTCCTCGGACAAACAGTCGCCTACTCGCCATGTCCGCAGTGCGGCGGTGAAGGGAAGATTGTGACAAATCCTTGTCCGAGCTGTGGGGGAAGCGGTCTCGTAAGAAAGCGCGAGACAGTGCGCGTGAAGATTCCCGCAGGAGTCGAGGACGGAATGCAGCTCAGAGTGACAGGGGCCGGAAATGCGGCCAAGAACAACGGAATCAACGGCGATCTTCTCGTTGTCATCGACATTGACGCACACAAGGACTTTGAGCGCAAGGACAACAATCTGTTCTACACTAAGGTGATTTCAGTGACAGACGCGATGCTCGGATGCGAGGTTGACATCCCGTGTCTCAACGGCACGTCACAGAAGCTCAGGATTGAGCCGGGCACGCAGTCCGGCACCGTGCTCACGATGCGCGGCAAGGGACTTCCGTCCGTGAACAGCTACGGCTGCGGAAATCTCTACGTCAAGATTGGTGTTTGGATTCCGAAGAAACTCAGCCGCGAGAGCAAGGAGCTTGTCGAGGCGCTCGGAAGGTCTGCGGATGTGGTACCTAATCCTACACGAGATGACAAGTCTTTCTTTGACAAACTGAAGAACTTGTTCTGAAGGGGCGCCTAAAAGGCGGTCTGCTTCGTTGGATATCTTTATGGAACCTGAACGGAGAAATCCTTTCAGGTTTTTTTATTCCCAATCGGTGAGCTTGAAACGAAATTTGATGCTGGTGGAGAGACGGCCTTCTTCGCCCTTGATGCGGGAGGGGAAGGTGCGACGGGATTCCTCAATGAAGCCGAGCTTGCGGAAGACGTTGCCTTCGGAATCGAAGCCTGAACGCAGAGGACGGCCAGGAATGGCTGTGGAGATGGCATAGGTCATTATGTCGTCAGGGTGGCGGTCGGTGATGAACGCGTCCAGAAGTTTGCCCATACCGCCAATCACACGAGTGTCATCAAGAGAGGCATAGCGTACCCATTCGTAGGAACTCACGATTCTCCCCTGCTTTTTCCAGCGGCGGGCGTTCGAAAACGTTGCCACAGCCACAAGTTCCCCAGACGAGGACTCGACAGCCATGCGGCTATCACCAGAGATCGCCATTGAGTCCTTGCCGGAAAGCGAACGCAGTTCTGCGGCCCCCGTAGTTCGCCGGCGAAACAGGCCATAGCAGTCACGGCACGAGGCTTTTCCATAGACATGGTTGGCATCAAGGAACGAATCGGCAGTCTTCCTGTCGATCTTCCGGACCTCGCAGTTTCTGGCGAACACGGTCCGTGACGTTATTATCGGGTCATTATACTCCATTGCTGCCTCATACTCATATCCCCGTAGCGGCGGTATAATCTGCCATAACGGATTCCCACGCGAAGATATAAATGCTTTGCATATTCTCAAAACATAAAGACGAAAATCATTTTTTCAAGAAATATGCGTCCAAAAATTTGCAAAGTAAAATTTTATTCCTACCTTTGCAATCCCAAAACGGAAATGGTGCCATAGCTCAGTTGGTAGAGCAAAGGACTGAAAATCCTTGTGTCCCTAGTTCGATTCTCGGTGGCACCACTTCAAGGAGAGTTACAGAAATGTGACTCTCTTTCTTTTTTATAAAACAGACGAGCTTGCGCTTCAGTTTTTCACAACGATTGAGTACCTTTGCCCACACGAAAGATGATTGAAACGGGATTCATATCGGTTATCGTGCCTCTCAAATTAGAGTGGGAGCCTGTCTACGCGACCGCAGGCCTGAAGGTAAATGTCGGAGACAGGGTAAGGATACGGTTTGCGGGGAAGGAATATGTCGCCGTGGTGAGCGGTGTGAATGCAAGTCCGACTACGCCGATAGAGAAAGTTAAGGATATTGGTGAAGTTCTCGAACTGTCGAAAGTTTCACTGGAGGAGATTCGTCTATGGAGAAAAGTCGCTGACTATTATATGTGCACCGTCGGAGAAGTCTACAAAATGGCATATCCTGCACAAAAAAAGGCGGAAGCCGACTGGAAGCGCATAGGAACCCTAAGCGAAAGAATACTGAAACGTCGGGAAATGCTCGCCAGGGCAAGAAAAGACAGTGTCATCGAAAGGCTGAACAATGAACTCGCGGAACTGGAAAACGAAATCTCCACACTACGGGGAATAAATCCTGCGGCGGAGAACGAAGCGCAGGCAGGAAACGAGGCTGCAGAGATAAACTTGACACCGGCACAATGCAAGGCATATCACGATGTCAAAGAGGCATTCGCAGCCGGAAAACCGGCTCTCCTTCAAGGCATTACCGGCTCAGGAAAGACGGAAATCTACACAAAGCTTGCGCAGGAGGCCATATATTCTGGAAAAAATGTTCTCTATCTCGTGCCTGAGATTGCGCTGAGCCGGCAGCTGGAAGAGCGCCTTGAGAAATACTTCCCGGGGAAACTGCTCGTCTATCATTCGGGGCTTACACCGAGCGAGAGGCAATGCGTAATGAAATCAGTAGAGCACAAATCCGACGAAGCACAGAACCGTAAAAACGGGCATATTCTGCTCGGCACCCGCTCCGCCCTCTTTCTGCCGCATCACGACCTCGGACTTGTAATCGTCGACGAAGAACACGATAGTTCCTACAAGCAGGACTCCCCTGCCCCGCGCTACAACGGACGCGATGTCGCCCTGATGCTTGCCGCAGAACATCACTGCAACATACTCCTCGGCTCGGCAACCCCGTCATTCGAATCCCTGTACAACTGCGCCTGCGGGCGGTTCCGCCAGATATTTCTCAACGAGAGGTTCCACGGCGACGGGAATACGGAAACCATCATCATCGACACAAACGCAGAACGGAAGAAGCACGGAATGGTCGGCTCCATATCCAGAAAACTCATAGAAATTCTAAAGAACACGCTTGAATCCGGAGGGCAGGCGATGGTTCTGCGGGCAAGAAAATCCTACGCGACGACGGTGCAGTGCAGCGAATGCGGAGCCATAATGAAGTGTCCCCACTGCAACGTCAGCCTTAACTGGCAAAAGGAACGCGGACGCCTCGTCTGCAACCATTGCGGCTACACGACGGCCTGGTCCGAACACATACCGCATCCGAGGCCTAACATGCCTGACGCCTCAGGTTTGGGGCACGCCCAGGTTCTGAACGGGAACGGTGCTGGTCAGGCGACGCAGCAACTGTGCAACGGCCGGCTTATAGCCTTTGGAGCCGGGACGGAAAAGATTGAGGAGGAGCTCAAGGCGATATTTCCGGAACGGACGGTGGCCCGGCTCGACTCCGACACCAGCGCGAAGACAGGGTGGCAGAAGAAGGTGCTCAAGGACTTTGCCGACAGAAAGATAGACATACTGCTCGGCACACAGATGCTGACCAAGGGGTTCGATTTCGACAACCTTAGTCTCGTGGCAGTCCTTCAAGCCGACTCACTGCTTGGGCAGCAGGATTTCAGGGCGGATGAAAAGGCAATGCAGCTTCTTGAGCAGTTCCGGGGAAGATGCTCGCGGCGTGGTCAGGAAGGAACTTTCGTCATCCAGACCGCACAGCTGGAACATCCTGTCTATCAAATGCTTCTAAACGAGAACACAAGGGCGCCGTTCCAGTATGAGAGTGTCTCTGAAGAACAGCGTCAGACACCAATTACAGCCGCGGAATACAAGACCGGACTCCTCGAAGAACGCCAGGCATTCCACTATCCTCCATACACGCGAATAATCAACATCATCCTGCGGGATGAAAAGTTGGAGCGTCTTGACAGGCTCGCCGGAACGCTCTCTCTGGTGCTCCGAGGTGCAGGGACGTTCCCGGGTCAGGGCGTCGAGGTTACGCCACCGTTTGCCCCGGCAGTCGACAAACTGCGCGACGAATACATCCGAATCATCAGAATCAGCCTGCCCAAGGACAGGTGTCTTTCGTCCAACAAGTCCGCGCTCGGCAGACTCATAAGGAGTTTCGCCGCCGAACGCAAATACGACTCCCACATCACGATTGACGTCGATCCGTCATAAAGAGAAAAATCTTATTCCCCGACAAGGACATTGATCTGGCCGGGGAGACGGTCTACGGAAATAGGAATATTGCCGATTACCTCGCCGTCAACCTCGACACGGACGCCCGGGCCGTCAAGAGGCTCGACGGTCAGGTTCGCGCAGCGTGCGAAGATGAGCTCCGGATTGGAGGAAAGGAGCTTTCCGGAGAAAAGAGTCGGAACAGCACGGATAATCTTGAAGATAGGCAGGACCGGAATGATGGTGACATCGAGAAGCCCGTCGTCCATGACAGCGCCCGGGACCTGCATCATACCGCCTCCCGAATATTTCCCGACACCCATCGCAATTGAAAGAGAGTCTCCTTCAAATATTGTCTTCCCGTCGGCAACCACGCGGCAGCGAAAAGGCTTGCAGCGCAGCACATTGGAGACAAGAACCTTGAGATAGAGAATCTTGCCGCTCTTGCCGGAATTCTTTTCGAAATTTACCTGATGGCAGATGTTCGCGTCAAAACCGACCCCTCCGACATTCGCCATATAGGAAACCACATCAGTAGAAGTTTCGCTGTCACGCCCCTTTATGCGGAAGACATCCTGCTTCCCGAAATGTTCATTTTTCAGAAGACGAGTTATCTCGATAGGATCCTTAGGAACACCGAGAGTCCGTATCCAGTCATTGCCGGAACCCACAGGAATGACGGCAAGCGTAAAATCGGAAAGCGAGGGAATATGTGCGCCTGCCTCGAAAGTGGCTGCAACAGAGGACATTTCGATGAAGCGGACAATACCCTCAAGCACTTCGTGCACGGTGCCGTCCCCGCCGACGGCAAGGAAACGCCTGTAGCCGGATTCACAGGCCTTTATGGTAATTTCTATGGCCGCCCCGCTCTGCCATGTCGTCCTGTACTCGTACTCGATGCGGCTCTCCTTCAGCACCGTTTCCGCCTTCGGCCATTCCGTCACTGTCTTTCCGGAACCCGCATTCGGATTCACGACGGCATACCATATTTTTTCTATCGGCAACATACTGCGTTTTCAAAATGAACGACAAAAGTAGTAAATTCCGAACAAGGAATGAAAATTATTTCGTATTTTTGCAAAATGTGCGAGTTCTCGACCAATGTCGGAGTGTTTTTGCGCAAAGAATATTTTATATATGGGAAAAGTCATAGCCATCGCGAATCAGAAAGGCGGAGTGGGCAAGACCACGACCGCCATCAACCTTGCCGCTTCTCTTGCCGTGCTTGAGAAGAACGTCCTCATCATCGATGCCGACCCACAGGCAAACACGACGTCCGGACTCAATTTCTCCCCGGAAAACGAGGAGAAGAGAACACTCTACGAACTCATGATTGGAGAGCGTTCTGTGGAGGACGTGCTGATACAGACGGAGATAGCAAGGCTTCAGATGATTCCGTCGAACATCAACCTCGTCGGCGCGGAAATCGAGATGCTCGGCACGGACGAGAGAGAGTCCATTCTGAAGAAAGCCCTTGCCCCGGTGCGTGACAACTATGACTACATAATCATAGACTGTTCGCCTTCCCTCGGCCTGATTACGGTAAACTGCCTCACGGCGGCTGATTCTGTGATGATTCCGGTGCAGCCGGAGTTCTTCGCGCTTGAGGGGCTTGGCAAGTTGCTCCAGACGATACGACTCGTGCAGGGCGGAGTGAATCCGTCGCTGACCATCGAAGGTTTCGTCGTGACGATGTACGACGGCAGGACAAAAGTTCACAACCAGGTTGTGGAGGAACTCAAGGACCATTTTACGGACATGGTATTCAACACCATAATACAGAGAAACATACGTCTAAGCGAAGCTCCATCGCACGGCAAACCGATCATTCTCTATGACGTGATTTGCAACGGAACGACGAACTACCTCAACCTCGCAAAGGAAGTTCTCGAGCGCAACGGAGACACCGTGAAAAAATAGACATTACAGGACTTAATAGGATATAGATATATGGCGTCTAAAACTCAGAGAGGATTGGGAAAAGGCCTCGGGGCACTGCTCGGAGAGACAACTGATCTGGAAAACATCCGCAAGCCGGTCGGATATGTCAACAAGGTAGTCGTAAGCACCGAAACGGCTGAACAGCCACGTAATTCGGCGGATATACTTATGATTCCGATTGACATGATCGAGCCGAACCCGTTTCAGCCACGAATGACCTTCGACCAGGATGCACTTGCGGAACTGGCCGAATCCATCAGGACTCTCGGGCTCATCCAGCCGATTACGGTGAGAAAGAAATCATCTGACAGATACCAGATTATCAGCGGCGAGCGGCGCTTCAGGGCCTGCAGGCTCGCAGGAATGGAGATGGTCCCGGCCTACATCCGCAACGCAGACGACCAGGGAATGCTGGAGATGGCGATTGTGGAGAACATCCAGAGAGAGAATCTCGACCCGATTGAAGTGGCGATGAGCTACCAGAGGCTGATTGACGAGTGCAACCTGACCCAGGAGCAGATGGCCCTGAGGGTCGGCAAGAAAAGGGCCTCTGTCACGAACTACCTTCGCCTGTTGAAACTGCCGGCAAAGGTGCAGCACGACCTCAAGGTCGGACAGGTCAGCGTGGGACACGCCAAAGTGCTTCTCGGAGTAGAGGACCCTGAAGTTCAAGAACTTCTCTGCGACCTTGTCGTCAAGGACGGGCTTTCCGTGCGCCAACTTGAGGACAGGATCCACCGCCTTGCGAAGGAAGCCGAAAATGGAAAAGCAAAGGAAGGGGATGACGCCCAGGAGCTCCCGGACGACTACTTCAAGGTGCTTGAGATTTTCGGAAAATACTTTGACAACAGCATCAGCCTCAAGCGTTCTGGGGCAGGAAAGGGCACGATTACGATTCATTTCTCTTCGGACGATGAGGTGAAGAAGTTTCTCGATGCCCTCGAAAAATCAAACCTTTAACTTGCCGGGATGGGACGACTTCGTGTTTTCATAGCTATTCTTGCTGCCGGCCTTTGCCTATGCTGCGTCAACGCACACGCGCAGTTCAAAGACCAGGCCTTTCAGCAGAATTACAATGACTCCACGACGACTGAAAAGGCCGACACAACTGACAAGTTATTCTCATTCAAGGAACTCTTCCAAGGTCTCGGGCATAAGAAGGAGATTAAAATCGGAACAGTTTTCGGAGGCTCGCTCATTCTTCCCGGAAGCGGTCAGATTTATAATCGCGACTATTGGAAACTGCCCGTAGTTTACGGCGGTATAGCGGCCTGCGCCGGAGTCGGAGGCTACTACACAAGCCAATACAAGAAATCAGTTGCGGCAGGAACGCCGAACGAGACATACAAGACTACCGCCACCTGGCTCTATGTCGGGGCCGGACTGGTCTATTGGGGGTCGATACTCGACGCCGCTGCCTTCTACCCCTCCAACGGAAAGCCGAACCCGGGAAGAGCAGCCATATATTCAGCCTTGCTCCCTGGTCTCGGACAAGCCTACAATGGCGAGTATTGGAAAATCCCGGTCTATTACACCGGGCTGATGACGGCAGGATACTTCGTCTGGAACAACAACCTCAACTACAACAGATTCAGAAACATATACAAGGAAGCCACGAGTGGGGAGACCACCTACACCGGACCGATTACTGCCGAGCAGGCCAAGTACTACAGAGATTCCTACCGACGCTTGAGGGACTACTCCATAGTCGCCACCGCACTTGTCTATGTTCTTCAGATCATTGACGCAAACGTCTTTGCATTCATGTATGACTTCGAGGTCAGCGACGACATATCTATGAGTGTCGAGCCTGCAGTGCTCGCGCCGGACAACGTCTACGCGATGAGGACGCCATCATCATACGGAGGGAATGCGGTCGGGATGAAGATTGGCTTCAGGTTTTAAAGAATTATGATGAAAAAGGGATTTATGATTATGGCTGCGGTGACTGCCGCGGCACTTTCTTTCGGGATTCAGGCTCATGCACAATATTTTGACACAGAAGAGATTGTGGAAGAATCAGCCGCATCTGTCAAAGACACGTCACGTCACCACACAAAGGAGGACAGCATAGAGACGGCATTTCTTGCCGACAGTCTGCAGGGACAGCATACTCTTGACAGCCTCCTGTTAGCGTTCTACGGGAAGAATCAGAGCGTTGAGTTTACCGCTCTCAACGACCTTGACACAGCGGCCGTCCGTTACACATCCCAGGTTTCGGACTCGGTCTTTGTCCGGAGACTCAACGAAATACACTCATTCATCCCGCTTGCCTACAACGACATCGTAAAGAACTACATAATTCTCTATTCCGAGAAGATGCCCGAAAAGATGGGGCGCGTCATCGGGCTTGGAAACTATTATTTCCCGATTTTTCAGGAGACGTTCAACCGCTACGACATTCCCGAGGAACTTCGCGCCATGGCAGTGATCGAGTCCATGCTCAAGTATGACGCGATGTCGAGGGTTGGTGCCCGTGGCATCTGGCAGTTCATGTACTACACCGCAAAGAAATATGGACTGACCATCAATTCATTCGTGGATGAAAGGCTTGATCCCGTGAAGGCGGTCGACGCGGCGGCAAGGTATCTGAAGGACTCATACGAGATTTTCGGCGATTGGTCGCTCGCCATTGCCTCCTACAACTGCGGGCCCGGCAATGTAAACAAGGCAATCAAACGTTCAGGGAAGAAGGATTTCTGGGACATATACCACTATCTTCCGCGTGAAACAAGAGGATATGTGCCGGCATTCGTGGGAGCGCTCTACGCCTTGAACTATTATAAGGAATGCGGGATTACTCCGGAAGAAGTGAACATGCCGACCCAGATTGACACCTTCCATGTAAACAGAATGTTGCATTTCAAACAGGTGAATGAGCTTACCGGTGTACCTATGGATGTCCTCAAAGTGCTAAACCCACAGTACACCCACGACATCATCCCCGGCAGCGCGACAGATACGTGGATTCTACGCATTCCGGCAGACTATACAGGCAATTTCATCGCAGTCGAGGACAGCATCCATCTCCACAAAGCCGACACACTACTCAACCCAGTGACAATCAAAAAGATAAAGGATGGCGGAGACGGGCAGAGGATTGCCTACAAGGTGAAGAAGGGTGACTATCTCGGCAAGATTGCCGCACGCTATCACTGTTCAGTGAGCCAGATTCAGAAGTGGAATCATCTCAGGGGAACCAACATACGCGAAGGACAGACGCTGTATATCTACCGAGGCGGCAAACGATAAGCCTCCCTTCACACACGAAGCATCCGTCATCGCGAACAAGCTACCTTCCATCTCGGCCAAAGATAGAGGACCTTGCTACGTCAGAACTCCAGAGTCAGCATTAGCCGCCCCTCGGCCTTATCCGGCTTCCGCTTATCATGCGGCATGAATGGATAGGTGAAATACGCTAACCGAGCAGACAGTTTTCCTGCACGGCAGAACTTCCAATTGAGGTAAAACGAGCCCCACACTCCCCTACCATAGAATGCCGGTACATTAAAGCGCCCCGGCAGGTCATGTTCATAAACATAAATCCGTCCTGCCCAATTATCCACGCTGAACAGTCCGCCTCGAAGATAGGCAGAAAGTGTCCCGGTGGCATGGCAACTTTCTTCAAGGAATGCCACCATTCCCCATTTTCCGCTATGGCTAAAACTCACGGATGTCACGCTTGCCCACATTTCAGAATATCCGACAGTCACGTCACCCCTACAACTGAACACACCGCCGTTTTCAATATTGCCAAGATCAATGTTTTCACGAAACCTCAAGGCAACAGCTGAAGTCTTGCCCCAACGAAAACGATAGCGGACATCCACGCGGCAGTCGTTTGTGCCCGGCAAACGTGTTTTTGCTTCTTTAGCTTCTGACTGTCCGGAAATCTTGTCGGAGCTGTCTCCGGCAGAGTGTCTCAGACGAAGCGACACCGTGGCGGAATGTCCACTGCGCGAGGTGAATTCGGACGTAAGCAGAGCGATATGTTTTGAGCGGGTGTATCTGAATGAGGCACCTGAGCGAAAATGCTCTGCAAGCTGCGGAGATGTGGCGGAGACGAGCGCCCTGAATGGCATACCGATGCCTCCCGCAAGCTCGGACGCAATGTCGATGCCCCCGAAACAGCCCCGAAAATCAACGGAGAAATCAGCTGTACAAGATGCTACCGTCGGAGTTCCGGCCACCACGGAAGTGAGCCCGAGAGAAAAGCGGCGATGCCACCAATTGCAGTTAAGCAGCCCCTGAAATCCGGCTACATCGCTTTTCTTTCGCGATGAGTTTATCTGCCCAAGAAGCGCCCTTTTCAGTCCCGGCGCGGTCACAGCGGTGCTGAATGTGACCTGTCCGGCCTCAAAGGTGACGCCAAACCCTGTTTGGGCATAATTTCCTGTCAGCGAACGCGAAGCCTTGATGCCGGTCGGGCGTCGTATCAGGGAACTGACCGAGGAAGGGTCGTCAATGGTCATTGTATTCCAGGCGGCGAGCCCCTGACCGAATCTCATGTTAAAGTCCCCCGCATAGAGCCGAAGCCGGTTTCCGAGCAGTGACACTGCAGACGAGAGCGACAACACAGACATTTCGTTCCGTACGGGCTGCCAGAGTCCCACCCCCGTCCTCCTCCGGCTCCAGGTGCCTGCCCCGGCAAAACCGAATTCATATTTTTCTCCGCACGAGACACGGCAATCTGTCCCATATACACCGGAAACGTCAGCCGACCCGACTCCGGAAGCCGCAGTCCCTCCCGCTCTCCATGCAGATGAGGCTCCGGAATAAAGCCGTCCGTCATAGTGCCAGCACCCTTTCTCTGGCGCATCACCGAAAGTGATGAAGAATGAAAGGGCTTCAGCCGTCTCCTCGTCAAATCCGTCAATGACAGCAAGTTCACTCCGACTGAGCACCGGGCCCGTCGCGGAGATATAGTCCAACAGAGCCACCACCTGAAAATCAGTGAACAATCCGCTCTCGGACAATGCCCGACGGGAAGCCGAATTTATGTTCAGAGGATGGCCGCTCAGCCAGACAAACCTCTCAGTCTCATGTTCGTCCAGTTCCTCGGCCGAGGCCGCCCCGACAATCAGCATGATTGCCTCAATCAGCGTCATCACAACATTCATACACGTTAGTTTTTAATGATTACTTAGCAGACAGCCCACTTCAATTGAGCACATCAGAGTTCATGAAAGAGGCTAATCGGGCCGCTGAATGGCAATATTATGGACATTCACACAGAAAAGTGTTGTATTTCAAAATAAAAACTCAAAAAATTTCTTTTTTTTGATGTTTATATGCTATTTTTGCGGCTTATTTTTAAGTATTTCATACTATTATGGATAAGATTTCGGTTTTGGACAAGACATTCGTTCCTTTCATTGGACACGACGAGCTGATGGGCTGCATTGACAGTGTGGCAGAGAGAATCAACAAGGATTTTGAAGGGGCGACTGACGTTCCCATCGTGCTTTGTATTCTGAACGGAGCAATCATGTTCACCGGAGAGCTGATGCAGCGGCTGAACTTTCCATGCCAGCTGGTTTCGACAAAAATGACCTCATACGTAGGCACATCAACGACGGGTGAAGTCCAGCAGACAATGCCTCTGACGGCCTCAGTAAAGGGCCGCCGGGTCATCATAGCCGAAGACATCATCGACACCGGCCTGACAATCCGCGCAATGAAGAAAATCCTCGAGGACGAAGGCGCCACCGAAGTCAGGGTCTGCACCATGCTCTTCAAGCCGGAAGCCTACCGTACCGGCGAGCATATAGACTATGTCGGGAAGGAGATTGCCAACAGGTTCATCATAGGCTTCGGCCTCGACTATAACGAACTCGGGCGCAATCTGCGCGACATCTACGTTTTGGAAGACTGAACATTTCGTCCTAACGAAAAAAGATAAATCATTATGAAATATTACGTATTGTTCGGCCCTCCGGGTGCCGGAAAGGGAACGCAGGCAAGTGCGATGGTGGAAAGATATAACCTCCACCACATATCAACAGGGGCATTGCTCCGAAAGGAAATTGCAGCAGAAACGGAGCTTGGCAAACAGGCACGCGAACTCATTGACAAGGGCTGCCTTGTGCCGGACGAGGTCGTCGAGGCAATGATTGTGTCGGAGTTCGACAAGATGCAGGATGCCGTCGACGGTTTCCTTCTCGACGGCTATCCACGCACTCTTGACCAGGCCCGCTCGCTCGATAGGCTTCTTGCGAAGAAAGGAGAGAAACTCACTTCAGTCGTTTCCATCATGATCCCCGATGAAATGATATTCGACCGCATCCGCCACCGTGCGAAAATCGAAGGACGCGAGGACGACGCCAGCGACGACATCATCGCCAATCGCATATCCACCTATCACCAAAAGACCGAACCGCTGGTCGAATTTTACAAGGATGCCGGGAAATACACTGAAATCAACGGCACCGGCACCATCGATGAGGTCCGCGACAACATCTTCCGCATCCTCGACACACACTGACGCAAACTTACGCTATCTTTGCGGTTGCTAGCAGATAGCTCTACACAGTCCCCAAAGCTTCTTGACCATTGCAACATCCGCACGATCTAAAGCTACGCCAAAATTGTAGACGAAAACAAGCGCAAGGTAGTTAACCTCAGCCCGAAAATATAACCGAAGAACCAGAACTCACTATATTCGCAATATGAAGAACGAAAAAACAAGAGTCGTGAAAACTCACGATGTGCAGATTGACAGCAATTACATCCTATGGCTGAACGAAATCAAGACACGCTACCGTAGTGCCCAGATTAAGGCAGCTGTAAAGGTCAACGCTGAACAGTTGCTCTTCAACTGGCAGTTGGGAAGGGATCTTGTAACTCGTAAAGCCGAAGAACGATGGGGCACTGGAGTCGTTGAACAGCTCAGCCTGGACCTCCAGGCCGCATTCCCTGAATCAAAAGGATTCAGTACCACGAACCTCTGGTATATGAAACAGTGGTACGAGTTTTACTCATCACAAGATGCCACGGAAAAACTCCAACAATTTATTGGAGAAATACAAACAACAGATAATAAATTCATTACAAAACTCCACCAACTTGGTGGAGAAATAAGTGAATCTCCAATAGTACCTTCTGAAGGTGCAGAATACCCATCCATCTTCAGTTTTGTACCCTGGAGACATCATGTCGAAATCATAAGTAGCTGCAAGTCCATCGATAAGGCTCTCTTCTACGTGAAGATGACTATTAAAGAAGGCTGGAGCCGTAACACCCTAATGAATTGCATCAAGGGGCATTACTACGAAAATCTCGGAGGAGCAATCACCAACTTTGCAGACAAGTTGCCATCACCGCAAAACGAGCTGGCACAAGCCATAACCAAAGATACCTACGACTTTGGCTTCATCTCGCTGGAAGATGGATACAAAGAAGAAGCCCTCGAAACCGAACTCGAAAAACAGCTGACTCGCTTTCTGCTCGAACTCGGAACCGGCTTCGCATATATGGGAAGGCAGAAACAGTTGATTATCGCAGGCAAAACCCGCAAGCTTGACATGCTCTTCTTCCACATACCGCTCAACTGCTATATAGTAATCGAGCTCAAAGCCGTACCGTTCCAGCCGGAGTTTGCAGGCAAACTAAACTTCTATGTAAATGCTGTTGATGATCTCATTAAGACCCCTGCCCAGAATCCAACCATCGGCCTTCTGATCTGCAGCAACAAAGATGAGACAGAAGTGCAATACGCATTCAACGGTATCACAACCCCTATGGGCGTTGCCTCATACGACAATGTAAAGAGACTGCAGGAACAACTCCCTTCAGTGGAAGAACTTACCAAACGCATCCGCCTGCTGGAAGAACAACTCAGCAAAGAAAAATAGAAAAAAACATAGACTCCAATTAGAGTCCAAGAACAAGCCCGAAAAATCCATAGATATTTGTGCCGTGATTCGACAACCGAGTTACGGCATACTTTTTCAGTGCGCACGAAAAAGAAGCCATTGTTCAACATCAAAAAAGTAAAGCAATGCCTTCTACTGAAAAAATCCCCTTCGAGCAACTGCCACAAACAGTCCTCGAACTCAAACAAGAAATCTCAGGGCTCAAAACCCTGATAACAGGCCTAATCCACAACACGGCGGAAGACAACACCGACCAATGGATGAACATCGACCAACTCCGCTCATACCACCCGGACAGACCAGCTAGATCAACAATCTACGACTGGGTATGCCAGAACCGAATCCCCGTCCACAAAGACGGCAAAAAGCTCCGCTTCCTCAAAAGCGAAATCGACCAATGGCTCTCCGGAGGAAAAATCAAAACACGCGAAGAGCTCGAAATCGAAGCATACAATCACCTCAAACACAAAAGAAAATGAGCCAGCCCGTCCACATCTGTGAGATTCTGCTCAAAATCGCAGCAGACCCCAACGACCCGATGGGCAGAACACTGCGCCAATGCCCTTTCATCCAGGCCGAACTCATAAGACGCAAAATAATCAACCTCGATGACCTCACCGATGAACAAATCGACAGACTCATCGAATGGAATCAACAAAACAACCCACACAAATGAACGAAACAATAATACAACAACTCACCACCGAAATCGGCAATGCCTTCTCTCAGGAGAAGGCCGTCGAAATCGGCATACTCACCATAAAGACAGCCAACCAAGCTGTCACAGACGCCTCCACCCGACCGGACCCAGTCCAACTCTATCTCGAACTCTGGTACGAAGGAGAAGTATGCTGCCTCTTCGCAGACTCCAACCTCGGAAAATCCATCTTCGCAGTCCAAATGGCCGACGAAATCGCACGCACACGAAACGTCCTCTACGTCGACTGCGAACTCTCCGACAAACAATTCCAACTCCGCTACTGCAACCCCGACACTGGAGAACGCCACATCTTTCCCGAAGGCCTGTACAGAGCCGAAATCAACCCATACGCCATCGGTGCCGAAGGCTACGAAGAACACATCATCAACGACATAGAAGCCGCAGCCAGCAGACTCAAATGCCAAACCATCATCATAGACAACCTCACCTACCTCTGCAATCCTCAGACAAAAGCGTAGACGCAGGAATCTTCATGATGAAACTGATGGCACTCAAAAAGAAATGCGGCCTCTCGCTCCTCATCATAGCCCACACACCCAAACGCGACCTATCCAGTCCAATAACACAAAACCACCTCGCCGGAAGCAAAAAACTCTACAACTTCTTCGACTCAGTATTCGCCATAGGAATGAGCGCAAAAGACAACCACCTCCGCTACATCAAACAAGTAAAAGTCAGAGCAGGAGCCTTCACATACGATGCATCAAACGTCATAGTATATGAAATCGACAAAGAACAAGGATTCCTCAAATTCAATTTCCGGGAATACGCAACGGAAGAAGAACACCTCCGCCACCGTGAAACCCAGCAAATCAACGAAACCGAAATGCGAATCCTCGAACTAAGCAAACAAGGCCTCAGCTACCGCAAAATAGCAGAAGAAACCGGCCTGAGCAAATCCACAGTCAACAACATCATCAAACGCAACAAAGAACAACTGTACACCGTCCAGCAAACCCCTATACCAGATGGACAAATGGACAGTGGACAAGCGCCACAAGACAATGAACCGACACTCCTATAAACTCCAGCCCTACGCAGGTGTGCAAACCAGGCACACCTGCCCTTCCTGCGGCGGCAAACGATGCTTCACGCTCTACATCGACGAAGACGGCAACCCCATAGCCGACAACGTAGGACGCTGCGACCACGAATCCGCCTGCGGATACCAATACAGCCCATCCGACTACTTCAAGGACCACCCCGACTCCAAACCAGCCGCAAGCGACTGGAGAATCCCTACATACCAACCCCAACGAAAAACACAGCCAAAGCATCAACCACCACTCTGCACCATACCACCAACCATAGTCGAACAAACCATACGCCCGACAATCCACAGCACACTCACACAATGCCTCAGCACCATCATAGACCCCCTCATCCTCGAAAGCCTCATCCACGAATACAAACTCGGAGTCACAAAAGACTGCAGCATCATCTACTACCAGATTGACACAAAAGACCGATGCCGGACCAGCAAGATAATGAAATACAACCCCATCACCGGACATCGGATCAAAGGCCCTGACACCCCATCCAGAATCACCTGAGTACACTCCATCCTGAAATCCAGGGGCCAGCTTCCAGAAGACTGGCAGCTCACCCAATGCCTCTTCGGAGAACACCTCCTTCCCAGATACCATGACAAAAAAGTAGCACTCGTAGAATCCGAAAAAACAGCCATCATCTGTGCCGCCCTGATGCCGTTCTACATCTGGCTCGCAACCGGTGGAAAATCCCAGCTCGGAGACAAACTCCAAATCCTGAAAGAACGCAACGTAATAGCCTTTCCCGACATCGACGGCTACAACGAATGGAAAGCCAAACTCACACTCATCCCTGGCGCATCCATCAAAGTATCCAACTACCTCGAACGCAACGCCACTGACCAAGACCGCGAGGCACACATCGATATAGCCGATCTTTTGCTAAGAAACACATAACCCCATCCTCAACCACAATCAGGACCGACACTCAATCCAATCCTGAAATATTTCAGCCCGGAGCACCACCAGGAACTTGAAGCACTCATCCAAGAACTCGATCTTATCCCGGTAAGTATAAAGAAGATAAGCTAAGACCCGCCCAAACAACAGCAAATATCCGTAGAAATTTGTAAATTTGTCGATTGATAGCAAGGTTACACCAATCACAAATGAACAAACAGCAACTCGCCAGCAAAATATGGGCGTCTGCGAACAAAATGCGCTCAAAAATTGAAGCCAACGAATACAAAGACTACATTCTTGGCTTCATCTTTTATAAATTCCTTTCAGACAAAGACAATCTAATTTCCCAAGTTGATCGGCCAAAAGCAAAAGCATTCATTGAAAGCCAAAAAGGCGAAGCTATCTCCCCGCGAAGTGTAACCGCAGAAATATACAGTCTCCTCCGCCGTTTCCTTATAGGCAACTACGAAGGCCTTTTCACACCATCAGCATCGTTCACAGCAACAAGCAGTTCCACAGAAATAAACATAGGCACCAACATAGAACACGCCGACACAGTAATAATCCACTCAACACCCACAGAATAATGCAAGTACTTGGAACAGTCAATATCGGGACCAACATAGAACACGCCGACACAGTAATAATCCACTCAACACCCACAGAATAATGCAAGTACTTGGAACAGTCAATATCGGGACCAACATAGAACACGCCGACAGGGTCGACGCCTCCCATCACATATACCACTCCCAGACCACAATAACCCAAGGAGCGGTGCCCCAAGATGATGCAGATAACGCAGTCAATACTCCACTGTCATCCACACCAACACCACAAATCCGCCTTAACCCAAAGAAATGAATGAGAATCGATCTCTACCGGATAATCCTGACTATGTACCATCTCGGCTTTTTCGTAAGCCCGACCGGTGCCTCTCTCGATCAGCAAGATGTTTTCGCAGCCTTCGGCAATATGCTGGGAGAAGATTTCAGCAAATATCTCAAGAATCTCTCCGAAGCCGTCAAAAACAACAACGACTCCCCAGCCTCTAGAAAAATCTTCGAAGACCTGAAAACTGCCTGGCACAATTACGAAAACAAATAAGTTATGGCAAAAGACAAAGTCATCATAACCCGCGAAAACGGCGAACAAGTTGAGGCACAAGCACCAATTATCGTTTCAGCGAGCCGAAGTACTGATATACCTGCTTTTTACAGCGATTGGTTCCTTAACCGCCTTAAAGCCGGTTATTCCGCTTGGACAAATCCGTTCAACGGAGTAAGAAGTTTTGTCTCATATCAAAATACGCGATTAATAGTCTTCTGGTCAAAGAACCCTAAACATCTTCTCGACAAAGATGGACTTTTGGACTATCTAGCCAATCAAGGCATCAATTGTTACGTGCAGTTTACTCTTAACGATTATGTCGCAGAAAAGCTTGAATGTGGAGTACCTCCGGTCGAAGAACGAATAAAAACATTCAAGGCATTAGTTGATAAACTCGGGAAGGGAAAAGTTATCTGGCGCTTTGATCCGCTTATTCTAACTGACAAGATAAGTATTAATGATTTGTTGCTTAAGGTTAAGAACATCGGTGACCAACTGAAAGGCTATACCGAAAAAATTGTTTTCAGTTTTGCTGACATTGCCATCTACAAAAAGGTCAAGGCCAACCTGGAACATAACCACATCAATTACCGAGAGTTTAATGAGTGCGATATGATTAAGTTCGCATCAGGGCTCCAAGAGATGAACAGGGATTGGGGCTTCACACTAGCCACCTGTGGGGAAAAAATTGACATTGAGAAATATGGAATCATTCACAACAAGTGCATTGATGATGACCTTATGATTAAATACTTCTCAAATGACGCGAAACTAATGGAGCATCTCGGCATTGAGATTATGGAAGCAGATCTATTCAGTGGGGAGCCGAAGATTATAAAGAAAAAGAACAACAAGGACAAGGGACAGAGACAATTCTGCGGATGCATAGCGAGCAAGGACATTGGAGAATACAACACTTGCGCTCACCTTTGCGAGTACTGCTACGCAAACAACTCAAAAGAGGCAGCATTGCATAACCTTATGACTCATCGCAAAAATCCATTTGCAGAAACTATCACAGGGAAATAATGGGATATATTGACGACATAACAGCTCTTCAAGAGGTTTCATTTGACAACATAAGACGTATTGCCTACAACGATATCTTAAAGTTGTCAGATAAGGAAAGGAAAGAGAGATACGACTCTCTGAATCATGGAGTAGGCCTACTGATTACAGACATTCAAATGAAATGTTACTTGTATTCTTTCGGCCGGATGCATCAAGCAAAAATATACAAAGCGCTATCGTGTATCAAGCCATTTGTCTTTGCATCTGATGATTTCGACATCGTGGACTGGGGTTGTGGACAAGGTCTCGCAACGGTCTGCTTTTTTGACTTCCTTAAGAAGCATCAACTTCAGAATAGGGTTCGAAAAGTCACCCTTATCGAGCCGTCGGATGCAGCACGCGAGAGAGCTGTAATCCATGTCGGAGCATATTTGAAGGATACAAGCAAAGTTGTTGCTATCGGCAAGTTTCTCGATGATGTAACAGAAGCTGATATCAAAGGAGACAGCGCTGTGACTTACCACTTCTTCTCGAATATTCTCGATATAAATTCCATTGACCTGAAGAAACTGGCTGAGAAGGTCGGAAAGAACGTTCTGGGGCAGCACTATTTTTTCTGCATCGGCCCAATGAACAACGGCAACAGAAGGATAGACCGTTTCTATGAGTATTTCAATGCTCCGGAAACCTTTATGGACGAAAATCAGTCAGAGTATCGCTATTCCAATAACGCCAAGCCTTGTTCTTACAACATCAAGGTTTTCAAACTCGAGAACAATCAGGTCAATCTTGTCGCAGTTGATTACTATCCGGATACACAGTTTTTTGCAGCATATCAGTTAGATGCCGTACGCAATTATTTCCAATCTGATGATGAAAACATCAAGACTAAAGCAGAGGGTCTGTTTAAACAACTATCTGGCTTTGAGGTAGCTGCTCCATTCGATATCGGAGCAGGCATTTATGATGATGTGGATCCTATCTTGGCAGTTCTTAACAATATAGTGACCAGAGGACTGCCAACACGGACAAGCCCATTGATAGAGGAAGCATTCGTTCAGCTTGGCAATCACAAGAAGGAAGATGCCCTTGGCGGAGTATATTACGATACCGTTAACCTGAATGCTGACGATATTCTATTAGCACTTCACGCAATAGATAGCAGGACTCGTTATGACGAATCCACATACAATAAGAATGTTCTTGAAAGTGACTTTGAAAAGAGCTTCATCCTGAATGCTGCCCCAACAGGACTTCAGCAAGTGTTACAGCCTCAACGCAGTTTGATGTCAATTACCGGTCAGAGCGTCCACCACGCACAACGAGTGGACTTCGCTTGCGAATACCCATATCCGGTTATCGGCGATGATGGCAAGAACCGGTTTGGTTGTGTGATTGAGTTGGATGGAGCGAAATATCACCAGTCTGAGAAAAATAGACTAGAGGATGAATATAGAATCGAGGCGTTAAACGAAAAGGGATGGGATTGCATACGCATAAGTGATATCCATCAATTTAACAGCAATCTTCCTCAGTTAGGTAATTCATACTTTTCATCCATCTTAAAGGCTGCCGATAGAAAGTATGATGCTGCCTGGACTCGGGCCCTGCAGATTGCACTGTCGCCAATAGGTATAGCCCGTTTGGAGAAGACATTAATAGAGGCACTGATTTCGGGCACGGTGGATTACCATAAGGAACACCTTGATATACTTGTAGTTGAAAGGGATGTTCCTTGCGCTGTTCTTGCCTTTAGAGAGCTATCTCAGATGTTCAATAATCTGGCAACATTGAGCGAAGATTACAAAGATGTCAGATTCCCTAAGGTTCGGCTGGATATTGTTACAACTCCGGAATTCAAGCATTCACCTCTGCATAAAACTATTGAAGGTGATGACTCCGTAAGCGTTAACATATTTGACGATGAGGCGAAGGTAAATGGTATCAAGCAATATGACATAGTCATCGATATGGCAGTCATGCGCCGTGCCGGAGCAGAAGACAAATCATTCAGCAAACACAAATGTGTCGGCAAAGGATACTTCTATATTCGTACTATCAATTATGTCAGGTCTGAGCGACACATATACACATCAGACTGCATTAATTATCAGCTTTTAGTTACAAAAGATCAGCAGGGCAACTACCACGCAATCGAAGACAGGAAAGCATTGCTTCAGTATTTCCTGAGGATGCTGTTCAGAAAGGAAGACTTCCGACCTGGTCAGTTGCCAATCTTAAGCCGCGCGCTTCAGAACAAGAGCGTTATAGGCCTTTTGCCAACAGGAGGAGGTAAGTCTCTTACCTACCAGCTAGCAGCAATGCTTCAACCGGGTGTCACTATTGTAGTAGATCCGCTCAGGTCTCTGATGGCCGACCAGTATGACGGGCTAATCAAGACCGGGATTGATGCATGCACTTTCATCAATTCTACAGTGGGTGCGACAGAAAAGGAACACAGGGCAAAAATGATGGAAACATCAATGGTACAGTTCGTATTCCTTTCTCCGGAAAGGCTTTGCACCTATAGTTTCAGGGAGAAACTCCGGAATATGCACAGCGTCGGCGTATATTTTAGTTATGGCGTAATAGATGAGGTGCACTGTGTTTCAGAATGGGGACATGATTTCCGCTTTACGTATCTTCACCTTGGAAGAAATCTCTATCAGTATGTACTGCCCAAGCAACACGGCGATGACAAACATCTAACGTTGTTTGGCCTGACGGCGACAGCATCATTTGACGTCCTGGCTGATGTAGAAAGAGAACTTTCCGGAGATGGTGCATTTAACCTTGATGCCGATACGATTATCCGGGATGAAAACACAAATCGTTTGGAACTCCAATACAAGATAGAGAAGGTGCCTGTACGCTGTCAGGAAGACCAATATTTTGATAAGAACGGACTCCTCGATGAAGGACTTCCTAAGGCTGTGCAAATGACAGACAAATGGAGTGTATATCCATCGAAGCAGGATTTCTTGACCAGGTATATTCATATGATTCCAAGCTATATCGAGGAACTCCAGACACCTGAGTCCATCGATTACATAAAGAAGCGTTTCAATGAGCGACAAAATGTCGAGGGCTCGATTGATACCGACCTGCATACTGAATTGCCTGAACATTTCTTCGAAGATGCAGATGAGTATTCCCAAGCCGGTATTGTATTCTGCCCTCATAAGAGCAATACAGGTATATCAGTAAATGAGAACAAGATTTCTCTTGAAGAGTCTGTAAGCAAACTTGGCACATTTATGGGCAGTGGGGATGGCGACGATGCCGATATGATTGATCAGGAGTCATTCAAGAATCTTGATCTGTTCAGAGATGACAAACTACCGCTTATGGTGGCAACGAAAGCTTTCGGTATGGGTATCGACAAGCCAAATGTGCGTTTCACAGTTAATATGAATTATTCCAGTTCGCTGGAGAGTTTTGTACAGGAAGCCGGACGCGCCGGTAGAGATCGCAAGATGGCTTTATCCACCATTCTTCTTTCTGACTATCGTCTGGTACGTATTAACAAAAGATGCCCAAATAATCAGTTTCCGATGATGATAATCCGGAACAAGTGGTTCTATGATGGTGACCTACAGGAGATTTTGAACAATTATGGCATAAATATCGACGATAGATACCTCGACTATTGCACTCCAGACAAGGATATGGTCAAGCTACGCTGCGATGTATGCAACACAAGGTTTGCATTTAAGCTCTGTAACCAAAGCTGCCAGAAATGCAATAAAGGTCCTTGTGTGGTCAGATGTCCTGAATTTGACCGTTGCCAATTGAGAAGGGTGCCGGACGAAGGTCGTGGATATGTCTATAAGGAAGACCTACAAGATTTGCTTCTTCAGAATGGCATTGAAATCCCAACTAGGAACTATGAGTTCCAAAACGTAGACTACGAGACGGTGATGTTCTTCTATAGCAACAACTTCAAGGGAACTCTTGTTGAAAAGCGTACGATGTTTGAACTGCTGAGCCGTTCTCTGACTCCGATTTTCTATGGAAATGATGCGGAGTTAAAGGATACTGTAAAGGTTTCTGATTTCCTCCAGAAAGTACTCGAGTCCAGAGAAGGTACCGAAGTGGTCGCTCTGATCTCTTCAATTCCAGTTTGGCTTTGTCTTCACAATGGACAGAGAGAGAAGGTGTATGTTACTCAACACTACAAAAAGGAGAAGACATATAAGGTACGAAATCTTGCAAATGGTCAGGAATATACCGCAAAAGAAGATGATATGGAACTTCTTCGCGACAAGAGCGACATCGCCAAAGCAATCTACCGAATGTGCTGCATAGGTCTTATAGATGACTTTACTGAGGATTACGGAAACAAGGTTTACCGCGTAGTCGCCCGCAGAAAGAAGGATGGCAACTACTATCATGCGTTGCAGACATTCCTGGAGCGATATTACACTAAAGAACGTGCTGCCATAGAGGCAGCTAAGATTCCAAGTTATAGGGGTGACAATGAAGTACATAAGTGCCTTGGCTATCTTACGGAGTTCATCTATGACAAGATTGCAGTCAAACGTAAGCAGGCAATAGATGATATCCGAGCATTCTGTATGGAAGGACTGAGCTATGGCGACAATTGGAAGGAAGCAAATGAAGCATTGAAGGACTTCATATATTATTATTTCAATTCGAAGTTCGCACGTAAAGGATATCAAACTGAGAATGGGCTCGACTTTTCTCTGACGGATGATACCGACGAGGGCAAGGAGTCATCTTACGACATTCTATTCAAATACATAAGAGTCATCGATGACGACATTGTTGGTACCAGTTCGCCTAAGGATAATATCAAGCATCTGCAAGGTGCCGTACGACTTATCAGGCGAGCAACGACAGATTTGAATCCTGCTCTTGATTTCCTTAATGTATATTGTCTTACCTATCTGAAAGTCGGTGAGAACAAAAATCTCCAGGAGGAATTGAAGAACAGTTATATCAGGGGTTATAAAGAATTCTTCAAGCGCAGCGACGACAAAGACGATTTCTATCGCAAAATGCGTGAGTTCAAGGAATCTTTCAATGCCAATGGCAGGAATGCCGCAACGGTTGAGGAAATCGAACAGATGAAGGAGTGGGATTTACTCTGCGAAGTCGAACTCCACACAGAATGGCTCAATAAGTTCAAAAACAATTACTTAGAATAAAAATAAAGACATAATACGATATGGAAGCAAATGAAATACTGACATCGCTGGCAAAACTTGAGGCCAGTCTTAAAGAAATTGAATCTGCCAAAGAGCAAGTTCAGAAAACAGTTGGAGCATACTCAGCTGTCCAAAAACAAATTAGCGATTACACAAAGACTTTAGAAGCAATATCTAAAAGTATCACAGGCATTATTGCAGATGTGCAGTCTCAACGAACAGCACTCAATGATGATACTGCAAGTGTATTTGCCTCACTCCGAGAAAAGTCTGATGAGATAATCTCAAACCTGAATTCTTCAGTTTCAAATAACTTGGAATCCCTTAAATCTGCTCTTGAGGCTATCAAGGACTCTTTTACCAAAGATTGTACAACGGCAACCGACTCATTGAAGAAGAACACAAACGAAGAAGTAAAAAAACTCGATGAAAGAATCGAGGATTTGAAATCTTGCGCAGCTAATCTGAACACCCTTCATGAGAACATAAAAAACACTTTGGGCAAAATCATTGAGGTGAAAGAAAGCATCAATGACCTGAAGGCTGAAATGCTGAAAACACAAGGAGAACAGGACACATTATTGACTCAAATCAAAGACGGTATTTCTTCACTGTCATCGGAGCTCGGCAAAACGACAAAAAAGATTTCAGATCAAATACTTAACAGCAGTAATACATTAAATGCTGCAACATCGGCAGTTCGTGACAAGGCCATAATTATTGATGAAAAAGTTGAAAAGACAGCTAAGAAACTTGGTAACATCGGAATTGTGATTATCATTCTAACAGCAATTAATTTACTTGTAAGTATCTACTCTGTTCTGATAAAGTAGTTCACAAGCTTCATTCTATACGAAAATACAGTTCGTAACCCTGAAATAACTTTGTGCAAACGACAAGAGAGAACTACTATGCCATCGAACAAAAATGCTGTCATAAGATATATGTATCTTGATGAGAGTAAGCATTCGATAAAGTACGACTGTCAGTTTGATTAAGAGGTATATAACTTTGC
>ERZ1026780.109-NODE-109-length-70469-cov-17.728378_pt1 | contig 70469 bp, 59 predicted proteins | sample MGYA00380126_ERZ1026780 | MGnify/ENA primary metagenome ERZ1026780 (study PRJEB33269, sample SAMEA4719762) | human gut metagenome | biome: human-associated habitat; feature: organic feature; material: feces | place: Cameroon | collected 2013-10 ... | reverse complement strand
CCGCCCACCCGGCGCGGGCCGGTCATATTTTGCCGTTTGCCTCCGTAAAAAACAAACGCCGCACAACGCGGCAAATAATTATTTAATTTTAAGGCATACTAACACAGCGGCGCAATCGCGCACCCGCACATCAAAAATTGCATCCATACCCGCCTCAAGGAGTTTTTATGCTTAATGTAGTTCTGCGCGCACTTATACTGTTTGTGCTTGTGTATCTCGTCATCCGCCTTATGGGCAAGCGTCAGGTGGGCGAGCTTCAGCCCGTGGAATTTGTCGTGGCTCTCATGGCCGCCGACCTCGCCACCCAGCCCATGGGCAATCTCGGCATGCCCCTGCTTTGGGGCGTCATCTCCCTGCTTGTGCTGCTTTTCATGCAGGTTGCGGTGTCCTACGCCTCCATGAAAAGCATCCGCGCCCGCCGACTGCTTTGCGGCGAACCCACCGTAGTCATATCAAAGGGAGTCATAAACGAACAGGCGCTGCGTTCCCAGCGCTACAATGTAAACGACCTTCTGGAGCAGCTGCGCTCCAAGGATGTTTTTGATGTATCCCAGGTCTGGTACGCCATGCTGGAAACCAACGGCGAGCTCAGCGTGCTTATGAAAAAAGAAGCCGCCTCCCCCACGGCAGGCGACCTCGGCCTTAATCTTGCGCAGCAAGAGCTTCCCCTTCTGCTTGTGTCCGACGGCAAAATTATGAAGAAAAACCTTACCCGCAGCGGCTACGACCCCGTCTGGCTCCGGCGCAAGCTCCGCGGTGTCGGCATCCGCGGCGAAAGCGAGCTGGTCATCGCCCAGCTGGACGGCGACACTCTCTATATTCAAACACACGGAGGCGAAAAATGCTGCACATTAAAGGTGAGCTGAAACACATTCTCATAATGCTCGTCCTGCTTTTTCTGCTGGGGATAATCTGCCTGCTCAGCGAGCTTTATCTGAACATCTCCTGCCGTCAGCTGGAGCAGGAGCTTGAAAAGGTGGAATCCCCGCAGGATCTTGACGCCTTTGACGAAAGCTTCGACCGCATAACCGACCTTTGGCTGCTTATCATGCCCCACGAGGAGGTCGACAGTCTCAGCGAGCTCTATTACAATATGTACGCCTGCTCCGATGAGGATTTCCAGCAGTACAAGCAGGCTCTTAAGCATATGCTTGAGCTTATCCCGGACCGTTCACGGCTCAGCCTTCAGAATGTATTCTGACGCCGCCTTTGCGCTGTATCCCATCCTATGCTATAATTAAAGCGCCGCCTATTCTTTGCGGCGAATCAATATTTGCAAAGGATATAAAAAGCATTGTCAGATAAGCAAACGCCTCCCGCCGGCACGAGTCATCCCCTTTCCTTTCGGCATGCCCAAACAGCTAAAGAGCTCTCCCGCGCCTCAAGGCTTATAAAGCGCGGCTTTGCCTCCCTTGGCAGCGATCAGGGCAAACAGGGCCGCACCGCCTTTAACGCTCTGCTCCGTCAAGCGGTAAGCACCGCCCGTATTTTCCCCGGATATTTTGTTTTTATATGCGCCTATATCGGCAAAAGACTTGCAGGAGTCTGCGTATGCACCGATGCTCATATAAGCATGTTATTCGTGGATAAAAAATACAGGCGCTCCGGCATCGGTCAGGCCCTTGTTGCACAGGCGCGTCTGTATGCTATAAAGCTCGGATATAAAAAAATCACCGTGAACTCCACCCCCTCTGCGGCGGAATTCTACCGTAAGGTCGGCTTTAAGGATATGTCGGGGGTTCTTTCAAGAAACGGCATACGCTTTATAGCAATGGAGGGCTCCGCCCTTAACGAATAACACCATCTCTATACGAACGCGCTTCCCACCCTTCACCGCTTTTTCATCTGCCGCAAAAACAAAAGCACCGCAAGCACGGCGGCCGCCGCCGCATACCCCAGCACCCACCATAAATGCGGAAATATCCCGGCAAAATTGCCCGCAAACACCGCCCGTTCCAGCTCCACCGCATGAACAAAGGGCAGCGCATCGGCAATTTTTCTGAAAGCTCCCCCCACAAGATCAATATCAAACCACACGCCGGACAGCCACGCCGTCAGATTCGTAAGCAGCGCACCGCATATTCCTCCCACCTGCTTTACATTCATAACACTGCCGCACAGCAGCCCCAGCGCTATAAAAAACACCGATGCCGGAAGCATGAACAGTACGGCATACACCGTGTTCACAGTAAGCCTCAGCCCCAAAACCGCAGCAAGAGCATAGCATATAACGCATTGCGCCGCCGCTATGGGAAATATGGGCAGCGCATAGCCCATAATATAATCCCCCGCAGTAAGCGGAGTGGTATAAAGCCGTTCCAGCAGTGCGCTTTCCCTGTCCCGCGCTATAAGCGTTGCGGAAAAAAGCGTCATAAACGCAAGCCCGAACACCGTTATGCCCGGAGTAAGCCTGTCCAGCTCAAAAAGCGGCACCGGTATGCTCGCCTGTATTGCGCTCAGCAGCAAAATAAGTATAACCGGAAAGCCAAGGCCGAAAAGCACCGTCAGCGGGTCGCGCAGTATCTCCTTGCCCGTCCTGCGGGCAAACGCCAGCATTTTCATTTTTCCTCCCCCTTTACAATGCTTATAAAGGCATCCTCAAAGCGCTCCTGCCCCGTAAGCCGTTTAAGCTCCTCCGCCGTCCCTATTGCCGGCATACGCCCCGCCTTCATTATTCCTATACGGTCCGAAAGCGCCTCCGCCTCCTCCATATAATGCGTGGTCAGCACTATCGTAACCTCCCCCTTAAGCTCCTTCAGCACCTCCCACAGCTCGCTGCGGGCAATAACATCCAGTCCCAGCGTCGGCTCGTCCAAAAACAGTATCCTCGGTCCGCTTACCAACGCCATGGCTATGCTCAGCCTGCGCTGCCATCCGCCCGAAAGCTTTCCCGCCTTTTTGTCAAGCACCTGCTCAAGCCCCATCCTTTTCACAAGCGCCTCGGTTCTTTCCCGGCTCTTTCTGCCGGAAAAGCCGTGAACTCCGCACATCAGCAGCAGATTCTCCCTCGCGTTCAGGTTGGGCGCCACCGCCGTTTCCTGCGGCGATACGCCTATTATCTCCTTTACCCCGCCGCTTTGGGAAACCACGCTTCTTCCAAGCAGCCATGCATCACCGGCGCTTGGCCTTGTAAGGCAGGAAAGCATCCGCACCGTCGTGGTCTTTCCCGCTCCGTTCACGCCCAGCAGCGCAAAAAGCTCCCCCTCCTCCACCGAAAAGCTCAGCCCGTCCACCACCGTCTGTTTATAACGCTTTGTAAGGTTTTCCGTTCTTATTGCTTCCATATATCCTTAATCAAACTCCCTTGTCTGTCCCGTCCGCTTCCTCGGCACGCCTTCCTTCGGTAAAGCGATATTTAAGCCCCGTATAAACATCGCTCAGGCTTTTGCTTATCATATCATTGTCCCATTTCAAATAATGCGTCGCCGCCATTGCCGCTATTCCGTGCACATATATCCACATCTCCGTATGGAAAAGCAGCGCCTCCTCGCGGCCAAGCCCCGTATTTTTTGAAATGATTGCAATTATCGGCTCAAGCTCCGGCGCCGGTGCCGGCGTCTCCCCCGTGCGGTCACGCATAAACAGCAGCTTAAAAAGCTCGCTTTCTTCAACGGCAAACCGTATGTAGGACATGCCGCTGGCCTTGTAGGGCGGATACTCCCCCTTCTCCATATCCTCGCGCAGTCTCTGCTGATATATGCCGTCGGCTCTTTCAATAACTGCCGCACGCACCTGCTGCATATTTTCAAACAGCCCGAATATCGGCTTTGCCGAGCTTCCCAGCTCCTCCCCCAGCGCCCGCGCGGTCAGGGCGTCCATGCCCTTTTTCCGCGTAAGCTCCAGGGCCGCATTCACTATTTGCTCTTTTGTAAATAAAAACTTCCGCGGCATATCCGCCCTCCCCGTTAGGCAACATAAGTAGCGCAACACTTGTTTCCTTATTATATTATATCTTTTTCCCCGCAATGTCAACAAAAAACGCAGCAAAAAACCGCATCTTCCGATGCGGGTATAAACGGGTACTCTGCCGTTCCGTACCCGATGTAAATATCCGTTTCTGCCAAAGCCGAGTACCCGGCTGCCGACATTATTACGCCCTTGTGAAGCGTATAAAAAAGCGGTCGGGCAGCAGCTTGGAAAGCACGCGGTACAGCTTGTAAAGCGGATGCGGCGTGCATACCCACTTCTTTTTATCCGATGCCTTAAGCGCCGCACGCACAACATATTCCGGCGAAAGATGCACAAGGCTGTCAAACAGCTTTGAGTGCTCAATGCCCGCCACGGCAAAAAACTCCGTATCCGCAGGACCGGGGCAAACCGCCGTAACCGTTATTCCCTTATTGCGCACCTCCCGGCTTAACGCCTTGGAAAAGGACAGCACATAGGCCTTGCCGGCTCCGTACACGGCCAAGTTCGGCGTGGGCACAAAGGCCGCAATGGAGGCAATGTTGATTATCCTGCCCCCCTCACGCATTTTTCCCGCCGCCATGGCGCAAAGAGAGGTAAGCGCAATGCAGTTCAGCTCCGTCATATCCCGCTGAACCTTGCCAAGAGAAACCACCTCCCCCATTTTGCCAAAGCCCGCGCAGTTTACCAGCAGGCACAACTCATCTGCGCCTATGCACTTTTCCACCGTCTCCGCCGCATCGGGCGCAGTAAGATCAAGCGGCAGCACGCAGGCAGTAATTCCGGGCGCGGATATCTCTTTTGCCAGCTTCTCCAGCCGCTCCGCCCGTCTTGCAATAAGTATTATTCTTTCATACCTGCCCCCCTTTGCCGTTTGGCGCACAAATTCCGCCCCCAGTCCCGAGGACGCCCCCGTAATCACCGCACATTTCATTTTTTCTGCCTCCTTTTATCAAACCGCAAAGCATATAGTATCTGCCGTTTGCCCGCCTGTTTTCATCCTTTGCTTTTAATTGTTCTTTTTGATTTTCTGCAAGTCAAGCCTCATATATACAAGCTCCTGAAAGCCGGAATAACGCGATAAAAAGCCCTTGGGATTGCGTCCGTATTCCTCAAAGCCCTCGCTTTTATAAAGCGCCACCGCCCTTTCGTTCTCCGCCACCGCCTCCAGCTCCAGCTGCTCATAACCCGCCTTCAGCGCGCACTCAACACATGCCTTCAGCAGCGCCCGTCCTATACCCAGATTCCAGTATTTCTCATCCACGCTTATTCCGAATTCCGCACGGTGGCGCACCTTGTACCGGCTTCCCACTCTGTCTATTCCCGCCGTTGCCGCAACCTCGCCGTCCAACAGGGCAAGAATTTCCGCCTCATCCGCGCTTTCCTTCTTTTTTCTCAAAAAGTCAATCTCCTGCTGAAGGTCAAAGCCGCTCTCCTCCGGGTAGGAAAGCAGATAATCTGTCTGCGCATGGGTCAGATTAAAATTATCAATAACCGCCTGCGCGTCGCTTTCCTCCCCGTTTCTCAGGCAGCATTCCCTGCCGTCCTTAAGCCTTACCGTTTTATTATATATCATCGCATACCCCTTTTAAGCATTTTATGCCGCCTTAATGCAAATATTGTTTAATTAATTATATCATACATACCCCCGGCGATGCAACAGAGCCGCGGCTGTACGCCGCGGCTCCTTTCTGCTTTCACACTGTGTATTTCCGTTTGCTTTTATCTTACGGAGGCCACCATTGCGTTTATCTTATCCGTCACCGAATCATAGAACTGCTTGGGAGTAGCCTCGCCCGAAATAAAGTTCCACACATTGCCGTAAAGGTAGGACAGCATCTTAGTATCGCCGTCGCTCACCTGCTGGTAGAGATAATAATTCTGGTTGGAGGTGTACTTGGTTATGTTCTTGGCCGTCTCCACGCTTCCGGCATCCTTAAGATATACCGTAAGCTCAGCATCCATAAGCTCCTGGTTCTCCGCACTGCTGCGCGCATATTCCGGAGAAAGATACTCGTTTATCACCTGTACGCAGCCCGCAGGGTTATTGGCGCCGCGCATAACGCTTATAGGGGTAAACCAGCTCATTTCGGAAAGATAATCGCTTGCCATGGGTCCCTTGGGCGGATTTATAATACCGTAATCGCACTTAAGGAATTTGTATACCGACACCAGACGGGAAATGGTGGTAACCATCATCGCCACCTTGCCCGTACCGAAAAGGTTGGCCTCGGTCGTGCCGGAATAATCAATGCAGTTTTTCTTTGCAAGACCCACTATGAAATCCCACGCGGCAATCGCATTGTCACTGTTGCCCACAAACACATCGGTGGTGCCGTTGTTTTTGAAATAAGCGCCGCCGTTTGTAACTATCAGCGCAGAGCCCAGCGCCACATTGTCGCCTATGGTGGTGCCGTATATGCCGTTGTCAATATCGGTGGTGCGCACCGCCGCCTCTTCAAAGCGTTCCCATGTCCACTCGCCGTTGCGGCTCATTTCATAAAGCTTGTCGGCCTCATAGCCGGCCTTTACCATCAGATCCTTGTTAAACAGCGTAACCGTGTTTGAGGATACCGAATCGCCGCCGCATTCCAGCGGAACCGCGCAATACAGCTTGCCGGAAAAGGTGCAGAACCGCTGCGATTCAACATTCCAATACTCCGTATCGCTGAAATCCGCCACGGAGGAATAATCCGACAGCGGCAGAATGCATTTCCCCGCCTGACCTCCGTAAAAATATGTACCCAGCACCACATACGGGCCGCCTACATTGAATATATCGCATATAGGCTCTCCCGCCGCCGCAGAGGAACGGGGCAGATCATACCACTCGTAGCCTCCGGTAGAAGCAACATACTTTACGGTAATGTCATACTTCTGCTCAAACTCCGCCAAACGCTTGCGCATGGAATCGGCGCGCGGCCCCGCGTTCTTGAACGGATCCTTTTCATCCGTAACGCTCCAGAGATAATATCTGTACACATCTCCCGCCTTGATGGCGTTCTCCTTTTGCACCGCGCTGTTTTCCGGCGTAGGCGAGGGAGTAGCAGCCGAAGCTGTTTCTTGCGGCGTGCAGCCCGCAAAGATCAGCATCAGCAGCATAGCCGCTATTGCCGCGGCAAGCAGCCCGCATTTTTTGTTCTTCCCAAACATACTGCAATCCTCCTAAAAATTTATTCCCAAAAATTCCGTGTGCATTTTTTTGCACTTTTTCAGGCGTTTTTTAACGCTTTTTTAAGCGTTTTTTATGCATTTTTTACGCGTTTTTTGCGCCTTTTTTGCGCGTTTGGGGCCGTACGCTTACTTGCCGTTTCTTTTTTTGCAAATTGCAATAACCGCAAAAACCGCCCCTATTGCAAGCAAAATACTGCCTGCAAGGGCAATTACGGGCAATACCTCCCCGTTTTTATCCGATTTATCCGGTTTTTCCGTCGTTTCCGCGCTCTCCTGCGGCAAAGCTGTGTTTTCCGTCGTTTCCGCCGGCTCCGTTTCCACCTCTTTCACGGTTTCGGTAGGCTTGGGCGCCGGCGTATACACCGGCGCCGCCGCAGAGGCGAAAAGCGCCGCGTCACGGCTCATGCAGCGGATATTATCCCACCGCCAGTCATAGGTTTTGCCTCCCCTTTTGCCGCGCTGCGTAGCATAAAAAATGTAAACTCTGTTTTCCTTGTGGTCAAGGAACACCTGCGGGATCTGTATGGCGTCATAGCCCTCATCGGGCAGGAAATACCCCGTTGCCGTCCACGAAAGGCCGTCGCGGGACTGATACTCCACTATCTGGCGCTGGCTCCACAGCGAGGAATCGTCGGGATAATACGGAATATCGGTATCCTTTATTCCCACCCAGTTCACATAAGGATCGCCGTAGGCATAGTAAATATCCCCGATTTTCACCACATCAAAATCCACTCCGAGCCCCAGCCCGTTAAGGTCGGTTGCGCTCTCCCTCCAGCTGCCGGTAAGAAAATCCCCTCTGCACTCGGCATAACCCAAACGATTGTAGCGGTAATCGTACCACATTTTCCACACGCCGTCCTCAAACATGAGGCTCGGGCGCTGATGCCCGCCGTAGTATTTATCGTAATAATCCTTTTCGTTGAAGCCTTTTTCCCCTTTCCAGACAAGCAGCGGCTTTTCCGAACGCGTCCAGTGTATGCCGTCGGTGCTGACGGCCCCCATTATGCAGCTGGCATTGCCGTCGGTGTCCTTGGGCTTATGCGAAGGAATTCCGTCCTCATCACAGCCCATTGCGGAATATGCCATATAGAAGGTGCCGTCCATATACACAACGCTGGGATCCCCCACATGCCAGGAATCATACCATTTGTCATCACAGGTTATAACGGGGTACCAGTAAAAAGGGTCCATTTTGGTGTCCCAGAAGAATTCGTCCGTGGAATAATCCAGGCTGTACACCTCCCACGGACCCTCCAGACTGCGGGCGCGGGCGGTAAAAATCGCATCTCCGCCCGGATAACCCGGATATATCGGAGTAGCGTCGTTTTCCTGCGTATATGCCCATGCAAAGAACCACATGCGGTAGGGGTAGCCGCCCTCGACATCCTGCTCCTTTATATATATTACCTCCGGCTGATACATGCTGTAAAAATTTGTAAGCAGGTTTTTGCCCGAACGGACCCAACCGTAGGTTTCGTCAAGGCGCACGGGGCCGTCCGTCGGAATGGAAAGCGACGCGTTATCGCAGGCAATGTGATTGTCCGTATCGCTCACTCCCGCCGCAAAGCCCGTGCAGGAAACCGCGATTATTAGGAATATGACCGCCGCCGTCATTTTTTTTGCACGGCTGAGCAGCATAGAAATTATATGCTTGAAGTTATTGTTTAATGTCAAAATATTATTCCTTTCCCGGCTGTGCCGGCTTTTGTATAATGTGCGTCAATGCTCCGGCAGAGCAAAATCCTCAAAGCTTTTCCATCTGTAACGCAGGGTATCCCATCGCCAATCGTATTGATCTCCCTCGCGTTTGCCGCGCTGGGTGGCATAGAATATGCATACCCGTCTGCGTTTGTGGTCTATAAATGCCTGCGGAATCTGTATGGCATCATACCCGTCATCGGGCAGAAAATAGCCGGTTGCCTGCCACGCAAAGCCATCGCAGGACTGATACTCCACTATCTGGCGGCCGCACCAGTTTGCCGGATCATCAGGGTAAAAGGGCACTCTTTCATCCTTTATTCCCTCCCAGCAAAGGTACGGATCTCCCCATGCATAATAAATATCGCCTATGCGGATAACATCAAAATCCACGCTGTGGTGCAGGCTGTGCCTGCCGCAGTATTTTTCCTGCCAAGGCCCCGTAAGGAAATCACCGCTGCATTCGGCATAGCCTATGTAGCTTTCGCGGTAATCGTACCACATTTTCCATATGCCGTCCTCACGCATGAGGCTGGGACGCTGATGCCCGCCGTAATAATCCTTCTTGTTTTCGCGCTCGTTGAAGCCTTTTTCCTTATCCCACACAATAAGCGGCCGCTCGGAACGCGTCCAGTGTATGCCGTCGGTGCTGACGGCCCCCATTATGCAGCTGGCGTTGCCGTCGGTATCGCCGGGCTTATGATACGGGATACCGTCCTCATCACAGCCCATGGAGGAATATGCCATATAGAATACGCCGTCCTCCAGCACTATGCTGGGATCCCCCACATGCCAGGAATCGTACCATTTGTCGTCACAGGTGAGCACAGGATACCAAAGCTGCGCACGGCGGCTGTCATCCCAGAAAAAGCCGTCCCCGTTTTGTGAATACACCTCCCACGGGCCGTCAAGGCTTTTTGCCCGCGCCGTAAATATCGCATCGCCGCCCGGATAGCCCGCATAGCCGGGTGCCGGGTCATTTTCCTGAGTATATGCCCATGCAAAAAACCACATACGGTAGGGATAACCGCCCGGAACATCCTGCTCCTTTACATATATGACCTCGGGCTGATACATGCTGTAAAAGCCGTCCAGCACCGTCGGCCCCTGATGCCAGCCGTTTTTTTCGTCCAGCACAACGGGCTTTGCCGGAGGCGCCCACACCGCATTAACAAGCGGAGCATGATTGTCGGTATCGTTATATCTCATTTTATTTTTCCTTCTTTTTTCCTGCAATAAGGGCAATTACCACCGCCGCCACAGCCAGCACCGCTATGACGCCCGCAGCTATATACATGCCGTTAATGCCGCTCTTTTCCGGCCGGGCAGAAGCATCGGGCGAGGGCTGCGCAGGCTCGGTCTGCTCCGGCTGCGCGGATTGTGTTTCCTCCGGCGCCGGAGTTTCCGCACCCGGGGTGTTTTGACCGGGCTCGGTGTTTACGGTGATTATTCCGTTATTGTTATCAATACAGCCGCTGCCGAAAAAGAAAACATTGTCCAGCACCACGGTTTCCCCTTTGCTGCCGTCCACACGCAGGTTTGTAAGCTCAAAGCCGGGCATGCGCACGGGGTCGGTATCGGGATTATAGGCATCCGATGACCAAAGATTTGTAAAATCCTCATAGAACGCCACTACATAGCCCTTCTGCCCGGGCGGTATTATGGCCATTTCGGCATCGCCGACAACGCTTTCTGTTCTGCTGCCGTCAACGGAGAAGAAATATATTGATGTGCCGTTTTTATTTTTAAGGCAGCACCCCATGCCCACCATATAAAACCCGACGCTCTGCTCTTTATCGGTATTGTTTTCTACATAAAAGCCCATGCCGATGCTGCCGGAAGCCTCCGCAAGGCTCATTTCGTTTGTTTGGATACGGAAGGTCATGCGCGTATCCTCTCCGCTGTCAAGCCCCATAAAATCGGTAAAAACAAGCTGGCCGTCCTGCCATTTAGCCGCAGGCCACTCATAAAAGGGAGTGCCGGTCCAGAATATTCCCTGATCCCATACCACCTCGCCGTTTTGCATATCGGAAAAGGTTTCGGCAACATTTATATGTATATCCTTTGAATCCCACGGCGTTTCAAGCGCGCTTGCCGGCACGCACAGAAAAGCAAGCAGCACCGCTGCCGCAGCGGACACTATATATTTTTTAAGTAAACGCATTGGATGCAACCTCCGTTTTGTTGTTAAGTCAGCCAAAATAATATGCTGTCGGCAATAAAAGCCCTTAGCCGCAGCAGGCAGTATAATGATATCATTCCGCCTGTTGTTTTTGAAGACAAAATATTAACATACAATAGTACGGTTATAACAATTATTCGTACAATATTAACACAAATGCGGAACATAGCATTTATTTATTTGCCTTTGTAAATATCAGTATGCTATAATTTTCTCTGTGATTACGGCAGCTGTGAAGCCGTGTGTGCCAAAAGCCGAGTTTACGGCGGAGGCGTTAAAAATGCGCGGCCCAAAACCGAAAGGGCGGGTGAATTTTTTGAACAAAGCGGAAAGAGAATTGCTTAAAAGGCTCGGCCTTGCGCCCGATGTGCTGGATGCCGTGCGCGAGCAGCTTGACCAAGCCGTATTGCAGCCTGCAAACGCCGGCGCGGCGCTTCAGCCGCTGCCCCTTTGCAACAACCATCTGCGTCCGGACGAGCCGCGAGACTCACAGGCCCAAAACGATACCGACGCCGTGCGCGCCTCTGTTCATTCCGGAGAGTCTGTACGGCAAAAGCCGCCGCCCTCCCCCGCAGAGATACGCAAAAGCCGTATAATAGCAATGGGAATGGATATGTCCCAGATAAGCTCCGTGGTGCGCACGGAAACGGTTTCGCCGCTTGATATTTTCCGCCGCAGGCGTCAGCTTGCCGAAGAAAGCGGGCTGTTCAGCGTGCTTTTCGGTGAGGACACGGCAAAGCGTGCAAACTTCGGCAACGCCGTTTCCACATGTCTGGGCGTGCCGTTCGGAGTGAGCGAAAGCATATATGTACGGGGCTGCAAAAGCCCTGCGGCAGAAGCCGCGCCCCCCGCCGATGCCGATACGGTACGGAACCTGCTGGATGACGGGGCAATGCCGCTTGGTTATATCCGCTCCCTGCCTTACAATTTGGAGCCGGATAACGCCGCGCATGCGGTGGCATGCGGAGCCGTGCCCTTCAGTTTGGGCGTAGGCTCCTCTCTTATTGAATCCGCTGCGTGCGGCGTGACATCGCTGCGCACCACCTATGGACTGTGCTCCCGCTTCGGGGTGCTGTGCCGCGCCCCATCGATGGAGATTGTACAGCTTCATGCCTCCTGCGTACGGGATCTTACCATGGCGCTGCGCCCGATATTCACCGGCAGCCGCAGGGACTGCACCTCCTTTGCGCAGGAGCTGCCCGACTGGTACGGCGCGCTTTCCGCCGTTGATATTCGCACATATACCATAGGAATAGCCGACTGCGCCGACACTGCCGGCCCCGCCGTTTCCGCCGCCGTAAACAAGGCCGCCGAGCTTTTTGAGCTGCTCGGTGCAACGGTAGTGCGCCGCGCAATGCCCACAAGCGGCTGCGAGGCCGCCCTTGCCTCCATTATAGCCGCCGCCGAATGCAAAATTGAGGACACCGCAGGGCGGCGCAGCGGAAAGACTGATTTTTCCGATCTGCCCCTTGATGCGCGCAGAGAGATACTCCGTCACCATCTGCTATTGGAAAATGAAAGGCTGCTGACGGATGCCCGAAGGCTCCGAAGCAGCACGATACAGGGCTTTGAGCGCGCTTTATGCGATGTGAACGCGGTTATCGCGCCTGCCGTTACGGACGCCGGAACACCGACGGACATTCAGTTTATACCGGCTCTTGCGGGGCTGTGCGCACTGAGCCTTCCCTGCGGCGTTACCCCGGAGGGGAAGCATATTGCGCTGCTGATAATAGGACGCATGTTTTCGGAAAGCACCCTGCTGAGCCTTGGAAACATATACGAACAGGCCACAAAAATGACAAAGGAGATGGTACGCCGTGGACGCCGTTGCCGCCTACCCGATAAAGCTTAATACAAAGCTGTTCTGCTCCTGCCGCATGGAGGAAAGCTGTCCCGTATGCCGTTGTATACCGGGCATGCTGCCCCTTATAAACCGCGAAGCGCTTCGCAAGGCGGTAGTGTGCGCGCGCATGTTCGGGCTTAATCCGCGGCTTTCACGCTTTTACCGCATTCCCGCGCTGCATGACAAAACCGTACTGCCCGTGCTTTCCATGCGTCCCGAGCCGATAGGCGCTGCGGAGGAGTGCAAAGCAGGGGAAATAAGCGCCGTATATCTTGAAGAGAGCTTTACCGTTAAAAGGGAGCCGGTATACGGGCTGCCCCTTATAGTGCTCCGCCGCGCGGGAGACGATCCCGATTTTTCCCTTCAGACCGCCCGGCTTTATGAGGCCGGGATAATCGCCGGCGAGCCGGAAATATATTTCAGAGAGGAAAAATGCAATCTGACGCTGTATCCTCCCCTGCCCGCCGATATATCCGGCATGAAGGACGGAATATACCGGGATATTTTTTACGATACCTCGCTTATACCCGCAGAGCCGGAGCTGGACACCTGTGTTATGCACATAGACCCCGTATCGGCGGACATTCTTCTTGCGGGCTATGACGAGCGGCCCTCCCGGCAGTAAGAAAGGCTGCTTTCCGTTTGCGGCAGCAGATACCGCAGACAAAAGAAATTTTAAGACATTAAATTTTTTATAAAAAACAAGATACGGCTATTGACATTCCACCTGCTGTAAGGCTTATAATTCAATACGGCGCTGTTGTATGGGACACGACTGTTTTGCATTTTATGTGAAAAAATATGTTTTTCGCCCGGCTGCGTCAAAGAGGCCCTTGCAGGGCATAAAACACAAAAAAAGGAATGACACTGTATGAAAAAGCTTGTTTGCGCCATGTTGTCTTTGCTTCTTCTTATGCCGTCTGCGTGCATCGGCTTCTCCGCAAGCGCCGAAGCGCAGGCCGACCCTGAATTGCGCTTCAGAAGCGTAAGCGGGAAATGGGAAACCGAAAACGGCCGTGTTGCCGGCGGCGGGGACGGAAATGTTTTCTGCGTTTCGGATACATTCCTTGAAAAGGGCCAAAGCTGGTGCTTTTCCGCCAAGGTGCGCATTTTCTCCGGCAATGCCGCCGGGCTTGTCTTCGGAATACCCAAGCCGGATGACCCCACCGCACGCTGGCACTGCGTAAACTTCAGCCAAAGCGGCGGGTACAGCGCAATGTTTCGCGAAACTAACGCCAAAAATGACTACATCCGTTCCCGCGGGCTGAGCGAAAGCGAAAAGCAGGCCGCATACCTTACCATCCGCGTGGAGTGCGATGCCGGAAAAACGATAACCGGCTATGTTAACGGTGCTGTTACTTATACATATCAGACGGATGATTATCAAGGAGGTTATATTGCCGTTATGTGCTGCGGTGCCCAAGCTGAATTTGAAGAAATATCCCTTAAGCTTTCCCAAACGCCCTGTCTTACCTCGCTTAACGCATCCGATATTGAATTTGATGTACCCTTTAATGCAGAGGAAACCAATTATTGGGGAACTGTTGAATTTGATATAAGCAAGACCGAGATATCCGCCAAAGCGGACGGGGACAACACCGTTGCAATAAACGGGTCTGCGGGCAGCAGATGCGAGGTTTCGCTGAATGTGGGGCTAAATACAATCCCGATAACGGTCACAAGCCGCGAGGGGCTTACCCGCACCGTGAATGTAAACATCGTGCGCCGCCAGAACCCTTCGCTACTTTACAACGAGCGGCGGCGTATGCAGCTGCATTTTTCCCCGGAGGCGTTTTCGATAAACGATCCCAACGGGCTAATATATGATGAGTATACAGGGCTTTATCATCTCTTCTTCCAGTGCGATTATGCCTTCCGCGGCTATCAGGGCGGCGGCGAAACCAAAAGCTGGGGGCACGCGGTAAGCCGCAATCTGATAGACTGGGAGGAAACGGCGCTGGCGATAACCCCCGACGAAAACGGTGTTTGCTGGTCGGGCAGCGGCGTGATTGACAAAAACAACACAAGCGGGCTGTTTGACGAATCGGTACCGCCGGAATCCCGCATGGTGTTTCTCTACACCTACTACGGCGGCAAAAACGGTTTGGGCCAGTGTTCCGTAGGGCTTGCATGGTCTGCGGATCACGGCGTAAGCTTTAATAAATATAAAGAGGCGGTAATTCCCAATACGAACAATATGTATTCCGCCGGCTTCCGCGACCCCAAGGTTATATGGTATGATGATCCCTCCATGGAAAACGGCGGCACATGGGTGCTTATCGGCTGCGGCGACAGGGCGATGCTGTTCACCTCCCCCGACCTTATAAACTGGACCTACAATTCCACAATAAGAAAGGACGGCAGACCGCTTGTTACGGAGTGCCCCGACCTTTTCCCCATGGAGCTTGACGGAACGCGTTACTGGGTGCTTTATGCTGCCGGAGCATGGTATATGCTGGGGGACCTCGGCAAAAATGCAAACGGAAAAATATGCTTTACCCCCGCAAGCGATAAAATCACCCCGGTGGACGGCGTAAAGGAGCTTTGGCCCGGATCTGCCGAAAGCTACGGGCTGTTCTGCGAAAACTATGCTTCGCAGACCTTCTACTGCACGCAGGACGGACGCCGGATACAAATGAGCTGGATGCGCGATTTCGGCGGATATCAGGGCAAGACTTGGTGGAACGGTCTTTCCCTGCCCACCGAGCTGAGGCTTGAAAACATAAACGGTCAGCCGCGGATAACCTATCACCCGATAAAGGAATTTGCGCAAAAGCGCAGCGAGACTCTGCTTGAGCTTAAGGACCGCGTTGTTTCGCCCGCAGAAAATCCGCTTGAAGGAATAACGGGTCCGCTGCTTGATATTGAGGCGGAAGTTGATATGCAAACCGCCTCCGAGTTCGGCCTGCGCCTCTGCATCGGGGATGGTAAGTATATCGAGCTTAAATATGACGCCGCCTCGGGCACGGTATGCACCGATAAATCACGCATGGATGAATCCTGCGCCTTTGTATACAAAACAAAGCTGCAAAAAAGCGGCGATACCGTGACTTTACGCGTTATACTGGATGCAAACGCTCTGGATGTATGGTATAACAACGAGGTGTATCACGGCGGCATGGCCTATAACTCCGCAGACGGTCAGGAATGTGCCCTTTTCTGCGATGCCCCGGTGAAGCTGCTCACCCTTAATGCTTACCGCCTGAGCCGCATGAACCGCGATAGCATAACGGAAAACACCGCAATGCTTGACGAGCTGAACCGCGATATGGCCGCCGCCCTTTCTGCCGGTGATAAAGATGCTGCCGTCCGGCTGCTTGAGCGCTATGACGCGCTTTCAAACGGAGAGCGCGCCTGTATGCCGGCGGGCAGCAATGAAAATGCTCAAGCGCTGCGGCAGCTTGCAGGCAGTACAAAAAGCATGGCAGGTGTAATTATCGGCGCTTGCGCCGGCGCGGCTGTTCTTGCAGGAGGCATTACGGCAGCGATAATAGCCAAAAAGCGCAGAAAAAAACAGCCGGAATAAATTGCCCGGCAGCTGAAAGGGCATATTAAAAGCAATACGGCATATGTTTATACCGCAGGGCAGGCTCTGCGGTATTTTTATTTACAGCCTTCCCGCAAGCAGGCCGCACGGCAGCAAGAGGGCATTTCCGCGCCGGCTGTAATTTGAAAATAAGAATTATAAAATACCGTCCGGGAGAATTCCCGGACGGTATGAGCTATATATGCTTTTGTGTTCACATATGCACTTTTTCACTGTTGCCGCCTTATTGCCGTTATCCGAAATAATAGTAGTAGCTGAGGCGTCCCATAGGCAGGCTCTTGCCGTATGTGTAGGTATCCATTATATCGGTGCTGCTTACGGCATCCGCAACCTTGAAATATATGCCCGCTGCTTCCATCGCGGCAATATCGCTGCGGCTTACCGAGGCCTGCACGGTGTTTCCGGAAACCTTAACTTCAATATTTGCTATACGGGTGCGTTTGCCCTCTGCATCAATGCTGCTGAGGCTGCCGTCACCGCAATTGAGAACATATTCATATCCGTTCCAGCCCTTGAGCGCAAGCTCGCCGATGCCGAGATATATGTTCATAAAGTCGGCCTTATCGGCATCCGTAACGGCATTTTCACATTTGATATAGAAATACAGCTTATCGGCATCGTTTGCAATTTTAACCTGCTGAATATTGTTGCGGGCGGCATCAAGAGCATAATTTGTACGGCGGTCAACGCTCTTGCCCGTACGCTTTACCGACTGCTGCGTAACGCAGTTATAAACACTGGTCACACCGTCCCACTGCGAAACCTCGCCGTTTATATCCACGGTTTTCTTATCGGGCAGACGCACTTCGTCGTGCTGTCCCTTATATCTTCTTATATTATCGCAAAGCTGTAAATAGAAGGCATCCTCATAGCCGCCCTTCATGGGCTCTATATCGCGGGAAAATTCCTCCGTTGCGCAGTCCACAAACCACGGCTTACCGTCGCCCAGATCCAGCTTTATGGCTATCCACTCGTTCCAGCCCGTAACAAACACATTGTCCACTTTATCCTTGTTGGCAAGCACCGTATCCCACTGGCTCTGGAAATTTGTACCCTTGCGGCTGTCCGCCTCTACATTTTCCTTGGTTTCAAAATTATATCCGCGGCCCCAGTTGCGGCTGCGGTCGGTGATGGAGGCGCTGAAGGGCAGCTGCGGATGCTGCGCCACCGCCACATTCATAAAGCCGTTATGCACGGGCTGGGGATATGTCCACTCCATCCACGGAATGCCGTCGGGATTATACGCCGCATCCGGCCACTGAGACAGGCGCACATCAAAGAAATCCAAAAAGGACTTGTCGCCATTGTAATCCTTATCGTCGGGGTTGCCTATTATCATGGGCTTTTCGCCGTTCGGGCAATACCAAAGCTCCTTATAAAGCCCCTTGGAATAAAGCTGCTCATAAAGGTTACGCATGGTGCCCACGGAGTAGGAATTGGTGTAAAAGACCACCTTAGGCACATTCCAGCCCGCTTCTTTATAATCCTGAAGCACCTTGAATACCGCCGTATAGGCCTGCTTATATGTAACGGAGTTTGTGGTATCAAATACAAGATAGTCTACTCCGGCCGATGTAAGCATTTCGATATGGCGCGCGATAACCCATTTATCCCAGGATAAATAGTATCCGAACAGCGGCTCGCCCCAGTAATGGAAGGAGCCGACATTTTTTGTCATGTCCCAGAAGGTGTCAGGGTCCTCGGCAAGCTGCTTTGTGTTGTCAAAGGTGGTCTTGCCGCTCTCGCCGTGCCAAATAAAATAGAACATTCCGACCTTTTTGTTCTCGTCCATGCCGGAAACCGGGCCGAAGCTGCGGCCGAACATATCTATACCGCACAGATAGTTGACATTCATGCCGCCGTTTTCCGCATAAGCGTCCTTTTTCCCCTCCTGAGGATCCTGCGTGCTTTCCGTTCCGGCACTCGGAGTCGTTACGCCGGTTGCTCCGGGCGTACACGCCGCCAGAAGCAGTGCGATAATGCACATAAGCACCGCCAATGCTTTCTTCATAAAAACCTCCTATATAATATCCGGTTTCCCCGGAATAAATACAATTTAGTCTTTATATAAAAATGTATGCCGATACCGCGGGTTATTTTTCGCCTGCGGCGGGTGCAGCATACACACCGCTCCCCGGCTTAGGCGTTTGCGAACAAAAACGGTGATTTCAGCGCCGCGGCACCGTAAGGAAATATGCCGCGCACAGTACGGCCATGGACGCAAGGCTTATGACCATAAGGGTTGCCGAAGCAAAGCTGATAGCCATTATCATCAGCCCCAGGCTTGCAAGCAGCAGCACGGTAAGCATAATCTTTACCGACCCCGCTCGTTTGCGCCATGCGCTTTTTTCCTTCTTTTTTTCCTTTTCTATAAGCAGATTAAGCTGCGTAAGATCCGGAGTATCGGTGGATATCAGCCTTTCAAAGCGCTCTGCGCTTTCCTTTATCTTTCTTTCCTCCTCAAGGCGCTGCGCCTCCAGCTCCTCGGGGGTAAGCTCCGGCGCCGGAACATTCTTTTTTTTCAAGCGCTTTTCCTTTACGCGCTTTTTATCCTGCACGGCCGGTTTATTTTGCTTCTGCCCGCTTTCCGCGGCGGGCTGCATTTCGGATTCCGGCACATATCTGCCTTTTACAAAGGGCATGTCCTTCACCTCAGCCCTTATAGGCAGCCAGTATCTCGCCGAAGTACAGCTTATGGGCATCGTCCGAGGGGTAGCATTTTGCTTTTATCTCCGGGGGAAGCTCCTCTAATTTAAGATCGGCAGAATATATTACCCTGCACTCGTAATAATAATCGCAGCCTGCGATTATCGGCACCTTTCCGGCCACGCCGGCAACCGGGGTTATCCAGCCGTAGGCGTATTTGTCCATATCCCTGCCGGAATTTTTGCCGCATACGGTAAGCGCGCGCAGCATTCTTTCATCCTGCGGCGGTACGCTTACCGTAAAGCCGCTGCCCTTTTCAAGAATGGAATAGGAATAGCGGCTGTGCCGCACCGGCACTATGAATACCGGCTTGTTCCAGTATACCGATATGCTGCCCCAGCCTATTGTCATGGTATTGGGCTTATCCTCGCCCACTGTTAAAAAAACACCCTTACCGCTCATTCTTTCAAGGGTAGTATCGGAAAATTCAAATGAAATGCTCATACCGGGCCTCCTCTTATCCTTAGGTGCCTTGCTGTCAGCACAGCGGCACATATTTTCTGTATTTAATATTTCCTTTATATAATAACATATTCGCCGCCGAAACGGAATACACAAAATGAACAAAATGCATTAAATTGTGCACTTTATTGCCCTTTTAAGCATATAAAATCACCATTTTGGACGGCGCATATTCTCCCCTGCTGCTTTGCCCGCGCCATGCTTTGTCAGGCGGCAGGGCGTCCGGCGCAGATATAAAAATCCGTACCCTTGGGGTACGGATAATTATTGATATTTACCGTTATCAGATATGGCACTTAATGCACTCTCCGGTTTTGCCGGATTCAAACACCGCATCCATAACCTCCAGCACACGCAGCACGCTTTCGGGCTTTACCGGAAGCTCCGCTTTGCCGTCAAGATGTGCGCAGAGGCCGCGGTAGAAGTCCAGATGGTCGCACTGAACCTCCGGCAGAGGCAGCTCGCGGGTGGTTTCAACGGGTCTGGGCGCCATGCTTCTTGTCGGGCCGGCGGAGGTGTAGACAATCTTCTCATCCCACTCCATTTCGCCGTCGTCGGCAAGACGCACCATTTTGCCGTTGCAGTCCCAATCGTTTATCACCATGGTTCCGACCTTGCCGGACACATGCCAGCGAGGATGCAGTATGAAGCAGTTCATGGAAACCTCAATCAGTGCGCTTACGCCGTTTTCAAAACGCAGCATGGCCTTGAAGTTGTCATCCACCTCATCGGTATACAAGCTGAACAGCTGCGCATACACCTGGGTTACGGGGCTGTCTATCATATCAAGGTACTGATCAATCAGGTGCACGCCCCAATCGTATACCATGCCGCCGCCGTTTTCCTTTGCTCCGCGCCAGCCGTTAAGCACCTGACGCGAGCCCTGCACGCGGCTTTCCAGCATATAGATATCGCCTATCGGCTTTTGATCGTATACTTCCTTTACCATGCGGTAATCGCGGTCCCACCGTCTGTTCTGGTGCACCGTAAGCGTTTTGCCGGTTTCCTTTGAAATGGCCATAAGCTCACGGAATTCCTGTGCGCTCAAGGTAGCCGGTTTTTCGCAGATAACATTTTTTCCGGCTCTCATAGCGCGCTCGGCATAGGGCCTGTGCAGATTGTTCGGAATGGCAAGCAGCACGATATCCACCGAAGGATCCTCCAGCATCTGCTCAAAGGAATCATAAACATGAATACCGTTTTTGCGCGCCTCTTCCTCGCGCTCGGGGCGTATATCCACAATGCCGGAAAGGTGCAGGATATCGGTAAGGTCATGCGTTATATAAAACACATGCCAACCGCCCATTCCGCCGTAACCGACAACACATATATTATGCATAAAGGGTTTTCCTTTCGTTATTAACTTTCAAGTGAGTTTTTCCGGCGCTGAAGCACGGGGCCGGTTATGCCCAGAACATCTCGCCCGCAGGCTCCCGGATAATGATATCCTTAAGGAACGCAATGGCCTTCTTCAGCCCCTCCGGGCTGCTCATAAGGCTGTCCTCATGCTCAATGCTTACGGCATGGTCATAGCCCACAAGCCTCAGTGCGCTTATAATGTCTCTCCAGTAGGATTCGCCGTTTCCGTAGCCTATGGTGCGGAATATCCATGAGCGTCCCATCTCGTCGCTGTACGGCTTGGTATCCAATACGCCGTTTACGGCGATATTGCGCTGATTCAGTCTGGTATCCTTGGCATGGAAGTGGAATATTGCTCCCTTAAGGGCTTTTATTGCCTCAACGGGGTCTATTCCCTGCCAAATAAGATGGCTGGGATCAAGGTTTGCGCCTATCTCCGGACCGACTGCCTCACGAATCTTCAGCACGGTTTCGGGATTGTACACCATAAAGCCGGGATGCGGCTCAAAGGCTATCTTGTTTACGCCGTGTTCCTTTGCAAAGGGTACAAAGCTGCGCCAATAGGGAATGAGGCACTCGTTCCACTGATACTTGAGTATTTCGGTATAATCATCGGGCCATGCGCAGGTTACCCAGTTGGGATATTTGCTTTCGTTGCAATCGCCGGCGCAGCCGGAAAAAGTGTTTATTTGGTGTATGCCCAGCTTCTCCGCCATCAGCACGGCGCGATGAGTGTCATAATCGGCCTTAGCCGCAATTTCCTTGTTGGGATGAATGGTATTGCAATGCACGCTGAGTGCGGATATTTCCATATGGTGCTTTTCCACGGTATTGCGGAATTTCTTCAGCGCCTCATCATCGTGCAGCAGTATTTCGGGGTCGCAGTGCGCTGTTCCCGGATGTCCGCCGCAGCCCACTTCTATCATTTCTACGCCCTGTTCCTCCAGAAAATCCAGCGCCTTGTCAAAGGGCTGATCTCCCAGTGCAACGGTAAGTACTCCTAATTTCATGTTTTACACCTTCCTTTCGTTTTCATATGCGCGGTGCAGCATATAACCGTATGCGCCGGCAGACAGCATACGCGCTGCCCGCCCGGCGCTTATCGGCACTTTTGTTATTTTACGGCCTCAAGCTTCTGATAGCAGGGGCAATCCAGTCTCTCAAGACGCTTTGTCGGCGCCGCCCACTTAACAGCGTTGCGGATTATCTTTTCCACATTCTCGTTGAAATAGGTGGGGAACGCCTCATGTCCGGGCTGGAAATAGAACACACGGCCAAGACCGCGGTTAAAGGTGACGCCGCTGCGGAACAGCTCGCCGCCGGTAAACCAACCCATGAACACTACATCGTCGGGCTTGGGAATATCAAAGAATTCGCCGTACATTTCTTCCTGAGGCAGCTCGAAATGTTCGGGCAGACCCTCCGCTATCGGGTGGGACGGCGCCGTTACCCACAGGCGCTCGGAATCGTCATCTCTCCATTTAAGGGTGCACGATGTTCCCATAAGCTGACGGAAGGGCTTGCTCATATGAGCCGAATGCAGGGCGATAAGACCCATTCCCTTCTGCACGGCCTCGGCGACACGGTTTGAAACCTCGTCCGGCACCATATGATGGGCAACATGACCCCACCACAGCATAACATCGGTTTTTGCAAGCAGCTCCTCGGTGATATCGTTTACATTGTCCAGCGTAACCACCGTAATATTGTTGCTGCCGTCATCCAGAATATGCTTAAGCTGGCCGTGAAGGCCCTCGGGATAAACCTTTTTTATGAATTCCTCTTTATCGTGAATGCCTTCGTTATAGATAACTATATTCATAACTGCAACCTCCTGAATTTTTACCGCAGATGCCGCACGGGCAAAAGCAGCGTTTGCCGCCCGTGCCGTGCGGCCCCGCCGCGCGCTTTATCTACGCGAAACGGGGCGGCATTACAGCGTTTGATTAATCAAAGTATACGGCCTTGCCGGTCTTGGCAGAGGTGTAAATGGCCTCAAGCAGCTGAGTTACCACCAGCGCCTGCTCCGGCTTTGTAACAAGCTCGCCCTTGCCCTCGACCGCGTTAAGGAACAGGCTGAGCTCGGTTACGGAAGGATTCTCTCCGCCCGCAGCATCAAAGAAGGCAACGCCTGCGCCGAAAAGGTCGGGCTTCATGGTGTACATCTTGCCCAGCTTAATGCCGTTTATGCGAACGCCGTCCCTCATATCGATACCGGCTTTCGTGCCGCACAGAGAGGTTTTAGCCTCGTCGATATCCAGGGTGTTGAGCGCCCAGCTGCTCTCCAGCTGAATGGTGGCTCCGTTCTGCATTACGATAAGGCCGAAGGCGGAATCCTCAACAGTGAACTGAGACTGATCCCAATCGCCCCACGGGTTGCCGGTTTCCTTCTGATCGCCCAGCTTTTTGAAGGTGGTGCCCAGCACTGCCTTGGGCTTGTAGTTGTTCATGCACCAAAGCGTAAGATCCAGCGCATGGGTTCCGATATCGATAAGCGGACCGCCGCCCTGCTCGTATTCATTGAGGAAAACGCCCCATGTAGGAACGCCTCTGCGGCGAATGGCGTGAGCCTTTGCATAGTAGATGTCGCCGGCCTCACCGGACTCGCAGAAACGCTTTACATACATTGATTCCTTGGTATATCTGTTCTGATAGCCGATGGTAAGAATGCGGCCGGTTTCCTTGGAGCAGTCCAGCATTGCCTTGGCCTCGGCATAGGTTTTTGCCATGGGCTTTTCGCAGATAACATGCTTGCCCGCCTTCATGGCGTCAATGGAAATAAAGCTGTGAGAACGGTTAGGGGTGCAGACATGAATGGTCTGAATGCTCTCGTCCTTAAGCATTTCTTTATAATCGGTATACACCTTGGCACCCTCTGCGCCAAACTCCTTGCAGGCCTTCTGCGCACGCTCTTCAATTATATCGCAGAATCCTACAACCTCAACTCTGTCACTGAGCGCCTTGAGCGCGGGCAGATGCTTGCCTGTTCCGATACCGCCGCAGCCGATAATGCCTGCTTTAATCTTTGCCATAAGTTTCACCTCATAAAATTCTTTTTATTATAAAACCCCGAAGGGATTCTATACTGATTAAGTTGATTATTCCTGCACGGAAAATGCCCGGAAATACTCCTGCTGCATGCCCTCGGTGCTTTCGCGCACCACAAGGCTGTGCGGCAAAAAGCGCTTCTGCGGGGGCTGCTTTATGTTTTCCATTCGTGCCATCAGCAATTCCACCGCAGCCTTTCCCATTTCCGCCCGCGGCTGGGCAACGCTTGTAATGCCGGGAAGGAACATGCCGGTTATGGATGTGTTGTCAAAGCCGATAATGCTCAGGCTCTTTTTTTCCAGCACCGCTATTCTTGCCGCGCCCACCGCCACCGCGTCCGAAACGCAGAACAGCGCGCTGGGCATGGGCTCCATGCCGAAAACCTTCTGCGCCGCCGCCATACCGCTGCGATAGCCGTAATCTCCGCGCAGGATATAATCCTTGCGCACATTCAGCCCGTATTTTTTAAGCGCCTCGGCATAGCCCTGCTCACGCAGTGCCGTAGAGCCGTAGTTTTCCCTGCCGGAGGCCATGGCAATCCTGCTGTGTCCCTTGCGTATAAGGTATTCCACCGCCTCAAACGCCGCCGCGCGGTCGTCTATGGACACGCTGCTTACCGCCGCATCCTCCCGCTGCTCGCAGCAAAGCACCAATGGCAGACGCTTGGCCGCAATGCTGAGCTCCTGACTGGCAAGCGCGGAGGAAAACAGTATTGCGCCGTCGGCATAGTGATTTGTGAGCATGGCCAGCAAATGCTTTTCCTTGAAGCTGTCGTCATGAGTATCGCAGGCAAGCACGGTAAGCCCGTACTGATAGCATTCGTTTTCAATGGCGGATAAGATTTTGAGATACATGGGGTTTTCCATGGTGGGCAGCAGCACCAGCACCTTGCCGGACCGTGCCAGACGCAGGCTGCGCCCCATTGAATTGGGCGTGTAGCCGTACTTTTCGACCACGGCCTCTATTCTTGAGCAGCTTTCCGCGCTGAGCAGCCGACGGTTATTGAAAAACCGTGATACCGAAGTCACTGACACCCCCGCTTCCCGGGCAATATCCTTGATTGTAACCACTCATCTCACCGCCTGAAATCGTTTTCATATATAATTTATCATAAAATTTTCAATTGTCAATATCTAAAATTTTTTTGCGCCGTTTTCATGGATTTTCATTATCCCGCGCCGCCCGCCTGTACCGTGCCGGCGTGATTCCGAAATGCTCGGAAAACGCCTTTATAAAGTGCGAGCTGTCAAAAAAGCCGCAGTTCTGCGCTATATCCGCAATGCTTTCCTCGCCGGAGCGCAGCCTGAGAGCGGCGTCGTCCAGCCTGCAAAGCCTTATATAATCTCCGGGCGTCATCCCCAGCCCCCTGCGAAAGCTGCGGAAAAGCGTCGACCTTGAAACCGATGCCGCCTTTGCCAGCATTTCCGTTGTCAGACTGCCCGGCTCCGCTGCGCCAACGGCCTTTATGCAGTCGCTGAGCACCTGCAGCTCCTGCTTTTGCGCGCCGTTATTCCTGCATATACCGCACAGCCATGCAATTATATACAGCGCCGATGCATTGAGCATAACATCCGCCTCGGCGTAGTCGTTATAATAAAGCGCCCCCATTTTATCCATAAACGGCCTTATTTCCTCAAGGCGTTCGCCCAGTCTGAGGCTGTATCTTTGGCTTCTGTCCAGGCTTCGCAGCGTAGGCTCCAGCGTAAAAAGCAGCACATACCCCTGCAGCCCGGACAATTCGGCCCTGTAACGGATAAAGAAATTTTCATGAAGCAGAATGTGAAAAATATCCACCCTTTCCTCCGGCCGACTCGGATAATAGCCGTGCCTGCTGCCCGGAGGTATAACAAACACATCGCCCGGCAGAAATGCCCGCCTGCTGTTTCCGAAATAGTGCATTCCGCTGCCGCAAAGCACAATATTAAGCTCGTAAAAATCGTGGCAGTGCATGAGCATATGAAAGTTTTCATGCGTATACGCCTTTACCAAGCGCGATGTTCCGTTGAAAACATCGGAATAGCTCCATTTGCATTTTACATCATCCGGCAGTATAACAGGATACATATTTTCCTCCTCCGTTTTATATGATTATACAACCGCATTATTCAATTAGCAACAGTTATATTGCCGCTGTCTCAACCCGAATAACATTAAGAGAATAAAAAAGGAGAAAAAATATATGACGATAAAATCCGGCGCAATCAGCCTTTGCGCGCTCCGCTCCGGGCAAGAGGGCACCGTGCTGCCCATTAAAAAAAGCGACGGCACCGGGCACAGGCTATGTGAGCTCGGGCTGACTCCCGGCACGCATATACGCATGCTGCGCCGCGCGCCCTTTGGCGGGCCGGTGCTTATAAAGGTGCGCGGATACCGCCTTGCCGTAAGGCACGGCTATGCGGCCTCCGTTCTTGTAAAGCCGCAATAGTATTTCGGATGCGGCGCCCGCGCATCCCGCCTTGGGTTCAGCTATTAAGGACAGCAGCGAAAATCAGGAGGATATTTTATGATTACAGCCGCTCTTATCGGCAATCCGAACTGCGGTAAAACCGCTCTTTTCAACGCTCTTACGGGTCAGCAGCAATATGTGGGCAACTGGGCCGGAGTTACGGTGGAAAAAAAGGAAGGGATATTTTCCGCAAACGGAGAAACCGTCCGTCTTATCGACCTGCCCGGCATTTATTCGCTCTATCCCTACTCTATCGAGGAAAAAATCACAAAAAGCTATCTTGAGCAGCAGCCGCCCGATGTTATAATCAACATTCTGGACGGCACCTGCCCGGAAAAAAGCCTTTATTTAACTCTTCAGCTTTGTGAGCTGCACCTTCCGGTGCTTATTGCCGTAAACATGTCCGACGAGCTGGAAAAGCGCGGAGTTCATATAGACTGTGCAGGTCTTGCTCAGGAGCTGGGTGTTGGCGCTCTGCCGATTTCCGCAAAGAAAAAAACCGGGCTTGAGGAGCTGAAGGGGCAGCTTTTCCTTTGCATAGGCAAAACGCCGAAAACCGAAAATCTTATACGCGCGCTGCCCTCCGTCCGGGAGGTGCTGCGCATTTCCGGCTCCTTCTGCCCGGACAATGCACCCGCTTTTGCCTCCGATATTCTGTCCTCCTGCGGCGATACCGCCGCCCTCCCCGAAGACGGCAGAGTGCGCCGTGAGCTTTTGAGCTTTATTTCCTCTCTTGCTTCCGTTTACGGCGACAGCTTTGCCGCTCTTGCCCATGATCGATATGAGTATATCGGGCTTTTGATAAAGCGCTATTTTAACGGAGACCCCTCGGAGCCTCTTACCGACCGTCTCGACCGCCTTGTACTTAACCGTTTTTGGGCGTTCCCTCTGCTTTTGGCCGTGCTGCTCAGCGTGTTTTTTATTGTTTTCGGCGCTCCGGGCCGATATCTTGGCGAGCTTTTGTCAAACGCCGTGAATATACATCTTGCGGGGCTGATCTCCGCCGCCCTGAGCGGCATGAACGCTCCGATATGGCTGTGCCGCCTTGTTTCCCAAGGGCTGCTGGGCGGCGTAAGCGCGGTGCTTGCCTTTCTTCCCCAGCTTTCTTTATTGTATCTTTTCCTTACGCTGCTTGAGGACAGCGGCCTTATGGCGCGGGCCGCTTTCCTTGCAGACGGTCCGATGCGCGGTATCGGCATGAGCGGGAAAGCGTTTATACCCATGCTCATGGGCTTTGGCTGCACCGTTCCCGCCGTTTTTGCCGCGCGCACTGTCTCCTCGCAGCAGGAAAAGACGGCCACCGTTCTGCTTGCCCCATTTATGAGCTGTTGTGCACGAATGCCCATATATGCATTATTTGCCGGTACCTTCTTTCCGCTCTCCGGCGGCTTTGTAAGCGCAGGGATATATATTTTGGGCGTTGCTGCTGCAGTAATCTACGGTGCAATCCTGCGCAAAACCGTGCTGCGCGGGGGCAGCGCGCCGTTTCTTTTGGAGCTGCCGCCGTACCGCATCCCGGATATCCGCACCCTTTTTCTTCATCTGTGGCAGAAATGCCGCAGCTTTATCCTGCGCACAGGAACGCTTATCGCCTGTCTTTCCGTAATAATATGGACGCTGAACGCCTTTACGCCCGCCTTTGTTCCCGCCGCCGAGCCCGCAGAGAGTCTTCTTGCCCGCGCCGGCGCGCTTATTGCGCCGCTGCTTGCGCCGTTGGGCTTTGGAACATGGCAGGCGGCCGTAAGTCTTTTATCCGGCATCGCCGCCAAGGAATCCGTAATTTCCTGTCTTACGGTAGTATATGCCGCCGGTGCGCCGGAGGCGCTGCCCGCAATTATTTCCGGCTGCTTTACCCCCGCCTCCTCCGTTTCCTTTATGGTGTTCTGCCTGCTTTACTCGCCGTGCATAGCCGCCTGCGCCGCCATGAAAAAGGAGCTGGGCTCGGCAGCCTTTGCCGCTGCCGCCGCCATGTTCCAAACCCTTACGGCCTATGCGGCATCGTTTGCCGTATACCGGCTGCTCCTGCTGTTTTAACCGGTGCAAGTGTCCTGGTATAATAAAAACGGCGCAGCCCAAATGGGCTGCACCGTACAGACCTGATGTCCAAACTGCCTTTAACTATAAAATATGGTTTGGCACCGTCTTTATTTTTTTGTTTTGCCGTAAAATGAATTATTTCACCTTGGGGCCGGCCGCTACAAGCGCCTTGCCAGCTTCGTTGCCCTCGTACTTTACAAAATTCTTCACAAAGCGCGAAGCCAGATCCTTTGCCTTTTCCTCCCACTGGGACGGATCGGCGTAGGTGTCGCGGGGATCCAGAATTCCGGAATCCACGCCCGGAAGCTCGGTGGGAACCTCGAAGTCGAAATACGGTATCTTCTTGGTGGGCGCGGTAAGAATAGCGCCGCTGAGAATGGCATCTATAATGCCGCGGGTATCCTTGATGGAAATGCGCTTGCCGGTGCCGTTCCAGCCGGTATTTACAAGATACGCCTTTGCGCCGCTCTTTTCCATTCTTTTAACCAGCTCTTCTGCATACTTTGTGGGATGCAGCTCCAGGAAGGCCTGTCCGAAGCAGGCGGAGAAGGTGGGAGTGGGCTCGGTTATTCCGCGCTCGGTGCCCGCAAGCTTTGCGGTAAAGCCGGAAAGGAAGTAGTACTTAGTCTGCTCCGGCGTAAGTATGGATACGGGCGGAAGCACACCGAAGGCATCGGCGGAAAGGAATATTACATTCTTTGCCGCAGGAGCGGAGGAAACGGGGCGAACGATGTTCTTGATGTGATTTATGGGATAGGATACGCGGGTGTTCTCGGTAACCGACTTATCCGCAAAATCGATCTTGCCGTTTTCATCAAGGGTGACATTCTCAAGCAATGCGTCGCGTTTGATGGCGTTGTAGATATCGGGCTCGGACTCTTTGTCAAGGTTTATGACCTTAGCATAGCAGCCGCCCTCAAAGTTGAACACGCCGTTATCATCCCAGCCGTGCTCGTCGTCGCCGATAAGCAAACGCTTGGGGTCGGTGGACAGCGTGGTTTTGCCGGTTCCGGAAAGCCCGAAGAATATCGCGGTGTTTTCGCCGTTCATATCGGTGTTGGCAGAGCAGTGCATGGAGGCTATGCCCTTAAGGGGCAGATAGTAGTTCATCATGGAAAACATGCCTTTTTTCATCTCGCCGCCGTACCAGGTGTTGATTATGACCTGCTCGCGGGAGGTGATATTAAAGGCAACGCAGGTTTCGGAGTTAAGACCCAGCTCCTTATAGTTTTCCACCTTAGCCTTGGAGGCGTTGTAAACAACAAAGTCCGGCTTGAAGTTTTCCAGCTCCTCCTGAGTGGGCTTTATGAACATATTGGTTACAAAGTGCGCCTGCCATGCCACCTCCACGATAAAGCGGATAGCCATACGGGTGTCCTTATTGGCGCCGCAGAAGGCATCCACAACAAACAGCCGCTTGTTGCACAGCTCTTTCTTTGCAATGTCCTTTACCGCTTCCCATGTTTTTTCGCTCATGGGATGGTTATCGTTCTTATATTCGTCGGAGGTCCACCACACGGTGTTCTCGGAGTTCTTATCAACAACGATATACTTGTCCTTGGGGGAACGGCCGGTATAAATTCCGGTCATGACATTAACGGCTCCCAGCTCGCTTTCCTGACCCTTTTCGTATCCGGTAAGACCGGGCTTCGTCTCTTCCTTAAAGAGCATTTCATAAGAAGGATTGCGCACAATTTCGGTAACACCGGTAATACCGTACTGCTTCAGATCGATTTCAACCATTTGGATATACCTCTTTCCTTTACCCATTCGCCTGAATAAACGAATGAACATATTGATAACTGTTTGCCTTTGAAACAACCTTTGACCGCAGACCCGCAGCCCATTGTTGTCCACTTATATAATACGATGTTTCCCGAACAAAATCAACAGCTTTTTCGCTGTCTTAAAGAAAAATTCATAAATTTCATATTTATTTATCGATAATTCCGTATTTTATACCCGGCAATGCCGCAGCACCTACACGAACAATATATAATTTCATATTTTTTGTTCTCCGCCCCGATTATTTTACATTTCCTACGAATTTTTGTTATAATATATATGCACAGTCGCTGGCTGCGGCACTTTAACCACGGGGGAAAGCACATGATACGCATACTTATTGTCGAGGACGAACCGGCCATCTCCGGCCTTATTAAAATGAATCTCAAGCGCAGCGGCTACAACTGCGACTGCGCCTTTGACGGAGAACAGGCGGCCGATCTGATCTCCAAAAATGTCTACGACCTTATTCTGCTTGATATAATGCTTCCCAAAATCAACGGCTACGAGCTTATAGAGTATATCCGTCCCCTTGAGATTCCGGTTATTTTTCTTACCGCAAAAAGCGATCTGAATGAACGGGTAAAGGGGCTTAAGCTGGGCGCGGAGGATTATATCGTAAAGCCCTTTGAGATCGTGGAGCTTCTGGCCCGCGTAGAGGTGGTTCTGCGCCGCTATAAAAAAACCGCCACCGTAATCAGCTTCGGCGATGTTACCCTTGATACGGTTGCCCGCACCGTGACAAAGGGCGGATATCCCGTGGACATGACCGTTAAGGAATACGATCTGCTTCTGCTGCTTGTACGCAACCCCGGCATTGCCCTTTTTCGCGAAACCCTTTTTGACAGAGTATGGGGCTATGATTATATAGGGGAGACGCGCACTCTGGATTCCCACATTCAGCGCCTGCGCCGCAAGCTTGACTGGAATAAAAAAATCATCACCGTATATAAGGTGGGATACCGCTTTGATCCTCACGGAGGTGAATAAATGCTGCGCAGAATTGTTGCCGCCTGTATTATAACATGCCTTATCTGCTGCGGCGTTGCCGTTGCGGCTTCCCTTTGCTTCCGCGCCGAGCTTGAATACCGCAGCCGCTTGGCGCAAGTTGCTGCCCGCTCCCTTCATGACTTAGCGGCAGCGCGCGTAGAGGAGCTGTGCAGAACACAGCTGGAGGTATATGGCACGCCCCCGTCCGGCGAGGAGCTGGCCTCCGTTTTTTCGGATACATACACACTTTTTGACACAAGCGGCAATGTAATATGCCTTGGAGGCATAACCGATCTTTCTTCCGTGCGGGCGGACGCTTCGGCAAAAAACAATACCGAAACCTCCGACAGCCGCGAAAGCAAAATGCCCTCCGACGATTTTCCGTATTCCCTGCTTCCCGACGGCTTTAATCCCGCAGATGCCCAAAGCGGCCCGCTGCTTTATTCATCCGGCGATTACATCACCGTTATAAGCCGCACCCCCTATGCCGTTTTGCTCACCTGCTGCTATTCCGCTCTTGCCTTTCGTGCAGACAGCTTTGCCCGATATACCCTGCTTATAACCTTGCTTGCATTTCTGCTCTGCGCAGCAGCAAGCATCGCCGTTATCCTGCCCCGCGCTCTTTCACGGCGCCGTCTTGCCTCCGCCATGGATGCAGCGGCACAGGGCGATTATACCGTGCGCGTTTCCCGCGGCCCTTTGTGCGAACAGTTCAATTCCATGATGCAGGCAATAAACGATAATGTCGTACAGACCCGCCGTGCCGCCCAGGCACAGAAGGATTTTGTTGCAAACTTTTCCCACGAGCTTAAAACTCCGCTTACCGCAATTATCGGCTATGCCGATCTGATGCGCTCCGCCGAGCTGGACGGCGAGGACGCCTTTACCGCCGCTTCGTATATTTTCAGTGAAGGCAAGCGTCTTGAGTCTCTTTCTCTCAAGCTTATGGATATGATAGTGCTGGAAAAACAGGATTTTCCCCTTCGTCCGCTTCCTGCCGGAAAACTGCTTCAGCACATAGCCATAACCGTGCGTCCCATGCTTTCCACCGCCGAGCTTACCTTGGAGTTTCACGCAGCGGCAGCCCGTGTGGAGGGCGAGCGTGATCTGCTTACCACCCTTGTAATGAATTTGCTGGATAACGCCCGCAAGGCATCGGAAAACGGCGGAAAAATAATACTGCGCGGCGTTGTAGAGGGCGACAGATACCGCATCAGCATCCAGGATTTCGGACGGGGCATTCCTCCCGAGGAGCTCAGCCGTATAACCGAAGCCTTTTATATGGTGGATAAATCCCGCGCCCGCGCCCAACACGGCGCAGGGCTGGGGCTGGCGCTTGCACAGCGCATAGCGGTGCTGCACGGCTCCGGTCTTGAATTTCAAAGCGTTTTAGGAGAGGGCACCACCGTTTCCTTTACCCTTAAACGAATTCCCAAGCAAAAGGAGCTGCAAAATGAAGAAACAGTATAAAGCCGTTTTCTCCGCTGCGGCCATAGCGGCAGCCGCCGTTATCACCGCCTGTGCGTGCCTGCTTTCCGTCCGCGGCATCACCGCCCCGGCAGCGCTTCTTTCCTTTCCCGCCGTCACAGCCTCCGACCTTTTTCCGTCATACGCCGAGCGCTGCGGGCTGTGGTTTGGCTCCGCCAAGGATCCCGATGTAACCTTTGATTTTGTCAAATCGGAAGTATCGGAAGAAACCTCGCAGAACATACGCGCTGCCGCATGGAATATAGCCGAGTCCGTACTGCAGCCGACACTGGAGGCCTTGGGGCTGTCCATGGACGGTTTCAGTCTTTCCGATTATACCGCGCTTCTTGTCATGCGCAGCAAAAGTGCAGGAACCGGCTTTAATCTTTTGCACTGCCACTGTCACGCCTTTACCAAGCTTAAGGGGGCTTATTGGGAATTCGGAATAAGCTTAATGCTGGACTATAACACATTGCAGCCTTATGTTATAACGCTGGACGATCCCTACGAAAAAATAACCGATTATTCCTCTGTCATCCGGCATTCTCTGGCCGCATTTGCGAACGCTCTGGGAGGCAAACAAGCCCGTCTGTCCGATCACCGCGATATACCGGAGGTTCTAAATCAAAAAGCAGACTTCCGGCTTCCCGTATGCGCAGGCGCCGTTGCGCCGAAACACTATTCACTGCTGGCCTGCAAAAGCATTTATTTGGAAAACCGCACCGTATACCTTCTGGTATACAGTAACAAACCGGTAAGCAGCATTTCCTTATGCGCCCTAAGCCCGGAACAGATGGAGCTGCTCACAAAATAATAATCCGTGCCGCGAAAAGGCACAAGCTTTGTCGTATTTTACTTTTTTGACACATTCCGCTTAGACTCTGTACGCATTGTACTGTATAATTACTGTTACAAAGTTTATGATTCGGAGGCAGCATATGACAGCAAATACCAACCGAGCGCAAAGATTGCAAAAACTCAAGCGCAAGCATACACGCAGAATCCTTTTTATTACATTTATATGTCTGACGCTTGCAGGCATGACAATCCTGCTTGCGTTCGGATCCCGCCCCGGCGGTTCCGCCGGCGCCGGTCCGTCTTCGACGCCCGCCGTTACGCCGACAGCCCCGGTACCTTCCCTGTCTTCCGGGCTTCCGGTAATAACCTCCTCGCCGTCAGCCGGCAAAAAGCCCTATATTTCCCCTGCCCCCAGCGTCATAGCCACTCCTGCCGTCACCCCTGCCGGCTCCTTCAACAATCTTGTGAACCCTGCCGGAAGCACTATCCGCACGCGCTTTGCCGTTCCCGACGGCTGGGAGCGCGTCGAGGTGGTTCAGGGCAGCTTTGCGGAATATCTGCGCGAGCTTCCGCTCAAGGCGGACGGCAAGCCGTTGCTTTACTGGGACGGCAAGCCCAACGATAACCCCGCCCACGCCGCCGTGCTTGACCGTCCCATGCCCCAGCGCTACGAGCAGTGCGCCGATACCGTCATACACCTGTATGCCGACTGGCTCTATTCCACAAAGCAGTATGACAAGCTTCGTTTTACCTTCAATAACGGCTTTGTATGTGATTTTGAGCACTATATGCAGGGCTATCGCCCCAACGATACCGTAACGGGCTGGAAAACTCAGGACGATTACTGGACGGGGGATTCCCGGCGGGTATACGACCTGTATCTTCAGCAGACCTTTCTCTATGCCAATACCGCCTCCCTTTTCAAATACGATCTTGACAAGGTGGAATATGCCGATCTCTCCATAGGCGACCTGTTTATAGTGCCCGGCTTTCCCGGGCATGTGGTAATAGTAGCCGATATGATCGTAAACAAAACCACCGGGGAAAAGCGCTTTATCACCGTTCAGGGCAGCATGCCCGCCGTGCAGGCTCATGTTATGCTCAATGCCGAGGAGCCGGAATTTTCTCCCTGGCAAAGCTGTGAAATATACGACGGCTACTTTGTAAGCGCCACCTATTGGGGCTGTCCGCTTGAAAATATCCGCCGCTTTCGCTGAATGCATTTCGCGTTTTTCGCGCAAATTTCCCTAATTATTAAAACCCGGCGCACGCTATGTGTACGCCGGGTTTTCCTGCACTTATCTTTTTAATTATAAAGGATTGGGTTTTTCCGTTTGCATCCGTCTTGCACCCGTCCCGCTTACCCCAGAGGATACCAAAGGCTGAGGCGGCCCATGGGCAGACAGGAGCCCTGAGTGTAGGTATCCATTATGTCCGTGCCGTTAAAGCCGTCGGTGACCTTGAAATATATCCCCTCCGCAGGAGCGCCTATATCCGCAAGGGAAACGGTGAGAGTTATGCAGTTATCCCGTATTTCGCTTTGAATATCCCCGATACGGGTGCGCGCGCCCTTTTCATCAAGGCGGTACAGTGCGTTTTCACAGGGAGAAGCGGCAAAGGAGTAGCTCTCCCAGCCCTTAAGGGACGGGGTGCCGCAGCCGATATACAGGTTCATGAAATCCGCACTTGCGTATTCCTGAAGGCTGCTTTCGCATTCTATAAGGAACTGCACGCTGTTTTTGTCGTTTGCCGCCCTTACGCTTTTTATTTTATTGCGGGGGGCGGGCTGCTCATAGCGCAGGTTTTGTCCCACGCCCGCCCAGGAGCGGGCAAGTCCCAGCGCGGCGGAGGCGTACACGGCGCAGCCCTCCCATGCAGCCGGGTCGGGGGCAAGGGGCAGCGATTTAAGCGCAGGCTTTGGCATATCCCCCTTTATTCCCTTGAAGCGGCGAATATTGTCGCACAGCTGGAGATAGAAGGCGTCCTGATAGCCGTCGCCCTTGGGCGGCTCGATATCGCGGGAGAATTCCTCGTCCGCAGTGTCCACAAAGCCTACGCGGCCGTCAAAAACCTGCTTTATGGCCACCCACTCGTTCCAGCCCGTAACCGTTACCAAATCCACCTTATCTATTTTATCCAGCACATTGTCCCACTGGCTTTGGGCATTGGCGCCAAGGCGGACATTATCCCTTACATTCACTTTCTTTGAATAATCGTAACCCCGTCCGCGGTTGAGCGCGCGGTTTTTTATGGAGTTGCTTACCGGCAGCTGCGGATGCTGGGCAAGGGAAACGCTCATCATTCCGCTGCCGTCAGGTTGAATATGAATGGGCTGAGGATAACTCCATTCCATCCACGGAAAGCCGGCCGTCATATAGGCCTCATCCGGCCACTGGGAAACGCGCAGATCAAAATATTCCGTTAATTCCTTGGAAAGCGGCTGCGGGTCATACTCCGTGTCGCCTCTGCGTTTTGCCTCCGCCTTATCGCTTGCCGGGGTTATATTGCCTATTATCATGGGATGCTCGCCGTCCGGGCGGTACCACACCTCGTCATACCGGCCGGATTTATAAAGCAGCTTGTATATGCGCTCTATTGTTAAGATGGAATAGGAATTAGTATAAAACGCCACCTTGGGCGCGTTCCAGCCCGCCTTATACATGCTTTTAAGCACCGCCGCAAGATTCTTGAAGCTCTCCGAATACGGGTCGGCGTTTGTGGCGTCGAGATAGAGGAAATCCACTCCGGCAAGGGTGAGCATTTCCATATGCTTGGCAAGAACCCATTTGTCGTCGCTGCGGTAGTAGCCGAAAAGCGGCTCGTTCCAGTAGTGGAAGGTGTTAAGCGGGCTGTTTTTTGTTCCCTCAGGGTTCCAAAGGTCATCGGGGTGTTCCTTCAGCAGGCTTGTGATATTATACTGCCCCGTCATTTTGGCATCGTTGCCGTGCCAAAGGAAATAATATATTCCCACCTGCTTTTCGTTTAAGCCCGACACCGGCATAAAGGCTCTGCCGAACTGATCCACCCCGCAGACGGACAGAATGTTCCGCCCCCCGTCCGCCTGCCCTGCCGCAGCGCCCGCCGAAGCATCCGGTGTTGTCTGCTCCGGGCTGCATCCGGAAAACAGCAGCATAAAGGCAAATATCAGCGCAAATATGCCCTTTATATTTCTTCTCATATGCAAATTACCCTTTTATCCTTTCCGTTGTCGGCATCGGTGCCGTCCGCCGCGCAGGCATACGCACCGTATCCGCCGGCTCCTTAGGCCTGCAAGCCTTCTTCCGCCCTTTTTCTTGCGTCACGGCGGATTAAGCGGATTATAACACACGCGCGTTTCCTAAGCAACAGGCAAGCTGCTGTCTTTCCCTTTCGAATGTACGATTTTTCAAAAAAGAGGTGCGGCGGTTATAAAATCGCCGCACCGACAGCTGCGTTTGTTTGTAAGCCTTCCCGTTTTTCAAAAAACGGGAAGGCGTGTTTTTCGCAAAAAGCTATTTTTCACCCAACAGCTTGGCAATAGCAAGATCCAGCGCATCCTTTGCCGCAGCATAATCCTTTTCCGGGGTGGATTCACCGCTTATCCATTTTGCCATCGGCATTGTGGTAAGCCAGCCCGTGCCGTTGCCGCCGATATCCCAGTACGCCATATATGATGTGGAAACACTCTTCTTTGCAGCGTCCTTCAGTATGTCAAGCGAGCGCTCATCCCTGAAAAACTGAATACTCTGACTTTTCATTATTTCATAGTTTTCATAGCTGTCCTGTGCAAACTCCGGCGCTATGTACATACTCAGCATCTGTACAACACCGGCGATATTGGCATGCCCCTTGAACACGGCATACGGCGTAAACCAGTTTCTGTCGGAGCGGTAATCCTGCGCGTCCGGTCCCTTGGGCGGCAGCACAATGCCGTAATCCAGACTTTCATCCTGATAAATAGCCGACCCCGTGTTTTCATTTTCACACGCACGGTTTGCATAGGTAAGCATAAACGCCACCTGCCCTCTGCGGAAGTAGGGTGCTTCCTCCTGCCAGAAATCGCCTTCGCACTGCACTGCCTTATCGTCGCGGCAAAGCCCTATAAAATAATTAACCGCCGTAAGAGCCTGCTTTGAATCCGCCGTAAAATGCGGCATTCCCGATTGGTCGTTTGTAAGCACCGAGCCGCCGTTTGCACATATCAGGCTGTATACGGACATGTAATTTCTGGAGGCCGCCATGCCGTATATTCCGCGGTCGGGATCCGTACAGTCGATTACCATGGTGCGGAAATGCTCAAAATCCCATTTTCCCTCATCATACAGAGCATATATTTCCTCCGCACTGTGACCGCCTCTTTTTATCAGCTCTTTATTGAAAAAGCACACCTGATTCAGCAGTACACCGCCGGCTCCTGCTTCCTGCGGCACCGCAACATACTGTTTGCCGCCGTAATAGCCTACGCTCTTGGACGCTTCAATGTCCCAATACCCGGGATCGTCAAAATTCGTATATTCGCTGTACAAACCAAGATCAACATAATAGTTTTCCGGCTTTGAGCCGCCGTAGGTCATGGCCTGCGGCACGGCAAACGGCCCTCCTATATCAAAGATATCGCATAACGGCTCCCCTGCCGCCGCCGCTGCCGGAACCTGCTTCAGCCAGCCGTCGCCGAAGGTGTTTGCAAGCCATGTGATTTTTACTCCGTATTTTTCCTGGAACTTTTGCCAGCGTTCCCTGCGCTCCTTGGCGCGAGAGCCCGTTATGCCGTCCACCCACAGGTTTTCCGTGGTGGTCTCACAGAAAAATATAGTATAACTGTCCCCGGGCTTCATAGCCACCGTTTTTTCCTGCTCGCTTGTCTGAGTCGGTGCAGGCGTCGCCGATTGCTCCGTTGCTCCCGGCTTGCAGGCAGCAAGCGTCAAAACCACCGCCAGCGCCGCAATAAGTGCTGTTATTTTCTTCATTGCAATACCTCCTGTTTTATTCTTATCTTCGTATCAGTCTGTAATCCTCCCGGCAATCCTTACCCGTATGCTCAACATTGAAGGTAAGCTCATAGGTTCCGCTTAACGAATCGTACCATGCCTGCCAGTAATCGTTTCCCGTAACGGACTGGTCCACCGCCTCCCAGCTGCCGCCCTTTTTTGTTTCCAGCCGTATGCCGGAATAATGCGGCACATTTGTAAAGGTAAGCGGAACATACCCCATGCCTCCGGTTACGGTTATTTCGGCAAGCACTCCCTGCTGATCGGGCTCCGCGCATTTTACATATATCGGAGTATTTTTTATCACGCTTCCCCTGTTTGCGCTTACTTTATATAAGCTCCCCGTTGCATAGGCATAGGCCGCACGCCATGTGTTGAAATATTCCTGCGGAATTGACGCAAGCACGCTGCTGGTTCCGTAATAGTCCGATTTTTTCACCGGCAGGTTTATCCATTCCGCCGTGCCGCGCACAACACTGCCCTTTTTGATGATATTTCCCGCATTTGCCGGCGGGCTCAGCTCAAAGGATACACACGGCACTCCGCCGTTATTTGTGCGATACAGGCTGAAGGCCGGCTTGTCGTACACTTCTCCGTTTATCTCCGCCCGATAGCAGTGCAGCACCATCATTCTGTTTGCCCCCGGCGTCTTTTTATAGAGCACGGGAGCATACCCCATAAACGCCGCCCACAGTCCTTCTCCCGGCACCTCTATGCGCTGCATTGCACCCACGATGTACCCTGTCTGGCCGACAGGCAGAGCAAATTCTCCGCCGAAACTCATGCCCCCCGCCTCAAAGACCACGGTACCGTCCGCATTGCCCACCGCCATGGTGTCATAATGATTGTCGTTGTACTCATCCGACCCCATGGAGTAAAAGGCCAGCCGCTCAAAGGAAGTATCCTCAAGAAATGTATAGCTGAAGCTGTGATATGCACGGGAAACATCGTTGGTTCTGGGCAGGTTCACCGTATATTCGCATTCGATTTTTCCGTCCTGAGTTATTCCGCGGTATATCACCTCCGTAAGATTCGGCCCCTGCTTGCGAAACTGTGTGCGCACCCTTTTAAGCTGCTGCATGCTGCCGCCCGCCCTTGGGAAATAGGTAAGAAAATTACCCCCGCCGACATTCTCCGTCCAGTTGTATTTGCCCCCGTATATCGATGTAACCGCCAAGGGGCGTATGTCCGTAATAAAGCCGCGGTTATGTGTCATTTCCGCGTCATAGCAGAAGGATTCGCCGAAGGAGCCTATGGAGCTTGACTCCCATTGCTGATAGTTTCCGCCCCAGCCCGCAAGGCACAGCTGCGAATGACTTGCCGCGTACACTCCGCCCCACTGCGCGTAAGTAACGGTAAGCTCATAGGTAACCTTGGAGTGTGCGGGTATTTCTATCACCGTTATGCCGTGCAGCCAGGTGCCCGCAAGGTAACAGCGCGGCTGCGAAACATCGTAATTGACAGGCTCATGCCAGTTTTTACTCAGCTGCACCTGCACTCCTATGGGTTCTCCCGTCTGCGCATCCCTCAGCATCGGGCAGCACCCAAGCACCCCCAGCTTGCCCGATTTCTCAAAAAGCACAGGCAGCTTTACGGCGGCATCCGAAGAGTTTTCCAGTGTAAATTTCAATCGGTCGGCTTCATCCAGCCTTTTTTCCTCCGCCGCAAAATCCGGGCCCATGTATTGCAGCATATTGTTAAGGGATATATTCATATAGCCCTTTTTATCAAACTGCGCCTTTTGTTCTCTGCCTTCCTTGGGATGTATCTGCTCCGCGCCTGCCGTTATTCCGGCAGCATCGGTATAAAGCCGCGCATCCTCCGGCTTTGCCTTTGCCGACGGAATGATTATTATGTTGAAGCCCGTAAAGGAATGCTTCTTAAGCGCCGGCAGCTCCGCGCTGAAGCTGAGCCTGTGCCCCTGTTCGTCCGTTTCCAGCTCAACCCCGGCTCCGTCGGGAATAACCGCCGTGAAGCCCGCGCCGTCCTGACCGCTCACCGTTACCGCGCTGCCGTTTTCGTTTTTTTCAAAGCGGGTATACTTCTTGTCCAGCACAAGCGAAAACCCCGCCTGCGCAGAAGCATCGTCTTTAAGGCTCCAAAGTGACAGCTCCAACGACAGATACCTCGGCATCGCCGCTATTTCCACCCTGCCGGATATGTTCTTTTCCCCTGCAAAGCAAAGATTCATTATATCCGTGCGCTGCATATACCGCCCGGACTCAATTATTCTGGATATCGCCCGCCCTCCGTTTGCCACATGGGATATATCGTCCCTGCCGTCCGCATCGATAGGGGTTATTGCCTGCAGCGGGCGCTTTTGGCCGCCTGTCACTATGTAAAAATCAGTGCTTTCCGCCTTGGGAATCGTCCTTACAATCTCCTCCGACATCGCCCCCGCCTGCTGCTGGCTGTAAAATTGCTCTATTGCGCCCAGGCGCGTGATCCCTCCCCGCGAAGGCTCTGCGGTCAGCGCGTAATATCCGGTCTGTATATTGTACTGCGCCCCGCCGGTGGCATTATAGCCGTCCTGCCACCACGCATAGGAATAATCGCGCGCTCCGGGCTGCTGCACATATTCTCCCACGGGCTCGATTATTCCCGGCGTGCTTTCCGGATTTGTGCTTGGTTCCGTAGACTGTACCGGCACATCGCAGCCGCCCATTACGGATGCCGCCGCCAAAACAGATATAACTGCCATAACATATTTTTTCATCCCTGTTTTTCCTTTTTACCGCTTTTTCAAATGCATCTTCAGTATAACGCCCTCTTTAATAAGCCGGCAATATGCTTTTTGCATTGCCTGCACGCAATTTTATATCACCTGCATCTTGCAATCCGGCAAATTATGTTGTAATATTGGTATTGTATTATATGGCGGCATATAAATCAACCTCCGTGCGCCTGCACCGCCGCTTTGCCTTTTGCCGCTGCGCATTTATTTTATAATGCCCGCACGCACACGGAATATAGGTTTTTCATATGATCGTATAGAAAAAAACGAACAGCCGCCTTTGGTCAAAAAACGGAGTATAAAATGAATACATCTTTTCTTAAAAATTTCATAGCGGTCGCAGAAGAGCAAAGCATATCGGCAGCGGCGCGCAAAGCGCATATAGCGCAAAGCGCATTGTCTCTTCAGCTTAAGGCTCTTGAGGACTATACCGGCAGCACGCTGCTCGTGCGCAGCCGCAAGGGCGTGTGCCTTACGGACCGCGGAGAGCTTTTTTACCGATACGCCAAAAGAATACTGGGGCTGGAAAACGAAATGAAGGACCGCCTTTATGAAAACGCCCGTTCAGGCGGTATACTGCGTCTGGGCGTCAGCTCCTCCTGCCTTTCCTCGGTGCTGGAAAATCAGCTGCACTCCTTCGGACGCCGTTTCCCCGCCGTGCGCTACGAGCTTTATGAGCGTTCCGGCAACGAGGTTCTCGAAGCCCTGCGCTCCGGGATCATCGATGTAGGTATAATAAGCTCCTCCGCCGTGCCCGGCTCCGATATCCGGGTGCGCTATAAAAACCGCGAGCCCATGGCGGTGCTTTACGACGGCCGCTATTCCCTTCCCGATACGGCCGTCTTTCCCGATCTCAGGGAGCTTCCCGTATGCATCACCCGGCGCAGCCTGTCCATCTGGCGGCATCTTTGCGCCATGCACGGCTTCGAAACGCACATCGCCGCCTGCTGCGAGCAGTATGAAACTGCGGCAAACCTTGCCGTGCGCGGACGGGGCGCCGCAATAATCCCGCATGCAATGGCATTGCGGTATGCCTCCTATGCGGTTGAGGATAAGCGTTCGTATTTTGACGCAAGCCGCATGCGCATATATACCTCAGACGGCAAACGCATTTTCCCCGAGCTTTGCGATGCCTGCAGCGCCACGGGACACCGCGGCAATGTCTCCGTAGTGCTGCGCGGCGGCTTTGACGGCTGGCTGCTGTGTCCGCTTGAAACAGGCGCCACTCTGCCCATATCCCGTCAGGGGGATGCACGGGTGGGGCTCTCCTCTCTTGCCGATCTTACCTCCCTGATACTGGATTTCAGGCTGGACGGCGCACATAAGGGGCAGCAGTACGCCGTGGGCGGCTTCTGCCTTACCGACAATCTGCCCGATACCCCGCCCCTTGAGGATTTTTCCGACGGCATTAACGGCTACCGCCCGGAGGATATGTCCCTCTACGGGCAGCTGCTGCCGGATGTCAGCATACGCCCGTTTGCGGATACCCCGCGTGCGCTTACCGTAACCGTACCCCAGAACGGTCAGTATGTAGACAATATCCATATCCGCGCCGATTGGGTTAAGAATAAGCTTATACCCGCCATAGGGCAAAGCCGCTATTTGGGCGTGCATATAATAAACCCCTCGCTGCCCTCGCTTGCCGTATCAATAGGCGCAATTGAAGCGCACCGAATGCACACCGCAATGCTGAACGAAAATATTATGGACACTTCCTTCATGGTGCTTTCCTGCGCAGACCGCATCGCCTCTCCCGTTGCGGAGGAATTCATACGGGAATTTCTTTCACACCCGTAAGCGGCAGTCTCCGCACCGGCATACAGGCTTGAAATGCGTCGTTCTCCGCGCTCCGATAACCGCTTTCGCCTTCATTTAACCTTTAAGGCGTTATCGGTTATAATATAAAAATCATATGATGGCATCTCTATTTGATATAGCCGCCGCTCTTTGCTTAATAAAGGCGTTATGCTAAAATAGTATTGTTGAATTGCCCCGATTGATATGCAGTAACACAATAATACCAATCAAGGAGAAAGCACATGCAAAAGCCCTTTCTTGTTTTATTGGCACTTCTCACGGCCGTAATCATGGTCGGCTGCACACCAAGCAGTCCTTCCGCCACTCCTTCCGCCCTGCCGGAAGTCTCCGGGGGAGATGCGGAAAATACCGTGACGCCTGATCCGGTTTTAACGCCGGAACCCGGCTTTTCGCCTGCAGCAGGCACTTCACTGTTTGATTTTTCCGCTCTTTCCGTCTCATTTTTCGATCTGAGTGCCTACGGCTTTGCCGCACCGGAGTATTCCGTAACCGATAACACGCTTGTGCTGAACATAAGCGGCGAAATGTTGTACGGCGTCATTAACATGCAGCTTTCGGCCGGGGACTCGATAAAAAATGCAATGAGCCGGGCCTCCGACAGCGGCTATATGCGTATACGCATCGAAAACACCGGTGAATCCGATGCAAATATCGCCGTGCTTTTGGTTACCGCCGACGGCAAAAGCGGCTGTCTTAATCCTTCGGGCGGGCAGCTTATAACCCTTGCCGGCAAAAAAGAAGCGGTATATACCGACGATTCCGCCGATGTCGATGCCGCAAACCACACCGGGGAAACTCACCTCTGCATTCCTGCGGGCTTCAGCGGCTTTGTATATTATCCCCTTACCGGTCAGGTGCCGTGGTGGGAGGGGACGGTTACGGACGGCGAGCTTGCCCATGTAATCGGGTTCAGCCTTGATATACGGTTTTCAAATGCTGCCGATGCACAAAGCATTTCCCTTAGTGATTTCTGTCTCGCCCCGGCCGAATAGTCATGCCGTGCTGAAATTGTACACCGTTGTATACCTTAATTGTTTATGTTGCTTTTTGCAATAATAATAGTAAAAAACAAAATATTACAAGGAGGAATTTATATGAAAAAAGTTATTCTTGCCATCTCTCTTGCACTGCTTGTTATGCTTACGGCAGTAAGCGCGTTTGCCGCGCCGGCTGCGCCGAAAAACTGCAAAACCGAAGTCGTGTATGATTTTACAAGCCTCGGGGACCAGACCGCAGCAGCCTCCGCTCTGGGCTTTTGGACCGGCGGCGGCGACTGTGAGGTCACCGTAAAGAGCGGCTATGTAATCTTTTCAAAAAATGTGTGGGGCGCCTTCGGAAACTTCAGCAATGAAGCGCAGGCAAAATTCAAAACCGCTTCCGGTATAGCCTTCAGCTTCAGAACCGAAAATGCCGCCGTTATCACCTTGGGCTTTAACGACAACTCCGCCGACGGAACAAACCACATCCTCAAAAAAGATGCCGAATGCTTCCTTTACGATAAGGACGGCAAACAAAAAATAACCACGCAGTGGAACGACGGCTTCAATCAGGGAGTCATCAATGTTCCTGCCGGCTTTGACGGCACCGTGTTCATACCCTTTAGCGCATATGTCGCCAACAATGGCTCAAACAAGGCCTTTGATGTAAGCGTCAGCCAGCCCAATACCCCCATTTATGTGGTGGGAAACGGTGCTCCCGGCGTTGCCTTCGGCGAAATTGCCGTTTATTCCGAAGGTTCCAGCCAAACCGCCGATGTATCCGTCTTCGCATATTGCATAGCGGCCGCGGCAGCGCTTACGGCAGCGGTTATAGCTATTATGCGCCGCAAAAATACGGCTGCGTAATTAAATCAACGCACAAAAAGGCACGCATTTGCGTGCCTTTTTGCGTGCCTTTTTGTCCCGCTGCCCCTTCGTACGGCACGGCCTTTCATTATGCCTGCCCGGATATCAAATCAGTGGCTTCTCCTTTTCCTTAACGGCAATCCATATTTCGCACCGATAATCCGGGTTCTGCGTATCCGCCGACGGATACACCTCAAACTCTATATCCTCGGCATATTCATACTGCGAGCTTTGCGGAAAAAACTCCGTAACAATTCTGTTATAGGTTTGGGCAAAGGCTTCCGGCATTTTCCCGCGGCTTGTAAACACCGCATAGGTGTGAGCAGGAACGGTAACCGTTTCAAAATCCTCATCTGTTTTCCGTCCGTCGTACTCCACTCCTATGCCGTAGGGAAATTGCTCTGCGCAAAGCTGTGAGGAAAAGCAAATTCCCAACAGCCCCTTCATCACCGGTTTTTCCGGCATGCAGGCAATAAGCCGGTCTATGCTGCCGTCCCTGCCGTATTCTCTCCACATGGCGGTAATGTCGCGCGGGGCATTTGCCGACTGCGGCTTGCCCACTTTTTTCCTTTTGCAGACCACCTGAAAGGCCTCTCTTTTTTCAATTCTGTAATCCATTTTACTGCCTCCTGTCAAAATAAGCTTTATGCACAAAGGAGTGAACACCCTGACGCTTCCGCTGTGCTTGGCTTCGCTTGGCGTAATGCCGTGAAACCGCGTAAACGCACGGGAAAAGCTTTCGGGAGAATCATATCCGTACTTAAGCGCGATATCTATTATCCTCGCATTTCCCTTTGACAGCTCCTCGCCCGCCAGCGAAAGCCTCCGCATACGGATATAGTCGCCAAACGAATATCCGCACAGAATACCGAACACTCTTTGAAAATGAAACGGGGAGGAATACGCCCTTTTGGCCGCTTCTTCAAAATCGATCTCTTGGGTCATATTCTCCTCTGCGTAATCAATGGCTCTTTGTATGCCCTGTATCCAGTCCATCGCTTCACTTCCTCTCTGCTGCTGTATTCTATCACGACCGCTCCGGCTTTTCATGATTCTGCGTGCTTTGTTATGTTATGAATACATATCCGTTTTTTGCAGCAGAAAAACCTCAAGGCAATAAAAACAGAAATTACAAAAATGCTCCGGAGAAAACCTTCTTTCGCCGGAGCATATATGTTTTGCCCGTAAAAGCGCCTTCAAAAAGCGCCTTGGGCCTTTATGCTATTCTTCGTCCTGATCCTGCGCTTCCTCAAAGCGCTCACAGCAGGCATCCGTTTTCTCGGGTTCCGGCTCAGGCTCCGCTTCCTTTGTAACATCGCCTATGCCGGTCGTCTCGGAAAACAGCACATTTGCCTTAACGGCATTCACCGCATCCGTAGGCACTATCAGCTTTGAAGCGCGTCCGTTTGCCATGGCAACCAGCGTTTCGTATTTCTTCATCTCCAATACGGCTGCATCGGCACCCGCTTCCCTTATTGCGCGTATGCCGTCCGCCTCCGCCTTTTTGGCAAGATATATCGCCCTTGCCTCACCCTCCGCACGGGCTATACGGGCATCCCTTTCGCCCTCTGCGGCAAGTATCATCGCCTGCTTGTCACCCTCGGCGCGGGTAATGGCCGCCGCCTTGTGCCCTTCTGCCTGAAGCAGCGTTTCGCGCCTGTCGCGCTCCGCCTTCATCTGCTTTTCCATGGAACGCTGTATTTCCGCGGGAGGAATGATATTTTTAAGCTCTACGCGTCCCACCTTTATTCCCCACTGATCGGTGGCCTCGTCCAAAATAGCGGTCATTTTGCCGTTTATGGTGTCTCTTGATGTAAGAGTGCCGTCCAACTCCAGCTCGCCTACAAGGTTTCTCAGCGTGGTTGCCGTCAGGTTTTCCAGCGCCCCTATCGGGTTTACCGCACCGTATGCGTAAAGCTTTGAATCAAATATTCTGTAATATACCACGGTGTCTATCTGCATGGTAACATTATCCTTTGTAATAACCGGCTGCGGCGGGGAATCCAGCACCTGCTCCTTGAGCGTCACCCGTTTTGCCACGCGCTCAAAAAAAGGTATCTTGCAATGCAGCCCCGCCTTCCATGTGGTTCTGTATTTTCCCAAAAGCTCCACCACAAACTCCGTTGCCTGCGGCACTACCCGTAAGTTTGCCAGCACTATAATAATCGCAAGCACCGCAATACCTATGATCACATAAACAAAGCCCATAATATACCCCCTGATATTCATATTTTCTTTATTATAATTCCTCCGCCCTGTAAAGTCAACATATTCATAACCCGGCACTTCCTTTTACACACATGCAAATACTTGCATTTAACGGATATTTATGCTATTATAATACATGCTGCTTAATGCAGTAAATCCGAATTTCGCAGCAGCGCCGACGGTTAGCTTTACATTTTTCGCACATCCAATGCGCATAACAGCGCCGCAGCTAATTCGGCAAACAGTAAAAACCGCATAAAAAACGCATTTTTACGGATTCCGCCGCTATGCCGCCGGCATAAAACTACCCGGCGAATTTCCAGATACCGCTTTATGAAACCGAACAAAAAAAACTCTGCATATTCCGTGCTTTATAAAAGCCTCTGTTTTCTTGCAGCCCTTGTGCTTGTCACCGCCGCCAACACTGCGGGTCTGTTTTTCGCAAACGAAAGCGCCTCTCTTCCCACGCTGCTTCTGTCGGGCCTGCTTTTTGCCGCGCTGACGGCCATAAGTCTTGTGCATATGCTGCGCTGCAAACGCGCTCTCGATGTTGATATCACCCGGCGCGAAGAGCTGTACCTTGCCAAAAAAGAAGAAATATCAGCCTCCCCCGCCGCAGCCGCCGCCAAATTAGCCCGGCTCGGCAGGCTGTGCCGCTGCTGCTACGCCGCCTATACGGCCGTTGCACTGGGCGCCGCCTTCTTTTCCGCGAAATCGGCAGCTGCCGCAATTCCCGTTGCCGTTATATCCGTTTTTGTGCTTTCTGCCGTTTTCAGCCGAATCATTCCGCCTTTTTTCCCGAAAAACAAAAAAATGCAGCTTCGCAGGCATGATTATCCGGAAATTTTCGCCCTTGCCCGCCGCGCCGCAGCGGCGGCCGGATGCCGCCGCCGCTTTGATATAGGCATGCAGACGGACTGCGGCGCCTCCGTAACCGTATGCGGGCGCATAACGCTTCAGCTCGGCGCCCCCCTTCTCAATCTGCTGCACCGTGACGAGCTGTATCAGGTGCTGCTGCACGAGTTTTCCCGTCTTTCCTATAATTTGCTTACAAAAAGCTGCCAAACGCTGTTTATTATGCTGGATAATACCGGCGGCTTCTTCTCCCTTCTGTTTTGCGGCCCGGAAACGGAATTCATGCTTGAATTCGAGTTTTTCCGCAAATGCAGCTCCGATCTGCTCGAGGAAAACGCCGCCTCGCCGGGCGCTCACTCCGATTCCGCGGACAACACGCAAAACGGCCGGGCAGCCGCAGCAGCCGCCCTTACAAAAATCAGCTTCTACGCTCATTTTGAACAGGAGCTTTGCCTCCTTATGCCCAAAAGCGAATTTGCCGATGAAAACCCTCCCCGCAGCTATCTCCGCTCCCGGCTTGAGCTTTTCCTTAAGGTGCTGCCCTCCCGCAGGGAGTTTTGGGAAGGGCTGGACAAAAACGAAATACAGCCCCGCAACGCGCAGCCCATACTGCGCCGCCGCATTGAAATGCTGGGCAATCCCGTCCTTGACATCAGCTTTCCCTCCGGCAGCGACGCCTTCACCGCAGAATGCCGGTGCGCCCTGGACACCTGCGATAACATCGTTTACGAAATGCTGCTTGACGATTATCAAGCCATGCGCAGCGAATCCTACCTCGAGCCTCTGAAAAAAATTACGGATTGGGAAAAAAACGGCTGCCCCCTCAGTCACGAAACCGTCAAGAGCATCATTTCCTCCCTTGTTGCCCTCGACCGCTTTGATCAGGCCATCGCCCTTTGCGACCGCACTATTTCCGACCCCGCCCTTACGGGCGCATCCGCATATGCCCTTTTTATAAAGGGCTCCATTCTGCTTAAGCGTTACGACCCCTCCGGCATCGCTCTGCTTTATGATGCCATTGAGAAAGATCCCGAATGCACCCCCGAAGCCCTTGAGCTTATAGGCACCTTCTGCTGTCAATGCGGGCTGGAAGCCGAGCTTGCACACTGCCGTCAGGTAAGCGCCGCCCTGCTTCGGGAAAAGGAGGAGCTTGATCTTACACAAACGCTTGACGCATCGGACGAGCTTGTACCCTCTCCCCTGCCCAAGGAGCTGCTTGACGATATGCTCGCCTATATGCTAAAAGCAGGAAACGGCCGTATCGAATCGGTCTGTTTGGTGCGCAAAGTAATAAGCCGCGATATCTTCTGCGATGCCTTTGTGCTGCGCTTTGACCGTCACACCGGGCAGCAGGCTAAGGAAAAGGCCATGAACGCAATATTTGAATATCTTGACACTCACCCCTCCGCTCTCCGCTTTTCCCTTTTTCTCTGGGATGCCCGCACCTCCGCTGCCGTAAAAAGCGTTAATAACAGCTGTATATACGATAGCACTCGGTCCGGAAAATAATTCTTTCATTTTTTCGGGAAATTCCGATGCGATATCCCGTCGCCCATGCCATTATTGACAAAGCGCGCGGTTTATTGTATTATTATACGGCTTGTATCCCACCCGCAGCAGTCGCCGCATTTCTTAAAAAAGTGCCGTGCGGCGCGGAATACACAAATTAAATATAAATAAAGCCGGTGATATCATGAATACCTCAACCGATAAAAACAATATCGCTGCAAATGCCGAAAGCAGTACGGCAGCGGATATCAATAATAATACGGCAGTCGGCAGCAGCGCCGCCGAAACCGCCGAGGTGCAGCTTGTAACCGAAGAAAGTGCAAAGGCCCTTACGGAGGACGCGCTTATACGGCTTATAAATCATTATGCACGCCTTAAAAAAGCGCCGCCCTTACTCAGGAGCAGCTCGGGCAGCAGGCGCTGCTGCGCAAAGAATATCTTAACCGTATGCGCGCGCAAATACGCGCCGCTCTTGACAACACCAAAATCAAGGAGCCGGACGGCACGGTTCACCCTCTGCCCAAAAAGCCCGATTCTCAGCCGGAAAAGCCCGTTTGCTGAAAATGCTTCGCCCTGCCCCTTTAGCGATGCAGTGGGTCGGCACGGGCATAAAAAGCAAACAGCCCCATACAACACAAAATACTGTTATTGTCCGCGCACAGGCCGTGTCCTGCGCACGGACGGGAAGGAAAACAATGAAACTCGGAGTCGTAGGCCTGCCAAATGTAGGCAAAAGCACGCTTTTCAACGCCATAACCCATGCCGGTGCGGAGGCAGCCAACTATCCCTTCTGCACCATTGAGCCCAATGTAGGCATAGTGGCCGTTCCGGATGAACGGCTTGACCGTCTTGCGGAAATGTACCATCCCGAAAAATACACCCCTGCCGTAATCGAGTTTGTAGATATCGCAGGCCTTGTAAAGGGGGCAAGCAAGGGTGAGGGGCTGGGAAATAAATTTTTGTCCCATATCCGCGAGGTAGACGCCATAGTGCATGTTGTACGCTGCTTTGAAAACCCGGACATAATCCATGTGGACGGCTCCATCGACCCGGTGCGCGACAGCGAAACCATAAACCTTGAGCTGATATTCGCCGATATGGAAACCGTGGAAAAGCGTATTGACCGCGCAAAGAAAAACGCCCGCGGCGGCGATAAAAGCTTCCTTGCCGAGGCAGAACTGCTTGAGCGTGCATATAAGCATTTGGAAGGCGGACAGCCCATACGCTCCATGCAGCTTACCAAGGACGAGAAAAAATATATGGATCAGCAATTCCTTCTCACCTCCAAGCCGGTTATATATGCCGCCAATATAAGCGAGGATGATATTGCCTGCGGCGACACGCTTCCCGCCGTGCAGCGCCTGCGCGAGGTCGCCGCGCGCGAGGGTGCGGAGGTGCTTGTTATAAGCGCCCGCATTGAAGAAGAGCTTTCCCAGCTTGATAAAGAGGAAGCAGCGGTCTTTCTTGAGGAGCTGGGGCTTAAGGAATCCGGGCTTGACCGTCTTGTAAAGGCCAGCTATTCCCTTTTGGGGCTTATAAGCTTCCTCACCGCCGGCCCGCAGGAGGTGCGCGCATGGACCATAACAAAAGGCACAAAGGCGCCGCAGGCAGCCGGTAAAATACATTCCGACTTTGAGCGCGGCTTTATACGCGCCGAAGTTGTCGCATACGACGCTCTTATGCAGTGCGGCAGTTATAACGCGGCAAAAGAAGCCGGGCTTGTGCGCTCCGAGGGCAAGGACTATGTTATGAAGGACGGCGATATTGTGCTGTTCCGCTTCAATGTCTGATTTTTCCGCGCGGCCTTTTTTCCCGGCGCTCATAAAATTCCGATGATAAAAACACTTCACAAACAGATATATTAAATTCAAAGCGGCAGGCTGTTAAGCCCGCCGCTTCTTATTTGATTTTCCGGCCGTATCAGGTGTGCTTTTGCTCCCGCACATTCCGTTTTTCTCTGATAAGCGCCTGCATATCCTCCGGCATATCCCGAAAAAACTCCATGCGCCTGCCGCTCACGGGATGCACAAGGCTTATATAGCAGGAATGCAGCGCGCATCTTTCTATGCGTTCATCCTCACAGCCGTAGAGAAAATCCCCTATGAGCGGATGCCCTATATGCGCCATATGCACCCTTATCTGATGCGTCCTTCCCGTATCCAGCCGCAGCCGCAGAAGGGCCGCGTCTCCGTTTTCCTCAATAACGCGGTAATGCGTCACCGCACGCTGGCCATTCGGTGCAACAATGCGCTTTATCGTGGGGCCCTCCGCCCGCATTATGGGCGCATCAACGGTGCCCTGCGCCGGATGGGGAACGCCCTTTGTCACTGCAAAATATTCCCTTATAAATTCCCCGTGCAGCTGCTTTTGCAGCTTTTCATGAGCAAAAGCATGCATGGCAAAAACCGTCAGCCCGCTGGTGCCTTTGTCCAGCCGGTTTACTATGCGCGTAACATAATTTACGCCTTCATTAAGAAAATATGCCGTAACCCTTCCCGCAAGGGAATCATCCCTGCGCCCCTTCGAAGGGTGCACCGGCAGCGGCGCAGGCTTATTGAGCACCAGTATATCCTCATCCCGGTACACTATGTCTATCTCCCCCGGCGACGGCTCCACCCCGGGGGAGCAGTCCTCCTCCTGCTCTATTACAAGCTCCAGCACATCCCCGGGCTTCATACGGAAATCGGCAAACACCGCCTGCCCGTTTACCAGCATCCTTCCGGGATGCTTTGTGCGCTTGAGCAGCCCGGAGGACACCCCCATTACCGAGCGCGCAAAATCTCTCACGCTTCCGCTGAAGTTATCGGACCGGGCTGTCAGAACCTTTTTCATTTCATACCTTTCCCTCGGGGCTTCTCTCCTGCGCTCTCGCGCGGAGGCGATTGCACCGCCGTTATTGTTTATCGCGCCGCAGGCATAAACCGCTTATAAAATGCAAAAACCGCAGGCAGCCGGAGTCAAAAAGGCCTCCGGCCGCCCCGGCCCGCTTTCAAAACAAATGTATTATTCAAAAACCGTAATTATCTCAGGCGTCTGCCCGTTCCCGAGCCGCCGAAGCCGTCATTTCGCGAAGCAAATATCCCGGTCAGCACGGATCTCTCCAGCACCAGCGCATACCCGAACATAACCCACGCATAGGCTATACTCCAGCCCGCCTTTACAAAAATGCTCACAAATATTGCAGCCAGCAGGCAGGTAATTATCACAAGCGGCTTATACAGCTTAATTCCCGCAAAAATCAACACGCCCAATACCAGCATCAGCAGCCCAAGCCACCAGCAGGACATTATCAGCACTCCGCCGTACGGCGCTATGCCGCGGCTGCCGCGGAAGCCCAAAGCCACATTGAAGGTATGCCCCAGCATAACCGCAATTCCGCCTATCGCAATGCCCAGTCCGGAATCCCCGCCTATTATAAGGGTTGCAAAAAGCGCCGCAAGGAAGCCCTTGAGCACATCAATGCCCAGCGCAATAAGCGCATAGTTCACACCAAGCTCCCGGAGCACGCCGGTTACGGTAACGGTGCTTTCCAGCTTTCTGCCCGCAATTTTGCCGGCAATGACCGTTCCCGGAATGCATCCCAAAAGAAACCCGATTATAAGTGAAATAACGATCTTCAGAAACATAGCTCAACCTTCCTCTCCGTCTTTTTCTCTCAACATAAACCTTATCGGTGTTCCCGCAAAGCCGAAAGTCTTGCGGAAATAGTTCTCAAGATACCGCTGATAGGAAAAATGCATAAGCGATGCATCGTTTACAAACAGTACAAAGCTGGGCGGCGCCGCCGCAACCTGCGTGCAGTAGAATATTTTCAGCCTGCGCCCCTTGTCGGACGGCGGCTGCATCACCGCCATTGCATCCTGAAGCGCGTCATTCAGTACGCCCGTGGATATCCTGCGCGTCGCCTGCTCATATGCCGCCACAACATCGGGCAATATGCGGTTTAGCCGCTGCCCCGTAAGCGCCGATATAAACTCCACGCTTACATAATCCATAAAGGCAAGATCCGCCTCCAGCTTCTTTTTGAACTTGTCGGCCGTTTTGGAATCCTTCTCAACAGCATCCCATTTGTTTACAATAACCACCGATGCCTTGCCCTGCTCATGCACATATCCGGCTATCTTCACATCCTGCTCGGTTACGCCCTTTACCGCATCCACCACTATCAGTGCCACATCGCAGCGTCTTATGGCGTCCAGCGAGCGTATAACGCTGTATCTTTCAATGCTGTCGTCATCCACGCTGCGCTTGCGCCGTATCCCGGCCGTGTCCACTATATTGAAGGGGCGCTCCTGCCATATAAAGCCCGTATCTATCGCATCCCGCGTAGTGCCCGGTATATCGCTCACTATCGTGCGCTCCTGCCCCAGTATCTTGTTTACAAGCGAGGATTTCCCGGCATTGGGCTTGCCCACAACCGCTATGGAAATGCTGCCGTTTTCCTCCGCCTCCTGCTCTGCGGGAAGCAGCTGCACAATGCGGTCCAGCAAATCGCCTATTCCAAGCCCCTGCTGCGCACTTATAACGCTGGGCTCGCCGAGGCCCAGAGAATAAAAATCGTATACATCATGCTCCTGCTTCGGGCTGTCCACCTTGTTTACAACAAGAATTATCCTGTGATGCCGCCTGCGAAGATACTGTGCAATATCCGCATCATCCGCGGTAAGCCCCGCCCTTGCATCGGTAAAAAACAGTATCACATCGGCGGTGTCCACCGCCACCTCCGCCTGACGGCGCATCTGACGGAAAAACACATCCTCGCTTTTAAGCTCTATGCCCCCCGTATCCACCACGGTAAAGGTCTTGCCCAACCACTCCGCATCTCCGTATATACGGTCGCGCGTCACTCCCGGCGTATCCTTCACTATGCTCATGCGTCTGCCCAGCAATTTATTGAAAAATGTGGATTTTCCCACATTCGGTCTGCCTACTATGGCCACCAAGCCCTTCATACTTACCTCTTTCATAATCTCTGCATGAATCACCCGTGCCATGACGGTTTCACACAAAAATTGTACCGTAAAATTAAGAATAAACCGTAAATACAGCGAAAAATATCGTTAAACAATGCGTTTTAACGGTTTAGCCGCAGTCACTTGCGCATCTATTGCGGCTTTTCCTGCCCGATAAGGGAATAAACAAAGCTTTCACCGTCATTATCGGTGGGGCGTATATTCACATTCAGCCACCCCTTCAGATCCTCCAGCGTAAGATCGTCCAAAAAGGTGTCCTTACCCTCCTTAAGCATGCTCTTTGAAAGCAGCAGCTCACTGCCCAGCTTCTTGCCCTCCAGCTGCACGGCAATATCCTTGCAGGTAAGCAGCCCCGTAACCGTAACGCTTTCGCCGAAAAAGAAATTGCGCACCGGATATACCTGCACCGAAAGGTTGGGAAAGCGCTCCTGCACCTTCTGCGCCATCTTGCGGATAAACGGCGCCACCGATACCCCGCAGGCTATGGATATTTTCCTGTCGGTAATCCACGGCGGCAGCAGCGGATCCTCCAGCGTTTCCGTAACCTCGCGCTCCATCTTTGCAAGCATGCCCACTCCGTTGCCCAGCTGACAGAAATCCTCATAGGTTTCGTACTTGGGCACATCCTGACCCGCTATCAGGTACATCTCATCCGCCGCGAATATAAAGCGCGTCCCCTTCATTTCAAGGCACCGCTTCTGCCAGTCCTCTATCTCCGCAAGAATGTACGCCGCATCGGACGGCATTACCCTGCGCAGCTTTTCAAGCCTTGCCCTGTGATAGGTAAGCCCCACCGGCACCACCGCAAGGCTTTTGCAGTGCGGATGCAGCACCAGCAGATCCTCAAAGGTCTTCCTCAGCTGGAAGCCGTCGTTATATCCCGGACACAGCACCACCTGCGCGTGAAAATCAATTCCGCCCTGCGCCAGCTTTTCCAGCAGCGGCATTATCTCGCCGCCCTTGGGGTTGCCCAGCAGCTTTGCCCGCAGCTCAGGATCGGTGGCATGCACGGAAATATAAAGCGGGCTTATTTTTTGCCTGATTATTCTTTCCAGCTCCCCCTTGCGAAGATTCGTAAGGGTAACATAGTTTCCCATTATAAAGGACATCCGCCAGTCGTCGTCCTTTACATACATGGTGGAGCGCATATTGGGCGGAAGCTGATCCACAAAGCAGAAAAGACACTTGTTGCAGCAGTGCCGCAGCTTTATCATATCGTTTTCAAAGCTCAGCCCGATTATCTCATCCTCGTATTTGTCAATATCGTATATCGTGACCTCGCCCGAAGCATCCATCACGGACATGGAAAAGCTTTCTTTGGACTGATAATACTCGTAATCCAGTATATCCTCCACCGGCTGCTCGTCAAAGGCAAGCAGATAATCTCCCGGTTTTATCCCCAGCTCCTCTGCTATTGAGTTTTCCGCTACAGCCGTAATCTTATGCTTCATAATATGCCCTTTACACAAAATCGCTTGCAAGTCTTATACTCCTTATATATTATCCGATATTTCGACCGAATTGTCAATGTGCAATAAATAAAATCCGTGCAAAAGCGCAAATAAATCCGGATATCGGCAAATACTAACAGCAGCAATATCCGCACAAGGTCTTCCGACCGAAGCCTTAATTTTTTGCCGTGTTTGTCCCTCGGCACTGTCCGCCGCTGCGGCCGATACACAGATTTTACATTTCTTTACGATTATTTTTCTTTTGGACGCATGCGGATTTTACCTTGCCGCCGTAGAATGGCAGCGTAGAAAAAAAGATATATAAAAAATGTTTTCTAAGGAGGAAACAGATATGAACAAAGGTATTAAAAAGTTTCTTATAGGCGCAGCCGCCTGCGTGCTTGCACTTACGCTTACCGCCTGCGGTCAGAGCAGCGCCTTTGATGCAAAAAAGGACATCACCGTCATCTCCCGCGAAAAGGGATCCGGCACCCGCGGAGCCTTTATAGAGCTTTTCGGAATTGAACAAAAGGACGCAAACGGCAACAAGGTGGACCGCACCAGCAGCGAAGCCCAGCAGACCAACAGCACCTCGGTAGTGCTTACGACCGTTGCAGGCAATAAATACGCTATCGGCTATATCTCTTTGGGCTCCCTGAACTCCACCGTAAAGGCTCTCAAAATAGACGGCGCGGAGGCTACGGCGGAAAATGTCAAAAACGGCTCCTACAAGGCCTCCCGTCCCTTTAATGTAGTATACAAGGGTGAGCTTGACGAGCTTGCAAAGGATTTCCTTGGCTACATCATGAGCGCCGAAGGTCAGGCCGTCATCGAAAAAGCCGGCTATATAGCCTCCGATGCCTCCGCTGCCCCCTATGCCGGAAGCAAGCCCGCAGGCCGCATAACCGTAGGCGGCTCCTCCAGCGTTACCCCTGTTATGAACAAGCTCAAGGAGGCCTATGCCGCCGTCAATCCCTCTGCCGAGATAATCATTCAGGAATCCGACTCCACCACCGGCATCAACGGCGCCATTGACGGAGTGTGTCAGCTGGGCATGGCCTCCCGCGCACTTAAGGACAGCGAAAAGGAAAAAGGCCTCACCGATGTAAAGATCGCGCTGGACGGCGTTGCGGTAATCGTAAACAACGAAAACCCCACCGATGCCCTCACCTCCGCGCAGATAGGCTCCATCTTCATGGGCGAAACCAAAACCTGGGAGCTTAAGTAAACACAAACGAACGCATCGGCAAAGTCCCGCAGGCACAAAGTGCAGGCGGGCTTCGCCGTATAATTACACCTGCACACCGCGCCCGGCAAACGCCGGCAAATCGGTTTGACCATAAATATTTTTCCCGAAAGGATGCTTCCTTGCGGGGAAAGGAGCAGCTATGAAGGCAAAGCTTTCGGAAATATGCAGCCGGCTCATATTCCTAATATGCGCCTGCGTAACCATTATCGCTCTGCTTGTAATTATTATATTCATCTTCAGCGGGGGCGCTCCCGCCATAAAGGCAATAGGCCTTTGGAACTTTCTCACCGGCACGCAGTGGATGCCGGAAAACGATGTTTACGGGCTGCTGCCCATGATATGCGGCAGTATCCTTGTAACCTTGGGCGCAATGCTTATTGGCGTGCCTCTGGGGCTGCTTACCGCCGTATTTATGTCCCGCTTCTGCCCCAAAAAGCTCTACCGCCTGCTGCACCCCTTCCTTGAATTGCTTGCAGGCATTCCCTCCGTGGTATACGGCTTCTTCGGGCTTGTGGTGCTGGTTCCCCTCGTGCGGGATCTCTTCGGCGGCAGCGGTTTTTCCCTGTTCACCGCAGCGCTGCTGCTGGGCATCATGATACTGCCCACCGTGATAGGCGTAAGCGAGGCCTCCATAAACGCCGTCCCCGACGATATCTACTACGGCGCGCTCGCCCTTGGCGCCACGCATGAAAAAAGCGTCTTTACCGCCGTGCTCCCCGCCGCCAAAAGCGGCGTGGCTGCCGCCGCGGTGCTGGGCATGGGCCGCGCCGTGGGTGAAACCATGGCAGTCATAATGGTGGCCGGCAACCAAACCCGTATGCCCACCGGGCTTTTCAACGGTGTAAGCACCCTTACCGGCACCATTGTAATGGAAATGGGCTACGCCGCCGACCTGCACCGTCAGGCGCTCATCGCCACCGCAGCCGTGCTGTTTGCCTTTATACTGCTTATAAACCTCGTGTTTGCCCTTATAAAAAACCGCAGTAAAATGTAAGGAGGAATAATATGAAAAACAACACCTCTTTAACGGAGGTCCCCGCAAAGCACGCAGCTGTAAGCTACCGTCGAAGCGCCTCCTCGGTCGTTCTGCGAGTGCTCACGGTGGGCGCCGCCGCGGTCACCTCCTGCATTCTGCTTTTTCTCATAGGTTATATCCTTGTAAAGGGTCTGCCGCATCTTACGCCGGAGCTGTTCTCCCCCAAATTCACCTCGGAAAACAACTCCCTGCTGCCCGCCCTTATTAACACCGTATTTATGACGGTTCTGTCCCTGCTTATGGCCGTGCCCCTGGGCATAGGCGCCGCCGTTTACATGACGGAATACGCCCGCCGCGGCAGCCGCCTTGTGCGCATAGTCCGCATGGCGGCGGAAACCCTATCCGGCATCCCCTCCATAGTGTACGGGCTCTTCGGCTACCTTTGCTTTGTGGTAACGCTGCATTTCGGCTATTCCCTTTTGGCCGGAGCCTGCACCCTTACAATAATGGTGCTGCCCCTTATAATGCGCACCACCGAGGAAGCGCTTATAAGCGTCCCGGACAGCTTCCGTGAGGGCAGCTTCGGTCTGGGCGCCGGCAGGCTGCGCACCGTAATGAAAATAGTGCTTCCGGCCGCCGTGCCCGGCATTCTCTCCGGCGTAATCCTTGCAATAGGCCGTATAGTGGGCGAAACCGCCGCCCTGATATATACAAGCGGCACCTATACCGAGATCTGCACCGACCTTATGCAGTCGGGGCGCACGCTGTCGGTGCATATGTACTCACTGTCCCGTGAAGGTCTTTATATAGACCAGGCATATGCCACCGCCGTGGTGCTGCTGATACTTGTAGTGGGCATCAACGCCCTTTCCTCCCTTGTTGCGCATAAAATCTCCTCCCGCGCCCAAGGTAAATAATCGCGGCAAAAGCCTCTGCAAAACACGCAAAAAACAGCAGAATCCGCACAGCAGCTTCCGAATACTGAAAGTGAGATGGTTTTATTATGAAAAAAGCACAAGCAAATACCGATATAAACTCCGCCGCCGTATGCGAAAAGTCGGAATACAAAATGGAGGTGCAGAACCTAAACCTTTGGTACGGCGCCTTCCACGCCCTTAAAAATGTTAACCTTGGCGTAAAGGAACACGAGATCTGCGCCTTTATCGGCCCCTCCGGCTGCGGCAAATCCACCCTGCTTAAATGCCTTAACCGCATGAACGATCTTGTAGAGGGCTGCCGCATCGAGGGCAAGGCGCTCCTTGACGGAAAGGACATCTACACTGGAACCGATATAAGCCTGCTCCGTAAGCGCGTTGGCATGGTGTTTCAAAAGCCCAATCCATTTCCCATGAGCATATACGACAATGTTGCCTACGGCCCGCGCACGCACGGAGTGCGCAGCCGCGTGCAGCTGGACGAGCTGGTGGAGGAGGCTCTGCGCTCCGCCGCCATATGGGACGAGGTAAAGGACCGCCTCAAAAAGAATGCTCTGGGGCTATCGGGCGGGCAGCAGCAGCGTCTGTGCATAGCGCGTGCACTGGCCGTGCAGCCCGAGGTGCTGCTTATGGACGAGCCCACCAGCGCTCTTGACCCAATATCCACCGGAAAAATTGAAGAGCTTGCGCTGCGGCTCAAAAACGATTATACTATAATCATCGTAACGCATAATATGCAGCAGGCCGTGCGCATAAGCGATACCACCGCCTTCTTCCTGCTTGGCGAGGTCATAGAGCACGCCCCCAGCGAGCAGCTGTTTTCCGCCCCTGCGGACAAGCGCACCGAGGATTATATCACCGGCCGCTTCGGCTGAAAAGGCAGCCGCTTTTCGCTTTGTCTTTATAAAAATCACTCTGAAAGGATGTTGTATATATGCGTAACAGCTTTGACGAACAGCTTAAAGAACTTAACCGCGAGCTTATAGAAATGGGCTCTCTGTGCGAACAGATAATAAGCGGTGCAATCGGCGCCCTGCTTAAAAACAGCGAGGAGCAGCGCAGGCTGGTGGACACCATTGACGGCAGCATCGACCGCAAGGAACGGGATATAGAGGCGCTGTGCATGCGCCTGCTGCTGCGCCAGCAGCCCGTTGCCCGCGACCTGCGCCTTATATCCTCCGCACTTAAAATGATATCGGATATGGAGCGCATAGGCGATCAGGCAGCCGATATATCCCAGATAACCGTTTTCATGCAGGGGCGCTCCCTCCCCATTTCCCACATCGAGGCCATGGCGCGCCGCAGTGCGGAAATGGTCACCTGCGCCATAGATTCCTTTGTGCGCCGGGATCTTGAAAAGGCTCGCAGCGTATACCGTATGGACGATGCCGTGGACGATTTGTTTATCAAAATCAAGCAGGAAATAGTACGCCTGCTTAAGAATAACGAGGACGGTGAGCTTTGCCTTGACTACCTTATGATAGCCAAATACCTTGAACGCATAGGCGATCATGCCGTAAATGTTGCGGAATGGGTGGATTACGCCATTACCGGCAGCCATGATGCCGATTTCCCCGAGCAGTAATCAGCCGCCTCCGCAAAGAACAGCTGTCGAGCGTGCAGCAGCGGCATACTGCATCCTTAACGCATATTTACTGTTCGCCGCTGCAAAAAACATACTCAGCGCCCCAAAGAAAGGAAAAGGTCATGAAACGCAAGATAAACCTAAGCTTCTGCCTGTTATGCAGCCTGACCGTGCTGCTTACGGCGCTTGTTATAACCACTCTGCTGTATAACGATTACAGCCAGAGTATAAAGGACGATCTCCGCAAGGAGGCCGACTATATAGCCGTTGCCTCCAACACGGAGCCGGATTATCCGGCAAAGATACTGCACACCGCCACCGACCGCATAACCCTCATCTCTGCCGACGGCACGGTGCTGCTTGATTCCGATGCCGATCCGGCAGAGCTTGGCAGCCACGCTAAACGGCCGGAATTTATCGCCGCAAAGGAAACCGGCTACGGCGAAAGCACCCGTGTAAGTGATACTCTGGCACAAAAAACCTACTATTGTGCCGTCCGGCTTGCAGACGGCAGCGTACTGCGTGTGGGGCGCACCACCGACAGCATCCTTTCCTCCTACCTCTCCGCGCTGCCTTGGCTGCTGCTGTGCACCGCGGTAACTCTGCTGCTGTCCATAGCCATATCCGCGCTGCTCACCCGCCGCATAGTGGAGCCCATCAACCGCATCGACCTTGAAAACGCGCAGGATGTTCCCTATGACGAGCTGGCGCCGCTGCTGGAGCGCATACGGGCGCAGAGAAAAGAGATAAACACCCAAATGGAGGAGCTTAACAAGAAGGAGCAGGAATTCTCTTCCCTGTCGGACAACATGCGCGAGGGCTTTATAATGCTTAATTCCAACTGCGAGGTGCTTACCGCCAACCGCAGCGCCTGCCGCATTCTGTCCATACAAAACGCTGATATAAAAGGGCGCAACCTGCTGGAGCTCAGCCGCGACCCCGAGCTTGCAAGGCTTGCTCCCGCAGCCTGCGGCGGCAAAAAGGGCAGCATGGCGCTGGTAATGGAGGGGCGCACCTATAAGGTGCATGTCTGCCCCGTAAGCGGCGGCGGAGCCGTGCTGCTTATGCTGGATGCCACCGAGGAAATAGCCCGCGAACGGCTCAGACAGGAATTTTCCGCAAATGTTTCCCATGAGCTTAAAACTCCCCTCACGGTAATTTCCGGCTACGCCGAGCTGCTTAAAAGCGGGCAGGCCGATCCCGCAAGCGTGGAGCTGTTTTCGGAAAAGATATATTCCGAGGCCGCGCGTCTTATAGCCCTTGTGGAGGATATAATACAGCTTTCCTATCTTGACGAGAACCGCACTCTTCCCCGCACCGAGCCTGTGGAGCTGCTCAGCCTTGCAAAGGATGTAGCCGAATCCCTTGAGCCCAAATGCCGCCTGCGCAATATACATTTCAGCGTTACCGGCGCTCCCGTTACGGTGCAGGGCATACGGCCGCTCATGCGCGAAATGGTGTACAACATATGCGAAAACGCCGTTAAATACAATGTGGACGGCGGAAGCGTTGCCGTAAATGTAAGCGACACCGGGCAGGATATACGCCTTGAAGTAAAGGATACCGGCATAGGCATCCCGGAGCGCGATCTCGAACGCGTATTTGAACGCTTTTACCGCGTGGACAAAAGCCGCTCCAAGGCCTCCGGCGGAACCGGTCTGGGGCTGTCCATTGTCAAGCATGCGGCTGCCGTGCTTCGCGCACGGGTCAAGCTTTCCTCCGTTTTGGGCAAGGGCACTACCGCCACCGTTATATTCCAGCGCCCGGAAAACAAATAAATTATTCGGCTGATGTTTATGGATATTTGACGAAACCGCCGCCGAATTAAACATTTGTGCGCATATGCACATATATGCATAAATGCTTGTATGCTTAAGCCTGTATTAAAATCGCTTTCTCAATGCTGCATCGTCCCGGCAGCTTTCCGCCGGGACGATGCTTATGCTTTATATAGCGCCGCCCTTTTCCGCTTTTTCTGTTGACTTGCCCCATCGCGGCGCGCTATAATACCCGTAACAGCAAAAACGCTTTTGTATCGGGAGGTAATTATGGAAATAAACTGTGAAAAAATGATATTCGCCGTTCTGTCCGCCGAGGACGCTTCCGAGCTTGTAGCCGACCTTAACTCAAACGGTCTCTACGCCACCCTTCTAAGCTCAACCGGGGGCTTTTTGCGCAAAAAAAGCGTAACTCTCATGATAGGCCTTGAAAAAGCCCGTCTGGAGGAGGCTTTGAGCATTCTCAAGAAGCACGCGGGGGCGAGAATGGAAACCACCTATCTTACCGGCGCCGGCATGATAGGCATGCCCGCAATGCCCACAAAGGTGGCCTGCGGCGGCATTACCGCCTTTATACTCAGCGTGGACGGATGCGTGAAATATTGAAAAATGCGTTAAAAAGCTGCAAAAAAACGATAAAAAACAGGCAAAAAACGCTTAAAAATCGATAAAAAACCGATAAAAAATGAAGCCGGATCTTTTTGAGTGACGAAACATGAACAAAAACGGCACCGCCCGCAGGGCACCCCTGCTCTGTGCTGCGCCCCGCAAGGCGGATAAAGCTGCCGCGGCTTATACTCTGTTTGCGTCAAAAACGCACCCGGGGGGGGCTGTGCAAAAAGAAAGCTGCCCCCGCCTTGATGCATTAACCGTCCTGCTTGTGTATGTCCAGCCAGTGCTCCTTTGTAAGCACATTGGTGTGCCCTATGCGCACCTCGTTAAGCAGCGGCACGAAAACCTCATTGCAGGTGTGATGAAAGACAAAGCCCAGCTTTTGCTGCACGCGCTTTGATTTTTCATTTCCGTCGTAATAGCCGCACCAGACAGCCCTCATGCCCAAATCCTCAAAGGCATGCTTAAGCAGCTCCTGCGCAGCCTCCGGCATATAGCCCCTGCCCCAGAAGGGCTTACCCAGCCAGTACCCCAGCTCACACTCATCCTCCCGCTGCGTCATATCCGTATGCCCGTTCAGTTTCAGCTCCGCAGAGCCTATTGCTATGTTGTTTTCCTTTTCGCAAATTGCATAGCACTCCGCCCCGTTAAGGGCATTTTTTATTACATTTCTGCTTTCCTCCATGCTTTTATGCGCAGGCCAGCCCGCAACGGGGCCCACCTCCGGGCTGCTTGCATATTCAAACAGGCTGTCGGCATCAGCCTGCGTCCATTTTCTTAATATAAGCCGTTGTGTATGCAGCATTTTTTCACCGCTCCTATCACAAATATGCTTTTATTCTATCACACGGCGACTGAAAATACAAGCACGGCCGCAGCAGGACTGCTGCGGCCGGATATTACGGGCCTACCCTTTTATTTTAATTAAACCGTCCCGGTTACGACAAGGGTGCTGCTGCCGGGTGTCAGCGTCCATTTGCCGGAGGCATCCTGCGTATAGGTGGCGGCGGGCACCGTTATCTGCCCTGCCACGGTGGAAAAGGCTCCCGTAGAGGAATTGTAGGTGTAGTTGGCAGGAGTTGCCCATGCAGAGGAATTAAAGGTTACTGCTATGGGGTTCAGGATGGGATTGAAGGTATCGGCCAGCACAATGCCTGCCGACGCATCCGCTGCGCCGCTGCCGATGTTTTCTATGGTGAAGGTATAGGTCAGCTCGCCGTTATCGGAAACGGTGGTGGGCGAAAGCGATTTGATGATTCTAAGCTCCGGCGCGGCCTGCGCGGTTATTACGGCCTGATCCGTAACGGCAGTGCTTATTCCGGCTCCCGTTACGGAGGCGGTGTTGGTTATTGTGCTTCCCTGCGCCGGGGGCGCATATTCGTTTACTTTTGCTTTATAAACAAGCAGCGCATTCCCGCCCGCCGGCACATTTATACCGCTTATCACAAGGGGCGGGCCGGCTGTTGCCGTGGGGGCCGCCTGCAGCACGCCGTTTATATAATACTGTATTGAGCCTTCGATATAGGTTAACGGATAGAGTGTGGAGGTGTTATAGGCGTATGCGCCGAGGTTATCGTTAAGAGTAAGGCCGGTAAGCGCGGCGGCGCCGCTGTTTACAAGGGATACGGCAAAGACGGCCTCGCCGTTTGGCGAATAGGTGCCGCCTACGGCGGTTTTGGACACCGTAAGCAATTCCTGAAGGGTGCCGGTGACGGTATTTGATACCAGAGTGTTTCCGTTATAGGACAGGGTTGCAGCATTAGTGAAGGTTGCCATTGAGATTCCTCCCGTTTTAATAGGGCGGAGCACAGGCTCCGTTTTTTGCACGGTTTTTCAAAAAAGCAGCATAAAATACCGCTTTGTTAACAATAATATGCTGCATTTTGCAATATGTTTCCGCCCGTAACGGCAAAAAACAGCGCTTGAGGGCGCTGCATAAGATTCCTTCCCGCTTTAAGTTTGTAAAATTGACCGCACCTTTGCCGCATTTTGTGCACAATAAGGCAAAGGGGATCACCGGCTGCATTACACGGCCGATGATCCCGGAAGGTGGTAAATAGCTGTTATAAATATATGTTTTTATTGCGGACGGAACGGCAGCTTGATGCCGCGCCGCCGTTGATGTTTGCTTATTTCCAAAAAATCATATCAGCCGAAAGGCCGGGTCTTTTTTCGCATGCACTCAAATTGTCCCGTTCTTTCTTGCCTTTATCAGCAGCGAAAACAATACGGCCGCGCCCGCGCCCATGAGCACCAAATAGAGCCAAATACTCATGTTGTCACCGGTAACCTCGCCCGGATCGATCGGATGCTGCGCAGCTTTTACGCGAATATAGTATCCGCTTTGTTCCATGGCGAAAGAAGAATTATCCTGCTGTGCTTTATCGGCAATTTCCTTTGCTTTTGCGTTTCCGTCCATATAATACAGCTTTGTCTTTGCATAGCCGCCCTTCTGCGCTATGGTAACGGTAATCATACCCTCGGGCTGTGCCGGCGTATTTCCGCGGCGGAAAGCAAGATAATACGCCATGGGCTCCTTACCCAAATTTGCAGCGGCATCCGCCATCCACGCATAAGCCTCGGTCTCCTCCTCAGCGGTAACCGGAATAATTATTATCCGCAGGCCGTTATCGTTCCGGCTGTCACTTCTGCCGGTAAGGGTAACTCCGCCCGGAAGCTCCACCGTATCTACCCCCGCAATTCCGACGGTAATCTCATAATAATTCTTACTGCTGATGCAGCTTCCGTGCACCTCTATACCCTGTTTGCCCGGCACGCCCGTATGTGATTCCTCCGCAAACGCGGTCACGGAGCAGGAAAGAAGCAACAGAGCAACAAATGTTACAATCCACTTTTTCATTACGGTTTCCTCATTCATACAATTTTCAAGGTTGTATTTAACACGGCCGAGCCGGCACTGTAATAAGTATCCGGTTCATAGGCCATTATTTTCAGTGATACGGCTGCGGACTTCGCAGGCACAAAAGAAAGCCATACCGAGCGCACATATTCCCCCGGACGAATAAGGCCGCTTTCTCCCAATACACTGCCCTTTCCGTCCAAAATGCGCACTTTCAGCCAAACCGTATTTTTTTCCGGGTTGGTAAGCCAAACATCGGTTTTTCCGTTTGTAACCGTAAGCTCGCCTGCCGCCGAAAAGGTGAAGGCCTTGGCATCAAGTTCACCGTATCCGGCATTAGCGGGAACCTCAGGCTTGCCGGTTTGCGCTGCGGCATCAAACGGCGGCGGAGAAAAGCTCTCTTGTCTGCCGCCCGAAGTCAGCGCAATTATCATGACAATCAATGCAATCGCGCAAAGCGCTGCCGCAGCAGCCAATACTCCTTTTTTCATATGTGCATATCCCCTTGGTGCGTTTTTACTGTCATCCGTCATATCTGCCTCAAAAATAAGCGCTTGGGGCAGATATCGCAGATGACCGGCGCTGCGGAGCGGGAAGAAATCCCACTCCGCAAAGGCCGATTCAAATGCATCGATTACGGAGTTACGGTGTTGAGAGTAACGGTAATCTCGCCCAGCTTCGTGCTTTGCTGTTCAACATAGTTCAGTGTTCCCGTAAAGGTAAGAGCACATGTTACATTATCCGCTTCCTGAGGCTTATGCTCAACGCCGGCAGCAAGCTGCTTGCTGCCTGTCACGCTAAGTACGCCTTCATAATTTCCCTTGTCTGCTTCCTTTGCAAAGGAGAACTCAACACTTACGGGCTTATTGGAGTGATTTGTAACCTTTACTTCATTTGCATGTTCGTCAAATTTCCAAGTGTCGCCCTCGGAAACATTATACTCGTGAGTTTCAGGATTCCACTCCTTTTCGCCGGTGGTCTCGTAGGTAAAGTTCATACTGCCCCACTCAATGTCCACGCTGTAAACATCCTTGGCGGTGCCTTTGTAGGAACCGTTAACATCAAAGGATTTGGAGCCGGGTACATTAAGTGTTTCCGCAAATGCGGTAACCGAAAGGCCCATGGCAAGTACCATGACAAGTGCAGCTGCTAAAAGTTTTTTTGTTTTCATAATCATTTACTCCCTTTTGTGTTTTTTATTTTAAAACGCTTTCGGCGCTTTAAGCAGAATTTTATTTATTTCACCGTGATATGCACGGGAATCTCTGTGTTTACGATTGTCTTTTCATGCGTATCCGGCTGGTAGTACAGAACCTTGAAGCTGCCGTCGTATCCTCCCGCAGAAAGCATTGACGGTGCCTCCTTCAAAAGATCCAGCCGGCTTATCTGTTTACCGGGAGAAATGGTGCCGGACTGTGCTATAACAACATCCTTTATCACTATCTGAAGCACCATATCCTGATTGGACTTTGTCGGGTTGGCAAAGTACAGCTCGGCAATGCCCTTGGACAGATCGATATCCACATTTGTTGTATATGTAATGCTTACGGCACCGCCGCCCTCCGACTGCGTCAGCTTTGAATCGTCATTGTCCCCGATATCCTCGGCATACTGTTCATTTTGCCTTGGGGCATAATCAGGAGACAGTGTCGGAGCCGATCGGAAAAACAGTGCCCATATCGTTACGGAAACCGCGGCAAGCAGCAGAAGAAGCAGCAGCAAAAGCAAGAGAATCCACTTTTTATTGCCGTTGTTGTCTTTCTTTTGATTAACGGCCGCCATCAGTTACCGCCTCCGATCGTAGTGATACGCACGGTTATCTCTCCGATTTTTTTCTTGCCGCCGTCCTTTATGCTTTCCGGCGCCGAAGAGTTCAGCACAAGCGTTGCGGAAACCTCCTGGCCGCTTTCGGTCCTGTTTGTTCCGGAGGAAATGCCGCGGAAGCTTCCGGTAAGACCGTAGCCCGAGAACGACGGCTCTGCCGTAAAGCTGATCTCTACATTCAGTGCAACATTGCTGTTGTTCTGCACGGTCAGCTTATCGCCGTCGGTTTCGGATACCAGCCAATAGCCGCCCACATACTCATGCGTACCCGGCTCCCACTGCCCGGAATGATAATCAAACTCCATTGCACCCCAGGTTATAGTGACGGAAATGCGCTCCGCCTCGTTGCTGTAAGTGCCGTCGCTTCTGTAATAGACCGGCGCGGCGTCAAACACCGGATATTCATCGTAGGGCGTATTGCCGTTGTCGATATCCTGCTTCCACAGAGCGGTATCGCCGGTGCTTGTCTTGCCGTTTACAAGATAGCAGACCTCGCCGCTTGCAAAGGCGGCCTGATCCTTAGCGGGAACCGCTGCGGCGGTACTGACGCTGCCCGTGCCGAAGGCTGAAGCTGCGGAACCCGTCAAATAGCAGTTATCGGTGAGATTTGCAGCCGCCCCGGAATTACGCAGCCAGCCGATGATGGCGCCGCAATAATTGCCGCCTCCGTTTTGAACCGAGCCGTAGTTATAGCAATTGTGAACTTTGCCGTCCTTGTTGTTCAGATATCCCACAATGCCGCCGACATAGCCGCCCGCCGAAGCCGTTTTGACGGCGCCGTGATTGGCGCAGTAGCCGACATCGCTGTTATTGATATACCCGACAACTCCGCCGATGCTGTCATGGGAGTTAAGCAGGTTTATGCTTCCGAAGAACATGCATTTTGTAATCCTTGCGGAAGTCAATTCACCGGCTATACCGCCCACATGCACCAGTGTTCCTGCACTGTTGCTGATATTCACATATGAAATTATATCGCTTATAACCGTTCCGCTCTCGGCACTGCCTACCGCACTGCCCACACCCGAACCGCTGCCGCTGTTGCCGGTGCTGAGCTTAATATCGCCCTTTAGCGTAAAGTTCTTGATTGAAGCGTTTACAGTGGTGCCGAACAGGCCGGTACGCACGGAAACATTCGTTATGTACAGATCGGATATCGTATGTCCTCCGCCGTCAAAACCTCCCGTGAAGGCCTTGCTGCCGCTTCCCGAGGTTTCGCCTATCGGCGTCCACTCGGTGCCGCCGCTGTCCTTGGGGTTATGCAGGCTTATATCGCCCGTGAGCCGTGCTTTGGCGTTGTAATGAGCCGATACGGCATCTTCCGCATGGGTACTTATGCCGTTGACATAGGCTGCAAACCAGAACATCTTTCCGCCGTTATCGATCTCGTAATAGCCGTTGTTAAGAGCGGGCTTTTCGTACTCGCCGCAAACGGTGCAGAAGCCGTTCTTATAGGAGTGAGCCGAAATATAGTTTCCTATGGTTGTTTCGTCCGCATTCTTATAGGGAGAATCCGCATCCGTAGGAATGACATGAACGCTGAGATTCTTGCCTATATCACTGTTTTTAGGAGTGTATGTACGCCCGGTAGCTCCCGTAATTTTTTTGCCGTCCAGATACCACTGGTATGTTACCGTGCCGGCATCCGAAGGAACCGTAACGGTTACAGGCAGCCTCGGGTGAGGAGGATTGATGGACAGTGTGCCTGTAATAAGGGGCTTATCCACATTTATCATCTTGCCCGTAGCGGTGTATATATCAAAGGTGAAATCCTTAAAGTCGTTCATGCCGGTCAATTTGATCTGCGGATTGAACTGCCCGCCTTTATAGGCATAGAAGGTGTAATGTCCTCCTTCCGTTACGCCGTAATCGGTTCTTACAGTGTAAGTTTTCGGATTGGGCTCCGGCCAGCTTACAATGAACCAGCCCTGCCATACGGTGCTGTCCTCCGGAACAAAGTCCAGCTTGATCTGTCCTATGTTCTTGTTTGTATCATACTGTGCGGTGGAGGTATAATTGCCCAGCAGTATCTCCACGGGATAGGATTTTCCGAGATAATCATCAAACCGCACGGGGTCGTTATCACTCTTTACCGTAATGCCGATAGAGCGCAGCTCTGCTTTGTTAATAACAAAGGTTTGGTTTTTTGCGCCCACCAGCGAGCCGTCCGCAACGGCGGTACTGCGGTTTGCATCCGCTGTGCCCACCAATGCGACCGTGCCCTGGGGGCAGTGTATGTTTTCGCCGTAGCCGACGGTATAGTGTCCGCTTGATATTGTGATATCTCTGTGGGATACGCGGCTGCCGTCACGGTCCGTTGCTGCGGAATAGGTAACTACAACTCCGGGTTTAATCTGCGCGCCGGTATAGGTGTATTCTTTATCGGCCTTTACGGCGCAGTCCATGAGATCATAGACAATATCCGGCGTAATGCTTACGGCCGTGGTGCCTCCCTGTCCGTCGCCGTACTTATAGGCATTGCCGTAGTTCAGGCTGCTTTTAAGGTTCAGCTTGCCGGCTGTGGAAAGCACAAGCGAGCCCTTTGTATGCCACGGGGTGCTTTCTACATTGCCGCCGCCGGCACCGCCGTCGCCGGCGTTGTATTTATCGTCCTTTTCCGTACCGCCGACGCCGCCTCTGCCGCCGCCGCCCAGCAGCCCGTTGCCGCCGTTGCCGCCTTCGCCGGGTTCGGCATCATAGCGATGCTTTTTGGTATCGTATCCGTGATCCGGTGTGCCGGTAGTAGTGCCGGTAGATCCCACGCCGCCTGCGCTGCCCGCATTGCCGCCGGTACCGCCTTCGCCGCCCTTGGATTTGTTGTCGTTCCCGTTTTCCGTATT
>ERZ1026780.107-NODE-107-length-70745-cov-9.823285_pt1 | contig 70745 bp, 48 predicted proteins | sample MGYA00380126_ERZ1026780 | MGnify/ENA primary metagenome ERZ1026780 (study PRJEB33269, sample SAMEA4719762) | human gut metagenome | biome: human-associated habitat; feature: organic feature; material: feces | place: Cameroon | collected 2013-10 ... | reverse complement strand
AGACTCCCCAAAGAATCTCTCTGGCGGCGGTCTGGTGGGATTCAACGGAGGAAGCAGCGTCCTTGCCTGCTATGCCACGGGCAACGTAACCAGTACAGGTAGTAGCGCTGGCAATGTACATATCGGCGGCTTTTTGGGAGATAACTACACCACCGTGACCGCCTGCTATTGGAAGAACAATCATGAACAAGGTATCGGCTACAATAACAAAGTCACCGAAGCCACGAAGGTGGACGGCTCTGTCGTTACCTGGGAGAATGCCGTTGATGCCATGAACACCGCCTTGCAGAACGCAGGCTCAGGGTGGCGTTACGAACTTACCGGAGCGTTGCCTACCTTGAGGAAGCAGTAAACCGGACATTGTTCAAACCAATTCACACTCTTACTCTGTTTCTCAGGTTGGAAAGAAATAGATAATAGTGAAGTAAACGCAGATTTGTAAACAATAAAATAACAGATATAATGAGGACAAGATTTTTTGCACTTGCGATGCTCGCCCTCTCACTGGCCGCCTGCACCAAGGGCAATCCGTTTACGCCTAGTGAATACCCTATGGAACTGACTGCCGGTGAGTTGCAGACCGTGGTAAATCAAGCGCAGGCATCCACCCGTGCCACGGTGGATGATGACTGGAACGGAGTGAGTACCGTTGCCGTACAGGTGGGGAATGACGTTAAATCATACAACGTCACATCGGCAGACGGAGGAAAGACCGCCACGCTTTCTTCCGATAACCCCTTCTATTGGGAGAACACGACCGAAAAGAAAACTGTCATCGCGTGGCATCCATACAGTAAGTCCTATCCCACAGATTGGACCGTGAAAGCCGACCAAAGCACGGCCGCGAACTATCAGGCAAGCGACTTGATCAAGGGCGAATTGAAGGAACTGGCGTTTGCCGACAGGAATGACCCCTCAAAGAGCAAGATGACTTTCGCTCATCAGACGGCGAAGATAGTGGTTAATCTTATTTCCGGTGATGGAGTGGCATTAGATGCCAATACTTTTGTGAAACTGAATAATCTTTCCGGTGTAGATAAAGGTAGCACTATCACTCCATACAAGGCTGCTGTCAATAAACAAACATACCTTGCCTTCCTAAAAGAACAGACTCTCACTGAGAAGTCTTCGTTCATACAAGTAACGACAAAGGATGGTACATTCTTATATGAATTGCCGGATGCAAAGACTTTTAAGGCAGGCACTGCATATACTTACGACATCACCGTGAAAGCCAACGGCATCGAGGTGACCGAAGCCATAAGCGACGAGTGGACCGACGGAGGCAGCGAGGATATTATGAGTATGAAAACCTATACTGCCTCCGACCTTAAACTTGGCGACTATTACTACTCTGACGGAACATGGAGCGACGGCGGCCTGCGCGCGCGATATACTGATGGCACGATGAAGTGGGAAGAGAACAAACCGCAGCCGGAGAGTGGCAAGACCGTCATAGGCATGGTGTTCTATACCGAACAACATCCCAATGACAAATCCGACTACACCCCAAGCGGTATCGGACAGAAGAATTGCCACGGCTATGCCGTTGCCCTTAAGGATGCCACAAGCAGTTATTGTATATGGGGTGTTTATGAAACAAAGTTGGGATGCTACCCCAAGGACGAAAGCGGAAATGCTCAAGACAATTTCTCTAATCCTGATATTGACTGGAGCGGCTACGCTTGGACGCAGAAAATCATCACCGCCGCCGGAGGCAAGGACAAGTTGAATGCCACAACGCAAGCCGGTTATCCCGCCACTTGGTATGCGGTTGTGGCGTATGAAGACGATTGCCCGGCTCCTGCCAATAGCAGCGGCTGGTTTCTTCCATCTATTGGTCAGATGAATTTGCTTACCTCTGTCGATGGCATTGGTTTGAGACTCTTTGATTATTGGTCCTCTTCGGAGAGCTGCCACCGTCCGGAGGGCCGCGCCCTCGGCGTGGACGGGGACACCGGCCGCGTGGGCAGTTGTATTAAGGACGACAGAAGTTGTTACGTCCGCCCGGTTTTGGCTTTCTGACCTATTTATCTATTTAATCTATTTATCTATTTAAGAAATGAAACGAAACATCATACATACCTTTTGGATGGCGGCACTGCCGCTATTCCTTGCCTCCTGTCAGCAGGAGGAACTGCCCGATATGAACGGCACAAGAGACTTGGCTCCGCTATCCATTACCGTGACCGATGGCGGATATGCCTCCGCCGACAAAGCCGTTACCCGTGCTGTCGAGAACAGCTACCGTACCGAATTCACCGCCGGTGACGAGTGTGGACTCTACATCGTGCGCGATGGAGCTGTAGTTTATGACAATGTAAAGTTGACTGCCACAGCAAGTGCAAACGGGAATGCCCTCACGTGGCAGCCTGAAGCGGACGTAACCCTCTACGGGGGATTCATCGACGAGAGCTATTTCCTCTACTATCCCTACCAATCAGATATGAGCGGCAAAACCTCCGTCTCCGCCAATGACGCGGACGGTTTTTTCGCCACGCTCGTCAGCGGCTGGCAGCCGAAAGCCGACCAAAGTACTTATGCGGGTTACATGGCTTCGGACCTGATGACTGCCAAGGGCACAGCACTCAAAGGCACGGACGGCACGCTCTCGCTCTCCTTCTCTATGACCCACCGTATGGCGCTGGTCGTCATTGAGATGCCCCCGACGGTTTATAAGTTCACCAACACTATCGTGACGATACCCGACTACACCGTAGCATCATCCGCGGACTTCACCGATGGCAGCGTGCAGCCTTACGGCATCGCTCCCGGCACATACCGCTGCATCGTGAATCCCGCAAGCAGTACGGCGACAAGCATCACCGGCAGCTACGGCGAGGACATAAAAAAGTTCGCCATCACCCCGAACGGCATCAATGTAAGCAGTTACAGGACCTACAAGGTAGACGGTGCGCAGACCGTGGAAAAGAGCCACAACTTGCAGCCAGGCGATTTCCTCCTTGCCGACGGCTCTCTTGTGGGAAAAGATAAGACCTTGACAGCCGGACAGCAAGCCGCTTGTGTCGGCATCGTGTTCTATGCAGGACAGCACCAGAATGACCAATCCGATTACACCGGGAGCGGAATCGGGCAGAATAATTGCCACGGCTATGCCGTAGCCTTGGCGGATGCCACGACCGGTCGTTGTATGTGGGGCGAGTATGGCACTAAGCTTAATCTCTATATAGATGGCAATAAATATAATCCCGACATTGACTGGAGCGGTTACAACTATACCCAGACCATCATCAACCACGTCGGAGGCAAGGATAAATTGAATGCCACCCAAGAAGCCGGTTATCCTGCCACTTATTATGCAGTTGTGGCGTATGAAAACAATTGCCCGGCTCCCTCGGGCAGCAGCGGCTGGTTCCTTCCTTCCATCGGCCAGATGTGGAAGGTATATAAGCAGCGGAATTTGCTTACCTCTGTTGATGGCAGTAGTTTGAGGGAGGATAATTATTGGTCCTCTTCGGAGGAGGGCTACAACAATCCGGAGCGCTACGCCCTCAGCGCGCGCGTGTACTACGGCCGCGTGAATGGTTGGACTAAGGGCGGCATCCATTGTTACGTCCGCCCGGTCTTGGCTTTCTGACCAAAACTATTTCGCAAAATCAACAAAATTTCAATTTTGCGAAATAGGATTTTGGCATTGTCCGCTATGCATTTGATAGAGACTACCGTCTGACAAGATATTTGCCGGGAGCGGTGTTGAGGTAAATGGTTCCGTCTGCCTCGCCGACCGAGAATTTGCCGAGAGACTTGCCGTTTCTTTCGACGACCCATTCTCCCTTTTCGAGTCCGCTGATAAGAAGGTTGAACTTCTTGGTTTTGTGAGTTTTAGCAGCTGATGCCTGAATCTCGAAACCATAGCCTTCGCTGCTTCTGCCGCAGTCGGCGCTGAAAACCACTGCCCGGCTGCCTACAATCGCGCCGATTGTCTTCGCTTCGACATTCTGAATTCTTGAAACGGGGAGGAGCTTATTTACGCTGCGGTCCGACATCTGAATCACATTCAGGAAACAATCCTCCTGAGCCGCATCCTTCGGGCTGAGTTCCACTCTCCAGGCGCCTCGCTCATTGCACGGGTCGGGCCTTGTCGTGGCAGCGTTGGGGAAGTTCTTGCCAAAGACCCAGAACTCCTTGCCCGGGCCTCCGACCTTTTCTATGCTTAAGTTTTCCGCAGAAGGGAGAAGCACGCTGCAACTGAGTTTTCCGCTGTCACCGTTTTTCGTGCGGCATACTGCGAATCCACCCTCTTCGATTTGAGGCTCCTCAATGCTGTGGAGCAGCCAGAATTTCTTGAACGACGCATCCGAAGAGCGGACTCTGTCGTAGATGACCATCGCTGCCGGGACATCCTCGCTATCCTCAGTCAAGTTGAAGAAAACAAAACTGCGTCTTGCGCTCTCCACTTTCTTGCTGTACGCCTTGGTGATGTCGCCCTGAAGAAGTGTCCACTCCGGAGTCTGTGCAGATGGTCCGAAACCGTGCGCAAGCACCTCTCCCACAGTGTATTCCTCGCTCAGAAGGTCCTTGAAGCTGCGGCAGGTCTCCCACCTGTCTCCCGGCATTCTCTGTCCTCCGTCATTCTCCGCAAACTCGGTTTTGTCCGAGCCTCCGTAGTTCCAGCAGGCGAACTTCTCCGACGGGTCATAGACCAGAAGGGAGTTGTGAGCGATTGTACGCTTGAAATAATTTTTATTGTGCGGACTGTTGTAGCCTCCCGCAGAACCCTGGTAGGAACCCGAGTCGATGGCGAGCGGGCCGCGGTAGTAAATCTGGAAAGTTCCCGCGTCGAGATGCTGGTGATTGCCGACATAATGCTCGGTAATCTTCATTTCCGCAATCGCGCTGTTCTCATCCCAGCCGGTCCTCGCAATCATCCATCCGAACGGCGTTCCGCTATACCTCGAAAGCGGAAGTCCCTCAGGAGATTTGCCCTTGAGAGAGAAATCCCTCCATAGGAGTTCGAGAATGAGCATATGGGTTTCCACGCTCGGACGCCTTTCATATTCATACATCAGAATCGGGTCGTTCCAATAGCTTGCGGCAAGCATCGCCGGCATCGCATAAGTCTGTGGTGTACTGCGTTTTCCGGGGTTCACATCCCCTGAAGGCAGAACCTGTCCGTCAGGCCTGCGGCGATAGACGTGGTCGTAGAGGACATAATGCTGCTCGGGGCTGTAGATTTGTCCGGCTCCCATACGGTCGAAAATCCAAAGAGAGTTGAGGTCGTTGAGGTAACGGACTGTCACATAACCGGTTCCCTGATGGTAGTTGTGTCCTGCATAGATATAATTCCTCACAGGCACATAGTCCCGGAAAATCATTTTTGCGACGATTTCGTACATCTCGGGGTATTCGTCATAGATTGCGATGCCGCAGGAGAGCATATCCCTGAGAATCATCCACTCCGAGCCGTGTCCTGCGACAGATTCGGTGTTTTTCGGCGGGTAGTGGCACTCCATCGTTCCTGCAATCCGGACGAACTCGCGGACAAATTCCTGTTTCTGTTTTTCGCTCAGACGGTCGTAGCACCAGTCGTAAACTATCGAACCCACCATCATCATCGAGCCGCTTGCCCTTGAAAGGTCGTTTTTCGTTCCGAAATTGGTGCGTTTCAGGGTGTCGAGCATAGCGGTGATGGCTCTGTCGGCTGCCTGTGTGTCGTGCTCGGTGAGATAGGCGAGTGCGTCGAGCTGCGACTGCGAAGTGACACCTCTCATCTGCGCGTAGTAGCGGAATCCGTGGTCGGTCACCGCAGCTTCTTCATCGGCTGTGCGGGGCTTGGCGGCTTTTTTGATTTTTTTCAAAATTGCCTTGCCTTCCGGAGTATTCATCTTTTCCTTGAGAGCGGGAATGTCGCCTTCGAGCAGATAGAGTCTCGGATGTTCCTTCGGCGGAAGCGGAATCGTCACTCCGTCCATTCCTGTCCAGACGACTTTATTTTCTTGTCTGTCAAAACATTCCTGAGCACATCCAGGCACAACGATGGCTAAGCCGACAATTATCGGCACAATTCTTTTTAATAACATATCAATATGGTTTTCAGTTTTCATTGATTATCTGGTTTTTCTTTGTCATACATGCGTATATATGATACAAATATATCATATTCCGTCATTCTCTGCAAATTTTTCCGTGTACGCGCACGGAATTCCGGAAATATTTTGTAATATTGCAGAAAAATATAAACAAACTAATTTCATAAGGATATGGTAAATTTTTCACTCGAAGGAAAGGTAGCGCTCGTAACAGGCGCATCTTACGGAATTGGATTCGCGATTGCCACAGCATTCGCTGAGGCCGGAGCAAAGATTGCTTTCAACGACATCAAGCAGGAACTTGTTGACAAGGGAATCGCGTCCTACAAGGAACTCGGCATCGACGCCAAGGGCTATGTCTGCGACGTCACCAAGGAAGAGCAGGTCCAGGAGCTCGTGAAGAATGTCGAGAACGACCTCGGCCCGATCAACATCCTCGTGAACAACGCCGGCATCATCAAGCGCATCCCTATGTGCGAAATGAAGGCTGAGGAGTTCCGTCAGGTGATTGACGTTGATCTCAACGCTCCGTTCATCGTCTCAAAGACCGTCATTCCTTCAATGATCAAGCAGGGCGGCGGAAAGATTATCAACATCTGCTCAATGATGTCCGAGCTCGGTCGCGAGACTGTTTCTGCATACGCAGCAGCCAAGGGCGGACTCAAGATGCTCACCCGCAACATTGCTTCTGAGTACGGTGAGTACAACATCCAGTGCAATGGTATAGGTCCGGGCTACATCGCAACTCCACAGACAGCGCCTCTTCGCGAGCGCCAGGCCGATGGCTCAAGGCATCCGTTCGATGCGTTCATCGTTGCAAAGACTCCGGCTGCACGCTGGGGTACAACCGCTGACCTTCAGGGACCGGCTGTTTTCCTCGCATCTTCGGCTTCCGACTTTGTGAATGGTCATGTTCTTTATGTCGATGGCGGAATCCTTGCCTACATCGGCAAGCAGCCTAAATAGTTTTCGGCAATGAAACGTTTTGTTGCAATCTCTGTCCTGTCCTGCCTTCTCTGCGCCTGCGGAGTGCAGGACAGAACTGTTTCTGTCACCAATGATTCATCGGTTGACAGGCATGCGGAGACTGTCTCCGTACCATTTGACGCGCTGGGCATCCGCGGACTTTCGGCTGAGAATGCCGTTGTTAAGGCCGCTGACGGAGTACAGCTTCCTTCGCAGGTTATCGCCGATGCGGACGGACAGCTTTCGATTATTTTTCAGGCAGATGTGAACTCCGGCGCCCATGAGACTTTCAGCATCGCGAAGGGGGAGCGCGCTGTCTTCGACACGCTCGTCAATAGCAGGTATGTGCCTGAGAGAAAGGATGATTACGAGTTCGAAAACAACCTTGTCCTCGGGCGTATCTATGGCCCGGCGCTTGAAGGTCCGCGGACATTCGGTCCTGATATTTTCATAAAGAACACTCCGGAACTTGTGTTTGACAGATGGCTTGCCGGCAGGGATTTCCATCGCAACCATGGTGAGGGAATGGACTGTTACATGGTCGGAAAGACTCTCGGCGGCGGTTCCTGTGCTCCGGTCTCTGACGGACGGATTTTCATCGGCGACAACTACGCCACCCAGAAGCGCCTCTGCAACGGTCCGCTCAGGACTGCGGCCGAGTTCACCTGGCCGGAGTTTGAATTCGACGATGCGACCGTGACAGTGAAACGCAGTCTCTCCCTTGATGCCAACACCCGTCTGGTGCATTGGACGGCATCGTTTGAAGCTTCCGGAAAGGATTCTCTCGATGTTGTCGTCGGCGCAGTTCTTCACGATGTAAAGTCCATAGTCTATGGAAAGGACTACATTTCTTTCACCGAATTGGCTTCCGACTCACGTGAGGTAGTTAATGACGACCTCATCAGCATCGGTCTCATACTCTCCGACCGTTTCACTGCCGAGCCTTGTGAACTTGACGGTCACGCCGTTCTGAAATTCCGTGTGAAATGCGGCGAAACTGTTGACTATTGGACCGCCTCAGGCTGGAACAAGGGAGGAATCGAAAGTCCCGAGGCTTGGAATGAGTATATGAAGGAGCAGGCTGTTGCTGTGAACAATCCTCTGAAGGTAAAAGTTCTTTGACGCAGTTTTATTTTTCCCGGCTGAGCATCCAGGACAGGAAATCGCTTTCGGCGAAGGCTTTGTCCCAGCTGTTGTGCCATGTCTCCGGGTATTCTATGTACTCGACATCGAGCTCCTTCTTCTTGAGGACATCGTAGGCTTCGCGAGAAAAATGTACTGGGACTGTACTGTCGCATTCTCCGTGGAAGAGTCTGACAGCGGTGTGTCCCTCATACTGCTCAAGTCGGCGGATGTTGACCGCGCTGCATATTGGCTCAATGGCCGCGAATAGGTCCGGCCAGCGCAGCATCATGTCGAGCGCCGCCATTCCGCCCATCGAAAGCCCAGTACAGTAGAGTCTATGTGGATCTGCGGCTCCGGAACTGACAAGCGAATCGACGAGTTCCTTGACTGCCCGCAGGGGGTAGGTAAGAAGCGGATTTAGTGGAAATGTCCTCTCCGCGCGGTCTTCCAGACTGGTAGGATGATCCGTCTCCACCCACCATCCTTCCTGTGGGCATTGCGGCGCGAGCACAATCACGTATTCAAGCTCCGTAGCTCCGAGAAGTAGCTCCCCACCGTGTTTCAGTTGAGCCTCGTTGTCGCTGCCCCTCTCTCCGGCTCCGTGGAGAAAAAGCAGGAGCGGACGGTCTTTCACATCGCCCGCCGGAAGGAAAATCCTATAAGGAATACTGATACCGCTTGAGGCGGTGAATACGTGTGATTCTGATGTTTTTGCCTGTCCGTGTGCGGTGACGGCTGCGAGGATGGTGATGACCGCGCAGGTCATCAGTGCCGTAAATCTTTTCATGTCGAATGCAATTATGTTAATAAGGGGTCATTCACGAATCATGCAAATATAGTTCATATTTTTCTTATTTTTGTCCGCATAGGTTGCGAAGCTGTTTAATTTGGGTTTCTAAGCGGTGCTAAGAATTTAGCGAATCAAAACTGAATATGGAATGAATCACGGATCGGACATAATCCTGCGTGGACTACGCGTCTGCATGGCGGTACTTATCGTGTCGTCTTTTTCTTTTGTTGATTCATATTCGTTTGAACGTCACCCTCTTACAGAGAGATTCAATATCTACAACGGCCTCTCCGATGACACCGTGAACGATATTCTCTGCGACAGCCGCGGTTTCATATGGGTGGCAACCTGCAAGGGACTAGACCGCTACGACGGCTACAATTTTCGGCACATAACCATGAACGACCCGCGCTGCCTGCACGAGGACACTGACGGCAGCATCCTTGTCGAGACTCCAGACGGAATGTACCGTCTGGATGCGCTGAACAATCAGCTCGTTCAGATTGAACTCCGGATTCCTTCGTCCAGCGGGACCATATTCAGCATATCCCCTGACTGGCGACTTTTCAGAACAGATTCGTCTGACGGTGAGACCTCTCCAGTGCCGGAAGTGCGTGGAATGAAAGTCTATGATGTTCTTGTGCGGGAAAACGGGGAAATATGGTGCGCTACACCTGACGGAGTGACGGTCTTTGATGTGAACTTTAACGAAATCGGACGCTATACGGCCGGACTCGGCAGTACTGACATCCTTCCCGAGTCGGTGAGAGTGTTGGCCGAGGACTATCTTGGAGGAGTCTGGTGCGGAACCTACTACAGCGGAATCGTTCACATCGTTGCCAATCCCGCCTCCCTCAGGATCTCTTTCCCAGAGACGCAGGATGTGAATTTCCGGCCGCGCAACATGGCCTTCGACCCCGACGGCGGTTTCCTCTGGCTTACCTCGTTCGGTTCAGGATTCTATCGTTTCTACCCCTCCGATGGCCGTTTCGAAAAGATCCCTCTGCCGGAAGAGTCACGGATGAATACCCAACTCGGAACTATGTATCTCGACGGGGATAGGCTGTGGCTCGGAAATAGGAGTCATGTCTGTGTCTTTGATAGGAAAACCTTCCGAGTACTGGACTGTTTGATGGTTCCCGGCGGCGTGCAGGCCTTTTTTAGAGATAGGGACGGAGGATTCTGGATTTCCTGCGGCAACTCCCTTAATTACAGCTCCAGTGGAGGTCGTTATGATGATGATTCCGGCGCTTTCGAGGGAAACCATGGCATTCTCGGGAGCTTCGGAAATTTTCATGAGATAGTCCCTCATGCCTGCTCCTCGATAATTCAGGACCGCGAAGGGCGCATTTGGGCGAGTTCGTTCGTGCATGGGATAATGAAATGGGACAGAACCGCTCTCACATACTATAATCGTCAGAACGGACGTTCCTGCTCCTATAAGGTCTCGTCTCTCGTTCAGAGCGCTGACGGGCGGATTTGGGCGGGCACTTACGGCGACGGACTACTTTGCCTATCAGAGGGTGACGACTGCTTTGTCAAAGCATCGGGCATCGTCGGAAGACTGACAGAGCCAATATTCAGCATCATTGCGGACAGCGACGGGATGCTGTGGTTGACCACTTCTGAGTCGCTGATTCTTTTCGACCCGGCGACGGGGAGGAGCATGGAATATGGTTGGAAGGACGGACTTGACCCCCTCTCGTTCAACTACGCTGCTGGGATTATGGGCGGCGATGGGAAGATTTATGCAGGGATGAAGGACAGGATTGTTTCATTCTTCCCTTCGGCATTCAGGAATTCCTGCCCGAAGAGCCTAAGGATGTCGCTCACCGATTTCAGAATACTTGACGGCAAAGGTAGCGGGACCGATTCCGGAAACATTGTCACTTCCGACCGCATTGAGCTACCTTACGGCTGTAATTCCTTTGAAATGAACGTGTCGGACATGAACTATGGTATGCCGCGAAATTCCGCGCTTCACTATCGTCTGGAGGGAATGTCAAGCGAGTGGATACCCGTCAGGGAAGGAAAGCTGAGCTTCATTTCCCTTCCAGTTGGGAACTACAGGCTTATGATAGCTTCCGCTGATAACGGAGGCAAATTTCGTCCGGAGACCCGCGAGATTCGTTTTAGGGTGCGTCCGCCGTTCATGCTGAGCGCCGGGATGATAGTCCTATATGTTATTCTGTTGGTGCTCATCGTAGGTCTTATAATTCTCGCTTTCCGCAGAAAGGCTCTTCGTGACGCCGAGTCGCGCGCAATGACGGAGTCCCTTGTCCGTGAGTCGGAGAACGAGAAGAAGCTCTATGCCTCTAAGGTTGAGTTTATCTCGAACATAGCCCATGAGATAAAGACGCCGCTGTCTCTGATAAAGTTACCCGCCGAGTCGCTTGCAAGGCGTTTCCACAATTTCTCGGACAAATCCGTCATTGAGGATGTGGAAATCATAAACAGAAACTCGGCGAAATTGGATTCCCTTTTGGACGAACTCCTGAATATCCGTGAGTTCGATTCCATAAACTACGAGATGAACCCGGAGGATAGCAATGTATGCTTCCTCGTTTCGGCAGTTTTCAGACGCTTTGAAATCTCCGCCCGGAAAAAGGGTCTGCGCTTCACCTCGGAAGTTCCGGACACCCCTATGAATACATTCCTCGACAGAATGCACTTTGACAAGATTTTGACAAACTTGATGTCAAATGCTTTGAAATATTCCTCCCGCGATGTCCGTCTTTCCCTAACGGAAGCCGACGGAAACTTCATCGTCGTCGTGGAGAATGACGGAACCATTGTTCCGCTAGAGATGAGGGAGAAAATCTTTTATCCGCTCGTGCGCTATGAGGACGGAAACCTGAATGTGCCTGGTACCGGACTCGGCCTATCGATAAGCCGCAAACTGGCAGTGCTCATGGGCGGGAGCCTTGCGATGGATGATGCGACAGACAGGAACCGCTTCGTGCTGAAACTTCCATTGAGAAAGTCGGTTTCTGAACCAGAAGCGGAGGACTGCGGGAGGAAAAAGGATGCTCCGAACCTTTCGGGGGAGGGTATGAGCAGGGTACTGATTGTCGAGGATAACGATGAGATGGCGGACTACATTGTTAAAAAGCTCTCCCCACAGTTCATCGCGCTTGCTGTTCCGGACGGGAAGAAGGCTCTTGAATGCATAGAGAGGGAGGGCGTGCCGAGTGTGATAATTACAGATCTGGTGATGCCAGGGATGGACGGTTTCAGCTTCTGCCGTGAAGTGAAGAAGAATAGGCGGCTCGCGAACATCCCTATCCTTGTCATATCGGCCATGCCAGAGGGAGAGGCAAGGATTTTGAGCCTCGAATCTGGGGCTGATGCCTTCATAGGAAAACCGTTTACATACGAACTTCTCGAAACCACAATCCGCGGACTCATAAGGAATAGGGAGAGAGTATCGAACCACTATTCGGCCTATCCCGTCTCCGATGCGGCTGGGAAGACCGGTGGCCCGGATGGGAAACTACTGGCGCGTATTCAGGAATATGTCATAGAAAACATCTCCGACCCATCCATCCGTGTCAATAACCTTGCGGAGGCGGCCTGCATGAGCAAGTCAAACCTGCTCAAGAAGATGAAGTCCATGCTTGATATGACGCCTGGCGAGTTCATTCTGGCCGTGAGGCTACGAAAGGCGCAGGAACTGCTCGCGGACCCGTCATATCCTATTTCGGAAATCGCCTCATCGGTGGGATTCGCCTCATCGTCATATTTTTCTCAGGCGTTTACTAGAATGTACGGAATGACTCCAAGAAAATTCCGGGAATGCGTTAAAAGTGCGTAATTTCTACAAAACTGTGCGTTTTTTATAAAATAACGACGACGTAAAAATATCAATTTTGCGTTGTCGGCATATGCCGTCATGTTTTATCATAAACATATATGCGATATACGATGAAAGAACCACAAATTGATTACGAGTCTCCTGAATGCACTTTCTATGCAATGGAGATAGAAGCAGGCTTTTGCCGAAGCACAGCCGGTCTCGACTGGAATGGCACGCTGAACGGAAGTTTAACTTATGACATTTTCGACGATGATGCGCTCAACTGATTACTTATCTTTCGGGATTGGCCTTGCCGCCGTCCTCTGCACATTTTCCTGCACAAAGGAAAACCTTGGAGAAACTGTTTCCGGAGAGAATACCGACGGAATGGTGACAATATCCCTAACGACTGACATACGCCGGACAAAGACCACGCTCGACCAATCTGAGCCAAGGCTTTACTGGAGCGATGGCGACAGCTTTGACCTTTTCTCAAACGGAGGCGACGGAAAGTCAACTCCTGTGTATAATTCCGTTGATACTGAAATTTCCGCCGAGGTCAACGAGGCTGCGACGGAGATTTATGCGGTCTACACGGCAAATCCGGTGAGCACAGCGAAGCGCGTCGTCGTGGAGGTTCCGGAAATGCAGAGCCAGACCGCAGGTGGCGTTCTGAATGGGGCTAATGTCCCTATGTATGCTAAGGGAAGCATAGGTGCTGACGGCAAAGCCGCGCTTTCATTCAGCCCTGTTGCTGGCCTCATAGCCCTTAATATCTATAGCACGGAAGAGACGATTGCAAAGGTCACGAAAGTTCAGGTCAATCCTCTGGATGCGGACGGGAACTTTGTTGTCAGTGGCTTCTGCGGAAAGGCTGAGACCTCTGCAGCGGAGTTCTCATACCTCCCTTTGGGTGAGTCTAATGGCATAGTCCTTACTCTCGGCACCCCTTGCGAAGTAGCTTCGGCAAAACCGGCCAACGAGGAGGCTACTAAAAACTTTGACGGACAGCTCTATGTTGCCATGGCACGTGCGGAATATGCAGGGATTCAGTTCATCGTGACGACTGACGACGGAAAGATGTATGTCGCCGCATCGTCTAAGCCTCTCAATCTCACTGCCGACACCGGACATGATATACTCTATCTTAATCTGAACCTTGCCGGCAAGTCTGAAATAAGCGACGACTTCTACGGACAGTACAATGCCGGACTGGACATCACAATCTGCGGAAATGTCATCAATAGGCGTACTTATCCAAAGGCGCAGGTCAAGACAATGGCGGAATTGACTTGGGATTTCCTTAAATCTCCGTTTGATGATGAGGCTAATGGGGGAATTCTTTTCATCGACAATAGTGCGACGGCGTATAAGGCTACTGCCGCAACACGGGAAATCGGAAAAGACCGGATAATCATAGGTCGTTATCGCAATGCTAATCAGCCGGAGTTTAAGATTAACAGTGCTAATTCCTATCGTTGGTTTTTTGACGGAAAGGTGATGATGCGCAATGTGACACTGTCATCATTTAATACAAAAATGCCCCTTTTTACTGGAGAAGAAGGCGCAACTCATGGTGTATCAGAGTTTTTCTTTGAGGACTGCACATTGACTAATACCAATGCGTCATATGGAATATTTACGGAGACTTCGGCGAATTTTGCCGTGCCGAAATCCATGCGCTTTGATAACTGCATCCTGCGTGCGAATGCATCGTTCTTCAGTTGCAGTGACAGGCATACCGAAGATGAGTATGTAGGGGTTACTTCCGCTTATTTCGAGTCCATGCAGAATCTCAAGAGCCTGACTTTCAATGAATGCGTGTTTGCGCCTGCAACCCTTGCCACAGGAAAGACCGATGTGTTTGCGGACAGCGTGACCCGTCTGACAAAGAAGGGCGTGATTGTGGCGATGTATCATCCGAACTACAAGTTCGACGACCTTGACATTTCATTCAGCCGCTGCTCCTCTTATGACCTCGGACCGGGATCTTCTTCACAGGGACTTATAGATGTGACGACTTTCCACAGCGTTACGGTTGAAAACTGTATGTTTTGGCATTCGGCGGCAGTGAGTACCATGTATCTGACCAATGTTCTCCAAAATTGCACCGGCGCATACTATGATGTCAAGGCAGCATATTCCAATAAAGTCATGAATCCTGGCTCAAAATCAATGATGGCACCAAACGGTGAACATTGGAGTGCAACAGTCACTTCACAGGACGACCTCTTCGGCACCTGCGAGCCGGCGAAGCACTATTTCCCTAAGTCTCCGACTTTCACAATGGTGGCAGGTGCGGACTACGGCAAGAAGTACTGGATCGTTCCAAGCAGCCAGCAGCAATGATGAAAAGAATCTTAAAGTTCGGAAGGTGGCTCGGGGGACGGGCTGGATGCGTCTGCGTTCTGTCCATCTTTTTTATACTCTCATGCAGTGAAGAAATGACTGTGGAAAGCATACTCTCGATAGCCTCCGTTCCGGTCGAAGTTACGGTGCCGGCGTCGTTGGAAGACGGATCTCCGGTCCGAGACACCCTGGTGATAAGAGCAAACCGCAGTTGGACGGCTATGGCGGTGAATCCGCTCGACCGCACGACGTCCGTCGATTGGGTGAAACTCTCTGATAATGAAGTCTCCAGCATCTCCGGAGGCAGTTTCGACACGGAGCTGGTTCTGACATTCGCCGACAATATCGGGCGCAGGCCGCGCTGCTGTGAGATTAAACTGCACTGCGGGGGTGGGGTTTTTACCGTCCCGGTCCGGCAGGCAGAACGGGAATCCAATGAAAAAGATGGCATCTTATGAAAGGAATGACAATTATAGCATTCATTGGCTGGCTGTGCCTCGGCGGCTTGACGGCGTTCGCGCAGAAGCCCGTGACGGACTCCACCAGTCTAGTCAGAGGCCTTTCCGACACCCCTGCTGATCTTATCGTCGGTAAGGTTTCGGGAGTAGGGGCGACAAGTGCTGATGGTAGCGTCATCTCTGGAAATATTCTGAACATCAGAGGCGTAAATTCTCTCCGAAGCGATAACCAACCCCTCTATATCATAGACGGCGTGCGGATGAGTACCGATGTTAACCGTAGCCTTGACGCCTTTCGGGAGTTCGATGACGCTCCGACCGTTTTTCCGAACAATCCGTTCGGCGTGGTGGCTCCGCTGGACATCGAGAGCATAATGGTGCTCAAGGACGCTGCGGCGACTGCTCTATACGGCTCAGACGCGGCCAATGGTGTGGTCCTTATAACTACCAAATCGCCCTCCGAAGGCAGTTGCAAGGTAGATTGGCTGTCAAATGTCGGTGTCTCATTTCCGTCGTCCGGTGTCACGGACGCTTCTGCCGGAGTCTCGCACAATCACTATGCGAGGGTCGGCGGCAAGGTCGGGAACAGCCGCTACAGCCTTTCTGCCAACTTCCGCAGCCGGGCAGCCTGCATCGAGGGCGGAAGGAGCGACTTCGGCGGTCTCAACGCCGGTCTCGACTCCAGGGCCGGGAAATGCCTCGACTTCGGCTTCAGGCTTCTTACCGGAGCGGGACGGCAGAACAGGACGGACGGCGTGACTGCCTCCCATGACGACGGCGCGGTGGAGTACCGCGGGCTTGCCTCTGCCTACGCCAATTTCAGTTTCGCGAAGATGTTCCGCTGGGAAAACAGCGTTTCTGCGGACTGGATGACCGGCCGGAGGACGCTGTGGTACGGAAGGGCGACCGAGTTCGGGGCAAGGCACAATGTGGCCGCCTCGATGCTGTCATCCTCCCTGCTCAAATACTCGGCGAGGACGGCGCTCAATCTCAGCGCCTACATCGTATCCGACCACAGAATCGCCGTCACCGCCGGAGCCGAATACATCGGCAAGTCAAACCGCTGGAATACTCTGAGCGGACAGAATATGCTTACCGAGGAACTTCGCGGAAAGGCCATCAACTTCATGAACAGCCATTTCTATCCCTATGCCCATGACCTTTCGCAGGGCACGGCCGGAGCCTTTGCCACGGTCGGGTATGACTGTATGGGCTATGCCTCCGTCACGGCCGGGGCGCGGACCGAGTTCTCTCCGAAATACGACGGTTGGTCTCCGGTTGTGCTTCCGACAGCATCCGCACGGCTCGACCTGAGGAAACTCTTCGGAATGCGGGGCGCGGCTGTGTCATGTCTCGCGATAACCGGCAACTTGGGAGCGTCCATGTTTCAGGACGCGCTTCCCTATGACTTCACCGACTATGTCATGACCGCCCGCCATTTTGTCCCAGCAGAGGGCGGAAGCCCCTTCTTCGACACCCTCGTGCGCCTCTGCACGCGGGAATGGACGGCCGGGGTTGAGGCAGGATTCATCGACGGCCGGATTAGCCTCACGTTGAAATACTATGATAGGAAAACCGCCGACCGCTTCTCCGTCTATGGATTCGGACATCAGGTGGATGTCAGCGGCGTGGCGATGTGGACCTCTTCCGTTCGCAGCCTTGCCCAACAGAAGGAAAGCGTCATCGGAAACAGGGGAGTGGAACTCGACTTCAACGCCATTGTCCTTAAGACCCGCAATGCATCGCTGAAACTCTACGGCACAGGCTCGTACAACGCAAACTGTCTCCTCTTGGCGGAGGCGCAGACCATTCCGGGACAAGTGCATAATGGTGAATACAGTACGGTTAGTGCCGAGGGATTCCCGGTCGGGATGCTCTGCGGCTACAGATATGATGCTGACGGAAATCCGATGGACCTTACCGGAGAGGGAGAAATCACTGCCGCCGACAAGGTGGCTCTCGGGTCCTCCGTTCCGCGCTGGCTGTATTCCTTCGGGATTGAGGCTCGGTGGGGCGGATTCCGTGCCGAAGCTATGCTCTACGGCGCAGCTGACTTCAGCGTCTTTAATCCGGATGGTAGGACTATCCGCGATGGCTCTTTTGTCAGGTTCGGACGGCTCGGCCTCGGATATGACCTCCCTCTGAAAATGAGAAAGGTACTCAAGGCCTTGAGCGTGATGACCGGGACAGAGAACATCTATCCGCAATTGTGGACTGTGACTGCCGGAGTCAAGCTCGGGTTTTAAGAAACAGATTGATATTTCTTTGGAAATATGAGAAAAACAAGTTGCCTCAGATGAAGAGACTGATTATACTGATAACTTTTGTCCTCGCGGCACACCCGCTGTTCGCGCAATCCCCGAATGCATCGGCCGAGACTGTATTGACCGGAACTGTGTCGGCTGAAACCGTATTACCCCAGACTGTGATTGGGACCGTGACCGATGGAAAGGGCAATCCTGTGATAGGCGTGGTCGTGAGGCTTGCCGATGAAAATGTGCGCGGAATTGGTGCCGCGGCCGTCACGGACATTGAAGGACGCTGGTCCCTAGACTACGGGGCAATCGAGAATGCTAAGATTAGCTTTTCCTGCCTCGGCTTCAAACCTCAGACGGTCGAGGTTCAAGGACGAGAACGCATCGATATCGTCTTGCAGGAGGATGTGGAAAGCCTTGATGAGGTGGTTGTCGTAGGATACGGATATATGCGAAAGTCTGATCTCACGGGCGCCGTGAGTTCCGTGAAAATTGACGACAATGATGCTGCGAACTCATCTTCCATCGACAGAATGCTTGTAGGCAAGGTGTCAGGTGTCAATGTCCTGAGCAGTTCCGCGGCACCAGATGCCGGAGTCGATATAAGAATACGCGGCACCAACTCGTTCAACTCCGACAACGAGCCGCTTTATGTGATTGACGGGGTCATCATAAACGGTGGTTCCGAAACTGTCTCGAATCTCTCCCACGGAACCGACAACAACGAGTCCAATATGCAGACCAACGGGCTGCTGGGCATAAACTCGCAGGACATAGCCTCCATAGAGATACTCAAGGACGCATCCGCGACGGCGATTTACGGATCGGAAGGAGCGAACGGAGTTGTCCTCATAACCACTAAGGTCGCAACACGGGACAGACCAACTATAACGGCCCAGGCCGGCGTGACCGTAGGTGTGGTCAACAGGCGGATGAAAATGCTTGAGTTCGATGACTTCATTGATTTCGTTGCTCCGCGCAACCGGACGCTCGTGAGCCTTGTCTATGAGAATCCCGATAACTACACCGAGCACCGCAGGGAAGGGCTCAAGGTGCGTCCGGTGAACTGGCAGGACGAGATGCTGCGCCCTTCCGTCACCCAGTCATACTATGTCTCCCTTGCCGGAAGACCGTCCAAGACATCCTACTTCACCTCGCTCGGATTCCGGCGGAACGACGGTGTCCTCTCCGGAACCGGTTTCAGCACCGCCACCGGCCGGCTTAACCTGTCAAGAACCATAGGAAAGAACCTGAGCATAGACTTCAAGACCAACTTCTCGTGGTCGCACACGGACATGACCCAGTCAACTTCCGGAAACGCGGGGCTTCAGGGCAGCTTCACCCGCTCGCTCCTTGCCGCGCGGCCTTTCAGGACGCTCACGAATGAGGATATTCCCGAAGAATCCGAGGACTTTGAATCAACGAGCACATCGACACCAGACAAATGGCTCTCCGACTTCGTGAACACGAAGGACAAGATGAGGGTAATCCCGTCAGTTTCGGCACGCTACAAGTTCACGGGTTGGCTGAGCGCGAAGGTCTCTTTCGGCGGGGAGGTGAGCGTGACGGACACGGACCGCTTCAAGTCGTTGAGAATATCTACTTCCACTGGAACAACAGCCGCCGCGAGCAAGTACCTGAGCGCGCGCTATAACGGTGACTTTACCCTTGATGTGAACAAGTCCTTTAAAGGCGGCCATAGGCTCTCCGGAAACATCGGCGGCTCGCTTTCGCACCGGTGGACCGAGTCCGAGCAGATTCTCGGCTGGGACATACTCCAGTACAAGGGCGGCACTGCGTCGGTGAACACGGCGGAGAGCACTAAGGGCTGGTACTCTGAGTCCGACAACTCGATGATGTCCGCATTCCTGCGCGCCGTCTATAGCTACAGGGACAGATATGTCCTCACGACCACCCACCGTCTCGACGGCTCAAGCCGCTTTTCCCGCAGGAACCGCTGGGGCTATTTCCCGTCCTTCGCGCTCGCATGGAGGATGTCGGAGGAGCCGTGGTTCAGGAACGGGGTCGTCTCCATGCTCAAGTTCAGGGCCGGCTGGGGACAGGTCGGCAACCAGACCATAGGCAACTACAGGACGGTACAGAACTATTCCGTAGGAACGATTCCGTCAAGCTACAACGACCCTGCCTACAGCCAGCTCGCTGTCTGGAGGAGCAACGTCCCGAATCCCGACCTCCGCTGGGAGACCACGGAGCAGACCAATGTCGGGCTTGACCTCAGCCTGTGGAAGGGGCGGCTGTCGCTTTCTGTGGAAGGATATTACAAGAACACCTACGACCTTCTCAAGAGCATGATAATCCCGTGGTCATCGGGCTTCGGCTCCATATCCATGAACTCGGGAAGCGTGCGGAACGCCGGGGTGGAATTCAGCTTCGAGTCCGTGCCGGTGAAGGTCGGAAAGAGATTCGAGTGGACACTGGGCGGGAACATATCTATGAACAGGAACAGAATCCTGGACATCGGAAGCGGAAAGGAAAGCGCCGAAATCCGGACTGACGACGGGAGCGGGACTGTCAGTGCCCCGTATTTCATGGGAGCGTCCCTCACCAACGGCTCTCCGGCAATCAACATCTTTGCGGAGGGGCTTCCGATGGGACTCTTCTATGCCTACAAGTTCGACGGCATCGTCCAGGAGGGCGAAACAGGCCCCGGCTTCGCCGCCGGGGAGACACGTGGACCAGGGTATATAAAATACAAGGACATGAACGGAAACGGCTACATCGACTCCGGCGACCGCTGCGTCGTGGGCGACCCCAACCCCGACTTCACCTTCGGCTTCAACACCTCGCTGCGATGGAAGAGCCTCGTGCTTTCCGCCGCCTTCGTCGGTTCATACGGCAACGACATCTTCAACCTAAACCTCAATTCGGACTGGAACGTCTCCAACACCTCCACCAATGTCCGCAGGGAGGCGTATGTCAATGCCTGGACTCCTGAAAACAGGAGCAATGTCTGGCCGGCGGTCGGTAGCATGACTTCGGAAGACTACACCGACCGCTATTCCGACCGCTATGTCGAGGACGGCTCTTTCCTCAGGCTCGCTAACCTGACGCTTTCTTACGACCTGCGTATAAGAAAGAAGGACTTTGCCTTGAAGAGCATGACCGTGGCAGCCACGGCCGGGAATCTCTTTGTCCTGACTAGATATTCCGGCTGGGACCCGGCGGTGAACAGCTACGGAAGCAACCTCATGAAGGCCGGGGTCGATAACGGCTCCTACCCCGAGATGCGCAGCTGGACCATTAACCTTAAATTTATGTTCTGATTATTAGGGATATAAAGGATATGGGGATATAAAGAATATGAAGGATATGAAGAATATGGAATATATGAGGGATATGAAAGCGACGGATATGATGAAGCGGACAATATTAGTGACACTTGTCGCTTTCATCGTGTTGTCGTGCTCCTTCCTCGACGAGAAGATGACGACAGGAGTGAGCCGTGTCTATGATACCGAAAGTGAACTTGAGGCAAGCCTCAGGGGCTGCGTCGCTCCGATTGACGGAAGCGCGTCTTGGACTGGCGAGCCCCAGGAAAAGATATTCTCCGGTTCCGGGATAGTGCACTGGTCCATGGCCGAGAGCGTCACGCGCCTCGCCTCCTCGAACTGGACGGCGTCGCTGAAGTTCACGGCGGCCTCTTCCAACGCCACGATGTGCAGCTTCTTCGCGAACCACTACATAGGGATAGACCGCTGCAACACGCTCATCGCGGCACTCCCGGACTCTCCCGTGAACGGGGAGTACAAGCGTCATGTCGAGGCGGAGGCGAGGTTCTACAGGGGATTCTGGTACTTCAACGTAGTCCGCTTCTGGGGCGACGCTCCGCTGCGGCTCGAACCCTCGACCGTGAGCACCACCAGCGCCCCGAGGGCAAAGTATGACAGGCTCTATGTGCAGGCGCTCCGCGACTTCGAGTTCGCCGCGGCGAATATGCGCACGGCGTCGCAGCTCGCCGCAGAGGTTCCCGGAGAAAGCCGTCCAGACCGCTATGCCGCTGTGGCCTACCTTTCCACCGTGTGGCTTACCATAGGCTCGCTGCTTAGCCATCCCGACGACAATTTTTGGAATCCGGAAAAGGAGGGTAGAGCACCGGATTTCTCCGATCTTGAGGCCTTTGCCGGTCTTTCCTTCCCGCTTTCTTCCGCCGACAGCCGTACCGCCGCCGGAATAGCCTACAGGGAGGCTCTGAGATATGCCGAGATGCTGATTCCGGAATCAGGACATCATGAACCGGAATGCGGCTACAGCCTGTGCGAAAAGTCAAGCGACCTATATCAGTGGTCAAGAGATTTTCGCGACAGCCGCGGCAATGACTCGTGGAGCCTTCCGGAGAGAATATTCGCTTACAGCATAACACCTTACGCATCGACTGCATATCTTCCCAAGCGTACTCTTCCGCAATATGTCGGAGGTTCGGCAAACTTCGTCAAGTCGGATGGAAACGCGGGCCGTCAGCGTCCTGATAGGTGGTTCTTTCAGAAATGGTGCGAGACCTATCCTGGGAACATGGGCACGGGGACGGCGTCGGACATATATGTATCCTCTTCGGACCCGAGGCTCGACGTTACGATGTATCACACCTCATATTTCAATAACCGCACGCAGAAGAATCAGAACATATATCCCCGAAGCCTCAACCGCCCAGACCATTATTTCGGGATGCCGTATTTCCGGAAATATTTCAGTCCAGAGTACGACTACAACGCAGGGTTCGCCGACCTCTATCTCATGAGGCTCACGCAAGTCTATCTCAACGCGGCGGAGGCGGCGGCATTCATCGGCGAGACCGACAAGGCATACGACTACATCGAGATCCTTCACGCGAGGGCACGCGCCACAAGAGGCGGGGCGATGCAGCCTCAGTGGGCAAAGGGGCAGTTCGCCACTATGGAGCAGCTGATAAACGCCATTGTCTGGGAGCGGCTGTTTGAACTCTGCGCAGAAGGTGGTCACGAGTGGTTCGATACGCACAGGTTCGGCGCTACCTGGCTCGTCGAGAACATCGCGAAGCCTAAGAATGAGTTCCTGCTACGAAAAGAGCAGTCGAACAGGGATGACTACGGACGAAATGGTCGCTCCTACAGGGACTTGTACTACGGGGCGGACTTCCAATACACTGAAGACCCCGCAGAGGCCCGCAAGGGGCTGCTTCTGGCATTCCCATCGACTGAGCTGAACTATAACACACAGATAGAGGACGCAAAAAATGATTATGGATATTAGATTGTTGCGGAGTTCGTCCGCGTTTGTCTGCCTGTTGGCTTGTTTGTCAAACTATGCTGTAGCCTCGGCAACGGAGTCTCAGGCTGTGGGGAACCATTATGCGGAAAGTTTGGCAACTGCCTCTTTCGATACCTCTGGTGTCATGCACCAAGTGCCACTTGAAACCATACCCGACACCCCCTGGGGCGTTTCAGAAATAGTGATTGACCAGTTGCTACGTGCCGATGTTATGGACTACCGCCCGGTCGGGTTCTATGGCAGGAAGAGTTCCTACGGGATGCACACTCATGTGCAGTACTCCGTTGTGAGCCTTTGGACATGGGCTATAGAGAACTCGGTGCTCCGAGGCGACACGGAAAGGCTCGACAGCCTCATAGCCAAATGGGAGCCTTTTGCGGAGGGTAGGCTGCGGAGCAAGGATCCGAATCATGTGGATTTTTCCGTCTATGGAGCCCTGCCGCTAGAAATCTATCTCGTGAATGGTGACGAGCGGGCGCTTCGCATCGGACTATATTATGCCGACAGACAATGGGCGAAGCCGTCTCCTGATGTTCAGCCGGACCACGGGACCTTTGATGCTGAGGAACAGCTGCGGCTTTGGGAAAGGGGACTATCTCCCCAGTCGCGCTTTTGGGTGGATGACCTCTACATGATTACCTTCCTTCAGACAAACGCGTGGCGTGCTACGGGGGAGCGCATGTACATCGACAGGGCCGCTCTCACGATGGCTGAGTACCTTCCGAAAGTCCAGTTGAAAAACGGCTTTGTCTATCACTCTCCGCAGGCTCCCTTCGTCTGGGGACGCGGAATGGGTTGGGTCGCCGCTGGAATGGCTCTCCTGTTGGACAATCTTCCCGAGGATTCGGAATATCGCCCAATGATATTGAAAGGCTACTGTAAAATGATGAAATCTCTCCTTGACTGCCAATCGCCCGATGGAATGTGGCGGCAGCTTGTCGATGACGAGGAATCATGGTCCGAGACCTCGTGTACTGCGATGTTCGGATATGCCTTCGCCTGCGGGGTGAGGAACGGATGGCTTCCTGAAAATAAATATCTTCTCGCCGCCCGCAAGGCTTGGAAGGCTCTTTTGAGATATATCGACTGCTACGGGAACATCGGTCACGTGTGCACGGGAACTGATCGCCGAAACTCAAGGGACTGGTACATGAACCGTGGAACTGTGAACGGTGATCCTCACGGGCAGGCTCCTTTACTCTGGCTCGCCACGGAACTGATTCGTCTGGAAAGGCAGGATGTGGAGAACATACCGGGCGTATGTGACTGATAAGAAAGAGCGATGAAATCGAAATATAGACTCAAAAGAAAACACAATATGATGAAAAAGATATTGATGACTGCGCTTATTCCGCTGCTGTGCGCTTGCGGAACCGTCGTGCCAGATATTTCGGTGCTCGTTCCGGAATCTCCTGAGACCCCTGTCGTGGTGGCTGCCTCTCCTGCGGAGGATGAACCTGCCTTGAATTTCATCTGGCAGGAAGTTAGCGGGGCCGAGGGCTATTCGTGGCTACTTGCCGACGAGGACGGCGAAATTGTTGACTGCGGAAAGACCAGACTAACATCCGTGACGGTAGGCGGACTTGTGAGCGGGTTCAGATATGACTTTATGGTCAAGTCGTTCAACGGAAACGGCGGCGAGTCGGCCTACAGCGCGAAGGTCTCCTGTGAGACGAGACTCCCTCTCGACGAGAACGACTTCTATTCCCTCTGGTACAACGGGAAGGACATATTCATCGGCGGCCGGAGAGTGAACCGGGCCGACTTCCCGAAGGCAAGGATTATGAAAATGTCCGAGATAAGCTGGAGTTTCCTCGCGAAACCCTTTGACGACGGGCAGGACGGCGGAATCCTCTTCATCGACAACAGCGAAACCGCCTACAAGGCGACGGCCGCCGCGAGGACAATCGGCAGGGACAGGATAATCATAGGGCGCTGGCGCAACGCGAACCAGCCCGTGTTCAAGATTAACGGCAACGGAGCCTTCCTCTGGACCTTTGAGGGCGATGTCATGCTCCGCAACGTGACGCTCTCCGCCTTCCAGACCACCAGGCCTCTCTTTGCGGGAGCTTCGGGCAGCGCTCAAGGCGAGGCTGAATTTCTCTTCGAGGACTGCACGCTCCTGAACAGTTGCGTCTCCTATGGGATCTTCACCGAGTTTGAGGCAGCCCGTGCCGTTCCCAAGGCGATGCGCTTCGATAACTGCATCCTACGCGCTAACGCCTCCTTCTTCGCCTGTAGCGGGCGGACGGCCACGGCGGAATCTAGTGTTACATCCGAATACTTCGAGTCGATGCAGAACCTCCAAAGTCTAACTTTCAATGACTGCGTATTCGCCCCGGCTACGCTTGCCGAAGGGGCGACCGATGTCTTTGCCGAGAATGTCGTACGACTTGCTAAGCGAGGCGTTCTCGTTGGACTATATCATCCGAACTACAGCTTTGACTCTCTTGACATAATTTTCAGCGGCTGTTCGTCCTTTGACCTCGGTCCGGGAAACGGCACTCAGGGACTAGTCGATGTCACGACGCTCCATAGCGCGACCTTCACCGACTGCGTCTTCCACCATTCTGCTTCGATGAGGAATATGTATCTGACCAATGTCCTGCTGACCTGTCCCGCGGACGCCTCCTACACCGTAACTGAAACATATTCCAACAAGGTCGGCGAATATGTCATGTCTTACGGGCCCAAATCGAAGTTCACTGGCAATGGTGGCGCCTGCAACGCAAAGATAACCGTGCAGGACGGTCTCTTCGGTGAATGTCGTGCGGTGGAAAACTATTTTCCTAAGTCCGCGTCGCTACCAGAGTCAATAGGAGCGGAATATGAGACGAAATACTGGATAGCCCCGACAACTTCAGAAAAAACGGAAAAATGATGAAAAGATTTCTGTCAATTGCTATTGCCTGCGCATTCTGCTTGAGCGGCCTTCACGCGCAGGTATCTGTTATACCAAAAGGAAGATCGACCACACAGGCCGTTCTGAAGGCTATCGAACTATTCGGACGGGGAACGCCCGAGGCCTGCTCTGAAGCGGAGGCGCTGCTATTCTGTGTGCTTGAAGACCAAGAGAAGGACATCGAGTCTCGCAACTACGGCTGCTGGGGCTGGGTTAAGGGTGGCTCGAACCGCGATCTGAATATGCCGCTTTTTGCCATTCCGAACTTCTATGGACCTCTCTGGGACTTTCAGGACAGGATGTCCGAGGGCATGAGTCACGAATTTACCGAAGCCTGTGAACGACTTGCCGTGGCTGCTACCAGACGGTTTTCCGAGGAGGTCTTCCCCGTGAACCGTTTGGATATAGAGTATAGCAACGCCGCTTGCATGGTCGTGGAGGCATATTCCTTTATCGCGTGGAGAACTGGGGACGAAAGGTTTAGGAGAATGCTTCAGTCTTCATGGACAAAGCTTTACGACAACTGGAGAGTCAATTCTTTCGGCGAGTTCATGTCAACACACTACGACGACGTCGATTTTACCTCACTCTTGAATGTGTATCGCCATTGCGGCGACAAGCTAATGAAGGCACAGGTGAAGGAGGTTCTTGATGAGACATATATCTCGGAAATCGCGGCCTCGCATCCGCTCTTGAAACTGCCCCTTGTCGGTTCTTCTCGCGACTACCGTGAATGTCAGAGGGGAGGAGACTGCCGCTCGCCGTTCATCGTGAATACTCCCGATGACTACGATATCCCGAAACAGGCGCTCAAATATCGTGACAAGCGGAAATATCCCTTTGAGATGGATGGCAAGGCCGGCAGCAGAACATTCACTTTCAAGTCTTATCAGTTCAAAGATGCGGGGCTTGGTACCATGACAGGCTGGGGCAATTATTTCTGGCAGCAGCTCCACTGCATAGGCGCTGCTGGGCTGAACGAAAACTCGCGGGCGACGTTCTTCATCCCTGGGACATATAATCCAATAAACGGCTTTACTGACCAGAAGGGAATGTCCGCGCTCTGCGTCTATAACCAGTTCCCGACCCTGTGGCATCTCACCGGGCGGCAGGAGATCGTGAAGGATGTACGAGCCACGCTGGACCGCTTCGGGATAGGAGTGTCCCCCGGAGAGTTCACTGAAAGGCTCAATAGGGAGGGCGAACTGATGCTGTCCGCCTACGGCTATGATTTCTGGTTCTTCGCGTTTGAGGTCAACGGAGGATATCTTGAGCCTTGTTTTCTCGAATATACGGAAAGGACGCAGACCAGCCGGAGGTATCATAAGCGCAAGGCTCATTTCGGGGAATATATGTTTCCGGCAGAATTTGACTGGGCTGGCGTTGCCATCAGAATCGTGAAGAGCGGAGAGGAGGTGAAGAGGCCTGAGATAAAGTTCCGACAGAAGGACGGATGGGCTGTGATTGAGATTCCAGAGTGGGAACTGGTGGCTGAAGCAGGACGCACAGAAATCGGTGCGTGGGTGTCCGTTCCTAAGGAAAACCTTGATTTTATGCCGAGACGAAGATATAATCAATAAGGAATATGAAACTGATTTTATTTGTCATGTCCCTGTTTCTTGCCGTTCCGCTTGCCGCAAGGACGAAGGAATATTCTCAGCACTCTCCAGAAACGGTAGGGGAGCCCAAGGCTGCTCCGGAGGCTGTGGTTACGGTCGGGAATGCTCGCTTCACGGTACTCACCCCGCAGATGATTCGCATGGAATGGAGTGAGGATGGGATTTTCGAGGACCGTGCGTCGCTCGCAATCATAAACAGGAGGCTTCCCGTTCCCGAGTTTAAGGTAAGGAAAGGCTATGGTCGGCTCGTGCTGAAAACTGCGGCGCTGAAACTGACCTATCGCGGGAACGGAAGCTTCTCTGAAGACAATCTTGAAGTGGAGTTCAATACTGCAGGCCAGCGTTCTGTGTGGCGACCGGGAATGTCTCCCGAGGGAAACCTTATGGGCACAGCGCGCACGCTTGACGAGGCCGACGGACGGCATCTTCCCAAGGATAGCCTTGAACTCGGGCTTCTCTCCCGAGATGGATGGTCTGTCATTGACGATAGCCGCAGCTATCTTTTTGACGAGAACGGTTGGGTGGTTTCGCGTCTCCCCGGAAACCGTCAGGACCTCTATCTCTTTGCCTATGGGCACGAATACCGCAGAGCTATGGGCGATTGGTCGAAGGTTTCAGGATCCGCACCGCTGCCTCCGCGGTATGTATTCGGCTACTGGTGGAGCCGCTATTGGCAGTATTCCGACAGCGAACTGAGGGACATAGTCGCAAGGCTCCGCTCTATTGACATCCCAGTCGATGTCCTCATTATAGACATGGACTGGCACGAGACATGGGGACTGAGCAACAATCCGGAAAAGGATGAGTTTGGGCAGAACAAGGGGTGGACGGGCTATACATGGCAGAAGGAACTATTCCCGTCGCCTGAAAATATGTTTGAATGGGCGCATAGGGCGGGTCTCAAGACTGCGCTGAACCTCCACCCTGCCTCCGGCATCCAACCCTATGAAGAGCCCTATGAGCGCTTCTGCACGACCTACGGCTGGGAGCGTTCCGGAGAGCCGGTTCCATTCCGTATCGATGAGAAGAAATGGGCGGACACCTACTATGAAACCGTGCTCGAACCCATTGAGCGACAAGGTAATGACTTCTGGTGGTTGGACTGGCAGCAGTGGAAGACCTCTCTCTGGAACGAGGGATTGTCAAACACATTCTGGCTCAATCATGTGTTCTTCAACTATGCCCTTGAGCATCATCCCGAACTCCGTCCGTTCATCTACCACCGTTGGGGAGGTCTTGGCTCGCATCGCTACCCGTTGGGATTTTCGGGAGACACCATAATCACATGGGAATCGCTCGAATATCAACCCGAATTTACGGCCACTTCCGCGAACGTGAACTACGGCTACTGGGGGCACGACCTCGGCGGACATATGTTCCACAGGCATCAGGGCACGACGGATCCTGAAAGATATACCCGCTGGCTTCAATACGGCGTTTTCTCTCCGCTCTACAAGATTCATCCCACCAAGCACCCCTCCATACTCCGCTATCCGTGGCTGTTTCCCGACTATATGTTTCAGATGGTCGAGGCCTTCCATCTCCGCTACGCGCTCGTACCTTACATATACAACGCCGCGAGGAAGAACTATGACACCGGCATAGCGATGTGCTATCCGCTCTACTACAATCATCCCGAGTCGGAGGAGGCATACTCGTTCAGACGGGAGTTCATGTTCGGTGACGACATTCTCGCCACCTGCATATCCACCCCGGCGGACAGCATTTCCGGACTGTCAAAAATAGAAATGTGGTTTCCTGACGAGGATGATTGGTTCGACATGGCGACGGGAACGATGTACCGCGGCGGAACAAAGACCTCTCCGGAATATACGATTGACGAGAATCCGTGGTATGCTCGAGCAGGCTCGATAATCCCGATGAATCCTTCTTCAGTCCGTTCACTTCAGCGTTCATGCGATACCCTTGTCCTTACGGCGGTGCCGGGCGCCGACGGGGAACTCGTCTATTACGAGGATGACGGGGTGAGCCGGAAATATGACACCGATTTTGCCCTAACGAGGGTGAGCCAGACGAGGACGGAAAACAGCGTGACTCTGAAAATCGGATCGCGCGAAGGTTCTTATGATGGAATGGGCGACTGCCGTTCTTTTGAACTTCGCTTCCCGTGCACTCGCACACCCTCCGCAGTGACCGTTAATGGAACAGAAATTGGGCGGTCGAGGTTTCCGGAAGCTTGGCAATGGACATACGAAGCCTATCGGCTGTGTCCGATCGTGTATCTGAAGGATATCCCTTTTGATAAGGAAGTTGTTGTGACTCTTACTCTTCCGGATGGACGGAGTGATGCTGAACTCTACGGACTCCAGAAGACTTTCCTGCGTTGTCGCAACATCTCGGAGGAGTATAAGAACGAACAGGGAAAGGCCGACCGGAAGCTGATGCTGCCTATTGAGTATCTGAAGGTGTCGCAATGCCCTAACTTCATTATGGAAGACCCGGAAAATATATTCGTTTATATCGATGAAATGAGGAAAAATATGAAGGCCTACAAGGAATATCTTGAAAAGGAGAGTCCCCTAATTTCGGATAACATGAGGATTAAACTGAGAAAACAGATTACGGAATGATGGCGCTGACGGAGTGTTTGCTGTTGATAATGTCCATGTTTACATCGCCTTCGGTGATAGCCTGTGACGGTGACGATAAGACCACATTGCTGAACGCAGAGTCGGCCTCAGTGCCGCGTGAAATCAACATCGGCTTGCCCGACAGCGGCAATGGAGCCATCATCTACATTGACGGCACAAAGCACGCACAAGGCATCCTGAAGGGTTACTGGCATTGGGCCGGCGGCAACTCCTATAGCAAGAACGGCACAATCAGCCTTGTGGATGCGGTCATTCGCACGGGGGAAATTGCGGTCGTTCTTGATTCCGGCACGCGTCTCGGAACCGACCACATCTCGGGAGTCTTCACCACCGGTACCTCGACCAACGGACTGATAAAGTTCGATGGAAACATCGGTGGCCCGCTGTCTAAGGGCTGGTATTTCTCGGCCGGAGCTTTCGCCAGCTACGACCCGACCGACGTCAATGCTCCGTCGCGCAGGTTTGTGGATCAGCGCCAGATATATCAGACTTCACTCTCTAAGCGGTGGAGGAATGCCTCAGTGGATTTGATTTACCGCTTATCCCTCTGCAATGACGCGGGGGAGAGCGGCTACAATGCCGCACCGTTCATCTATGGCGGTGACGGCTCAATTGAAAGTTACAACGGGTTCAAGATAGGGCGCAGTTGCTATTTCCCCTCAGACGATTATGTGGAATATGTCGATGTTGTCTCGGGAGAAAGACACTTGGACAATCTCGGGAAAATGAATAGAAGGGTGCTGCATGACGTCACACTCAAGGGAGTCTGGGCGCATCCGTCGGGCTGGAATTTGGGAGCGAACCTTCATCTGTGTCGTCTTCAGCCGAGCACGGGAGTCAGATCTTCGATTGCCGGCATAGATGAGGTAGGAGCCTCGGGCGGGTTCAGTCTCAGTGACGGCTCTGTTCCTTTTGCAGGGAATGTTCAGAACCGACAGATACACATTGACAGCTACCGCACCCTTGATTCCGAACTTCTCTTGACGGCCGAACGTTCGCTGAGGGGGCACAAGTTCCGTTTCGGCTCCTCTATCGTCTATTCCAATCAGTATGAAGCCGGTTCAAGCCTTATGATTGCGCATACGGTGGAGGATTCGCCAGCAAGGCTCCTGAAGAACGGACAAAAGAGTTGGAACTTCAATAGGAGCGGGCAGTATTACACTGCGAGGAGATATATGGCGGCGTTCTACGCCATCCATGACTGGATGCTGGGAAACAGGCTACTCGTGAGGACTGGAGTACGCCTCAAACCGCAGTTTCAGGATGTCATGTCGGCCGCTAGGCTGGACGGGGAGACGAAGAACGCCCGTGTCGAGGGCTTTTTTGTGAACAGTCCGGAACTATGCGAACTCCACAATCTGAAATTGAAGGGGTTAGATTGGTCGGTTTCCGAGCACATAAAGCTCCGTACGATTGACCGGCTCTATCTTATGGCGGAAGGATTTTACGGACTCACTGAGAAGACTGCCCGCTATTACCGGAACGCCTCAATCCCGAGCACCAGGCCGATTGGCAACGCGTTCGCAAGGGGAGGTTTGATGTATGACAACAGCTGGATGGACGCTACGGCCGTTGTGTCCTACATTACCAACTGGGACGCAGCACAGGTCATGACTGTCACTAAGCAAGTTGGAGGAATCAGCGAGACTATCCCGTGGACCGCCCAGTACGGAATAGGAACCTTTGGCGTGACAGGCGATATGAATTTCCGTTTCATGGGCTTCAATATGCATCTTCTCGCTACCTGGCAGACTCCGAAATACAGGAACTACCGCAACGAGTTCGTGTTCAGCGACGATTCCAAGACGATCATCGACTACACGGGCAACTGCGTGACGGGAATCTCGAAGGTGATGCTCGAACTGAATCCCTCCTACCGCTGGCAGAAGGTTAGAGCATGGACGAGCGTCAGGTATTTCAGCCGCCAATATGCCAGCCGGACAAACCTCGCGTGGTTCAACGGCCACTGGGAAACTTTCGCCGGAGTTGATTGCGACGTGCTGAAATCGCTGAAACTGTCAGTGAATGCCGTGAATTTCCTTTTTCAAAACGGGGCAAAGGGTAGCATGGACATTGCTGACACCATTACCGACTCCTCGGCATTGAAAGGCTACCTCATGTCCGGTACCTACATCCGTCCGTTTTCGGTTGATTTCACGCTGACGTATAGTTTCTGACCATTCATGTCATTAGGTCTTGATAAATTTGCTGTAAAAAAGTGAAATTTTCTATTGCATATTAACAAAACCTTTGTACCTTTGCAATCCCAAATTTTGGGGCAGACATTGAGATATGGTGTAATGGTAGCACTACAGATTCTGGCTCTGTCAGTGAGGGTTCGAATCCTTCTATCTCAACAAAATGCCTTCCACGGGCAAGACAACAATGATGGCGGGATAGCTCAGCTGGTTAGAGCGCATGATTCATAATCATGAGGTCCGCGGTTCAATCCCGCGTCCCGCTACGGAAAATGAACTCTCTGAATTACAGATACTTATCTCAATTCAGAGAGTTTTTTATGGCTAAATTTACCGGATTTTTGCTTGATTTTTGCCTTTTTCGCATTCATTTTTTTGCTGATTTTTGCTGATCTTTGCCGAATTTTAACGAACTTTGCCGAAGGTCTTGTGCAAATAAGATGCAAAGATATATAGGAGGTTGAACTATGGAAGCAACAACTAAAAAGACAACAAAAGTGAACGTGGCCGTCTCTGAGGAGAAGAAGACCGGAACGGAAAAGCCGAGGTACAACAAGACTTGGCAGGCCCTGCTTGACAACCCCATAAATATGGTGGTGTACGATAAGACGCTTTTTTATAGGTAGTGTATGCGGTATCTGATTGATACGAACATCTTCATATTTGTCGCTACTGATCCGTGTCGGCTGTCGAGGGACGTGAAGCATATTCTCAGTGATTATGAGACACAGGTATGTATCAGTATGGAGTCGGTCAAGGAACTTATTGTGGCGTACAAGAATAGGGGATTTGATATGCGGAAGTGGCATTCCGCAGACGAGTTCATAAGGGCGGTCCGCGACGACTACCATTTCACCATTCTTCCGATCGGAATCGAGACTATGGAGACATATTCAAGACTCCGTCTGAACGTCGCGGAGGAGCATTGGGACCCGAGCGACCATGTCATAATATCGCAGGCCCTCACGGAGAAGCTTCCGCTAATATCGAGCGATCACAAGTTTCTCTTTTATAGAAAACAGGGTCTTGACTTGATTTATAACGATTAGGCCAACAGCACCGTCTTTCCCACATCCTCGGTCGATTCACTGATAATCAGCAGATGGTCGCCGACCTGAAGCTCCGTGGTGCCCGTCGGCACGATGAACTTGCCGTCACGCTTTATCATCAGCACCCGGACTCCGTCAGGCAGCGACAGATCCTTGAGGGCGGTGCCTCCTGCCTCGACCATATCCTTCACCATTTCTTCCGTGAGAGTTGTCTCTGTCAGATCTCCGGCCTCCTCCGGCAGGTCGACGTCAAACTCCTTCTCCTGCACGGCGGATTCATCATTTAGCTTCAGCCACTTGGCCACGAGCGGAAGCGTTCCGCCCTGGATTACGAGAGACATCAGGGTTATGAAGAACACTATGTTGAAGATGATGTCTCCTCCCTCGATGTGGCTGAGTATCGGGTAGGTCGCAAAGATAATCGGAGTGGCGCCCTTGAGGCCTACCCATGAGACAAACAGTTTCGACTTCGGACTTATGTTCCTATATGGGAGCAGGCATCCGAAAACTGCCGCGGGACGTGCCACAAGCATGATAAACACTCCAATGAGTATCGCCACTGGTGCCGTGTGCAGCATCTGAATCGGGTTGACCAGCAATCCGAGCAAGAGGAACATCCCGATTTGCATCATCCAAGTGAGCCCGTCGAGGAACGCGAGAATCTGTTTGCGGTGGTTGAATTTGCTGTTTCCGATGAGGATGCCGGCGATGTAGACGGCGAGGTAACCATTGCCGGAAAGCATGCCGGCGAGCGAATATGCGAAGAATACGATGCTCAGGAGCATAATCGCATAGAGAGGGGTATTGTTAAGCTGTACCTTGTTCAGAAGCCATACCGTTGCATACCCGATACCGATTCCCACTGCTCCTCCGACTATGAACTGTAGCAGAAATACCTTAATCGCGTTCCACACTGTCATGTAGTTCGTGTAGCTTTCTATCGATGTAAAGCCGGCTTCCTGAACCATTTCCGCGCTCACCCCCAATGCAAGGTCCTTTCCTCCGCTGAGCGATGTGGCAATCTCAATCAGGACCACCGTTATTATGTAGGCCATCGGGTCGTTGGATCCGCTCTCAAGTTCAAGCATCGGTTGGAGATTGTTCTTCAGCCTCATGTTTTTGCCGCGCAGCATCGCGAACACGGTCGCCGAGTCTGTCGAGGACATGGTCGCCGCAAGAAGCAGGCATGAGACGAGCGGCAGCCCGAGTCCGACGCCTTTCCATCCGTTCATTAAAAAGATGAATCCTCCTGTAATCGCCGCCGTAAGAAGCACGCCGAGGGTCGACAGCACCAGCCCCGGGCCAAGTACAGGCCTGATTTCGGAAAGTTTGGTTTCCATGCCGCCGGTGAAAAGGATGATGCACAGGGCGACCATACCGATGAAGTTGGCTTTGTTCACGTCGTTGAACACAATCCCGAGTCCGTCGCTCCCGAAAAGCATCCCTACAATAAGGAAGAGTAACAAGGCCGGAATTCCGAACCTTGAGCTGGCTCTCGATACGAGTATGCTGCAAAATATGAGTATAGAACCGATAAAAAGGATGTTTTCAGACGTTACATAAAACATAAGCGTATATTTCAAAAAGTGATTACATTAACATATAGCCGACTGCTAATGAGCCTTCTCCACTTCCGTGTTTCCGGACTTGTATCCGCGGCACCATTCCTTTACGACACATTCCTCACAGTGCGGGGCACGGGCTGTGCACACATATCTGCCGTGGAGCAGCAGATAATGATGAGCATCAGCACGCTGTTCTGCGGGAATGTTCCGTGTCAAATCTTTCTCCACAGCTTCAACATTCGTTCCGTCCGACAGACCGATGCGTCTCGAAACTCTGAAAACATGAGTGTCGACTGCAATTACAGGCTTTCCGTAAACTATCGCGGCGACGACGTTCGCAGTTTTCCTCCCGACCCCGGGCAGTTTCACCAGATCTTCAGTATCCGACGGCACCTCGCCTCCGAAGTCGCTGACTATCATTTTAGAAAGCTCGATCAGATGGTGTGCCTTGCTGTTGGGATAGGACACGGAATGTACAGTTTCGAACACCTCCTCAAAAGATGCCAGTGACAGAGACTCCGCATCCGGCCAGCGCCGGAAAAGTTCCGGAGTCACCATGTTGACCCTCTTGTCGGTGCACTGTGCCGAAAGAACGACTGCTACAATCAACTGGAACGGTGATGCGAACATCAGCTCGCTGCCGACCTTTCCCATTTTGGTCCGAAGCGCTTCGAGCACCGCCCCGTATCTTTCCCGTTTCGTCATTCCTGCGTGTCCTCCATTCCGGCCGTCATGGCCTCCGTGTCGTTTCCCTTGTCCTTCACCTCCTCCCCGGAATCCTCCGTCACACTTTCGCTTATCTCCAGCACATTCTCCGTTTCCTCCGTACATCCCTCGTTCCTGCACACCAAGACCCGTCCGGGAAACCTTTCGCATAGTTGCAGATTGTGTGTCACCATCACCACTGCCGTGCCGTTTTCCCCGTTCAGTCTTCGCAGCAACTGCATTATGCCGTCCGCCGTCTCCGCATCGAGGTTGCCTGTCGGCTCGTCCGCCAGAATCACCTCCGGCCTGTTCAGAATGGACCTTGCAATCGCGATTCTCTGCTGCTCTCCTCCAGAAAGCTGATGCGGCATCTTGTGCGCCTTGCGTGCCATTCCGACAGCGCCCAGAACCTCCTCAATCCTTGTCTCCATCTCCGCGTCATTCTTCCAGTCCGTCGCCTCAAGAACAAACCTCAGGTTGTCATGTACGTTCCTGTCCATAAGTAGCTGAAAATCCTGGAAGATTACGCCGAGCTTTCTGCGCAGAAACGGAATGTCCCGTTCGCGGATGGTCCGGAGGTCGTATCCGCAGACCTCTCCCTCGCCCTTTTCGAGCGGATTTTCCGCAATCATCGTCCGTATGATAGACGTTTTTCCCGTGCCGACCTTTCCGACGATATAGATGAAATCGCCTGCGTTTACCATGAGGTTCAGCCCGTAAATCACCGTTGTCTCCCCGTTAATTATGTCCGCGTCCTTGAATTTGATTAATGTTTTCATCGTGCAATGGCGTAATATGTGCAAAAAGTGCCGTAACCACACAAAGATAGTGAGAAAAATTGAGTAAATTTGTAAAATTTTTGGCTTATGTTGAAGGGTTTATATATATTTACGCTCATCGCAGTTTTGGGCTCTCCGTTTTCCCGTGCCGTGAAACTCTACGACAAGGGGATGTACAGCAATGCGAGGACTGAATTCGAGAACATATATTCGGAAACCGCCTCTTCCGAGGCTAAGGGATATTCGATTCTGTGCTCCGCCGCTCTCGAAACCTACGGATATGTCCATGACATCGAATGGTTCGAAACGGAATATCCATATTCCGAGATGCTTCCGCGACTTCATTTCGCCCATGCCGTAAACCTCTTTAAACAAGGAAGATACGCCGAGTGCGCGGAAATATTTTCAGGTATGACGCCCGAACAATTGAGGCGTTCATCAAGGACGGAATATGTTTTCAAATATGCGTTCTCCGCGCAGGAAACCGGCGACTACGACAAGGCATATCAGCTTTTCTCCCAAGTGGTCTCGCTGCTGAAGTCGGACTACACGGCGCCGTCGCAGTATTCCCTTGGCTACATATGCTACAAGCGCAATGAGTTTTCCGAGGCGATTGACTGGTTCGCGAAGTCCGGCAAGGACAGGCGTTTCGCTGAGATGTCTGACTACTACACCCTCGAATGTCGTTTCATGCTCGGCGCTTACGACTACGTCCTGAAGAACGGACCGAAGATTTCGGCGACCGTGCCGGAAGACAGGCGGCCGAGGTTAAACAGGATGATTGCCGAGTCCGCCCTCGTGACAGGTGATGCGGCGACAGCAAAGAAATACTACGACCTGAATGCCTCCGGAAAGGCAGAAATGAATCGTTCCGACCGTTTCTTCGCCGGTTCTGTGCTCTATGCCGTCGGGGACTATGCCGGTGCGATAGAGAATTTCGGGAAAATGGAGGACAGGTCCGATTCCCTCGGACAGATAGCCAACTACCACATGGCATATTCCTACATCAAGACGAAGAACAAGGTCGCCGCGATGGGAGCCTTTCGCGACGCATCCCTCCAGTCATGGGACAAGACCATAGAGAAGGATGCCATGTTCAACTATGCCAAGCTCGCCTTCGACCTCAACACCGACGTATCCGTGTTCCGGGACTATCTGGCGCGCTACCCGGACACGAGCAGCCAGGATATCTACGGCTACATCGCCCTCACCGCCCTCTACAGCCGGGATTATCAGGGAGCGATAGATGCCTACGACAACATTGACGACCTCACCCGGGAAATGCAGCGCAACTATATGAAAGCCAACTATCTGAGGGCAAAGCAACTGCTTTCGGCCGGTTCCCTGCGTGCCGCTGTGCCGTGCCTTAAGACGGTTACGTTCTATTCCGACAGCGACGACCCTTTCAATCAACTGGCGAAATATTGGCTCTCGGAAACCTACTATAGGAACGGCAACTATGCCGATGCTGTCTCGGTGTCCAAGTCGCTCTACAACATCTCCGCTTTGAACGGGACTCCGGAAGGAAATCTCATACCATATAATATAGGATATGCCTATTTCAGCCTCGGCGACTATAGCCAGGCCGTCAAGTGGTTCAACGAGTACGCCCGGCAGCAGAACGGCACATACACCCGCAACTCCACCGACTTCCGGAAGGACGCGCTGACCCGCGTAGCCGACTGCAGCTTCATCCAAGGGGACTACAAGACGGCTGCACTCTCTTACGGCGAGGTTGCCGACAGCTACTACAATCCGGACGACATCTACCCATATTGGCAGGCTGCGGTCGCTTATGGGTTGGACGGCAAGCTGAAGAAGAAAATAGAGAGGCTCAGGGAGGTGAAGGATGCAAATCCGGAATCGGAGCACTATGCTCCGGCAATGCTGGACCTCGGACGCAGCTACGTAGAGAATAAGGATGCCAAGTCTGCATCGGATTGCTTCGACCTTGTCGTGAGGGGAGTGAAGGACAGTTCCTATGTCGCGCAGGCACTGCTTGAAAAGGCCATGATGTCAAGGAACGCGAAACGCAAGGAAGAAGCCCTCGGCTACTACAAGCGTGTGGCGGAGAATATGACCGGGACAGAATATGCCGACAATGCCCTTCTTGCGATAGAGTCAATCTATCAGTCCGAAGGTCGTGCAAAGGACTACCTCGCCTACATCGAGAACATCGGCAAGGGAGGTTCCAAGACCGAGGAGGAAAAGGACGACCTCTATTTCGCTTCGGCAGAGCAGCTTTTTCTCGACCGTCAGTACGACAAGGCGCGGGTGACGCTCGGAGAGTATCTGAATGCCTGGCCATCCGGACGGAGTCGGGACAAGGCTGAATACTATATCGCCGAATGTTACCGCCTGTCCGGCGATTATGAACGTGCAAGAGATGCCTACGAGGGCGTCATCGACAAGGGCGAGGGCCTGTTTGTCGAGGCATCCATGCTGCGCTATGCTGAGCTTTCCTACAAACTTGAACACTGGCAGGAGGCCTATCTCGCCTACACGTCCCTCTATGGCAAGGCTTCTTCCGCCGGCACGGGAAAGACAGCGCTTGTCGGCCGCATGCGCTCGGCCTACAGGGCAAGGCTCTATCCGGAAGCGGAGAACTGTGCCGCCTCTGTGATTGTCTCCGAGGCTCCATCTGCGGAACTTCTGCGCGAGGCCGAATATGTCCGTGCAAAGTCGCTTCTTTCTCTCAGCCGGCGTGATGCCGCTTATGAGCTCTTTACGAAACTTGCCAAGAACCCGACCGACCGGTACGGGGCAGAGGCTGAGTATCTCCTGGTTCAGGACAAGTTCGATCGTGCCGAATACAAGGCCGTAGAGGATCTCGTCTATGCCTTTTCGGATTCCGGGACAAAGCAGAACTATTGGCTCGCAAGGGCATTCCTCGTCCTCGGAGACTCATTTGCGGAGCAGGGAGATCTGCGTCAGGCCAAAGCTACTTTCGAGAGCGTGCGTGACGGTTACAGTCCGGTATCCGACACGGACGATGTTCCGGATAATGTGAAGATGCGCCTTGAGCGCCTTGCTGAGATGGGGGAGAAATAATTTATTGCAGGAGAGAATATTATGAAACGATATGTTATTGCCGCGTCCGCTTGCCTGTGCGTCTTTGCTTTGTCGGCCTCGGCTCAGAACTATAATCCTACAGTTGTCGTGACCAATAAGTACAAGGCCGCGACCGAGACCGCGCAGAAGGGCGAAATCGAGATGGCCGTTCCGGATTCGCTGCGTCATTTCAACATGACTTTTGACTACTCTGTTTTTGACAAACCATACAAAGGCGCATACGAATTCAGGCCGTACAGTGTGGAAATGAGGCCGTCCTTTGATGACAGAAAACCGGGGATTTTCTATATGAACGCCGGGATTGGCTACACTCTTCATCCGGAACTCGATCTTGTGTACACCCCCGTTTCAAACGGGAGGATTTCGCTGGACATCTACGGAAACCACCGTTCATACGCCGGAGACTACCGCAAGGTCGCTTTTGACGGACGCGGACGACTCACCGGAGTGAAGGAAGACGGAAAGAGGCAGTATTGGAAAGACTGGAACTACGACATGGACAATGATGCCGGAGTCTCGTTCCGCTATGATTGGGACCGGGTCGTTTTCACGACAGACCTCGCCTACAGCGGACTTCAGCAGCGTGACTGGTCCAGTCGCAGGAGCCTTGACCGCGGGACCATCGGCTTCCGTGTGTTCTCGAAGGATACTGTCGGCAGCGGAATCGGGCTCGGAACATGGCTCAAGTATGGCTTCGGGCATGACCGCATGACGCCCAAATATGCTGCGGAGCGCCTCTCTGTCGGAGAAAACAGCTTCAAGGCAGGAGTTGACCTCGGTGTGCGCACCGGAAAATCCGGCCGTTTCATTCTCGGAATGAACGCAGATGTCGCGACATACATGTTCGCTCTCGGCCATCGGGCGGCTGTCTTTGAGTTCGCCCCCCGCTATGTACTGAACGTGAAACGCTGGTCATTCGATCTCGGAGTCAAGGCGGACATTCCCGTGACGTCCGGAGGCGCCGGGTACGAGAACTCGGCGACGCACCAGTATGTCTATCCTTCGGTGAAAATCAGCTATGACTTCCGGCGCGTCCCGCTGAATCTCTGGCTCGGAATCGATGGCGGAGAGCGCATGAACTCATACACCTCAATAGTGGACGACTTCCGTCACTATGGCATATCTGTCTCTTCCCTTGCCTCCCATGCAACCCTCGGTAATACCGTAGAGCGTGTGAAGGCATCATTGGGGCTCAAGGGCCGTATACGTTCCGTCTTCGGATATGAGGCATTCGTCTCCTACGCCGAGCGTTCCAATTCTGTTCTGGAGCGTGTCCTGCTCAAGGACCTGGAGTTTGACGGAGTCGTCATGAAGCTTCCTGTGTACGATCTCGCTTTCTCGCCTTCCGGACTTCTGACTGCCGGGCTGGACGCGAGATATTCCGATGACTGGGGACGTGTGGATCTCGGGTTGCGCTACAATGGCTTGTTCGTCCGTGACGAGGCTCTTCAGTACATTGCTCCAGCTGCGCTCACGGGGGACTTTTCCGTGCAGTTCAACATCATAAGAAGGATTTTCGTCGGAGTAGGCTGCGAGTTCTCGACCGTGCGCAACGGGCGTATTGCCCAGGATTCCGGCTCGATGGTCTCCTACAAAATACCCGGCTTCGGCGAGCCTTATTTCTCCGCCGAGTTCCAGTACAGCAGACAGCTCGCATTCTGGCTGCGTGGCAGCAGGCTCACCGGGCAGACCATTCAGCGCACGCCCCTTTATGCCGAACGAGGTCCGGAACTTACCGCCGGACTGCGTTTGAGTTTTGGAAAATAATCGCTATATTTGCAGGCTAAAACGAATTTTACGAGATGATTGAAAACGAAGAAATCAAGGCAGCGGAAGAACAATATTCCGCAAACAGCATTCAGGTCCTCGAGGGGCTTGAAGCCGTAAGGAAAAGACCTTCAATGTACATCGGTGACATTGGCGAGAGAGGTCTTCATCACCTTGTATATGAGGTCGTGGACAACAGTATAGACGAGGCGCTTGCGGGATACTGCACGCGTATCGACGTTACAATCAACAAGGATAACTCAATTACAGTCAAGGATAACGGACGAGGCATTCCTACGGGAATGCACGAGAAGGAGCACCGTTCTGCTCTTGAGGTCGTCCTCACCGTGCTTCATGCTGGAGGAAAGTTCTCAAAGGACAGCTATAAGGTCTCCGGTGGTCTGCACGGCGTCGGCGTGAGCTGCGTCAATGCGCTTTCTGACTATCTCCGTGCGGAGATTCATCGTGAGGGCAAGATTTTCGTCCAGGAGTATTCCAAAGGAAAACCGACCACGCCTGTTAAGGTGGTAGGCGAATCAAACGACTCCGGGACAATTGTAACCTTCCATCCCGATGCCGAGATTTTTACGGTTACGACCCTCTATAAGTACAAGACCCTCGCAAACCGTCTCCGTGAACTCGCATTCCTCAACAAGGGAATCAGGCTTACTCTGACTGACCTTCGCGAGCCTGTCGAGGACGGAGGAAAGGAGATGATGGATGCCATCCATCCGGGAACCGAGGAATTCTATTCCGAAGATGGTCTGAAGCAGTATGTCGAGTACATCAACTCCATCAGCCGCAACGAGCCTATATGTTCTGTGATTTGTCTTGAGACCTCTAAGATAATCCCGATCGAGGTGGCTCTTCAGTACAACACCGGATTCACCGAAGAGGTCCGTTCATACGTCAACAACATCAACACCATAGAGGGTGGTACGCACCTCACCGGTTTCAGAAGGGGACTCACGAAGACCTTGAAGGCATACGCCGACAAGAACAACTTCCTCTCGAAGCTCAAGTTCGACCTTGCAGCCGAGGACTTCAGGGAAGGGCTCACGGCTGTGATTTCAGTCAAGGTGGCAGAGCCTCAGTTCGAGGGACAGACAAAGACTAAGCTCGGAAACGGCGAGGTCGACCCTGCTGTCTCACAGGCTGTTTCTTCTGCGCTTGAGGCATTCCTTGAGGAGAACCCGAAAGAGGCAAAAGCTATCGTTGACAAGGTGATTCTGGCCGCCACTGCACGTCATGAGGCCCGCAAGGCGCGTGAGCTCGTGCAGAGGAAGTCTGTAATGTCAGGCGCCGGAATGCCGGGCAAACTTGCGGATTGTTCCGAGAGGGATCCGGAGAAATGCGAGCTTTTCCTTGTTGAGGGAGATTCCGCAGGCGGTACGGCCAAGCAGGGCCGCGACCGTAAGACCCAGGCTATCCTTCCTTTGAGAGGTAAGATTCTCAATGTCGAGAAGGCGCTTACCCATAGGGTGTTCGAAAGCGAGGAAATCCGCAATATCTACACGGCGCTCGGCGTGACCGTAGGCACGGAAGAGGATAGCAAGGCGCTGAACCTCAGCAAGCTACGCTATCACAAGGTCATAATCATGACCGATGCCGATGTCGATGGCTCGCACATCGACACACTTATCCTGACATTCTTCTTCCGCTATATGTTCGATCTCATCAAGAACGGTTATGTCTATCTTGCGACTCCGCCGCTCTACCTTGTGAAGAAGGGCAAGGAAGAAATTTACTGCTGGACAGATGACCAGCGTCGTGAGGCTACACTCCAGCTCGGTAAGGGTTCGGACAAGGGCGTGACGGTTCAGCGCTATAAAGGTCTCGGTGAGATGAGCGCGGAACAGCTTGCCAACACGACAATGGATCCGGACACACGGCTTCTCCGCCAGATTACCATTCAGGATGCTTCTGCAGCAGATCTGACATTCTCGATGCTTATGGGTGACGACGTTCCGCCTCGTCGTGAGTTCATCGAGCAGAACGCGCATTATGCCAATATCGACGCATAGTCTTGCATAACGTAACATTATGAGTGACAGGCTTCCCAAGGATTACAGGGTTTATATACCCCTGGCTGTGGTTTTCGTACTTCTCGTGCTCTTTATGCCGAGGAGTACGAAATTCAATTACAGCTACAGCAAGGGGTCGCCGTGGATGTATGAGACTCTTGTCGCCGAGTTTGACTTCCCGATACTGAAAACTGCCTCGGAGATCCAGCAGGAGCGGAACTCGGAGACGAACCGCATAATCCCATATTACAAGCAGGATCAGAACGTGGGGTTAAAGGCCATTCAGGAGCTTAACTCCATGGACTTCGGCAGCTTTGTCTCGATGAAGCCGGCCGTCTCTTCATCGCTCTCCTCGATTTACCAGCGCGGTGTCGCGGATGATACTGACTATTTCGGAGGTCGTCAGTCGGGTGACTATGACTGGAGTCTTGTCTATGTACAGAGAGACAAGCGGGCTGTCAAGAAACCTGTTGAGGAGATTCTTTCCGTCTCTTCGGCCAAGCTTGAGCTTATGGCCTCTCTCGCCGGTGTGCAGGCTGCCGATTCCCTTTGTCGGGAACTTGGTGTCTATGATCTCATTGTTCCGGACCTCATTCTTGACAGACAGATGTCAGAACTCGTGAACTCCGAAAACACGCCGGAAATTTCTCCGACAAAGGGTGTTGTCACCGCCGGGACCGTCATAGTCTCCAAGGGTGAGATCGTGACCGCTGAGGTCGAGCAGATTCTGGATTCCTACCGCGCCGAATATGATTCGAGTATCGGATATTCTGGAAACAGGGCTGTGATGTGGTGCGGAAATATCCTTCTGGCCTTTGCCATTGTCCTGGTGCTCTTCTTCGTGATCTGGTTCACGAGTCCGCACATTTTTACGCAGATGAACAGGTATGTCTACCTGCTCCTCATATTCACACTCACGGCATTCACGGCCTCCGCGGTGGAAATGGTCTCTCCGAAGACTCTGTATCTCGTGCCGTTCCCGCTGTTCGCCTACTATCTCCTCGCATTTTTCCGCAAGAAGCTCATCCTCCCGCTCTACATCGTCTCGTTGATTCCGCTGCTCGTGTTCGGACACAACGGCCTGGAGTTGTTCGTGATGCATACCGTTGCCGGGGTTGTCGCAATCTATATTTTCGACTTCTTCAACCGTGGATGGCTTCAGTTCGTGAACGCGCTGATTGTCTTCTTCACGCTCTCTGTCGTGTGGTTTGCCTTCCGTTTCATAGATGGGCTTGGCGGCTCGGTCGACTACTGGGTGCTTCTGTGGCTCTTTTTCGCCTCAATGATTTCGGTGGCGCTCTATCCGGTCATCTATCTCTTCGAGAAGATTTTCAACCTGGTCTCTTCCTCTCGCCTGATGGAGCTCTCGGACACCAACAACAAGGCTCTCCGAGAATTGGCAAGCAAAGCTCCCGGGACATTCCAGCACAGCCTCCAGGTCGCTAACTTCGCCGATTCGGCAGCCCGCAGCATTGATGCCGATGCACTTCTGGTGCGTGCTGGGGCGCTTTACCATGACATCGGAAAGGTCTGCAACCCTCAGTGTTTCGTTGAAAACGAGACGATGGGCGAGACATATCATCAGTCACTTGATCCAAAGGAGAGTGCTCGGGAGATAATCCGTCATGTGAGTGACGGCCTGCAGCTTGCGGAAAAGTATAAGTTGCCGTCGGTCATCATGGATTTCATCGCCACGCACCACGGGACGACGAAAACGGCATTTTTTTACAGCAAATACGTCAATGCCGGCGGGGATCCTGCCGATGTGGCGGACTTTACCTACCCCGGGCCGCGTCCTACGACCAAGGAGCAGGTGATACTTATGTTGAGCGACACTCTTGAGGCTGCGTCGAGGACTCTGAAAGACCGCACACCTCATGGAATTTCCGAACTTGTGGACAGGATTGTTCAGGGAAAGATTGACGAGGGGCAGTTCAACGAGGCGGACATTTCGCTGAAGGAGCTCCACACCGTGAGCGAGAATCTGAAGGAATATATACGGCAGGTCTATCACGCGAGAGTCGTGTACCCGTCCGGAAAGAAAAGGAAAAATAAGTAAAATTTAAATTTATAGTTATGAAACTCACAAAGAATGCAATTGACGATCTCAACATCGAGGTTTCGCTCTCGATAGAACCGTCCGATTATGCTGAGGGTAAGAAGAAAAAACTCGTTGACATCCGCCGCAGGGCAGAAATCAAAGGGTTCCGCAAGGGGATGGTTCCTATGTCCCTGATTGAGAAGATGTATGGTAACAGCGCTCTTGTGGACGCTGTGAATGACGTGATTTCGGAACAGCTCAACTCCTTCATCAAGGACGAGAAGCTCAGCGTCATCGGAGAGCCGCTTCCTGCTGAAGAGCAGCCGAAGAATGAATGGACTGACGGCAACAATTTTGAGTTCAAGTTTGACATCGCCTGCAACCCTGCGGTGAGCCTCGAACTCGACAAGAAGGACGAGGTCGTTTACTACGACATCACCGTGACAGAAGAGGCCAAGAAGGAAATGAAGGAAAATCTTCTCAAGCAGTACGGCGACCTCGCTGACGGAGATTCAGCCAAGGAGGATGACTTTCTCGTTGCCGACCTTGAGCAGGGCGAGAACAAGATAGAAGGCACATACATCGCTCTCCGCAATGTGGCCGAGGCTGCAAAGAAGCAGTTCGTCGGTGTAAAGCCGGGCGACAGTTTTGATGTGAACGTTAACGAGGCGTTTGAAAACGAAAACGACCGCGCTGCTCTCATCAAGGTGAAGAAAGAGGAGCTTTCCGGCATCGATCCGGTCTACAAGGTTACTGTGAAGTCAGTCAAGACTTTCGTTTCCGCTCCGCTCACCCAGGAGACCTTCGACAAGATTTATGGTCCGGGCGTAGTGAAGTCAGAGGAGGAATTTGACGCGAAGATTGCCGAGAGGCTTGCCGCCGAGTACGCCAACGAGGCTGACTTCCGCTTCTCGAAGGACGTTCGTGACTATCTCGTGAAGAAGGCTGACCTCAAACTCCCTGAGGCATTCATGAAGAGGTGGATTCACACTGCCAATGAAGGTAAGTTCACTATGGAGGAAATCGAAAAGGAGTTCGGTCTCTTTGTCGAGGACTACCGCTGGCAGCTTGTGCGCGGCTTCCTTATGAACAAGTTCGGCGTGAAGATAGAGCAGGCAGATCTGCTCGCGAGCGCAAAAGGCTTTGCTGCATATCAGTTCGCCATGTACGGAATGAACAATGTTCCAGAGGAACAGCTTGAGTCCTATGCCAAGAGCGTACTCGCAAACGAGGAGCAGGCCCGTCGCATTCTTGAGCAGGTGGAGAACGAGAAGACAGTTGCTGCAGTAAAGGCTGTAATAACTTTGAAGCATAAGAAGATTTCCGTAGAAAAATTCAGAAATTTGTAACGCTAGTTACTCGTCTTGATAAAATCATTAGGTTGCAAATGAATAATATGACTGATTTTGAAAAATTTGCAAGATCGGAAGGCATATCTTCATTGAAGATGCATGATTATCAGACAGCCGTGTCCCGTTCGGGCGCGGCTGCTCTTGACGGATACCTCAACCCGACCATAATCGAGGAGAGGAAACTCAATGCTGTCTCAATGGATGTGTTCAGCCGCCTTATGATGGATCGTATCATTTTTCTCGGGGTTCCGATAAATGACGACGTCGCCAACATAATCCAGGCACAACTTCTCTTCCTTGCCTCGTCCGACTCCGCTGCGGACATATCCCTCTACATCAATTCCCCGGGAGGTCAGGTTTCTTCCGGACTGGGAATCTATGACACTATGCAGCTCATAGAGCCGGATGTGGCTACGATCTGCACAGGTCTTGCTGCATCAATGGCCTCGGTTCTTCTCTGTGCTGGCGCCGCCGGAAAGAGATCCGCTCTGCCACATTCCCGTGTGCTGATTCATCAGCCGCTCGGTGGTGCCCAGGGACAGGCTTCGGACATTCTGATTGCCGCCAGGGAAATCGAGAAGACGCGTACTGAACTCTACCGCATCATTTCGGAACATTCCGGACAAAGCGTTGAGAAAATTGCCGCCGATGCCGACCGCGACTATTGGATGACGGCTGAAGAGGCCAAGGCTTACGGAATGGTTGACGAGATTCTGGTGAAGAAGGCACGCTAGCCGTCGGATTACCGGAAAGAGCCGTGAAACAGGATTCAGAAGATATGGACAAGAAAAAGACAAATGGCGATGGCCTGAGATACTGCATGTTCTGCGGCAGGAGCGAGAACGAAGTTCCGCTCCTGCTCCAGGGCTTGGACGCCTGCATCTGCTCGGATTGTGTGGAGATGGGGCATCAGTATGTGGAAGAGGCGTTTGGGCATGCGAAGAAGAAGGCTCCGAAGGCTGCCGCAGACGCGAAGAAGAAGGTCCTCAAGCCTCATGAGATAACCGCATTCCTCGACCAGTATGTGATTGGTCAGGACAGGGCAAAGAAACAACTTGCAGTGGCTGTTTACAACCACTACAAGCGCTTGGAGCACAATCTTTCTCCAGATGCTGCGAAGAACGACGTCGAGCTTGAAAAGAGTAACATCTTGATGGTGGGCCCTACCGGAACAGGAAAGACTCTGCTCGCGAAGACCATTGCGCGCATGCTTGATGTCCCGTTCACGATTGTGGACGCGACCGTTCTCACGGAGGCCGGCTATGTCGGGGAGGACGTTGAGAGCATACTCACGAGACTTCTTCAGGAGGCTGACTTTGACGTGGAGCAGGCAGAGAGGGGTATTGTATTCATTGATGAGATTGACAAGATCTCGCGCAAGTCGGACAATCCCTCCATCACGCGCGACGTGTCCGGAGAGGGAGTGCAGCAGGCTATGTTGAAACTTCTTGAGGGCAATGTCGTCAATGTTCCGCCTAAGGGTGGTCGCAAGCATCCCGAGCAGGAATTCATCCACGTCAACACTCAGAACATACTCTTTATCTGCGGTGGTGCGTTCGAGGGTATAGAGCGTCATATTGCGCAGAGGATGAACACCCAGATAATCGGCTATGGCGTGTCGTCGAAGCCTAAGGTGGACAAGAACAACCTGCTGCGTTATGTTGAGCCGGCCGACCTTCGTGCCTACGGACTTATTCCCGAGATTATCGGACGTCTTCCGGTCATCACCTGGCTCGACAATCTTGACAAGAGTGCTCTTCTGAGAATTCTCACCGAGCCTAAGAATGCGATCATACGTCAGTATGAGAAGATGTTCGAACTTGACGGCATAAAGCTGGAGATAGAACCGGAAGTGCTTGAGCTTATTGTTGATACTGCTATCAGCGAGAAGCTCGGAGCAAGGGGGCTGCGTGCTATCTGTGAGCGCATCATGACCGATGCGATGTACGATGCTCCGTCATCGAAGAGCAAGACTTTCAGGCTGTCTCTTGACTACGCAAAATCAAAGTTACGGAGCGAATAAAATTATTCAATATGGAAAAATACATCAAGGACAATGAGGGACGATGGTTCGAGGAACTGTTTTCGCTGCTCAGGATTCCGTCTATAAGTTCGGATCCGAATCATAAGGGAGATATGCTGCGCTGCGCCGAAAGGCTGACGGAACTTCTGAAAGAAGCGGGCGCTGATGAAGCTGCGGTATATCCTACTGACGGACACCCGGTTGTGTTCGGACAAAAGATTGTGTCATCGGAACTTCCGACAGTCCTTGTGTATGGTCATTATGATGTTCAGCCGGTGGATCCGCTCGAACTTTGGAGATCCGATCCGTTCGAACCGGAAATCCACGACGGGGCAATCTGGGGCAGAGGAGCGAACGATGACAAGGGGCAGCTTTTCATGCACCTGAAGGCATTTGAATATCTTGTCCGCTCCGGGAAGCTCAGGCATAATGTCAAGTTCATATTTGAAGGCGAGGAAGAAATCGGAAGCCCGTCTCTCGCAAAATGGGCCGAGGCAAACAAGGAAAGGCTCGCCGCATCGGTCATCCTCGTTTCCGACACGACGATGATCTCGGACAAGATCCCGTCCATCAACTGCGGTATGCGCGGCCTTGCCTATCTTGAAGTCAAGGTTACAGGTCCGAACAAAGACCTGCATTCCGGCCATTACGGCGGTGCGGTAGCCAACCCGATAAATGTCCTTTGCGACATGATTTCCTCCCTCATCGACAAGGACGGACGCATCACGGTCAAAGGATTCTATGACAATGTCGTGGAACTCTCCTCCGCCGACCGCGCACAACTTGCACGCGCTCCGTTCGACCTCGAAGAATACAAGCATTTCCTCGGAATCAATGAAGTGAAGGGTGAAAAGGGCTACACGACCCTCGAACGCACCGGCATTCGTCCATGTCTCGATGTTTGCGGCATCTGGGGCGGCTTCACCGGTGAGGGCTCAAAGACAGTCCTTCCGTCCGAGGCTCACGCGAAAATCTCCATGCGTCTCGTTCCGAACCAGGACAGCGAAACAATCAGCCGTCTCTTCACCGAGCATTTCCTCTCAATCGCCCCTCCTTATGTAAAGGTGGAAGTGAGACCATGCCACGGCGGCAACGGTTTCCTCATTCCAATTTCATCCAAGGCCTATCAAGCCGCATCCCGTGCGATGGCCGAGGTTTACGGCACCGACCCTGTCCCGTCTCGTGGCGGCGGCAGCATCCCGATTCTCGCTGACCTCCAGCATATCCTCGGCATCGACCCTCTCCTGATGGGCTTCGGCCTCGAACGCGACACCATCCACTCCCCGAACGAGTCCTACCTCCTCTCCCAATTCTTCGCCGGCATCCGCTCCCTCGCCCTGTTCTATAAGTATTATTAGGTTATTGAGTATGGACGCATGGATATTGATATTGGCTATATCGCTCTCTTTTGTCGCCGGAGGAGCCATCTCCTGGGCAGTCTTTCATGGCAGACTTTCCGAGTCTAAGTCCAAGATTGATGTGCTTTTAGCGCAGAACGAAATGCAGAAGGCGGCGCGGGAGGATGACGAGCGTCACCATAAGGAGAGCCTTGAGGCCCAGGAAGCACGCTTCGCCCAGACTTTGGCAAAGGTGACGGCCGAACTCAAGGTCGCGACAGAGGATATGTTGAAACAGCGGCAGAAGGAGTTTTCGCAGTCAAGCGCCGAGAACATCGGGCAGATAGTCGGACCTCTCAAGGACACCATCGACAGGATGAAGCAGGCCATGAACGACAGCACAATGAAGCAGACGGCAATGAGCGGGGAGATGAAGGCCGGCATCGAGAATATGATGAAAATGAGCGAGGCCGCCCGCAAGTCTGCCGATGAACTCGCCCGCGCATTCCGTCATGGCAACAAGGTGCAGGGCGACTGGGGAGAGGCTATCCTTGATGAACTGCTGCAGTCTCAAGGACTTACGAGAGGCGTCCACTATGACGTGCAGGCAGTTCTCCGTGATGCTGACGGCAGGACTGTGCGTTCTGAAAGCGGCGGGACCCTTCGTCCGGATGTCATTCTGCACCTTGATCAGAACCGCGACGTCATCATAGACTCAAAAGTTTCCCTCACCGCATTCATGGACTATGTGAACGCTTCGGACGAACAGGAACGCAGCCGGGCGCTTGCGGCTCATCTCGTCAGCTTGAACTCGCACGTCAAGGAACTTTCGGCGAAGGATTACTCTTCTTATGTAAAACCTCCGAAAGTCTGCATGAACTATGTAATCATGTTTGTTCCGAACACCGGTGCCCTCTGGACAGCGCTGAATGCTCAGCCGGACTTGTGGCGTCAGGCTATGGAAAAGAATGTGTTCATCGCCGATGAGCAGACGCTTTACGCCGCGCTACGCATAATAGATATGACATGGACGCAAATCAAACAGGTGGAAAGTTACCAGAAGGTCTTTGCCCTTGCCGACGAAATGATGGACCGTGTCGGCCAGTTTATGAAAAAATATAGGGACATCGGAGATGCCTTGTCAAAAGCCCAGAAGCTCTACGACGAGGGCGGGAAGAAACTTGAGCCTTCCGGACAGAGCATACTCCAAACTTGCGCCAAACTTCAGCGTCTTGGAGCGAGTCAGAGCGCAAAGAATCCTCTGCCTCAACTTTCGGATGCGGCACTCTCTGAGGACAAACTCACGGCTGACGGCTCCATTGAGGAATAAATTGCTAACTTTGCAGGCTTAAAATTTAAATATATGGCACAGAAACCTTCCATACCTAAGGGAACAAGAGACTTCGGACCGGTCGAAATGGCCGGACGCAATTATATTTTCGACACAATACGTTCTGTATTCAGAACTTACGGATATGCGCCGATTGAGACTCCGTCGATGGAGAACCTTTCTACCCTGATGGGAAAATACGGAGAGGAGGGCGACAAACTTTTGTTCCGCATCCTGAATTCTGGAGATGCATTCAACGGAATCGATTTCAAAGAATATGAGGTTGACCCGTCAGCCTCCGACAACCCTGAGAAAGGTCCTTTCTATAACTGCCGCGCGCTCACTAACCGCGTGTGTGAGAAGGGGTTGCGTTACGACCTCACTGTGCCGTTCGCGCGTTTTGTGGTCCAGCACCAAAATGAACTCTCCTTCCCGTTCAAGAGATTCCAGATTCAGCCGGTGTGGCGTGCCGACCGTCCGCAGAAAGGACGCTACCGCGAGTTTTATCAGTGCGATGCAGACGTCATCGGCTCCACCTCTCAACTCAATGAACTTGAACTTGTGCAGATTGTGGACAGGGTTTTCGGCCTGTTCGATGTGCGCGTGTGCATAAAGATTAACAACCGCAAGGTGCTTACGGGACTTGCCGAAATCTGTGGATTCCCGGACAAGGTCGTGGACATCACGGTTGCCATAGACAAGATTGACAAGATTGGACTTGAGGCAGTCGAGGCAGAGATGCTGGAGAAGGGACTGACGGAGACGGCGGTTAAGGTCATCGAGCCAGTGCTTCAGATGAGCGGCACGACTGCGGAGAAAATTGCCCTAATGCGTACCCTGTTTGACGGAGGCTCGGCATCGGGAATTGTGTCCGACACCGGACTTCGTGGAATTGACGAATTGGAGGAACTGTTCGGCTACATTGATGCTGCCGGGATTTTGCAGCAGGTCGAGATCGACCTTTCGCTTGCCCGTGGCCTCAACTATTACACCGGAGCCATATTTGAGGTGAAGGCGCTTGACTTTGCCATAGGAAGCATCTGCGGGGGAGGGCGTTACGACAACCTCACGGGAATATTCGGCCTTCCGGGCATGTCCGGCGTGGGAATCTCCTTCGGCGCCGACCGCATCTACGACGTGCTGAAGGGCTTGGACAAATTCCCCAAGGGCGTGACTGACAGTGCCAGGGTCCTTTTCGCGAACATGGGTACGGACGAGGTTAAATATCTGCTTCCGGTTGTGAAGGCGCTTCGCGAGTCTGGCGTTGCCTGTGAAATTTTCCCCGAGTCCGGCAAACTCAAGAAGCAGTTTGACTATGCCGACCGTCGGCACATTCCGTTCATCTCCATCTGCGGAGGCGACGAGGCCGCAGCGCAGAAGGTGAACTTCAAGAATCTCTCTACAGGGGAGCAGACTTCCTTTGACAGGGCGGACATCGCCGGAATGATGACGTTCCTTGGGCTGTAGAAATGACTTTTGAGGCCTCGAACGGAGGAATTTTGGAAAATATTGCAAAAAGTTCAATAAAAGTTTGCGGCATCAAAAAATTGTTGTACCTTTGCAATCCCATTCGGGAAAAGCGCATTTGAAGGGGCTTCCGGGTGGACAGACAATAAGATTCCTGAATAGCTCAGTTGGTTAGAGCATCTGACTGTTAATCAGAGGGTCGCAGGTTCAAGTCCTGCTTCAGGAGCAACATCGCGGGGTAGAGCAGTTGGTAGCTCGTCGGGCTCATAACCCGGAGGCCGGAGGTTCGAGTCCTTCCCCCGCTACCAGGAAGAGGCATTGAAATAGAAATTTCAGTGCCTTTTTTGTTTCTTTTATTTTTTTCATATTTCTATAATGCTTAATTTTGTAGGTTAGGAAATTTAGGAGCGTCATTTTGCGCTCTTCAGAACCTAAAGACTGCCATTATGGACATTGACCTTCTTTCAAAAATGGTGTATGACCTGATTCTCGACAACGACAGAGTCGCGTTGCCGGGAGTGGGATGCTTTGTGGCCGAGATTGTGCCGGCGAGCTTCTCCGACAAGGGATACACGATAAATCCTCCATATAGGAAGCTTTATTTCAGGAGCAAGCCGGACGACGGCGAACTGCTTGTGAAACTCTACGCTAAGTCTAACGGCGTCGCGGAAGAAGATGCCAGAAGGATTCTGACAGAGTTTCTTGCGGAGATGAAGGATATACTTTTCGCCCGCAAGGTGATTGTTTTCCCGGGACTCGGGCGTCTTCGCGCCACGAGGGAGAACAATCTTTTCTTTGTCGCGGATGAGGCTCTTGACATCTATCCGGAGGGCTTCGGTCTTGAACCGCTGTCTCTGAAGACTCACAAGGAAACTGAACAGGAACTCTCAGCCACTATGGACGAGCTTGGGGACATTCTTGGCTCCGGTGCGGTGGACGAGCCGGTTGCTGAGTCGGTTGCTGAGCCAGTTGCTGAGTCTGTTGCTGAGCCGGTTGCTGAGCCGGTTGCCGAGTCGGTTGTAGAGTCTGTTGCTGAGCCAGTCGCTGAGCCAGTTGCCGAGCCGGTTGCTGAGCCAGTCGCTGAGCCGGTGACCGGAGAGACGAGGAAAATGTCCCCCGGGAAAATAGTCCTCATAACTCTTGCCTCGCTTTTGGGTCTGGCTGCGGTCCTATTCGGCATTTTCGTGCTGTTGGTCAACTGCTTCCCGGACTTCCTCGACTCGCTGCTCTACACGAAAGAAGAACTCTACATAATCAATTATAGGTTGTAAAGCGGAGAATCGATGTTTGAACTGATTTATCCGGTGGACCCGGCTCCCATATTGCCCTCCCTCACGGCAAACTCGCCTCGTGACGGGCGGCTTGACGGTGAGGTTTTCCCTGTCGTCGAGGAGAGCGGACTTGTGGTTGGCCGTGCTTCTCGCTCATATTGTCATGGTGGCTCACGCCTTCTGCATCCTGTGGTCCATCTTCACATAATAGACCACGAGGAGCGGATATATCTCCAGAAACGTTCGATGAAAAAGGACATCCAGCCCGGAAAATGGGACACCGCAGTCGGAGGACATGTCGGCTATGGGGAGAGCCTTGTCGAGGCGTTGCTGAGGGAATCGATGGAAGAACTGCACCTGACGCGCTTCAATCCTGTGTACATAGGGACATATCCGTATGATTCCGAAAGAGAGCGTGAACTCGTCAACATATTCGCAGCTGTGGGCTCATTTGACATAAGTCCGGATCTTGACGAGGTCACGGACGGACGTTTCTGGACCATAGCCGAAATAGATACTGCCATGGGAAAGAATGTCCTTACCCCTAACTTTGAAATGGAATTCGGAAGAATCCGGAACAAACTGCTGGCATTGTTATAAGTTAGAATACTTGCGAAACGTGAATAAATGGACAGAATATCGGTAATATACGAGAATGCCTCCGGAGCTGCAGACGAACTGCGCCGGATTGCTTCGACGGTGAGAACGGAATATTTTCTTCTTTGCAACGAGAAATACCGCATCTCAATGGTGCAGCACGCGCTTGAGCGCTTTGTGCAGATTGCGGACGCCACCGGAGCCGACATGCTCTACTCCGACTGCATCGAGAACGGGGCACGCCACCCTCTGATTGACTGTCAGATGGGCTCACTGCGAAACGACTTTGACTTCGGACCGGCGCTTTTGTTCCGCACATCTTCGTTCAGAAATGCCGTGGAATGTCAGACTGGCGAGGCAAACTACAGATATGCCGCACTTTATGATCTCCGCCTTCGCATGCGAAGTATCTTCCACATAAGGGAGTACCTATATGAATATGTCGAGGATGACTTGCGTCGAAGCGGCGAGAAACAGTTTGACTATGTCGCCCCGTCCAACCGTGATGTGCAGAAAGAGATGGAAAAGGCCTGCACAGCCCATCTTAAACGTGTCGGGGCATGGCTTGACGGACCTCTTCCGGATGCCCCTGAGCCGGACACCCCTGCACATTTTGTGAGTGTTCCTGGCAATACGGAGACTGTTGGCAACGCTCCGGAACAGACTGGATTTCCTGTTACTGCCTCTGTAATAATCCCAGTGTTCAATAGGGTCAAGACTATCGGGGATGCTGTCCGGAGTGCCCTGTCGCAGCGGTGTGACTTCGATTTCAATGTCATTGTCATTGACAATCACTCCACCGACGGCACAACCGGCCTTTTGCAAAAGCTCTCCTCGGATGACCCGCGCCTCGTTCATATAATCCCGGAAGACATGGACCTTGGAATCGGTGGCTGTTGGAACGCAGCCATTGACAGTCCCTGCTGTGGACTCTATGCGGTCCAGCTTGACAGTGACGACATTTATTCCACTCCTGACACGCTCTCGAAAATCGTGGACGGCTTTCTCTCGCAGCACTGCGCGATGCTCATCGGATCATACACGATTACTGATTTCGACCTTAATCCCATACCTCCAGGCCTTATCGACCACCGCGAGTGGACGGATGAGAACGGGCACAACAATGCCCTGAGAATCAACGGTCTCGGTGCACCTCGTGCGTTTCGGACCGACATACTGCGACGGATTCATTTTCCAAACACGAGCTATGGTGAGGACTATGCGGTAGGACTGAAACTTTCCGGGCAGTACCGTATCGGCAGGATTTATGAATCCCTTTATTTTTGCCGCCGCTGGAGCGGAAACTCGGACGCTGCGCTGAGCATAGAGAGGCAGAACGTCAACAATCTCTACAAGGACAGCCTTCGCACGGTGGAACTTCTCTCGCGGATTAGGCGGAATGCACGTCGCGCTCCTGCGACAACCTTGACGGCGAAGGTACGAAGAACTGAATGAAAATGAAGGACAACAACGAAATACAGAAATTTGTCAACGATCAGCTCTCCTGCTGGCCGCTTGCCTGCGCAAACTTCAGAGCGCTCAAGAACGTAAAGACCAAGACTCTCAACATCGGAGGACTGGACGTCATCGTGCAGCACAACCCGGCGAGGATGATTTCTTCGGCAGCAAAGCTCGACAAGACTTCAGTCGCGAAGCGCCCCTGCTTTTTCTGCAACCGTTTTCCGGAACAGACTTACATCCGCTTCGAGGGACGCAAGGGCAAGAAATACGACATACTGCTCAATCCCTATCCTATTTTTCCGGATCATCTCGTGATTGCGAGCACAAGGCACTGCGACCAGTCCATCTGGAAGCGCTACATAGACATACTTGATCTTTCCAGAAAATATCAGGACTACACTTTCTTCTACAATGGTCCCCATTCCGGAGCCTCCGCACCTGACCACCACCATTTTCAGGCCGCTCCGAACGGACTTATGCCTTTGGAGAACGATGTGCGGAGGATGCTTGCACAGGTGCGGGTCTCTTCAGTGAAGGATGAGGAACCCTCATCGCCTGTTCCTGAGCTGACCTATCTCACATCGGTTCAGGATGCGCAGCTCTTCCACTACAACAAGTTCGTGAACGGTGTCTTCGTCCTTCGCGCGGCGACCTCAAAATCAGCCGCAAAGATTTTCTACAGACTTCTCGACTGTGCCGATACTCCGCAAGGGGAGAGTGAACCGTTGTTTAATCTCATGTCGTGGTATGCCGACGGCGAGTATTGCTCAATCGTTGTGTTCCGCACCGCGCACCGTTCGCATCACTACTTCTCCGACGGCCCCGAACATCTTACGATGAGCCCCGGCTGTGCCGACATGGGAGGCTGCTTCATCGCCCCGGTGCCGGAGGACTTCGAGAAGCTTGACGCGAAGCTCCTCACGGAAATGCTGGATGAAGTGACCCTGAGCAAGGAGGCGCAGCGCAAGATTGTCCGTCGTCTCACACGCACGCAGCCTCATATAAGCGTAGGCATAATGTCAGCGGAACGGATTGAGTTTCAGATGTATCCGGACGGGGGAGGCACGCGCGTCGCAACCTACCGCGAGGGCAAGATTGACTATGACGGCGCTCTCTATGACGAACTTTTTTTCGAGGAACAGACCCCTTCGACTTTCTTTGCCGAGCCGACATTTGAACTTCACGACGTCACAATAGGCAAGGGATTTCACTGGGAACGCCGTGAAACACAGAAGTTTGCAGGGGCTTTGAAAATCATCGTCGAGAACAATGAACTCACGGCAATCAATGTGATCGGTGTCGAGGACTATCTTCTCAGCGTCATATCTTCCGAGATGAACCAGAACTCTCCGGAGGAGTTCCTGAAGGCCCATGCCGTGATATCCCGTTCATGGGTTATGGCTCAGCTCGCCCATCACGGGAAAATTGCCTGCGATGCCGCCGAACGGGAAAGTTTTCTGAAGTGCAGAAATATAGAGGAAGTTGTCACTTGGCTTGCGGTGCACCGCCATTCCGCAGGGAATGAATCGCCTGTTCCGGAAGCTCCGTCTGGTGAAACGGAATACATCCGATGGTACGACCGAAGTGATCACTGCAACTTTGATGTCTGCGCAGATGACCACTGCCAGCGCTACCAGGGACTCACCAGGGCCACCGAGACTTCTGTCCAAAAGGCCATTGACGCGACATGGGGGCAGGTCCTGACCTTCGAAGGTGAATTGTGCGACGCACGTTTCTCGAAATGCTGCGGCGGAACTACAGAACTCTTCTCAACCTGCTGGGCGGCAGATGACAAGGCCTATCTTCCGGCATTGCCCGACACACCGGGACATCTCCCTCTCGATACAGCGAATGCCGATGACACCATCGTCGTCCCGTTCTGCTCGCTTGCGGACAGTCCGCTTCTCGCGAGGGTCTTCAATAGCTATGATCGTGAAACTACCGACTTCTATCGTTGGACGCAGGTGTATGAACTCCGTGAACTTTCGGCTCTTGTGCGCGAAAAGAGCGGTGTCGACATCGGTGAACTCACTGCTCTTGAACCTTTGGCGAAAGGGGCTTCCGGGAGGATATTCAGGCTTCGCGTGGTCGGGACAAAGAACAGTTTCATTGTCGGAAAGGAACTGGAAATAAGACGTATACTCTCCCCGTCACATCTAAGAAGTTCGGCCTTTGACGCCGAGTTCACATCCGACGGCAGGGTAATCCTCCGTGGCCTTGGCTGGGGGCATGGTGTGGGGTTGTGCCAGATTGGTGCGGCGGTCATGGCGGACAGGGGATATGGCTACAGGGCCATTCTCGAACATTATTATCCCGGCACTCAGATTTCAGAATCGCTCTCGAAATGACGACAAACAGCAAGAACATATCCCCGTGGCTTTGGGTGCCAACGCTCTATTTTGCAGAGGGCATACCCTATTTCGCCGTTAACAGCATATCCGTCACGATGTTTACGAAAATGGGCGTCAGCAACGGCACGATGGCTCTCTTCACGAGCCTTCTCTATCTCCCGTGGGTGATAAAGCCGCTGTGGAGTCCCTTTGTAGACATCATTCGCACCAAACGGTGGTGGGTCATGGCGATGCAGGTGGTGATGTCTCTCTGTTTCATTGCCCTCGCCCTGTCACTGCCTTCCAATGCCGGAACGCTTGCCGCGCACCGCGCTCCTGACGGTTCTGCCTCAATCTCGCTTTTCACTGTCACTCTGATAATATTCTGGATAATGGCATTCGCAAGCGCGACTCACGACATCGCAGCCGACGGATTCTACATGCTCGGTCTGACCCCGGGGGAGCAGTCCCTGTTTGTCGGCATACGCAGCACTTTCTACCGTCTGGCCTCTGTCTTTGGACAGGGCGTACTGGTTGTGATTGCCGGCATCCTTGAGACCCGCCTCGGCGATGTCCCAAAGTCGTGGTTCTGGACAATAGTCCTGACTGCCGCGATCTTCGCGCTTGTCACTCTGTGGCACAGTTTCGCGCTTCCACGCCCATTGTCAGACAGGTCCGTAGCGGCCAGTTCTCGCGAGTTTTCATCCGGGCATTGCGGCAACTCGAATGGAAATGGAACAGGCTTTATATTCAGAGACTTCGGCAGAACATTCGTGACATTCTTCAAAAAGCCACGCGTCATTCCAGCACTTTCCTTCCTGTTGCTTTACCGCCTTCCTGAAGCCTTCCTTATCAAGATGATGAACCCCTTCCTTCTCGCTCCGGCTGAGGATGGCGGGCTCGGGCTCACGACGACTCAGGTCGGCGCTGTCTATGGGACAGCCGGAGTCGTTGCCCTCACTGTGGGGGGCATACTCGGTGGAATGGCTGTAGCGAGGTGGGGACTCAAGCGCTGCCTCTGGCCGATGGCGCTCTCGCTTGCGCTTCCTTGTCTTGCATTTGTCTGGCTCAGCATCGCGCAGCCCTCGTCGATTTGGACCATTGGAGTCTTCGTGTGTCTCGATCAGTTCGGATATGGGTTCGGATTCACGGCCTACATGCTCTACATGATATATTTCTCGCAGGGTGAATTCAAGACATCTCACTACTCTCTCTGCACAGCCTTCATGGCCCTGAGTATGATGCTGCCCGGAATGGTTGCGGGCTACCTCCAGGAGGCTCTTGGCTACACCGGCTTTTTCTGGGCAGTAGGCCTCTGCTGCCTTGTAACTGTTTTTGTGACAACATTTTTGAAAATAGAACCTGAATATGGTAAGAAATAAGAATATATACGCCGTCCTCATCGCCGCATTCACCGCGCTTTCATCACAGGTCCTTGTGGGACAGGAATATCCGGACTCGCTCACCCCTCCTGCGACGGATTCGCTGATTGCGGCTCCTGTTTGTACGAATGTTCATGCGCCATTGGTCCGGACAGGCATAGAGGTGCTCCGCGACCGTGGATTTGACGTTCTTCAGGGAAAACGCATAGGGCTCGTGACCAATCCGAGCGGCGTTGACAGCAAGCTCAATTCCACGATAGACATTCTCTACGGCGCAGAAGGTGTGAAACTGGTCGCTCTCTACGGTCCGGAGCACGGCGTCCGTGGAGACAAGTATGCAGGAGACAAGGTGGGGGAAGAGACGGACTTCACCACGGGGCTTCCGGTCCATTCTCTCTATGGCGCATCACGCAAACCGACTGCAAAGATGCTGGAGGGGCTTGATGCAGTAGTCTATGACATACAGGACATCGGTGTGCGCTCCTACACTTTCATCAGCACGCTTGGCCTTGTTATGGAGGCCTGCGGCGAACTCGGCATAGAAGTCATCGTGCTTGACCGTCCCAATCCTCTTGGCGGTCTCAAGGTTGAGGGCCCGCTCGTTCGTGACGGCTACCACTCGTTCATCAGCCAGTACAAGATACCTTATGTATATGGGCTCACCGTTGGAGAACTGGCCTTGATGCTCAACAGCGAGGGCCTCAATTGCGGACAGCGCGGCACGCAAAAACCTGCTCGCTGCAACCTCACCGTCATTCCCATGGAGGGTTGGACACGGGATATGCTCTACATCGAGACGCGTCTCCCGTGGGTACTTCCGTCCCCGAACATCCCTTTCTGTGACACTCCGCAGTACTATGCCTCAGCAGGAATCGCGGGCGAACTCTCTAACTTTCTGCAGATTGGCATAGGCTATACCCTTCCGTTCCAGGTCTTTGCCGCGCAGTGGATTGACCCGGCGGCGCTCAAGGCTGAACTCGACAGCTATGAACTTCCGGGCGTTGCGTTCCGTACTATAGTCTACAAGCCGTTCTCCGGCTCTCAGGCGGGAAAACTTGTCAAGGGCGTACAATATTTTTTCACTGATTATGAGAAGGCCTCCATCACTGAGGTGCAATTCCGTGTCCTTCAGGCTATTGCAAGGCTCTACCCGGACCGCCGTGCATTTGAGGCTGCAACTGCTGTCGGCGCATTCGATAAGGTCTGTGGCACAAATTATGTCAGAGAGGCTTTTGGCCGTCGCTATGAGTTTGATGACATTTCGCAGTATTGGCATTCTGACGCGGAAAGATTCAGGGAAATGTCAAAGAAATATTGGCTCTACTGACAGCCGGTGGACACTATGTATAACCATGGAACATAATGCTTCGGGCATATATGTTTCCGCAAAAACTATTTTTATGAGAACATATCGTGCAGCAGTGGCGGCGATGCTCATCGCGCTGGCGGCATTCCAGACAGACGGATATGCCCAAAGCCGCCGTACATCGACATCTTCATCATCCGAAAGACAGTCTTCCTCATCGGCAAGACAGTCTTCCTCATCGGCAAGGCAGTCTTCCTCGTCCGCGAGGCGCTCGTCCTCTTCTGAAAGACAGTCTTCGTCAACAGCAAAACAATCTTCGTCAACAGCAAGACAGTCATCGTCATCTGTAAGACAGTCCTCGTCAACGCCAAGGCAGTCTTCGTCGTCTGCGAGGAGTAGTTCTTCGACTTCGCGGAAAACTTCATCATCGACGAGGCAGAGCGCGTCTTCATCAGCGACAAGGCAGAGCGCGTCTTCATCAGCGCGACAGACTCCGACATCGGACAGGACAACTACCGTCGGACGACAGACCACAACGCGCCGGCCTGCAGCTTCATCGTCTGTAAGGAAGGCAAAATCCCTTGACGGGGACAACGGGACATCTTCTGTCCGTAATGCCACTACGTCAGAAAGATCCTCTTCCGTGAGGAATCTGCCTCCGACAAGTGCGGCTGCTCGTGCAGACGGCGACCGTCCGGGAGGCAACGTTGGCAACAATCCGCGTCCTGATGACCACCACGGCAAGCCGCAGCCTCCGCGCGACGACTTCCGCCCACAACATCCGCGTGACCGTGGCTACATAGATTTCGACCGCAGGCCGCCTCACCGCTTCTATGACCCGCATCATGACCACTGCTTCGGCTACAGGGTTCACGCCCTTCCGGCCGGCTATTGGTACCGCGACTGGCACGGTGTCCGCTACTACTGCTACAACGACATCTACTACCGCTACATTGACGGGTGCTACGTCGTTTGCCGTCCGCCTTTCGGCACTTCTCTGGCCGCTGCAATCGTGGCTGACGCGACATGGACTGCCGTTCGTATCAGCTACTACAACACGCTGAACAATACCTACGACAAGATTAACTCCAACAATGCCTACATCGCTGAGCAGAACGAACAGATTGCGCGCAACAACGCGCTTCTGGCGCAGCAGAATTCGACTCTTGCGGCCCAGGCGCAGTACATGCAGGTCCGTTCGAGCAACGCCTACCAGCTCGCGCTTGCAATGGGGCTTGTCCAGAGCTACGCGGCTGCCGGCACGGACTACTTCTGTCAGGATGGGGTGTTCTATCAGAATGTGAATGGCCAGTACTATGTCATTGTTCCGCCTGCCGGAGCCCTCGTGGATGCCCTGCCTGAAGACTATGACGTGTTCACCTTCAACGGTCGTGAATACTATCAGGTCGACAACACTGTCTACCGTGTGACTGTGGTCTCAGGCAAAGCCTATTTTGAGGTTTTGGGACAGAAATATTAATTTAAACAGCTTCTAATTATTCCCCGCCTACTGTCAATGCCCTGACAAGTATGGTGGGGATGCCTACTGACACCGGCACGGACTGCTCTTTTCCGCAGGTCCAGGTGCCGTTGCTTATCTTGAGATCGTTTCCGACCATCGTGATGTCCGCGAGAGCTTCGGGACCATTTCCGATGATATTGATGTCCTTGACCGGTGCAGTCAGACGTCCGTCCTCGATGAGGAAACCGCTGTTCACATAGAAAGTGAAGTCACCCTCACCGATCTGCACTTGACCATTCGAGAACTCATCGACATATATTCCCTTTTTTACGGAGGCTATGATGTCCGAAGCATCACAGTCTCCGTTTTCCATGTATGTGGCCCTCATACGCGGGATCGGATTGAAGCGGAAATTCTCCCTGCGTCCGTTCCCGGTGGGGGATACCCCGTACCAGGCGGCGCTTATGCGGTCATGAAGATAGCTTGTCAGAACACCGTCCTCGACCATGTATGTCTTCTGTCCCGGAATGCCCTCATCGTCGAATGCGCATGCCCCGCGGTTGCCGGGTATTGTCCCGTCGTCCACAATGCTGATCCCCGGGGCGCAAATTCTCTGACCCATCCTGTCCGAAAAGATAGACTGACCCTTTCTGTTGAAGTCTGCCTCAAAGGCATGTCCCATGGCCTCGTGCAGCAGAATTCCGGATGCTCCGGCGCCCATTACCACCGGCATCCTACCGCCTTTCGGACGTACGGCCTCAAAACGCGCGTCAAGATTGCGCAGCACGCCGTCCGCGAGTTCCATCACCAGGTCCTCGGACAGCATCTCCGCCCCTGCCCTGAAACTGCGCGACTCCGATTTCGTGATGTTGGTCATCTTTCCGTCAAGCCCATGTCCGGAGAACACGGCGGACACCGAAACGCTTCCCATCGGACGGGTCTCGAATGTCAGTTCCCCAAGAGAGTTGTACATAACCACCCGGCTCACGCTGTCTGAAATCTGTGCTATGACCTTCACCGTCCTCGGCTCGCGCCTGCGCAGTTCCTCCTCAATTCTCTTTAGTATATCTGCCATCTTCCGGCGGCTACAGCTTTCCCAGCTCTCTGTCATTTCGTAGAGCCCGCCCCGGCACTTTCTGCCTGCCGCTGCTTTTTCCAGCATGTTCCCATACATGTCTGCACAAATGCGGCGCCCACTCTGCCTTCCGGCTCTGATGGCTTGAGAGCCGCCTCCGGCCGCGCAAATTGCAGATGCCGCCCGCACTGCCGCCTCCATATCCCGGCGTTCTGTCGTCTCGCAGTAGGAATAGCCCGTCCGCTCACCGCAGAGCACGCGGATCCCGGCTCCGAAATCTTCGTGGTAGCCTCCGGAAGTCACTTGCGAATCCTTCAGCAGCAGATTTGTATAGCTGGTGCATTCAAGGTAGATGTCGGCGAAATCCGCTCCGGAAGACAATGCTCCCGCCATGAGACTTTCAAGATTTGCCCTGCTTACCCCGAAAAGCTCAAGGTAATGATTTTCTTCTTTCTCCATCTCCATAAATCTCTCCTATCCGGCAATGGCGTCTCCGTCTCCATCTTCCTCCGAAAGCCTTACGCGCCCATCCTCACACACTTTCTTTATCCGCTCGAATGTTGCGGCATCCCTCACGATCACTTCTCCGGTCTCCCGGAATCCCTCGGCCACGACCTTGAACGGCGGTTGGGAATTGTCAGCGAGAATCCAGCGATCGCAGATTTTCATGTAATCATTGAAAAAATACTCAAGGCCGACGTAGTAGCGCCTTATTATTGTCTCTACCGGAATGTTGTGTCCGCCTTTCTCAACCCTTGCCTTGACCCTCTCCATCGCCCTCTCCGGAGAGTCGAGCCAAAAATAGATGACAGTCACGAAATAGCCCTCAGCCTGCGCCTTGCGCACCATCTTTAGCAGTGTGCGTGTCGCCAATGTGGTCTCTATTCCGAAATCCTTCTTTTTTCGGAACAGATACTGAATCTTCATCAGCATGTACCTGCTGGCCTGAAGCGGCACTTTCTCCGGTTCGTAAGGCGACAGCCCTTTTGCGAACTCGTCTGAATTCACGAACTGTGCGCATTCGAGCATCTCAGGCAACAGCGTGTATGACGCTGTCGTCTTCCCTGAGCCGTTGCAGCCCGATACGATGTAAAGTTTTGGCATGGACATCCTGTTAATCCTCCAATAGATGCGTTTCTTCCTTTAAATGTCTCAATAAAAATATGTATCAATGAGTTATGCCATATCCGAAAAGGGCGAAGTCCCCCAGACATGGGTCGTCCGGGAATATCTCCCGAAAACTGTCCGTAATCTCTGTTGCCGTCACGATGTCCTTCTGCCGTCGCGTCGTGAGGCCCAGCGCCATCGCCTCGTCATAGACATGCACGTCAAGCGGAATTATCAAGTTGCGCCTGTCCGTATGTTTCCACACTCCGAGGTCCACCTTCCCGTCGTCGCGCACCAACCATCTGCGCATCATGTTTATCTTCTTGTTCGGAGCCCTGCGATCAGGTCTTTGTCCATATACCCTCACTCTGAACCCTTCATCGTCCAACCCCTCCAGACTCGGCGAAGCCGCCTCCCCACATTCTGAGTATAGCTCGCGCAGGCGGGCACATATTTGGGCAAACTCGCTCCATTTCACCGTCCTGTGCAGGCTCACGTCATCATTCCGGTATTCCCCGTTCATTACATAATCGTATGGCCTCCAGTTCATTTCATCGAATGCACGTCCGCAGTCACGCACAATCATCGCCCTTCGTCCCCAGGCAAGGTGCGCCGCAATCACGGCTGCAATCTCCACGTCCGCAAGCCCGCAGTTTCCCGATGCATAGTTTTCGGCAAAATGCCTCGGAAACGCAATCGGGTCTTCGGTGAAATATTTCCTGTCATTGTATGTCACGGCCCATTCGATGAGTCTGTCCCTTGTTCTTTCGTCCATATATCAGCATTTCGTTTCGGAACGCAAATTTATTAAAAGACACCCAAACTTGCCATCGGTTTTGCGTAATTATGCAAGTTTTTTGATATATTTGCAGAATATGAAGAATTTTAAGCTGACATTATTGACTGCAGCAGTGCGCTTTCTCGCTATGTTCCCGCTGAAGGTGCACTACTTTTGGGCAGATGTCATCGCATGGGTGCTCCGCAGCGTCGTCGGCTATAGGCGGGACGTCGTAGCGATAAATATGGGACGCTCGTTCCCTTCCACAGCATGCTATTATGATGATATAGAACGCTTTTCAAAACTCTACTATCGTCACATGGCGGAAATCATCGTTGAGGCTATATGGTTCTTTGGGGCGAATCCGAAGAAAATGATGCGCTCCTCTCTCGTCACGGTCACGAACTCGAAAGTGCTCGAAGAGGCGTGGAACTCGGCTCCTTCGGTTGTGATTCTCTACTCCCATTGCGGGAATTGGGAACTGATGGGTGGCATACCGCATTCCTCGTGCGCCGATTCTCCGGCCTTTCCGCTTCCGGAGTCAAGCCTACGTTGTGTCTACAAGAGGCTGAACAACGCTCTCTGGGACGACTTCTTCAAGGCCAGCCGCACGTCTATGAGCGCCAGCGAGGATATGATGCTGGAATCAAGGCAGTTGCTGCGCTACATGCTCACGAACAGGAAGGAGCGTCTTGCCTATTTTCTGAACATTGACCAGAGTCCGTATGTCTCTGCCGTTGAGATAGGAAACTTTATGAACCAGCCTACAAAGGCTTTCCTCGGACCGGCGGAGATTGCACACAAGCTCGGTTTTGCAGTCCTCTACATGAACTTTGAGCGCATGAGTCGCGGACATTACGACGTTTCCTTCACTCCGATTTGCATGAACGCTTCGGAAATGGAGCCGAAGGAAATCATCCGGAAGTATTATGACTGTCTCGAAGACGAGATCTACCGGCATCCGGACAACTGGCTGTGGTCTCACAAGAGGTGGAAGGACTTTTCATATTCGGACCCGCGCCTGAACCTTGAAAAGTGACGAATGAAATGCGAAATGAAAACAAAACAGTTTTGGATATGAAACGTATATTGCTCTTTATGTTTGCGGGCCTCCTCGGGCTTTCCGCCGCGGCACAGTCTCCGGTTGCCCTGAAAATCAAGGTGAACGCAGTTCAGGAACGGTTCTATGCCGGCCCGTATGCTAAATATTCAGTCAAATATCTCGGAGTTGAGGCCGAACAGGCTTCTTCCACATCGACTGTGATGACCGCAGTTAAGGTGGTTTCGGTGCCCTCCGCATCGGATGAGCTTGGATTCACTTCCGGGAAGCCGCTCAAGAAGACGGCCGATTTCTCGGCAATCCCTCTGCTCAAGGCAAATGTTGGACAGCGCAGCATCGAGCTCTCAGCGGCACGTGCTGCCGACCAGATTATGGACATACGGCAGAAGCGTTACCAGATTCTTACAGGCGACACGGATATGTCCCTTTCCGGCGAGAGCCTTAAACTCACGCTTGACGAGTTTGCCCGCCAGGAGAATGAACTGCTCAAGCTGTTTCTCGGTTACACGGTCACAAACAGCATTGAAGGCGAGTTCATAGTGCTTCCAAAAGCCGGTGAGGACAGCCATCTCTATGTGGCGTTCCGCATTTCCGAGAATGGTCTCCTCCCGGCAGAGCATATTGAGGGAAGGATGGTCACCCTTGAACTGATTCCGACAAATCTTCCGGAGCCGTCGGACGAGACTGCCGCTCCTGCAAAGAAGAGGAAGAAGGCTCCGAAAGGCTTCCAATGGGAGTCCAAGACTGAATTTATCCCGGCGGAATGCGTGCTCAAGATGCGTGACGGGGCGAATGTGCTCCTTCAAGGCAATGTCGTCATTCCTCAACTCGGCTACGAACATGTATATGACGACCTCGTACCGGTGGAAAAGAAATAATTAATATATTATAGCTATGACAATAAAGGATTTGGATCCGCAGATTGTGTGGAAGAACTTTTATGAAATCACCCGTGTCCCGAGACCATCGAAGCACGAGGAAAAAATCGCAAAATATCTCTATGACTGGGGAGTAAGCCATGGTTTCGAGACCATTATCGACGGCAATCCTATCGGTAACGTCATCATCCGCAAGGCAGCGACTCCGGGCTGCGAGAATATGAAGGGCGTGATTCTTCAGGGACATATGGATATGGTGCCGCAGAAGAATGCCGACACCGTGCATGATTTTGAAAAAGACCCGATTGAAACGGTAATCGACGGGGACTGGGTTCGCGCGAAGGGTACGACTCTCGGCGCAGACAACGGACTCGGCGTGGCAATGGCGCTTTCTGTGCTTGAATCCGACGACATCAAGCACGGACCTCTCGAAGTTCTCGTGACGTTTGACGAGGAGACAGGGATGACCGGTGCGCAAGCTCTCAAGCCAGGTGTGCTCAAGGGTGAGATTCTAATCAACCTCGACTCTGAGACGGAGGGTGAGCTCTATGTCGGTTGTGCCGGAGGACTTGACGCTTCAGCGTTTACGAAATATGCACCGGAAGAGCCTGCAAGGGACTGGAAGTGCTGGTCATTGGCCGTAAAGGGCTTCAAGGGCGGACATTCTGGGATGGACATCATCCTTTACCGCGCCAATGCTAACAAGGTTATGGCGCGGATGCTCTATGCGCTCATCACCAAGGCCGACGTAAAGCTCCTTGATCTGGAGGGAGGTACGCTCCGAAACGCGATTCCGCGTGAGGCCTTTGCGACTGTATATATTCCTGAGAATAAGGTGGCTGAGGCGAAGCGTGTTGCAGAGGAGACTTTCGCGGCAATCAAGGCCGAGTATGCAACGACCGACCCTGACGCACAGATGGTCTTTGAGCCGTACAAATGTGAGGAAGGGGAGTGCTGTGACCACAGCGAGTGTCTTTATGTTCCTGAGGAGGACGCGCTCCGTTTTATTCGTGCAGTCCTTGCCTGCCCTGATGGTGTGGAGAGGATGAGCAGCGACATTCCGGGACTTGTGGAGACTTCCAACAACCTGGCTGTCGTTAAGATAGAGAAGGGCGAGTTCGCGCTCAAGACCCTTATGAGGAGCTCCGTCGATTCTGCAAAGGAGGCTCTTGCCGAAAAGTTCGACGCGGTGTTCAAGCTCGCCGGGATTTCTACGGAATTCACCGGAGGCTATTCAGGATGGGCTCCGAACCCTTCATCTGCGATTCTCGCCACGATGAAGAAGGTCTATCATGAACTCTACGGCAAGGAACCGGCAGTGATGGCAATTCATGCCGGACTTGAGTGTGGCATTCTCAGCGGTGCCTATCCGCATTGGGATATGGTCTCATTCGGACCGACTCTCCTCAGTCCGCACTCTCCTGACGAGCGGGCGAACATCCCGTCGGTGGTCAAGGCCTGGGATTTCCTCAAGGCTGTGCTTGCAGCGATACCTGAAAAATAATAATAAACGAAATAAATATGTTTAAAGGACATCCAAAGGGGCTGCTGGCAGCAGCCCTGAGCAACATGGGTGAGCGTTTCGGCTACTACATCATGAACGCCGTTCTCGTTCTCTTCCTCTGCTCGAAGTTCGGCCTCGGTGAAAGCGCCGCCGGCAGCATCTATTCCGTGTTCTATGCCGGAATCTACATCTTGAGCCTTGTCGGAGGTATCATTGCCGACAAGACTCAGAACTACAAGGGTACAATCCGCACCGGACTCATCATCATGGCTTCCGGTTATGTGCTCCTATCCATTCCTGTGCTTGCCACTTCCGGCAACATAACCTGGCTTCTTCCTCTGACCTGCTTTGCGCTGTTTCTCATCGCGTTCGGCAACGGTCTCTTCAAAGGTAACCTTCAGGCTATCGTCGGACAGATGTACGACAACTTCGAGGCAGAAGCGGCAAAGAAAGGCCCGGAAGCGCTTGCCGAGGCCAAGTCGAAGCGTGATTCCGGCTTTCAGATCTTCTATGTGTTCATAAATGTCGGTGGTCTCATCGCCCCGTTCGTCGCTCCGCTTCTGCGCGAGTGGTGGTTGAACGCCAACGATCTTGTGTATAATGCGCAGCTTCCTGCCCTCTGCCATCAGTTCCTCAGTGACTCTTCGGCCATGAGTGCACAGGCTCTCGACAACCTCAATGCCCTCATGACCTCCGCCGGCGGAAGCGTATCCGATATGGCAGTTTCATGCGAGAAGTATCTGAAGGTATTCAACGAGGGCATCCACTACTCGTTCATAGCGTCAGTTGCCGCGATGCTCATCTCCCTTGTGATTTTCATCTGTTCGCAGAAGACTTTCCCTACTCCATCGAAGAAGGAAGCCGTGAAGGGCGTGGAATACACCGCAGAGGAAAAGGCTGCAATGGCGAAGGAAATCAAACAGAGGATGTACGCCCTCTTTGCCGTTCTCGGAATAGTCATTTTCTTCTGGTTCTCGTTCCATCAGAACGGAATGTCGCTCTCTTTCTTCGCCCGTGACTTCGTGGACTCATCCGCTGTCGCGCCTGAGGTATGGCAGGCCATAAACCCGTTCTTCGTGATTGTTCTCACTCCGGTGATTATGGCGATATTCTCGTTCCTCACAAAAAAAGGCAAGGCTGTCTCCACCCCGAAGAAAATCGGCATAGGCATGGGAATCGCATCTATCGCGTTCATATTCCTTATGGTGTTCTCCATGGTTCACGGATATCCGTCAGCAACGGATTACAAGGCTCTTCCGATTGACGAGCAGATGGCTGGGAAGGCTCACTGGTGGGTTCTCATCGTGACATATTTCTTCCTTACTGTCGCCGAACTCTTCATTTCCCCGCTCGGACTCTCGTTCGTTTCCAAAGTGGCTCCTAAGAGTATGCTCGGTCTTTGCCAGGGACTCTGGCTTGGTGCTACTGCCGTCGGTAACCTGCTTCTCTTCCTTGGACCGAAGATGTATAACGCATGGCCTATTTGGCAGTGCTGGGCGGTGTTCGCTTGCGTCTGCCTTATCTCTATGGGTGTGATGTTCGGGATGGTGAAGTGGTTAGAGAAAGTCACACAATAGAAGGAATTTGAAGATTCAAGATAGAAGTGCAACACCGGCGGGCTAGCCCGCCGGTGTTGGC